>WNEZ01005675.1_pt1 | contig 15799 bp, 15 predicted proteins | sample 5400521 | NCBI WGS metagenome assembly WNEZ01 (sample SAMN13153339, study PRJNA577476) | soil metagenome | isolation source: 120 cm saprolite under Douglas fir tree site 2 hole 1 replicate 1 | place: USA:California | collected 2015-04-18
TCGAATAATGGAGCGGATTGATGAAGCATGGGACACGCAAGAATCCTCACGCCGTGGCTCTGGGCAGGTTAGGCGGGCTCGTCCGCAGCAAGGCCAAGCAGCTGGCCAACCGAGAGAATGGCCGCAAGGGCGGTTTCGTCAAAAGCCGCAAGAAGAAAATCGCCGCCCGTCTCAACGCGCGACGTCCGCGCCCCGGTCGCCGGAAAAACTCATCGAAACCGTAATCGCATCAATCTGTGCCCGGTTCGGCGATTGTGCCATTGGTCTGGGAGACTGCGGCATCCGTTTTGTTGGAGGCCGGTAGCTGAGGCGCTAAAGCCGAATCGCCTCGGGATCTTTTTCCCTCGGGTGGGGCTTTTTCACTAAGGTCGGTAGAGGTGGGGCAGGTGGGTGTTGTGATGCTCGGGTTAGCACGGAATCGGCGATAATCATCGGTCAAATCGTCGGCGGCGAGAAGCTGGAGCTTGACCTCCCTGCGTTGGTCGATACCCGACTTCTCATTCAGGCCAATTCGGGCGGCGGCAAGTCGTGGCTGCTGCGGCTCATTGCCGAGCGCGCCGGGATCCAGACCATCATCCTCGACAATGAGGGCGAGTTCGGAAGTCTGCGTGAGGCGGTGGACGTGCTGCTGGTCGGCGCCAGCGGTGAACTGCCGGCAAATCCGCGCCACGCCGCGCTGCTCGCGCGGCGGTTGCTTGAGTACAAAGTCTCAGCCGTGATTGATCTCTATGAGCTGAAGCTCGCTGAGCGGCGCCGCTTCGTCAAGCTCTTTCTCGAGTCGCTTATCCACCTGCCACGCGACCTTTGGCGGCCGACTCTGGTGATTCTCGATGAGGCGCATATCTATTGTCCGGAGCGCGGCTCGAGTGAAGCGGAATCGACCGAGGCGGTCATCAGCCTGATGAGCCAGGGCCGCAAGCGCGGTTACGCCGGAATCATCGCCACGCAGCGTTTGTCGAAGCTTCACAAAGATGCCGCGGCTGAGACCAATAACGTGATCATCGGGCGTACGTGGCTCGACGCCGACCAGGTGAGGGCAGGCGACGCGCTTGGCCTTTCCAAGGCCGATCGGCTCAAGCTGCGTGACGTAGGGCAGGGCGAGTTTTACGCCTTTGGTCCGGCGTTGGGTCAGCCGGGAGTCGTGCACTTCCGCTCGGATCAGGTCCGCACCACGCATCCGCGCCCGGGCAAAAGGCACCTTCTCACAGCGCCGGCGCCATCGCGCGCGATTCGTGGTGTACTAAGCAAGTTTGCGGACTTGCCACAGGAGGCGGAGGACGAAATCCGAAGCCTCGATGAGGCGCGCCGGCGGATCGCCGAGCTGGAGCGCCAAATCAAACACCTCAAGGGCGCGAGTGGAGCGCAGCAGATCGATCCGCTGGTCATCGAGCGCGCCGTTAAGTTTGCCCTTGAGCAAGAGCGTGTTGCGTGGCAGCGGAAATTGGACCAGGGCAGAGTGCGCTTTCGCCAAATGACTGCCGCGTTGGCTTCGACGGGGCAATCTTTGGAGAGAATTAAAGAATTACTTGAGGAAACTGAGTGGCTGACCCGGCACGCCGCGGACACCGCGCTGCGTTCCTCGGCAAATCACCGGCCTGAACGAACAGCGAAACCGGCGAACGATCACATTGCTTCAGCCGAGAACTTGGATGGGCCGCTCAAACTCGCTGCCGGAGAACGCAGAATTCTGACTGCCTTGGCCCAGTACCCGCAGGGCCGAAGCAAGGTGCAGGTGGCGGTTCTGACCGGCTACGCCGTCACTGGCGGCGGCTTCAATAACTATCTCGGCGCGCTGCGTTCGCACGGAATGATCCAGGGTGATGGGGAGAAGCTCAGGATCACCGAGCGCGGAATCCGAGCGGTAGGCTCATGGGAGCCACTGCCCACAGGGTCCGACCTCATCGATTACTGGCGGAGCCGGCTGGGGAAGGCGGAGCGGTTGATCATGGAGACGCTTACGCAGGCCTATCCGGAGGCGCTGAGCAAAAAGGAAGTAGCGGCTAAGGCCGGATACGAAGCCAATGGCGGCGGGTTCAACAACGCCGTCGGTCGATTGAGGACGCTCGAGTTGGTACAAGGCCGCGGGGAACTCAGGGCAAGCGATAATCTGTTCGATTCCGGCAGAATCTGACGGAATACGCCCTCTACCGTGGGCGGCTTCATCTGGTGGTCATCCGAGGCTTTTCCCGAAACCTGCCTAAATCGCGGTGCCTAATTTTAAAAATCGCAACATTGCGATTGACAAACGCCGGGAAATATCGCAAGATTGCGATGTAGGGGGAAGTCCAAGGTGCCGCAGACAGAGGTGGTGCTCTTTTCCGAAGGTGATGGCTCCGCTCCGTTGTTGGAGTGGCTTGATAGCCAGCCGCCTTTTCTTTTTTCAGGGAAGGGCAGTCGTGACACACGGCTTAACGAAGGAGGGGAAAGTGCCCGACGTCGAAATTGATCGGGCCATAGGACGGAAGGTGAGGTTTGAAAAGAACCCCGACAGGCACACCCATCGGGAGTAAGGCCATGCGAAGACCTAAGACTGCAGATGCGATTGAGATTCTTCAGCGTCGTTACATCGGCGCCGATCCGGAGCGCGTAGCCTCGGTCCAGGAGGAACGCGTCAATGCCCAGGTCGCTCGAACTATCCGTGAGCTGCGTGAGGACGCGGGGCTTACGCAGAAAGAACTTGCCGAGCTGATCGGAACTACGCAGTCCGTCATCAGCAGGCTGGAGGATGCCGACTATGAGGGTCATTCGCTCTCGATGTTGGACCGCATCGCGCGAGCACTAAATCAGCGCGTTAGGGTTTTGGTGGCCTCTGAAGACAAGCAGGTTGAGCGCTTGCGTGACGTGTTCCGCGAGGTGGTAAGAGGTCTTCGTCGTGAGCGCGAGCTCACAGTCGATGAGCTTGCGAAAAAGCTACAGATGGATCGGGACGAAATCATAGCAATGGAGCGCAATCCTGGTTACCGGCCATCCCCGGTCGTTCTTCACAAGCTTAGTCAGTTCTATGGCATTCCCACGAGACGCCTTGCAGCTCTGGCCGGCGCCATTAGAGAGACGCCGGAAGGTTTGATCGAGGAAGCTTCCCGTTTTGCGGCACAGTCTGATTCTTTTGCGAAACTCAGTCGCGAAGAACGTCAGCTGCTGGACCGGTTCGTCAACTTTCTGAAGAGAGAGGAACTGTAGCGCCGGTCGGCGGTCTGTTGAAGAAGCTTCGGATCATGGACGAGTTGACACGTCGCGAGATCGATAATGTCACCGAGCGGATCCTCAGGGAGGCTGCCCTCACTTCGCCCCCAATTCGGATCGAGCTCCTGCTGGAGCACCTGCGCGTTCATCGCGATTTTTACGACCTTCAAGATCCGAATCTTCTGCAACGCTTCTGGCACAAGGTCAAGGTGCAGAAACAGAAACTGATTCGAATTGTCCAGAAGATCCATCTGGCTGCGGTTTGGCTCCCGGACGAGGAGCGGATCTTAGTCGACCAATCGCAGCCGCCACCGAAGCAGGAGTGGGCGTCGTTCCACGACGCAACCCACAGGGTCCTGGAGTGGCATAGGCCGTATTTTCTGGGCGATACCGCGACCACGCTCGACCCGGCCTACCAAGAAGATCTCGAGGAGGAAGCGAACTACGGGGCATCCGCCCTAATGTTTTGTGGGGCACGTTTCACGCTTGAGGCGCTCGACACATCAGCCGACTGGCACGGCGTCAAACTGCTAAAGCAACGGTACGGCAAGTCCTGGGAAACGACGGTGCGACGATTTGTAGAGCATGGGCACGATCGTGCAATGGCGTTGATGGTAAACACGCCGTGGTGGCTGGCAAAGCCGGAGGATCAGCCGGAGCGTTGCCGGCACTTTCTGGGCTCCAGAAAGTTTGTAGAGCAATTCTCAGGCGTGCCCAAAGAAGAAGTGCTGCAGGAGACTGATCGCAATACATCCAAACGACGCGGCGGCCCGGTCGGGGAGTTTGAGTTTGCTCTCCAAGACACTAACGGCGACCTTCATGAATTCCGGGCGGAATCGTTTTTCAACGGTCACTACCTTCTGACGCTGATCGTTCACAGGAAAAACCTCACAAAGCAGAGACTCCTGCCGTGAGACGGGGCATGGGGGAGAGAGCATGAACTTTTTGCAAACAGAACTTTGGATGGGTCCTGACGACCAAGTCCAAGTGGACCTAGACACGCAGGCGAATGTGCTGCTTATCGACGATTCGAATTTTTCTCTGTACCAGCAGGGGCGCTCATTTACGTATTACGGAGGATGGACCACCCGAAGCCCAGTCCGGCTATCGGCACCACATCACGGTCGGTGGAACATTGTGATCGATTTGGGCGGGCGCGGCGGACGGGTGAGGGCAAGCGTTCGATTACTCCGCCCAGGGGTAGCCGCCTGACGCAGGCGATGAGCCTTGGGAAATCCACGGGAAATTTACTGCTCTGGTCAACTATGAACCTATTTGGCGACTTGGAAGTCCGTCTTGATCCTTGGCAGGTCGACTACGGTGCCGAACTACCAGTCGAGCCCGAAGATGAGGCTGGCCCTGATGAAGGGGTCATCCTTGACGTAGAAGCCCCGCCGAGCCAATGGCAACCGATAGCTCCTGCTTCAGCCGATACCATCGCACGCCTTGTTTTCGTTGACGGGGTGCGGCGGATCGAAGCGCGGCTCATCGTTCGCCGCGGTGACCGGATCTGTCACGGCGCGTTCGGTAGTTACGCCGTTGGTTCCGTCGCAGTCCTAGGCAATGTGGCGACATGCGGTGAGCCACACGTCGATCGAATCGTCGCCGTCGGCTCTGGTGAACAGGTGGCGCAAGCTGTGGCGCCGCTGCCCACGCTCGTATACCGGCCCGTTAGCACGGCCTCGTCCGATCCCGATGGTCCACTACATGCACTCCAGGACGAAATGCGGGCCGCCGAAGAGCGGCTGGGTCGCGAACTCGCAAACGCTAACGACACCTTGGTCGTTGCGGACGGTCCGCTCACGTTCGAACAACCTTTGCGCGGCGGCGCGGTTGGCTACATCAAGCGGCTGTTTAAGCTTTATTTGCCATCCGAAAAACTCGCACTGATGGCGCAACTCAGTGCCGGTCAGCGGACGCCGATATTTGCCCTGCGATCGAGTCGTCGTTTTGCGCGTTATTCGTGGTTTCTACGACTCGCGCCTGCCGGTCCGGGGGACTCCGAACTGGCCGGCATTGTCAGACTCGAAGTCGCCGAAACAGTCGGTGCCGACGCCGCACGGCGGCTGGCCGATGCCACCGCCTTCGTACTGCCACGCTTCGCACCGCGCCGATGGCGGGATCCTCGCAGCCCGCAAAATCTGCTCCCAATCGGAGCGCTTGAATCTCAACTGCGTCGCCGTTTGGGCGACCCGCGCCTTATCCGGCGCCACATCGAAACGCTGATTACGGAGGAGGCGCACCATGCGCGACGCTGACGCAAATGATTCATCCCCAATAGACGGGGCCGCGCCAGGTGGGCATGAAGCGGCGGGGCTGATCCTCGGCTCTCAGGATGCGACACCACTCGAGTTTTGGGTCGGTGTCAGCGAGGGCAGCCAAATTGAACTGGACGATCTTCTTGTAGTCGAAACGATCACACCCCGGGGTCAGGCGGTTCGTTTTTACGGTGTGGTCGATACTGTGCGAAAGCGCTATGAGGGCGCGCAGTACGACACCGATGCGTTTCGCGCCGCTGCAGGCACTTTGCCGGTCGATGTCTCCTACGGCGCGCACGTCCAGGTGACACGCATTGAACCCGAAGTCTTCGTGCCGCCTCATCCAGGTGACGCCGTGCGTCTAGTCCGGGGCGAAGAGTTCCAGCGCGCTCTCTACTTCGATCGCATGGAGCGGCGTGTCGCGATCGGCTTGACCCGCACGGGAGAGCCTGTTTACGCCAACTTGGAATTTCTCGATGGCGGCCGCGGCGCTCATGCCTCGATAAGCGGTGTCTCAGGCGTCGCCACCAAGACCTCCTACGCAACCTTCCTGCTGTATTCACTTTTTCATTCCGGCGCCCTCGGAGCCGATGGGATCAACTCCAAGGCGCTCATCTTCAACGTCAAGGGCGAGGATCTACTCTGGCTCGACCGGCCCAACGTGATGCTGAACGAGGCGGCGCGCGGGCAGTACCAGCGCCTCGGTCTGCCCATTGGCGCGTTCCAGAGCGTGGGTCTTTATGCGCCGACTAGACGCCGAAGCGAGATACCAATGCCAGACACGGGCGGACGGCAGGAAGGAATACTGCCGTACCTCTGGACGGTGCGCGAGTTCGCGCGCGACCGGCTCCTGCGCTTCGCCTTCGCTGAAGCCGAAGACGCCCGCGCGCAGCTGTCCTTCGTTATCATTCGAGTCGAGCGTGCGCTGGAACGGCTCGCAGCTGAAGGTAATCCCGACGACCCGACGATCGAGATAGATGGGCGACGGATCGATCGGTTCGATGACCTTGTGGATACCCTAGATGGTGCTTCGCTCGACTCGATGGTCAGTGCCCCGGTCGCCTCCGGTACGCTAGATGCGTTTCGGCGGCGCCTTCATTTTGCTGCTCAGCACATGGGCCATCTTGTACGCGGCGACCCCTCCGCGCGCGATCGTTCGATCCACTGGGACAACCAGCAAGTCACCGTTATCGATATCCATACGCTTCATTCAACCGCCCAGATGTTCGTCGTTGGTGTGATTCTCAAGCGGATGATGGAGGAGAAGGAAGCTCGCGGCACGGCACGTCCGCTTATTTTCGTTGTCCTCGATGAGCTCAACAAGTACGCGCCGCGCGAGGGATGGAGTCCGATTCGCGACGTCTTGCTAGATATCGCCGAACGCGGCCGCTCGCTCGGCGTTTCCCTGTTTGGTGCTCAGCAGACCGCGAGCGAGGTCGAACGGCGCGTCGTTGCCAACGCTGCCCTCAAGGCCGTTGGGCGGCTCGATGTCGCCGAGTCCGAGCGCAGTGAGTACGGGTTTCTCACGCGCGTCGCACGATTACGCGCGACGATGCTCCAGCCAGGCAGCATGATCGTCTCGCAGCCGGAGATTCCCACGCCCATTTTGTTGCGCTTCCCATTCCCAGCATGGGCGACCAGAGAGCGTGAGGCTGCTCCTGCAGGGACCGAGCGTGATCTGTTCGCAAGGATCAGAGACTAATGCGCATCGTTCATACCAGCGACTGGCACGCCGGACGGATATGGAAGGGTAGGGATCGGCTGGATGAACTCCAGGCTATTCTTGATGAGATCGCCAGCTTTATCGAGCACGACAATGTCGACGTGCTTCTTGTCTCGGGTGACGTTTTCGACAGCGGCGCACCGGCCGCAGCAGCGGAACGGACGGTCTTTCGCTTTTTCCGGCGTGTGGGTGCGGCGGGCGCCAAGACCGTTGTAATCGCCGGCAACCACGACTCTGCGGCGCGTCTCGAGGCGTGGGGCACTCTAACCGAACTGGTCGAAGTTTACGCGGTCGCGCGCCCGCGCTCCGCCGATGGCGGTGGCCTCGTTAAGTTCGATACGCGCTCCGGAGGACGCGCGATCGTCGCGGCGATTCCATGGGCACCCGTGCGCGACATCGTGACGGCGCTCGAACTCGCTTCTGACGAAACCGTCGCGCGCCAAAGGTATGCCGACTGGATGAAGCTCATCGTCGATAATCTGCGCGCCGGCTTTCGCGGTGACGCCGTCAACCCTCATGGCGCATACGCATCTAGACGGAGCTCGGTTCGGCACGTCCGAACGACGTGTCCATCTTGGTGACGATTGGGCCGCGACTCCCCAGGCCTTACCCTCCGACGCCCATTATGTCGCGCTGGGCCATATCCACAAACCGCAGCGGATTGAGGCAGCTCCGTCACCAACCTTTTACGCCGGATCGCTGCTGCAACTCGACTTCGGCGAGGCCGGCGAGCAGAAATCGTTTGTCGTAATCGATGCGCATCCCGGCCGGCCCGCCGAAATTCACCGCATACCTTATCGTAGCGGTGTTCCGCTCAGGCAGATTCGCGCGACGCTCGCCGAACTTGAACGCGACGCCTCGGCCCTGCGCGATGCTGGATGGCTCAGTGTCACCGTGCCGGTTACCGCCCCGGACCCCGACCTCAACGGTAAAGTGCACCGTCTTTTGCCGAACACGCTGGTCGTCGACCCCGATCTGCCCCAGGAGGACGAGAGGCCTCCGGAGATCGACCGTGCATCGCTTTCGCCAGCTGACTTGTTTCGCGCTTACTTTCGCAAAGAGCATGGTGGCGGCGAGCCCGCGGACAACCTCGTCGAGGCGTTTAATGAACTGCGCAGTCAGACTGAAGGAGGCGAGGAATGAAGCCGGTTCGGCTTCGAATCGAAAATTTCGCCTGCTTTCGGGATCCCGTCGAACTCAACTTCGAAGGGCTCAATCTCTTCGCCATTACCGGACCCACAGGAGCAGGCAAATCGAGTCTGCTGGATGCGATGATCTTTGCACTCTATGGCAAGGTGCCGCGCATCGGCGGGCGAGGACTTGGCGAACTGATCGCGCTCGGCCGCGACCGAATGGGGGTCGTCTTTGACTTCATGGTGGGCCATGACCGCTACCGTGTAGCGCGCACCATCAGGCGCAAGAGCGGCGCTGCACAGGTACAGCTCGATGAACTCAGTGCCGGCGGCGCGATGCCTGTTTCCAGCGGCGTGCGTGAAACTGAGGATAAGATCCAACAGTTGGTAGGGCTTTCCTACGAGGCATTCACGCAGGCGGTCGTACTGCCGCAGGGAGAATTCGCTCACTTTCTGAAGAGCGCTCCGGGCGATCAACGCAAAATTCTGCGTGACTTGCTGCGCCTGCAGGTCTATGAGCGAATGCGTGATCTCGCAGCCCGCCAACGCGACCATATCAAGACGATCGTCGGTCAGCTCGAGGAACGACTGACCAAGGACTATGCGGGCGCGACTCTGGAGGCACTTGAATTGCGGCGACGGCAGGAACGTGAACTCGCCGATCAGATTAAAAAGCTTACCGCCGAACTCAAGGCGTTGGAGGACCAACTAAAGATCCTTAGGCGGCGGCGTGATCAGACGCGCGAACTCGAACAGAAACGCTCGCTACTCGCGGAACTCATTAAAAAGGAACCTACGATCAGGGAGTCCGAAACGAGAATTGATGCCGCCCGGCGCGCCGCACCAATTGTACCATTGGTCGAGGCCGCAGAGCGCGCGGTAGAACGAGGAAAGAAAACACAAGAAAACGCGAAAGGGGCGAGAACGGAACGCGACGATCAACGAGGCGCCATCCCGAAACTCAAGTCGACGCTGGAGCGCACGGCCCGCGAGGCGGAAAAGCTCCCCGAGCTGCGCAAACAGATAGGTGCGCTTGAGCAGGTCCTGGGTCAGATAAAAACACGCGACTCGCTCCAGAAGCGCCTCGTTCAGACCAGGACCAAGATTCGCGACCTGAAATCAGAATTTGACGCCGCAAAAAAACAGGAGAAGAGCGGTACTGATGGGTTGAAGCGGCAGGAAGGTCTACTGGCCAAGGCCAACAAAGATCTGGAATCGATCGGCTACGACCGCGAACTCGATCGCGCACTTGACGCGGTTCGCAACGACGCGACAGCGCTTGCTTCGCTGCGCGAAACCGTTGGCGTGAAGGCGGAAGAAGCTAACGCCGCTTCCGAGCGGGCGAAACGAGAGCAGGAGAATGCGGCACGCACCGGCACGGACTTGGAGAAAGCTAATGATCGGCTGCGGGCGTCGGCAGAGCGCCTAACGCAGGCCCAGGTAGAGCACGACGCGGCGCACCAACAGCATGCTGCCGCGATTCTACGGCGGCAAGTGCGCACGGGCGAGCCATGCCCAGTGTGCGATCAGCCCGTCACCCAGCGCCCCGCCACAATTCCGGCGCCGCATCTCGAAGCGGTCGAAGCAAAACTGGAGAAGGCCCGGAGCGACGATACAGCCGCACGTAAGGCGATCGAGGAAAGGCGCGACGCGGTAGCCAAGGCTGAGACTACGGCGAAGGAGGCCGAGCGCGCCGCTGGAAAATCGGCCCAGGACCTTGAGAAGGAACGGACAAAACTCGAGAGCACCGAACGTCAACTGGAGACGAAAGTCGGGACTCTGGTCGCTCACGAGCGCGGCCCGGCGATCGAGACACGGATCCTCAGCTGTGTCGCGCGTGTTACCTAACTTCGCCAGCGGCATGAGCGCGCGGTTTCTGAACGGGACAAAATGCAAAAGGCTCGCGACGAGGCAAACCGCGCAATAGAAAAAGCGCGCGGCGAGGCGGACACGGCGGCGGCACTTATTAACCAGGCTGATGGCGAGGCCAAGGGACTTCAGGACGAGGTCGAACGCGTCAATTCCGACATGGCGAAAGTTACGGAGGCGGCCGACCCAAAAGCTGAGCGGGAGCGATTGATCCGCGTCTGCACTGATTTGGAAGACGCCTTCAGCAAGGCGCAAAAGGAATATGGCGCGGCCGAAAAACGGCTTTCCGCCGCCGAAAGCAGGGCGGACGAAACCGCCAAGGCGGCGCGCCAAGCAGAGCAAGACGCCGATGAGGCCCGCAAAAGGGCTCATGAGGCGAGCAGCGAAGAGGGCTTTCGTGGGGAAGCGGCGGTCAAACAAGCCGCACTGTCGATCGCTGAAATCGGTCGGCTAGAGCACGAAGTGGGGGATTGGCGGCGCGATCGCGACGCTACTGCGAGGCGCGAGCAGGAACTTACCGATGAGATCGGAAATGCCCAGATTACCGAGGTTACTCTGCGCAAAGAGGAGACCGTCTTCGCAAATCACAAGAAGGAACATGCCGACGGGCTGACGGAACATGCGCGGTGCGACCAGGAAATTCGGCATCTGGAGGAACAGGTAAAGCGCGCGGCCGAGCTTGCAGAGGAACTGAAGCAAGGGCGAGGCGATTATGCCCTCTATGGCCAGCTTGCCGATGACTTGCGGAGCGAGCGTTTCCAGGCCTTCCTACTCGACGAAGTCTTTCGCGACCTGGTACGCGGCGCTTCCGAGCGGCTCTGGAACCTGACCGAGGTGTATCGCCTTGAATGGCGCGATGGCACCTTCTACGTCGTAGACCATGACAACGCGCGCCAGCGTAGGAGCGCCGACACTCTGAGTGGCGGTGAGACCTTCCTCGCCTCGCTCGCACTCGCTCTGCAGCTGAGCGAGCAGGTTCAACGCGCGTCGGGCGCAGTTCCTCTCGACAGCCTCTTTATTGACGAGGGTTTCGGTACGCTCGACCGCGAGACACTCGATGATGCCGCCGGAGCGATCGAGCGCCTGCAGAGCAACGGGCGCACCGTGGGGATCATTACGCACCTCGAAGAATTAAGTGCACGGCTTCCCGCCCGACTCCGTGTTACAAAAAGACCGGAAGGATCCCAGGTTGAGACGGAGATCGGATGAGACGTAAAGCCTTGTAAGGCGCACCTAACAGTACGGTGGCGAGAAACGCATGGCGGACGATATAAAAGACCACTTGTCCAAGCCGAACAACGCAATCAAATTCACCAGTCTGTTCATTCAGGACTACCTTTCGCCGGCGTTCGGAGCCCGCTCGAAATCGGAAATTGATCTATTGGTTTTCTCTTCTTTGATAGAGGCCGGGGCGATCGATCCAGATGGCCCCATCTACGATCTTGGCCGTGCTCTTAACATCACACCTACCCGAGCACGCAGTCTTGTTATGAACTGGCAGCTGCGCTCAACGCCGGCGCAAAGTGATCTGCGCCAAGCAATCGTGAATGCTCTTAAGAAGACCCGGTTTTCCAAAGACGGGACGCTGCTGGCCTTCGGAGTGGAGAGTCCGCTCCTCAAGGAGGAGGTAGCGGCACGCCTCAAGCGCAAAGGCATCTTCCCCGATGCTTCCTTCGCTAGAGAACTGGTCAAGTTGCCGGTCAAAGCGTTCGTCGAATTCCTCGACGAAATCCTCGACGACGAGACAAAGAAGGCGGTGCGCGCGACGCTCGTCAAGGATAAGCAGCTACCGGACAAGAGTTTTAAGGCCCTGGCAACAGGAGTGCTGGCGAAGCTCGGCGAGAAAGTCGCGGGCGAAGCCGGAAAAGAAATAGCCGGCGACGTAGTCGGTAAACTGGCCAAGCCGGCAGCCGAAAAGGCCATAGGATTTCTGACGGGTCTACTCCTCGGAGATGCCAAGGCCGCCACAAAGAACATTTCTAAGGACGACTATATTGAAGTTTAGGAATTTCAGCGTCACCATCCGGGGAAGAAGTCGAAGTTGTTGCCGGCGCGGTGTTTTTCGGGGAGCAGAGCAAGGAATGTGAACTAGGTAGAACTTAGGATGCCGGACCTGGATCGTAGAATACTATCCGCGACGAGACATTGGCCCGCGACAACCGTACCGAGATCGGTGGAGCAGAATCGATGTATCTAGACAAAATACCTTAAGCCGCTGGCCGACCTGGAGCCCGCAGTCTGTCCTCTCACGGCTCGAACAATTGCTCGGCAGGGACGATTGCGCGGAAGCGGTGTGTGTCATTGATGGACGAGTTAGAGAGAACAATTCAGCGCTAAAGGGCTACAAACAGCAACAGTCAGGACAGGGCTAATGATCCAAGTTGACATGTTCGAAGTGCAGCTTGGCGCAGCGCTGCTTTTACAGTTCCGGACGGTCCGAGGGAGAACCGTCAGAATACTGGCTGATGCTGGCGTGAGCGCTTCCGGCTATCCGGTCGATCACGTTTATAAGAAGCTGCGTGGAGCCTTCAGAGAATTCGGAGACGAAGATGAGCACTTGGACCTCATCATAGGGACTCACTATGACGCTGATCATCTAGACGGGCTTGTTCCGATCATTCAGGACGAAGCGATAAAGATTACTGAGGTATGGCTTCCTCCGGTCGCAAACGACTCAGAACGCCATGCTTCCGATGAACCGGTCGCTGATCATCACCTTTTGGCACGACAGCTGTACTCCGACAGAAGCAGACGGGTCTTAGGCCTCTACCTAAACATGAAGGAGTGGATTTGTCGCCATCTCAGGGCACGAGGTGAGCGCGAAGACAATCAACGTCTGAGGGAATCGCGACTTAATGACGAGATCTTGGGTGACCGGACACTCGAACGCGTCAAGGAAGTCTTCCTCGGATATAGAAGTGAGACCCTTCAGTTATTGGGAGCGAAAGATGCGACTCATGCTGATGACGAACGCTTCGAGCCAAAGGATCTGAGCCAGATCCGACCGTCAGGACGATGCCGTTGTAGACGAACTAATGGGGTCGACGTTTCCCAACTCCATTACGGCTTATAATCTCGCGTCGATTCGCAAGTCTGCCGCCGATGACGCAATAAATGCAATATCGCTAGCAAAGGTCGTCGAAACCTTGCGGCAAAGGAAACCGCAGATACCAATCGTGTGCCATATAGTGCCGGATGGCAGGCCGCGGCGGTTCGTCTGGCGGTCTGGCTCTGGACGATTTGAGGGTGGCTCCAGGTTGGCCGCACGGGGTCCCGAAATCTTACTGTTAGGCCCCTCCAAAGGGCTCGTTGAGAAGCATCGGAATAGACTTCCCATTGGCAGCTACGCATCAGTAGCGATGGCTGCGATGATTCCCATCAAGAACATCACGCCCAGTAATCAACTTAGTTACGTGGCGCGTTTCGCGGCAGAGGAACAGAGGATCCTCGTGGTGGGCGACGCGGGGTGTGTCGACTTCAAGCCAAGTCAAAGCGAGCCATATTATAGAGACCTTCTTGCGACGTTACGAAGATTGCACGTCCTACAAGTCGCTCATCACGCGGGAAATAATGCGCACTTTTACCGCGTTCTATCGGCGGCCGGATACAGTCGTCAAAGGAATCGTTCTTATCTCCTCGTGTCTCATGCGACCGAAGACCCACACCGACCCTCACGCGAGTTCAACCTGTTTTTGGAGGACATCCGCAGCGACTTGGAACTTGTGCGAGTCCTGTTTACAAGCCAACCGGATTTCGCCAAGGTGCGCGAGTATACTTCAATGATCTATCCGGCAGTGGATCAACCTGGTCAAGTTGGCGATGTCCGACTAGTATTTTCTCGGCGACGCTGGCGAGTGGTGAAGCACGCCATCGGAATCAACCCCCCGGCCGTTAAAGACGAGACAGAAGGCAAGGTAGAGACCCTAGCTTGTGAACGCGAAGCCACGAAATAAGCGTGCCGCCTTCGCCGGGTGAAGGTCCGTCAGGATCGGCTTGAGGAAGCGGTGAGGCGGACGTTTTCGAATGATGTTTAACGAAGCAATGGCTGTTTTCGGACAGACCGATTATCCGGTCACGCGGCAGTTATTGATTGAGCTCGACGATTGGATAGCGGAGTTAGCTTCACCCCTAGTTCCGTTGAAAAAGTCGTCCGTGGAATTGGAACACGTAAGTGGTTTCATGTGGGAGTTTTGGGAAGAGAGCGAACGTTCCCTGCTGGTAGGGAAAGCCGTTCGGATGGCCAGTGGAATTAGGGTGGCAATGCTCTTAGCGGATCTTGGTTTTATTAATTGCCGATTTTCCTTCATGACCGCCAGCGGTCGGATCCATACCGCACGTTGCTTGACAGCCTTGGCAGGCTGTTGAGTACGTCCTTCTTAGGGAACTCTGCGAACGACTCGTAGGCATTCCGCTGCACGAGTCTCAGCGCAGCATAGAAGCGGTCGGCGTCAATGAGCTCTATTCGGTAACCACGCGTCGCGAACTCGTTTACGGTTGCGCTAGCGCCGCGTCTGAACCCGGACGTCGTCACGTACATGCCTGCCGTCATGCCGCGAAGTAGGAGCGCACCGGCCAGGGAACGGATCTGCTCGACTTCAATCTGTCTCGCATACCGTTTGACCTGCACCCCGACAGTTTCCTTCCCACGCTCAAGGATCACGTCGATGCCCCCATCGCCGCGATAGGCCGTTACGACTGCTGCATAGCCGTGATCGGCGAAGACGCTCGCCACCGTCTGCTCGAAAAGACGCGGATGTAGCGTGAACCGCCTTTCGAATCTCGCCGTCAAATACGCGCGCACGTCAGCGATGGGCGTCGAAAGATCAGAGAGGTCGAGGTCGCGGAGGCACGCCGCTTTGCCATACGTCTCATCGTAATCCTGACGGTGAACGAAATCCTCAACTGTTTTCCATCCGTGAGCGGTCCACCAGCCACAGGTGGTGCAGACGAAGAGTCGCTTTTCAAACCACTTGCGCCCTTTTCCTCCAGCGGAGCCGCTTTCGCTAGCCGAGTGCAGGCAATTCAGCGATTCGCCGCAGAAAGGACATTTCTCCCGCGACCAGACAAATTCGGGTTCGCGAGATGACTGATCGTAGACCCAGATCATGCCGTTAACCGACCGGGGTTGGGATTCACTCCGGACAGTAATCTAAGCGGAATTTCCGTTTTGGCACCTCCGATGGGTGTCAGCCGTACGCCAGGTCCGAGTGTAACGCAAGCGCTCGGGCGCGTCACCACGGCCCTGAGCCAAGTAGCTGACTTTCCAGAGTCTTTAAAGCCACCTTCAGTGAAAATTTAGTCGACGTTGCTGGTTCCTCATACAGGTCTCGCTCTGGCCCGCTAGTCAGATGACGCACCCACGACTCTGCGTCTCTTCGTGACTCGCCTGTTCAAATTTCTCCGATGCCAAGGACCGGGACAGCTGGTCGACTTCCGCGGCGAGCGTACTCGCTCGACATTCAAGGTCAATAATTCTGCGCCCTCCGTCTCCCCACGTTTTGGCACCTCCGATGGGTGTCAGCCGTACGCCAGGTCCGAGTGTAACGCAAGCGCTCGGGCGCGTCACCACGGCCCTGAGCCAAGTAGCTGACTTTCCAGAGTCTTTAAAGCCACCTTCAGTGAAAATTTAGTCG
>WNEZ01006114.1_pt1 | contig 15798 bp, 13 predicted proteins | sample 5400521 | NCBI WGS metagenome assembly WNEZ01 (sample SAMN13153339, study PRJNA577476) | soil metagenome | isolation source: 120 cm saprolite under Douglas fir tree site 2 hole 1 replicate 1 | place: USA:California | collected 2015-04-18
AGCGGCACCGCGGGCATCGCCAGCCGCGGAAACAACGGACAAATCACGGAGCGCGATTGGTTTCCCGTCGGCCCGGGAGAGAGCGGTTACACCATTCCCGACCCGCTGGCCCCCGATGTGGTCTACAACGCGGGTCCAGGCGGCAGCGTGGTGCGTTTGTCAAAAATCACGGGACAGGTGCGCGATATTTCTCCCGCGCCGGTCTCTTTCGGCAGCAAGTACCGTTTCAACTGGACGATTCCGATGGTTTTTTCGCCGCAGAATGCGCATGTGCTTTATCTCGGGACGCAATTTCTCTTGCAAACGACGGATGCGGGAACAAGCTGGCAGGCCGTGAGTCCCGATCTGACGCGTACACGCGGCGATGAAAAAGACCCGAAACAGCGGCTTGGCACGATTCTGACGATCGCGCCGTCGGAGATCAAGGAAGGTTTCATCTGGGTTGGAACGGATGACGGAAACCTACAATTGACGAAAGACGGCGGTAAGAGCTGGCAAAACGTCACTCCGCCAAACGTTTCCGAGTGGAGCACGGTGAGCATCGTGGAAGCATCGCGTTTCGATGCCGGTACCGCCTATGTGGCAGTCAATCGAAACAGTCTCGACGATCTGCATCCGCATATTTTCCGGACGAGAGATTTTGGACAAACGTGGCAGGAGACGGTACGCGGGATCCGCGAAATCGATTTCGTTCGAACGGTGCGGGAAGATCCGGCGCGCAAGGGTTTGTTGTATGCGGGGACGGAGAAAGGTGTTTACGTATCTTTTGATGACGGAGAAAATTGGCAATCGTTGCGGCTGAATATGCCGGTCGTAGCCATCCACGATCTGGCCATCGAACAGGACGACCTGGTGGCCGCGACGTATGGCCGCTCGTTCTGGATCCTCGATGACGTCACGCCGCTTCGCCTGTTGGATGCGCGCGTAGCGTCTTTGGGCGCGCATCTCTTTGCGCCGCGAACCGCCATCCGCGTGCGCCGCGACGAGAATCAAGATACGCCGCTGCCGCCGGAAGTTCCCGCAGGAAAGAATCCTCCCGATGGCGCGATTCTGAATTACTTTTTGCCGGCGAATTCTGCCGGAGACGTGCAATTGGAAATTTACGACGCGGATGAAAAACTGGTGCGGAGTTTTTCCAGCGCGGCTGCGCCAAAAGAGCCGGAGGAGACTCCTTTCGTGGCGGAGTACTGGATCGGACATCCCCAGGCGCTTTCGAAGGCGTCGGGAATGCACCGGTTTGCCTGGAATCTGCGCTACGCCGATCCGCGCGCCATGCACCTGCAGTCTCCGTACAACTACCCGATCGCCGCGATCGTGGGCTCCACGCCGCTGCCACCGCAGGGACCACTGGTGTTGCCGGGGAAGTATGAAGTGCGTCTGAAAACGGGGGAGCAAATTCTTCGCCAGGCGCTGGAAGTCAAGATGGATCCTCGGGTGTTGGCGGCCCGCAACGAATTGCAGAGTTCCCTGGAGCTGCAACTGAAAATTTCCGCGCTGCTCGGAAAAAACTTTGACGGCTATCAACAAACGGAGGAGTTGCGCGCGCGTCTGGCCGAGTTGATGAAACGTCCCAAGGAAGATCCCATCGCCGTTGCGGCCAGCGCACTGGACGCGAAAGCCGCTGCGCTTGCGGGGGAGCCCACTCCGATTTTGGAGGCGCCCAAATCTACCAGCTTCATGGCCGTAAACGATAGTTTGACGGCGCTGATGGCGCTGGTCGATGGAGCGGACTTCGCGCCCTCGGAAGAATCGTTCGTGGCCTACCGGCGGATCTGCAAGGGTTTCAACGAAGCTCGCGCGTCCTGGCAGGAACTAAAGAACAAAGATGCGGCTGCGCTGAACACCCTGCTGGGCAAAAGCAACCTCGCCGTGGCCGCGGTGAACACCCTGCTGGGCAAAGGCAATCTTACAACGCTGCCCGACTTTCCCGACCTGGCTGCCGATGCGGCTTGCGGAAACTGAACCGCGATTCGAACGAAGGGCTTAGGCGTAGCTCAGAAGCACAGCAAAAGCGCTCTAGTGGGCAAGGTGTTGCCGAATAGGGGCGCAGCATCCCGACAGGGTCGGGACAGGTGCTGCGCCCCTACTTTGCGGCTGGAGCTTGCTGGAGTTGCGCAAGATCCGCAAGGACTTCGGCGCTGTGTTTCTCGGCATTCACGTTGAGATAGGTTTTGCGAACGATGCCTTCGGGATCGATGAGAAAGGTATGGCGCGCGGAAAGTTTGGCGACACCCAGATTCACGAGCGAGTCGTAGGATGAAGAGACCTCGTGCTTGGTATCCGCAAGCAGCTTGAAGCTCAGGCCTTCTTTGGCGCAAAATTTTTGGTGGGTCACATCGTCCTGCACGCTCACACCGAGGATGATGGCGTTTTTCTGTTCAAACTGCCGGAGGTCGCGCTGAAAATTGTGCGCCTCTATGGTGCAGCCGCTGGTGAAATCCTTGGGATAGAAATAGAGCACCACCCATTGGCCGCGGAGATCGCGCAGGCTGAGCGGCTTGCCATCCTGCGAGTTCAGCGTAAAGTCCGGCGCCGGAGTTCCTGAGGACGGCGATTTCTCCCCGGTGCGCATCGCGCGGACGACAAGGACACCAACCAGCAGAACGAGTACGGCTACCAAGATTCCCATCATTTTCATCTCGCACTCTCAACCTTAGTTCTAAATCATTTGCGTTGCCATGCCGCTATTCTTTTTGGCTGAACAGACCGAAGCCTAAACGAAACTGAATGGTATTGATGCCGGGATTCGGCGTTGCAAGCCCGGCGTTCGAAATGTGCATGTAACGGACTTCCGCGCTGATGTTGTGCTTGCTGCGCAAGAAATGGAGGCCGAAAGCGCCGCTGGTGGTGAAATTGATGCGGGATGTTGCTTCGGGCACTTTTGTATTCGTAAAGAGAGTGCCGCCGCCAACTTCGAGATACGGAACCACGCTGATGTGCGTGTCCAGCGCCCATTTGAAGGCGAACGGGTTTACGCCAACACCGTAAGCGGTATTCGTTTTCTGGACGACGATGAAGAGCGGGACGGCATCCACCGCATATTCCAGGCGACCGCGCAGGAAACCGGGTCCATGCGGAGCGGTGAGGATCAAGCCGTAACGGAAGCCCACGTTCCACACGCCGTCGCCGGACTGGCTGCCGTTGAACCCGTGACCCCCGCCGGTCCACACCTGCAATTCATGGCCTCCCTCGACGGGGCCGGCTTGCGCGCGAACTGCCGGCGCAATCAGGAATATAGCAAAGAGGAGGGCCGTGCCTGTTCTTCTCACCACTGGGTCTCCTTCGGGTTCTTTGATTCCAGCTATTGGGGTCTTGGTGCAAAGAAGATATAGAAATTTTGTTCGAAAGGCGAATAACTTGTACATGGGGCGCGATTCTGGTTGACACCTGACCATATTAAGCATAGTTTACTAATATAGTTTAGTGCGATTAACCACGATTAAGCTTTGAGTGGACGCGAATTCCCGAGCCGTTCATCGTTTTGTAATCGGATGTGATCTACAAGAATAAGAATGGCCGGCAGTCCGGCATCGCAGGCCAGCGGCGTGAACAAGGAAGCAGAGAGAATGCAAAAGTACAAGCTGCCGTTCCGTCTCGAGATCAGGGTAATGCTTGCCGCATTGTCTTTATGCTGCGCGCCGCGGCTGTGCGCTCAAGACACGGCTATAACTCCGGAACAACAGCCTGCCCGGGTGCCGGGGGAGAGCGCTGAAGCTGACCCGCCAGCCATGTTTCCGCGTCTGGAGACGGACCGTTGGTGGATTTCGGGCCAGGCGAATTGGATCTCACAGTGGCATGCCGCGTTTCATTCTCCCTATCAGGGAGTGAATAGTCTTCCGCCAGAAGCGCAGGACGCGACATCGCGGGTGCTCACGTTATTCACTGGTTTGCGGCTCACCGGCACGACGGAACTGCTTTTCGATGTGCAGGAGACCGGAGGGCATGGGATTGGGGAAGCCCTGGGGCTCGCGGGCGCCACGAATCTGGATGTGGTGCGCAATCCATTGTTGAGCAAAGCGCCGTACATCGCGCGCTTAATGTGGCATCAGATTATCCCGCTCAGCGGCGAAAAGGCGGCCGCTACGCGAACACCGTATTCGCTCTTCAGCACGCTGCCGGTACGGCGGCTGGAGTTGCGATTTGGCAAGTTCAGCATGGCTGATTTTTTCGACTTGAACACTTATGGGAGCGACACCACGCTTCAGTTCATGAATTGGACAGTGGATAACAACGGGACGTATGACTATGCGGCGGACACGCGAGGGTTCACGTTTGCGGCGATGCTCGAATATCACGAGCGGCGCTGGGCGGTGCGGTTTGCCGAAGGGCTGATGCCGAAAGTGGCCAACGGAATTCACTTGGATGCGGACATCAGCCGAGCCCACGCCGAAAATATCGAATTCGAACTCCATGGCACCGTGCTTCGGCATCAGGAGGGCATTGTGCGCTTCCTGAGTTTTATAAATCACGCCAACATGGGAAGCTACCGCGTGGCAGTTGATAATTTCCTCTCGGGGATTACGACGAAACCGGACATCACGGCTCATCCACTCCAAACAACGATCAAGTACGGATTCGGCGTCAATTTCGAACAGCCGCTCAATGATTGGGTGGGAGTGTTTGTAAGATGGGGATGGAACGAAGGGCGGCATGAGTCGTTTGCGTATACGGAAGTGGATCATACGGCGGAGATTGGCGCCGGCGGCAACGGCAAGCCGTGGCACAGAAAGTTCGACCGCGCGGGGCTGGTATTTGTTTCGAACGGGATCTCGGGGGATCATCAGCAATACCTTGCGCTGGGCGGATCAGGCTTCCTTCTGGGTGACGGCCGGCTCAATTACGGGCGCGAAAACATCGTCGAGACCTACTACACACTGCACGTGTGGCGAGGGATTTACCCCTCGTTTGGCGTGCAGCACATCAACAATCCAGGCTACAACCGCGACCGTGGACCGGTAGTTGTGCCGACGTTGCGTCTCCATCTGGAATTCTAGAGCCCACTACAGGGGAATTGCTTGGCGGCAGGGCGAAAGTCTGCCAACTAGAACGGTCCGTCTCCCCGCGAGGCACCCCGACAGGGTCCCCGAGATGCTCTGGGCAGGCGGTGCAGGAGCCAGGCGGGCCCTACACAGGCGAAGGCGAAAGAATGGTGGAGGCGGGGGGAGTCGAACCCCCGTCCGAAAAGCGCTGCGACACGAAGCCTACATGCTTAGCTCAATTCCGTTTGGTTCGCCCGCCACGCTCAGAATGAGCAAGAAACGCAGCCGGCTAGTCCGATGTTGTTGGCAGTTCTAGTTTCCACCAAGTTACGGGCAGGTGGGTCCCGGCATGCCTTCGGGCCGCGACAGCTTCCGTCGAAACCGTGTCGCCCCCACTGACTCCTCCATTCTACCACCAGCGCTGAGACGGGGGAGAGTCGTCCGTTCTCAGGAGTCAATTTTCAAGAAGAACCACCCTCCAGACACCTTCGTGCTTTTTAAGCGAAAGATGGTGCATGTTCGTTTGTCTGCTTGTTAAGCAACAATTGGGCACACCGGTACGGCTGACCCGTTGACTCCCAAGCACCTACCTTTCAAAATGTCAAGAAGGGGGATTTCGGGTGAAACACCCCCGAAAATCGGTATGGCACAGGAACCCAGCGTCGTGGAACAGGCTATCGTGCGGGCGCTTCGCGATAATCTCGAGCGCATCCAGCGCACCGCGGATGAATTGCACCATGGCGTCAGCGACGTGGTCTCCGCCTGCGCGAGCAACAAGCCCACCAACGCGCTGCCGCCGCTGCTCCGCGCGCAGACCTCCGCGGCTTCCCTGGCCGCGGCCCTGGAAGTGCTTTCGAGATTCGTGGCTGTATCCATGCAGACCGGCCTGCGGTCGCCGATCGAAGCTCAAATCACCGACTTGGTTGGCAAAGTTGCTGCTGAACCGCCTGCTGCGGCACAGCGCCCGAAGCCTTCACAGCCCGTGCCGAAGGCGGCACAGGGTCCGCCCACTCATCCCGCGACTGTCGTTCGAAAGCCTGCAGCGACCGAATTAGAGCTGCATCCCGAGTCAGAATCGTTCGAAGTGGTCGAGCCGGTGCCTACGGCCTCCGAGTCTGAGTTCGGCGATGAGTTTGACGTCAACCGCCTCTCCTCCGAAGAGCAGGAATTGCACCGCCGCGCAAATCGGGTGGCCAAAGTTTCGATGCAGGATATTAAAATGCTCCGGCCGGAGCAGGTGCGCTTAGGCCGCCAAAACAGAGATCTCTGCATCCGATTGAAAGACGACATTGAAAAAGCTCATCGAGAGTACGACCGCCGCTTCAAACCGATCATGGATCATCCAGTGGATTACTTTTATCGCTGGATGGTGGAAATCCTCGCCGAAGGGGACGCGCACGCCCTGGGCGACTACCCGTACGCCACGCCGGCGCGCCATCACTAATCGAACGCCGGCTGCTCGCTTTTGTGGCTCTTCCCCAAATGCCGTATTATTCTGTTTCTCTATGTCACGGTCTCTCGCCGCATTGATGCTCATTTTCGGATTGTCGTTTGGCGGCGCGTTCGACGCCGTTGCGCAATCGTCCAAGCACCACCGCAAAGCGAAAAAGCCCAAGTCGCCGCCTTGCCGGACCGGATGCAAAGCGGAGACGTCCGCGCCCCAAGTTGCGGCCGATACACCGGAAGACGAGGCCGCGCAAAAAGAACTCTCTGATCTCGCCCGCGCGCTGCACAACGCCACGCCCGGCGCGTACGAGAAACTCTCGGCCTTCGCCGTCAAGCACACCACGAACGTTTGGGGCGCGCGTGCCGCGCTTGCACTTGGTTATGAGGATTATTCGAAGAACCGTACGGCGCAGGCTCTCGGGTGGCTGATCAAAGCGCAAAACGACACGCTGCTCCGCGAGTATGCGCTGTACTGGACCGCGCAGGCGCAGCGCGCGCTGGGGCGCAACGCGGACGCTTACAAAGTGCTGCAAACCGTCCAGCAGGATTACCCCAATACGGCCATGCGCGAGCAGTTGCTGGAGGCCTTCGCCCCCACGGCGGTTCAGCTCGGACACGCGCAGGAGGCCATCGATGCGCTTGACGCCTATTCCGCAACTTCTTCAAAGTCCATGCTTCTCTACGAACGCGCTCGCGCCTATCAGGCTGCGCATCAGCTTCCCCGCGCCGCAAAGGATTATCAGACCGTCTACTACAAATTCCCTTCAGCGGATGAAGCCAAGCCCGCTGGTTCCGCTTTGTCGCAGTTGATGCACGCCCTGGGAAAAGAATACGTTTATCCCGGCGTGGAATTGCAGGAGCAGCGCGCCCAGGCGTTTTATGACGCGCGCAAATGGAAAGAAGCGCGCACTGAATTCGAAAAACTTCTCACCATGCTCAAGGATCCCGCGAATCCCGCGCGCCAGCAGGCGCAGCTTCGCGTCGCGGAGTGCCGCGTCCAGTTGAAGGGATCGCCTTCCTTGATCGCCGCGGTGAAAACGCCGGACCTTGAAGCGGACGCCGAACGACTCTACGCCCTTTCCCAGGCTTACCGCTCCGCGAAAAAAGAAGCGGAAATGTTTTCGGCGCTAAACACGCTGGCGCAAAACTATCCCGTGAGCAAATGGAACGAAGAAGGCCTGATGGCGGCGGCGAACTACCACTGGGTGGAGCTCGAGCGCACGAAAGCGGTCATCAACTACCAGCGCGTCCTGGATAACTTCCCGAACGGGAAATACGCGTTTAACTGCGAATGGCGTATCGCCTGGGTCGCTTATCTGAATCGCCAGCCCGACGCCGATGACCGGCTTACTACATTTTTGTTGAAGTACCCCGTGTCGGCCAACTCCGTCGATGCCCTGTATTGGCTTGGGCGCAACGCCGAGCGCAGCGCGAATGCCGCGTACGCGCGCAGCTATTACAGGAAAGCCGCCGAGCGATTCCCGCAAACGTATTTCGGCAATGCCGCGGCGGCCCGGCTCGCGAAACTTGGTCCGAGCGAAGAAAATTCCCCGGACTTTCTGGAGAAAATCCCGCCGCCACCCTCGTTTCGTCTGTTGGATGAAGCGATCCCGGTTGCCGCCGCGGACCGCTGGGCGCGCGCGCAGGCGCTCCGCGCCATCGCTTTCGATTCCTCCGCCGAGCAGGAGCTGAAGAACGCCTACTTCGCGACCTCTTCGCCGCGCTTCTTGCTCGAAGCCGCGCAGGCGGCCTTCGATCAAGGCCACTACGGCGCCGGCATGGCCTACGCGCGGATCATTGTGCCGAACTTCGATTCCCGCAAGATCAGCGAGGTGCCCGTGGCCGCCTGGAAGGCGCTCTTTCCGCTCCCCTACGAAGCCGCCTTGCGCCGCGAGGCCGCCAAGAACGATTTCGATCCCATGTTTGCCGCCGGTCTCATTCGCCAGGAATCCACGTTTCAGGCGGACGCAGTCTCGCATGCCAACGCCATCGGCTTGATGCAGGTTCTTCCGAAAACGGGGAAGCTTCTTGCCCGGCAGCTCAAAGTCCGCTACGCGAAGAACAAACTTTTCGAGCCGGACTACAACATCGAACTTGGCATGGTTTATATTGCGAGCCTGGTGCGCCAGACAGGTGCGCTGGAATACGCGGCCGCTGCTTACAACGCCGGCGAAGACCGCATCGCCGCCTGGAAAGCCGAGCGCACTTACGAGGAAATCCCGGAACTCGTCGAGTCCATTCCATTCACGGAAACCCGCGAGTACGTGCAAGTCGTCTTGCGCAACACGGAAGTCTACCGGATGATTTATGGGCAGCCGAGCGTGGCCACGATGACCGCCACGGGCCACGCCCGCTGACATAAGATGCACATACGCTCCTCTTTCCTTGTAGGGGTGCAGCCCGCCGCGACGGGCGATCCTTCGGATGCGATTTCATCTTTCTAAGAAGGTGCGATGACCGCTCCCGACCTCTCGATGGCACAAATCTCCCGCCGCATGCTTTCGGCAAAGGCCGAACAATTCACAGAATCCGTTATTCGGGAAATGACGCGCCTGGCCTTGAAGCACGGTGCCGTCAATCTGTCCCAGGGATTTCCGGACTTTGCCGCGCCCGAAGAAATCAAGGAAGCCGCGCGCAAAGCCATCGCGGATGACATCAATCAGTACGCCATCACCTGGGGCGCGAAGCCGCTGCGTGACGCTATCGTCGAAAAATTCGAGCGCACTCAGGGCGTCAACTACGACCCCGAGCGCGAGATCACCATCTGCTGCGGCTCGACCGAAGCGATGATGTCCGCCATGATGGCGATTATCAATCCCGGTGATGAAATCGTGGTGTTTGAGCCGTTCTATGAAAACTATGGGCCGGACGCGATCCTGAGCGGGGCCACGCCGCGCTTCGTCAAGCTCCGCACGCCCGATTGGTTCTTCGACGAAAAGGAACTCGCGGCCGCCTTTGGCCCGCACACCAAAGCGATCATTCTCAATACGCCGAATAATCCCACGGGAAAAGTTTTCACGCGAGCCGAGCTCGAATTCATCCGCGACCTTTGCGTGCGATGGAACGCCTACTGCATCACCGACGAAATCTACGAACACATCCTCTACGACGGCGCCGAACACATCTCCATGGCGCGCATCGCCGGCATGCGCGACCGCACCATCGTTATCAGTGGCCTGTCGAAGACGTACAGCGTTACGGGATGGCGCGTGGGCTGGGTGCTGGCTCCTCCGGAACCGACACAGCCGATTCGCAAAGTGCATGATTTCCTGACCGTCGGCGCGGCCGCGCCGCTCCAGCAAGCAGGCGCCAGCGCTCTTCACTTTCCCCAGAGCTACTACGACAAGCTTGCCGCCTCGTATGCGGCCAAGCGTGAACGGCTACTGAAAATTCTCACCAGCGCGGGCTTCACCGTCTTCAAGCCTCGCGGCGCCTATTACATCATGACGGACATTTCGCGCTTTGCCGATCCCGATCCGGTTCGTTTCCGGGCCGATACAAAAGATGTGCGCTTCGCCAAGTTTCTCGTCGAAACCATCGGAGTCGCCGTCGTCCCCGGCTCCAGCTTCTACAACAACGCCCAGGACGGCGCCTCGCAGGTCCGCTTCACCTTTTGCAAGAAAGAAGAAACGCTTGCTGCGGCTGAAGGGCGTTTGGCAAAGCTCCATGCTTAAACAGATTTGCCGCTGGTCTCGATTGGACTGGGCAACATCGGCGACAGACACGCGAACTGTGTGTTAGAATCCCCGCTCGATGAGCACTCTCCCGGCGACACTGAATCTCATTCCACACGAAACTCGCTTGGAAGCCAATGGCGATGGGGCTGCGTTCGACATCTCCGCCAGCGCGACGCGCACGTTTCTCTGCCGTCTCACCATCACGGATCAGATTGAACAGGAATCGCTCGACGTGTCGATCTGGGGTTCTGCCGACGGAGAGACCTGGACGAAGAAGCCGCTCCTCAAGCTGCCGCAGCAGTTCTACCGCGGCACGACAAAGATGATCCTGGATCTCTCTCTCCGTCCGGAAACGAAATTCATTCGTGCTCGTTGGGAGTTGTTCCGCTGGGGCAGGGTAGCGCCGACCCCCATGTTTGTCGCCGGCCTGGAGCTCGAGGAGATCCCGCCGATGTCCCGGGAGACCCCCACAACACGAATCGCGCTCGCCACAAAGTAATTCACGAGGCTGGAGGGAATGCAGAGAAGTGTTTGAAAGGGAGCGGGAGAAATAAGGCACTTTTCTGGCCTCGAAGTTGTAATGCCCGACAATCCTTCAAATCGAGAGTTCACGGCAAGAGACATCATTCCCATTTTGATGTTGGCTGGCTATGTTCTTGTAAACGTCTACGGCAAGTGGCCGCGTTGGTCTTGGATTTTGTTAATCGTTGCGGTGTTTTCCGTCATCTTTGACCGCTACTCCGCTTTGAAAAATAGAGTCTTGAAGTGGAAAGGGCATTGGGATGACCGAAAGGCAACCAAGAAAGCCTTCCCGGACCTACAAGAGTTTGTCCGTCGCTTTGCGCAGTTTGTGAACAGACAGACAGGCGACACCTTGCATTTCATTGTAGAGAGTGATATTTGGCAGGGTCGGCCAGCATTTCGCGCCGACTGCCAACTGCCAAACGTCGATATATGGGATTACCAACGACTGTATTTCTCCGAAAGACTAGACCGTCAACCGAAGACGATGAAGGAACTCCGACCAGCTTTGATGGAATTTCATTATCTCGTAGCCTCGTACAACAACTTCTGCGTTGCCCCAATCTTGGAGTTATTGCCTGCGAATGTGCGTGCAGTAATCACACCACCAGTGCTTGCCAAGCTGAACCTGTTCCAGCAAAAATTTCGAAGTTTCTTAGGGGACCATCAGTTATTCGCGGAGCGTCTTTCAGATGCTCGACCGATTCTCAAAGGCATTCCGTCCACCTTCAATATGCCTAAGCCGATGGTCTAGCCCCGCCCTTGTTTTGCCGTGAAAGAATACTTGTACGGGAGTTGCTAAATGACAAGAGCACTCATTATTTTAGGGGCGTTGAACGCCCGGCGACTGGCGAATGGCGCGGTCGAGACATCCCTTACAGTAAGGGAGATTTCAGGGAAGAGGGTTGCGCTTCGCCCCATGCTTGCGAAAAATCTCAACACAGCGGAACAAGACTTTATAGGCACTTACGGTTTGACACCCGCAGAGGCAGCCGCATTCCGGGCGCAGATTGAACACGAGGGCAGTGCCAGCGTTCCGGCTGCAATCTAAAAGTCACGGCCTCGCGGCACTGTGAAGAGAAGTCAGGGCGGGACCGGGCGGACTTGAGCGCAATTTCTGGCCGGGGCCGAATGGCTTCCGGCCCTTTTGGTTTTCAGAGGCCGTGGTAGAATTCGCGGATGGATTCACTGGCTGGATACATTGCCTCACTGTGCGTTGGTGCTGCCGGAACATACCTATCCCAATTCCTGAAGCCGAAAGTCAAAATACGGTATTGGCTGGCTCACAGCTTCATGTACACAATTCCTAACAACCAGAACAACCCCGCTCCCAATCCTGCTCCAGCCCTTCCCGCTCCTGCGGGTGACGCAGCAGCGCCACCAGCACTCGCCAATCCGTTTCGCTGAAAAGTCAGGCTTGATAATCGACGCTTACGCGCAATTGGCGGTGCGAATCTTTGCATTTGTCACACTGTTGGTGGAGCTGCTTCGCGCTTTGACGCGATAGACCGCACGGTGCCCGGCGCAATACTTCCATGCCAGAGCGCAATTTCTGGCCGAGGCTGGCGAATGCTCCGGCCTTTCTATTACACTTCATCAGATGAAAAGACCTGTGAAAGAAGAGGAATGGGTCGAACTGACCGACGGCAAGCGCAAAATCATCATGCCTCGTCGAGAAATGGTGAACTTGGCGCAACGCATCTCTCGCGTGTTCGCTAGTGCGAAACGAATTGACCCTCCTATCGACGTAAATCCAAGAACGGGTAGAAATGTCAAGAGGGAGCCATTGTTTCACGCGACTGTTCTGCGGCCCAAAAGCTCCGGGCATAGAGGTTGACCATGTTAAGTAGAGCAGGTGATGTCTGCGGCTGCGAGAGCGAAGATTTCAAAGGCGACAAAAGAGCGGTGGGCAAAGTTTAGAGCAGCGAAGGCGAAGGGGAGACACTAAAGCCGTTAATTTTGCACAGCCTGTACAGATTTGCACAGGGATGCAGGGGGAGTTCAATTGACCACCTGAACGAGAGGGACTATCTTTAACGCGAGATTGAGGCGGGGTTCGTAATAATTTTACGACTCAGTCTAAAGAGGGCGCAATGGCTTAACGGCTGATGCGCCCTCAATTTTTTGTGGCCTCGCAGATACAACCACATGAGGATTTGTCTGCCATGAGAACCTTCCTTTTGGCGGAGAAAACGTGTCAGCATAGTGCAATGAAACACCCAAGACAAAACAAGCGTGCTCCGCAGACTCATCCGTCTGCGCTGGCGGTACCTTCGTATCATCGCATTCTGGTTAAGCATGGCCTGATTGAAAAGACTCTGTCCATCCCCGATGCGTATGAAGTGTTTTTGAAAGTGGGCGCTGACCCAGAAGTACAGAAACTCCGTCGCAAGGCAGCACCCGGCAACAAAATGAAACACGTTCCCGCTTTGTATCTGGCCACAGCGATGGCTCTGCAAGGCATGACCAAGCAGGAGCTTGAAGCTCTGAAATTGCGGATTGAAGAGAAGTGAGTATGAACGGCCCAAGACAAGCTGAACCGTTGAAAAATCGGTGGTGAGATTACCCAGCCTTTGGTGTTGCCGGGAGGGTTGAGTGAGAACCCTGAGCGCCCTGCCGGGTTCCGATGCATAGAAATGGCAGCTTGCTTGGAATTGCAACAGGCATCACCGATCACGATACGCGCTCGGACCCGTTGAAATCTGCCGGCGAGGATTATTTAGGCGTCTTTAACACTCATCTCGTCCCGAATTCTGCATCGACGATCGATTTTCCGCACGAAAATGGAGCGGGTCTCTGAGGCTTTGCAATTCTCGGTAATAATAAAGTGAAATAGGGCGTTTTCCGTTGAACCTTAGATTCCTTAGCAACTCCATTTCTTCCTTGGTGGCAGTCCCCCGCATGCTCCAGCGTGTCGGGGGTGGCTGGGGTACATTTCGCATCATTCCGATGGAGCCGGGGCGCGGCTGCCCTTAACTTTGGCGGCGGCCAGATCCCTCTGCTCAAGCCCCAGTTCTTCTAGCCGCTGTTTGATCGCTAGGCAGACATCCACACACCTCCGTTTGATTAACTACATTTGATTAATCATTAGAAATAATCTCAGATTCTACTTGACATGCAAAGTGAATTAACCTACCGTGGTTAAGAGGCTGATGGGGCTATCCGATAATCTAAACTAAAGCGAGTTAGCTGAAATTGCCCTTGGCCGAGACAACCAAGGAGGTTGCCATGAACACCGTTACACGTTGGGACCAGTCCCGCGTTTTGACACCTTTGCAGGAACAAGTCATTCGTTTGTTTGAGGACAACGCTGCTCGCGACCGCTCGGGTCCTGCCGACCTGGCAACCTGGGCGCCACCAGTGGACATTTACGAAACCGAGAACGAATTGGTGATAAAGGCCGACCTGCCGGATCTCGAAGAGAAGGACATTGACGTACGCGTCGAAAACAATTCGTTGACCATTCGCGGAGAGCGGAAGTTCGAGAAGGACGTCAACGAGGACAATTACCTCCGAGTTGAACGCGCCTATGGTCCGTTCACGCGGAGCTTCTCCCTACCGAACACAGTCAGCTCCGAGAGCGTTCGGGCCGAGTATCGCAATGGAGTCTTGAGCCTGCATATGGCGAAGCGTGAGGAGTCTAAGCCGAAGCAGATAAAGATCACCGTCTCAGCGAACGGCAAGTAATCCACATCTCACATTCGGAGGTCGGTCGGCGCCCCGGACCCGTCCTGACAACCAAGGAGGTTGCAATGATTGGACTCAGAGAACCATCGGGAGAGGAAATCGCTCGCCGGGCTCATGAGCTGTATCTTCAACGCGGCTGCGAACACGGAAAAGATGTCGAGGACTGGGTAAGAGCCGAAAAAGAGCTGAGCGACGAACCTGTCGCGGGACCAGCGAAAACCCGGGTCGCCCAAGCCGTTAGTAACGCGTTTAATTGACGCCCCGCCTGAGAGTAAACATTTGCCCCGCGAGTGGCACGAGCGAGACAACAGATCCCACGGCTTGACAGCCCGGTTTTTCCTAGCAGCCAAGACCGGAGAGATCTTTCGTTCGGAGGGGGCGGCCCAGTCTGCCCCTTCACTTGTCCAGCGAGGGGGAAACTGGGCGGAGAAACAACGAGGTTGCCGATGGTCAGGAAAATCATCCAGTGGGTCCCCATTGACGGAACTCGATGGAGAAACGAGTTTGTCAATGGTCACGAAAATCATAGAGTGGGTGTCCATTACGGCATTGCTCCTACTGGTGTCATGGCGTCCCGTCGCGAGTTACCAAATACCGCTGGACTTGGTGGTTTGTTGGGGCGCCCTCGTGGGGGTGCTGGCTTTATTTTTCATCAAACCCGAAATGGAGACACACTATGACGTCGAGAATAGACCGGACCTAGGCTTACATTGCTAGAAATCTGGTGCAACTTTTCGCGGATAGAGAGCAGTTGCTGCTTTTGGAAAGTGGGAGTAACGGTAGTCATCCAGTTCGGTTCCACTGATCCGGTAGTGCGTTTTCAGTGGATTGTCCACGGAGTTGGCCATCTCGCGATGCAGCTTCAGTGAGCAGAGGTCCGGCGCATCTTGATAGCGTAATCCATGGGAGCGGAATGCCTCGTTCAAAATCGTAAATGTGATCTCTTGCGGCTCGATCGATGATTCCCGCAAAAGGAAACTGTATTCTCGGGCGATCGCCTTCGACTTGAAACCCACATACTGCATGCTAGCGGTCATTTCAGCCCTCCGGATGAATTCCGCGTCAACGATCGATTTTCCGCGCGAAAATGGAGCGGGTCTCTGAGGCTTTGCAATTCCCGGTAATAATAAAGTGACGTAGGGCGTTTTCCGTTGAACCTCAGCCTCTTTAGAAGCTCTATTTCTTCCTTGGTGGCCGTTCCGCTGAGGGAACTATCATTAAGGAATTCTTTGAACCCCGGCTCTACCTCTGGTTGGTCAGGTCCCCGTTCAACAAACTCATATCTCTTAGGATCCCCTGAGGCTATTCTCCCATTTAAAACAATCTCCATACCAAAGGTCGTTAGCTCGACGTCCCAGGATTCAATCAGTGGATCCAGGAAGGAAATACAGTTTTCAGGCGACAAGTTGAAGACATCCGTGTCCAGGAACTCAAGGAGGGTAACCCGCAACTGTTCATAGCTTCGGCCGGTGAGTCGAGCCACTACG
>WNEZ01002488.1_pt1 | contig 15795 bp, 14 predicted proteins | sample 5400521 | NCBI WGS metagenome assembly WNEZ01 (sample SAMN13153339, study PRJNA577476) | soil metagenome | isolation source: 120 cm saprolite under Douglas fir tree site 2 hole 1 replicate 1 | place: USA:California | collected 2015-04-18
CCCTACGCAACGACCCGCGCGTGGTGGTGATGGAGCATACCAACATTCGCCACCTGGCGAGCCTGCCGGAGCCGGTAGAGTGCGCCGTCATCGATGTTTCTTTCATCTCTTTACGCCTGGTACTGCCCGCGATTGTACCCTTGCTCGCTCCGCACGCCTGGGTGGTGGCGCTGGTCAAACCACAATTTGAAGCGGGTAAGTCCGATGCAGACCGGGGAGCAGGCGTTATCAGCGATCCCGCCGTGCATGAACGTGTGCTACAAGAGCTACAGGACTGGATACCGCTGCATACGCCGTTGTCTGTACTGGGATTGACTGACTCACCCATTTACGGGCGCGAGGGCAATCGGGAGTTTTTGTTGTATCTGGGGCTACACGAGTCAGCCATCGGGGAAAAGCGACTAGCGGTTAGTCCATTTAGATATTGACAGGGAGGTTGCCTGAAGAACTCCCATGGCCTCTTGTAGGCTCTTTGGCGTAGAGATGCCGCTTGACCAGATCCCTCAATTCAACCAGATGAAACGGCTTGGGTAGAAATGCATCGGCACCACTCAGCGGTGTGGTATCCCTCCCACTGAAATGCGCGGAGAACAAGATCACTGGAATGTGCCTGGTTTTCTCATCGTTCTTTAATTGTCGGCAAAGCTCTCGCCCATCCTCTCCCGATAGTAAAATATCCAAAAGGATGAGATCGGGTAGATCACTGTGCATGTGCTGAAAACAGGCTCCATTCAAGCTGGTTTGAACCCTGTAGCCCTCGCCTTCCAAGGCAATTTGCACCATTTCCAAAACACCTACATCATCGTCTACCACCAGTATCTTCTTCATACCTACCTGCTTTCTTGCCTGGCATAGAATGTAATGTTCTTTTCATGGCTCTCCTGCAAGGGGTAGCGAGAAGGAGAAGGTGGAGCCTTGCCCTTCAACGCTTTCTACCCACATCTTCCCCCTATGACGCTCAATAATTTGGTGTGCAATGTAGAGACCTATGCCTAAACCAGGATAGGTTTTATCCTGGTCGCTATAAACGCGATAGAACCGCTCAAAGACCATCTGCTGATGGGCTTTGGGGATGCCAATGCCGAAATCCTGGACACTGACGGTCAGTGTATCATGCGTGTGCGAGAGGTGTACGGCGATCCTTTCTGCACGTGGAGAGAATTTCATGGCGTTGGTGATCAGGTTGATCAACACTTGACCAAGTCGCTCCCTGTCACCGGCGATCTCCCGCTGAGCTATTCCCTCGATGCTGATCTGGTGTTGAGAGGTTGTATGTTGCAGGTCCTCTACAACCTCGCGGACGAGCAAGTCAATGTCAACTGTTTCCTTTGCGAATGCCAATTTCCCCGCCTGGATTTTTGAAATGTCGAGCAAGTCAGCAATTAGCTTGGAGAGCTTACCGATTTGTGCCGCCATTTTAGAAATATAGAGCAGCGCTTCTTGATTGCCCTGTTGTGCAAACCTCCCATGAAGCAGTTCCGTATAGCCCTGGATGGTGGTCAGGGGCGTCTTCAACTCGTGGCTGACCATACTGATAAACTCATCTTTGCGTTGCTCAAGTTCTCTCCGTTCGGCCATAAAAGCTGCCAAAATCATCGATGTTACAGCAATTATTCCCATAAAACTCTGTAATAATAAAAGACTCATACTGAGTCTCCCAGGTAGGAAAGAGGCTAAGGCTTGTATTGTCCCTACAATTGCGAGAATTGTCAATGCAAACATTGCAGATGTTGCTCCACGCTGGCCAAATCGCAGTGAAGCCCAAATGAGTGGAGGGAACACCAAATAGGTAATTGGGTAACTTCTCTCATCCGCATGAAAAAGTCCTAGAAAGACAATCAAGCCAACTGCAAGCACGAGCAACGTTAGTATACCAATTTCAGCAATTCGTTTTACTGATACTTTATCACGAGGCCATTTGCTCCATGTTAGTAGAAACGGAGTGAGTATGAGGATACTAATCATATCTCCTGTCCACCACGCTTCCCATGTAAGATAGTAAGATGAAGAAGCAATCACCTTCCCAAGAAAAAGACTGGACACGCCAATAGTTGCACCGATGATTGCACTGAGGGGCATTGCAAGAAGAAGCAGTAAAAGAACGTCCCTGAGGTGGTCAAGAGAATAGCTAAACCCATTGCGCTTGAGCAGATAGGTACATACAAGGGCTTCAAGTGTATTTCCTATGCCTATGCCTACTGCAACAAAGAGTGGAGCACCATTTAATAGATTTACCAGAAATGCTCCTATAGCGATTCCAGGCCAAAGACGATACCCAAAAAGAAGAAGTGCTGCAGCTGCGATACCCGAGGGCAACCAGATGAGAGTAGCAAACCTACTGACTGCATCCAGGGAGAGGCCGAGTTTTGCTGTGCTGAAGTAGATGGCAAAAAGAGCGATTATTTCTGCCAAATACGAGAAATATCCATATTTTCTATTAGCCAGGTGCGATGTAAACTTTAGCTTCATATCTCAAGCCCGCTCGTACTGTTCAGTTTCTGACTCCCAGCTCGTCTAGCACAAAAAGCTTCGTGCGCCAGAGGCACACCGCTACCTCTGAAAATCGGAAACCATCAGAGGAGTTTTAGACAGGCTCCCGCTCGGTGGAAAAATTGACTCTATCTCTTCTACATATCGGCATAACTACACTCTATTGTAAGTAGAGATTCAGCCGTCTTTTCGTACAAACGCCCTGACGGTCAGAAGAATTACCAAGGCTTTTCTTTGTCGTTATCCTCTGGCACATCTTCGATCAATTCTGCCGTGGACACCCCCAGAGCCTTTGCCAGTTTCTCAAGAGTGCTCACCGACACATCCCGGTATGGATCGTTCCAGATATCTCTAATGGTGGGATAGGAAAGATCAGACAAACGCGATAGTTTCCCTCTACTGATACCCTTCTGTTCTGCTATCTCTCGGACCCGTAAACGGACCATACCGCGCCCTTCCCTTGCTCGTAATGGACTGATTGTACCAAATACAACCCCTTGACAGAACTAGAAGCAGGATTATATAAATATAGTTATATAACCATAGTTTCATATCGGCAGAGAATGGAGCTAGCGCAGTGTCAAGCAGCAATGAAGAGCAGACAAGGACCCTCTACTGGTTGTTATGTCGCATGAATGCTCAGTGCGAGGTCATTAGAGGAAGCCGAAGGAAGAGCGGTGGAGATACTGGCGGAGCACAAATTTGAGCGCGTCCATTTGAAGCCCTGGCCCTACGAGTTTATGCGTTTTTTCAGATTGGAATTGCCGAGCAGAGTCACACCTATCAACTAGCATAATCGTAGTTGTCTTTGTCCATCAATGCTGAACAAGAAGTCGATCCCTAGCACGATCCTGTTATGTTCAGAAAATGATAATCTGACCGGATACAATGAAACCTACTTTTAAATATGGTGGCTAGTGTCACTAGCTACTATCTGAACGAGCTAATATATACTCTATAGCAGCTTTTGCTTTCTCTGCCGTTTCAAACAAATCGGGATCCCGCCGTTCCTCAAACTCAAGAGGTCCGTCAACTCCCACTGGCACCCATAGGCACGCGCAGGCCCTTTCCTCCAAGTTCATGCTTTGCGTCAGGTTAATGCAAATTTGAAAATTGGCACAAGCGCTTTCGAGCAGCCCACGCTCAGCTTGCAAGACTCCAAGATTGTAAATAGGTAGAGCTGGGAAAGTCGCTCGCTCAGAATTTTCGGACTCACTGAAGCTAATTGCTCTTTTGATAAGGACCTCGGCCTTATCAAAATCATCTCCACTAAGAAATATGTAACCGAGGTCATTGCTGATAAGGATATTTTCTGGTTCCGGATTGTATCCATAAGATAAGTTAGCATGGAGTAATGCCTTTTCAAGATCCAAATCCTCCAAATGCGCCGAGCGCGCCATGGTTATATGGAACACCGCAAGTGACAAGCGAAGGCGCTCATTTGCTGTATGCTTTACCTTTTCGGCTAGGCTTGCAAGAGGAACCACCGATAATTCCTTTCTTTCGATGATCCAATTACCTCCCAGTTCTGCAACGCGTTCACTCAATGAACTCATCAGATCTATTCCATCTTCTAATGCCTTTAAATCATTGGGGTTTATGGGACAGAAGAGTAATTGCCGATTAAGCCATGGTAAACCAGGATTGATTGAAATCATTGGAATCGTTGCCAGATCTTTGTATTCCACCATCAACGTATATAGTTCTCGGGCCAACAACTCACTATCTACAAACACATCTCCTTCTGGCTCCTGGGCAGCCATGTTATGAACAACTTTAAGAATATCTGCAAAAGGAAGTGTGGAATAAATTAACGTTTCTTTCAGGCGATCTTCCATAAGTAGATCAAAGAAGCCATTCAGTCCAGCTCGCCACCGCTGCTCCAATGAAAATGGCGAGAAATTCAATGTGACGCCCCTTTCACGCGCAAGATATTTAGTATAAATCTTATCGAAGTCATCCCCAGTAAATGATATGAGGCTATCGTTGACTGTCAGTATAGCTTCATTCACCAATAACTTTAATACATCCTCAAGGCTATCCTTCGTCCAAGATGACTCTCCATTAAATATGTATTCCAGGCTCCATACCTGATCAAATGTTGCACGGCCATTGCAGGAACACAAAATTCTCAATGCAGCGAGCTGTTTCTTCTTGAGATTACGAACCTTAGTTAAAATAGGACGACTTGTAATGTCTTGCCATGTCTCAAGCTCTTTGCGAACTTCCTCCAACACACTAAAATCAAGCTTCATGGTCTCTGCACGCTTAGATTGCACGCGCCGAAAGAGCGTATGGCATATAAGTTGAATCTCGTATGGTCGTCCTCCAGATAGGTTATGAATTTCTAGCACATCTCGATACGTTTCAAAGTCAAAGACTTCCTCTGGATTAATGCCCAGTTTTTCTAAGGGCTTTCTAATACATGCACGTGTGTCCTCGACCTGCCTAAACTCCCCAACATTGATCTTCTTAAATTGGCGTACAATGGGAGAGAATACATCATCCATTACTGGAAACAAATCCGGCGTGCCTGTCATAACCAGCATAAAACCAGGAGTATTCATAAATACATTCCTTAGTTTCTGAAGGAGGACACGGCTTTGTGCAAGTACATTACCCTCATCAAAGAGGAGAACTATGGGGCGCTTAAGCTCTTCATGCAATTTAATGAGGTCGCTTCTAAAGTTACGATCAGATACCTGAGCATTTGAGTTGCCCCCGCTCATAGCTTTTGCATACTGAAGGGGAAAGGAGAAAGGACAAAAGGTCTTATCCTCTGGAATGGTATGGGCATTAACGACATCAAGATAAGAATCATAGGTCTTGCCGTCGATTCCCGCGAACGCTCCACATTGGCAAGCCTCAGCGAGAATAGAATCGAACAATTTGTAAAAGAAGGCCAATTGAGTTCTAGCATCATCCTCATCGAAGTTGATCCTGACAGTACAAAACCCTCTGAACTTTGCTTCGATCTCTGTAATGTTGAGAATGCTTGTCTTACCTGATGCTCGTTGACCAAGCAGCGCAATATTTATCGGACGTGGAGCAGTCTTGGCATTGTCTAGATAATAGTTTATTTCTTCCATTTCCTTTTCTCGCCCGGCCAGGAGACCCGTCTCGAATACAGGATTTGCAAAATCATATGGATTATGAGTTTTACTCAGTTCCATAGTTGATACCCCCACTAGCAAATATAGTGCTGAACTGAACTTGAGCATTTGCAAACTTCGTCTCTATCCCACTACTTCTTACCCAGGCTTCGATCTTATGTCCACTACCCCGCAAGCGCGGCAAATGCGAGTACTCTTTGATGAGCAGGAAGAATTCGACGATTTTATCTAGCTCCTCACCCAGGTATGTTTCATCAAACCACCATTCATCGTGGACAGAATCCCAGACCTGCAGTCCATCCACATACCTAAACTCAAGACAAGTACACAATGAGCTTTTCGCCTCCATCTGAAGTCGAGTGAGTTGTTCAGAGATCCCTGTAGCAAGAGTGCATCGGTTCGCTAGATTGACAAAATAGGCTGAGCCAATAGCAGCAGACAATACACTATACACGCCACTTACTACTTCAATGTCCTTGCTAGTAGTCTTACGATTATGTGCGATCTTATTACGGATTGGCTCAAGTTCTGACAGGGTACCACTCAAGATATCTTTCCTGGAGAATATACGCTCAAAAACTTTCTTCCAGTTATCCTCTCGTTCTATAATTTTTTTGAGGTCAGGGAAGTCCACGTAATAAATTGGATGGTGCGGAATGCACTGAGTCCAGGGAGTCTGCTTTTCAACTTCCTTGCCTTTACGATATTTCTCTAGGATATCGCCTGGAAGGCATCTTTTATACCATCGCGGACCCTCTGTAGCGCTCAGGGTCTCAATGATCAACTCCCGCAGCGCAGTTTCAATACAGTAGAGCAGAGCAAAAATCTCGATATTCTCCTGCGGAGCCTGTGGTCTATTCATTATCATTAATCTCTCAACGGAAAAGGAGCATGATTAAATCACAGCATTAAAACTACCATAACCGGCATCTGAGAGTCAAGCAACTTGCAATTCTCGAGCCCAAGCAATATGGGAGAACTTTTCAAAGTCCTATTAGTTTCGCATTTATCGCTATTCTAAAGCAGCATAATATCTAAATTGGGCCTGAAAAGGAGCATATGATACTAATGTGCCTAAACTAAACAATAATATTACCTCCAATTCCGATAAATCCCCTTCCTACCTAGGCTTGTAGGTTCTGAAGAGTATGTTCCTTCAAGCTTTAATTCTTCTAAGCAGACCAAGAACATCCAAGACTTTTCTAGGGCAAGAGGAAATCTGAGCCCCCCTTACACGCGTGACATACCCGCGTATATGTCTGTAGTAGTGCCGCTGAGCGAGTCAAGATACTGGAACAAACAGCAGTAGTGGGAGGAAAGTGGGATATAATATGCTATACTCGTGGCTACAGCACGAAAACCCTGTGAAGCTCCTCCGGGTCTGATACACAACCCGGCGAGTTTCTATTATATTGGAGTTTGTCGGAAAAAGCTGCTGACAGTGCAGTCACCTGGAAGCCGTGCCAGGAGAAAAGAGGTATTTTGAATGTCGACTACCATCCATGCCATCCCCAGCGTCGTCCTGCCCGATCAATTCAACGTCGCCACCGCTTTCCTGGATCGCAATATCGCGGAGGGGCGAGGCGCGAAAACCGCTATTTATCACGAGGGAGCTGCCTATACTTATGCGCAGGTGGCCGAACTCGCCAACCGCGTGGGCAATGGCCTGCTCGGCCTGGGTGTTGACCTGGAACAGCGCGTGGCCCTGCTGCTGCTGGATTCTCCGCAGTTCACCGCTGCCTTTTTCGGAGCGATAAAGATAGGAGCCGTCGCAGTTCCTCTCAACACGAACCTGCGCCCCGCCGACTATGTCTACATGCTCAACGACAGCCGTGCGCGCGTCCTCTTTGTCCACGCCAGCCTGTGGAAGCAAATGCGACAGATTCTGCCGGAACTGAAATACTTGCGGCATGTCGTGGTGGTCGGCCTGGAGCAGGATGGCGAGCAAGAAACGGCGACCCTGCACGATTTTGAAAAGTGGATGCTCAAAGCTTCCACAACGCTGCAAGCCGCCGGAACGAGCAAAGATGACAGCGCTTACTGGCTGTATAGTTCGGGCAGCACCGGCTTCCCCAAGGGCTGCGTCCACTTGCAACACGATACCACCTACTGCCTGGAATACTACGCCAAACCCATTCTCGGCATTAAGGAGGCGGATATTACCTTCTCCGCCGCCAAGCTTTTCTTCGCCTATGGCCTGGGCAATAACCTCACCTTCCCCTTTGGCGTCGGAGCCAGCGCTGTACACTATCCGGGCCGGCCGCTGGCAGAAGACATGTTCAAAGGTATCGAGCAATATCGCCCGACCATCTTCTATGGCATTCCCACGCTCTACGCGTCTATGCTCGCGCTGCCCGAGGCCGGTAAGCGCTTCGATTTTTCCTCCGTGCGCCTCTGCGTCTCGGCCGGCGAAGCCCTGCCCGCGGACATTTTGCGGCGCTGGGAAGAGACTTTCCACGTGGAGATCCTCGATGGCATTGGCAGCACCGAAATCCTGCACATCTTCATCAGCAATCGCCCAGGAGAGATACGCCCCGGCAGTTCTGGCAAGCTGGTGCCAGGCTACGAAGCGCTGATTACCGACGAGAGCGGCCACGCGGTCAAACACGGCGAGATTGGCAACCTCTTGATTCGCGGCGACAGCACGGCGGCGTACTACTGGAACAAGCATGAAAAGACCAAGGACACCATCAACGGCCACTGGATTCATACCGGCGACAAGTACTACCAGGACGCCGATGGCTATTTCTGGTACTGCGGCCGCTCAGATGATATGTTGAAGGTAGGCGGCCAGTGGGTCTCGCCCGTTGAGGTGGAGGGCGCGCTTATCGCACATCCCGCCGTCCTGGAGAGCGCGGTAGTGGGCCAGGCCGACGCGGACGATTTGATCAAGCCCAAGGCTTACGTTGTTCTCAAGAGCGGCCAGGAGCCATCGGAAGAACTCGCGAACGAACTCAAAGCCTTCGTTAAAGAACGGCTCGCGCCCTTCAAATACCCGCGCTGGATCGAGTTCGTGCCCGAGCTGCCCAAGACGGCGACCGGCAAGATTCAACGCTTCAAACTGCGCGGCGGCAGCGAGGTCTGATTATGCAGCAGGCCTACCGGGCGCTGCGCATTGTTGCCGAGGCGCAGACCATCCGCATAGTACTGTCGCCGCATCCGGGCGAGCTGATGCTCAGGGAATTGAGTACCGCCTGTACTACCTTTGACAAACAGGGCAGCAGCGGCGTTAAAGCCGTCATATTAGACTTCAGCGCGGGCCATACAGCCGCGGGCGCGGAGGGCGAGACCGTGCGCCAGGCTGTTATCGATGACGCCTGCGCCGCGCTGCGTGCCGTAACCCAGCCTGTACTGGCAGTGGCGCGCGGCACGCTATCACCGGCTGCCAGCGCGCTCGTACGGGTCGCTGATCTGGTACTGGCAGCGCATGAGGCCGTGCTGGTCATACCCGGCACGGCACCCGGCGATGATACGCTCACCGGCATGCAGGCAGCGCGCCTGGGCTATGTTACCTGGTCTGGTCCCGCCCAAAACGTGGACAAGGAAACGGAGCGCATCCTGGATATGTTACGCAGCAAAAGCGCCGTCGCCCTGCATTTTGTAAAGGCCAGTGTACGCATGGGACAGAAAGAGCACCAGAACCGCCTGGAGGCGCTCGACCAGGTCAACGCCTTCTACCTCACGCGGGTGATGTCGACTGCTGATGCCCACGAAGGCCTGCGCGCTTTCCTGGAAAAGCGCCAGCCCGAATGGAAAAACGCTTAGGATGGTAACTACTAGTAAGGATTTTGCATGACAAAACATCAACCCTGGACAACGCTCTCGTACCGGCAGGTCATCGACACCCCCTATCTGCGGGTGCGTTGCGAACAGGTGGCTGTACCGGGTGGGCCGGTCATTCCAGACTACTACATCATTGAGAATCGCGGCTGGGTGGGCATCGTCCCTTTTACCAGGGATGGACGATTTCTCATTAACAATCAATACAAGCACGGCATAGGTCTGGAGGTACTGGAGTTTCCCGCCGGCAGCATCGACGCCGGGGAGGAAGACCCACGGGCTACGGCTCACCGGGAGTTGATGGAAGAGACGGGCTATAGCGTGGAGGACGACCAGATGGAGTTCCTGGCCCGCATGTATGCTAATCCCACCGGTGCGCGTACGCTCATCTGGTGGTACCTGGCCCGCGATGTGCGCCAGACAGGCTCACCAAGGGTCGACCCCGTCGAAGTTATCGAGACCCGGTTAGTTACACCCCGGGAGCTGCTTGCCCTCATTCACGATGGCAGCTTCGCCGTTCAGGGCCAGGTTGCCGCTGCTTACATGGCCCTGGAGCGTCTTGGATTCATTACTAGCATGTTTTAACTTGCCTCTACCCTACTTCTGAATTCTGGACTTTAGGAGTGTGAAATCCTTGTAGAGAACTGCATACCTGCATCTTAGAGAGGCAAACACATGACAACCCGTATTTACAACTCTCAGTACTTTGATTGGACACCAGAAACAAGCCCCGTTCGCAAATCGGGGGCTGTTGTTTCAGATAGAAGTGTGTTATGCTGTATTGAAGAGAAGGGAGGGTTCTATGCCTACACAGGAAGATCGATTAGCCACGCTAGAACGGAAGGTAGCTGCTATGGAACTACAACGTCTCTATGATGAGAGAAAAGCAGCAGAGAGGACTCCTTCTGAACAAGCTTACAACTATACAGAGATTAACCAGAATCTGACTATACTTCTTGGTATTGCCTCTGGTCAGGAGCAGGATATCAAGTTGATGCAAGGTGATCTGGATATCATCAGGGAGCGTATTACTTCTTTGGAAGGGAAGGTTGAACAGGGTTTCACTTCTTTGGAAGGGAAGTTTGAGCAGGTGTTACAGCATCTTGCTGCTCTCACAACAAAGCTAGAATAGGGACGTGAGTGAGATATGCTCATCGATGCAAGTCTGATCGGCAACAGTTCATCGCCACACATCTTTGAAGTCACTGAAGAGGCAGTGCGGCGCTTCATGGAAGCAACCGGAGATCCCGCACTGCAGAGCGATTCGCCCTTGCTCTATGCTCCCCCCACTTTTCCAACCACTTTTCGCGGCATGCGCGTTCCCGGATTGGAACTGGATAGCTCCAAAATGCAATTGTTGCACGGCGAACAGCAGTATAACTATGCCCGCCGCCTGCGCATCGGCGAGCAAGTCACATGCACCGTGCGGGTGCTGGATGTACGCGAACGGGCCGGGCGCAGCGGACCCATGACCTTCATGGTCTCCGAAACAACTGGTGTAGACAGCCAGCAGCAGCCCATATTTACCGCTTTGAGCACCTCGATTGTGCGCCAGAAATAAGTCCTATGCGCTATAGAAGGCTTGACAAGGTTGTTCAGCCCACTTATAATCATTAGGTAAGCAAGTATCGACGAGGCATCCCTTGTAGATACCCCGCTATCTTAAAAATTTGGAATATTACAATGCTCAGTAATCCAGTCAGCCGACAATTTGGTTTTTATTACTGGTTTAGCCCTCCAGCATGATGGTGGGCCCTTTGGGCTGAGCAAAAACAACCACCAGCATGCTGGAGTAAGCAGAGGAAAAGACCTCTGCTTTTTTATTTGTTTCGATATCCGGTATAGCAGAGAGGATCGCACTTATGATTATCGTCATTCGTAGTCAGGCCAGGAACGAAGAACGCGCTCAGTTGATGGCCCTGCTGGGCCAGGTGAGCGGAAACCAGCGGCCTATCGCGACCGCGAAGATAGGAGAGCGCGAGGTCATCGCGCTTGACGGCAACGCGCTTGATATACAAACTCGTACTATCATCAGCCAGCAGAGCGCGGTCGAGCGCATTGTGCCTATCAAGACCCCGTATAAGTTGGCAAGCAGAGCCTTCAAGGCTGAAAGCAGCACCGTCGTGGTGGGCGATGTCCTCGGCGGCCATCCTGTTATGATCGGAGGCGCTGCGCCGGTTATTATGGCCGGACCATGTGCGGTGGAAAGCAAAGAGCAACTGCTCACTACGGCGCGCGCTGTGAAGGCAGCCGGAGCACAGATCTTACGCGGCGGCGCGTTCAAACCACGCACCTCGCCCTACCAGTTCCAGGGACTCGCCGTCGAGGGATTGCAATTGCTGGCTGAAGCGCGCGCAGAGACCGGTCTGCCGGTGATTACCGAGGTGATGGAGCCAGAGATGGTCGAGACGGTAGCCCGCTATGCCGACATGCTACAGATTGGCAGCCGCAATATGCAAAACTTCCCGCTGCTGCGCGCGGCAGGTCAAAACAGCCACGGCCGGCCCATCATGCTCAAGCGCGGCCTGGCCGCTACCATTGAGGAATGGCTGCTGGCAGCAGAATACATCATTGCGGCAGGCAACCCAAACGTTATTCTCTGCGAGCGTGGCATACGCAGCTTCGATTCGCAGACGCGCAACCTGCTCGATCTCTCCTGCGTGCCACTATTGCACGAGCTGACTCACCTGCCGATCATTGTTGACCCCAGCCACGCCACCGGCCGCCGCGAACTGGTTCCCACCATGTCCCGCGCCAGTATTGCCGCCGGCGCCGAAGGGCTCATCCTGGAAGTGCATCCGGACCCCAACAGCGCGCTCTGCGATGGCCGCCAGTCGATCACTCCCGCGCAGTTGCAATCCATCGTCTCTGAAGCTTCTCTCATAGCGCAGCTGCTGGGCCAGACAGCGAGGCTCCCGTACGTGGCATGACCGGGTAATTGAAAATGCTATGTGATTTAGTAATACATGCAAATCCTCTCTACAAGCCAGCCTTACCTTGCTCATCTATGCCGGAGCGGGAAAATATGGTATACTTTTCGTATCTAAGTACCCAGGCGAGGCAGCACGGGCTGCAGCATCCGCTTCAGGGGCTGGACAGGGACTGAAAAAATGAGGGATACTATGCCGACAAGAGTGATTATTGCCGATGATGAAGCTATTCAACGCATGGATCTGAAAGATATCCTGACCAAGCAGGGCTATCTGGTGGTTGGCGAGGCCGGTGACGGGCTGAGCGCCGTCAACCTGGCGCGTGAACTGCGCCCCGACCTGGTGGTTATGGATATTCGCATGCCCGATATGGATGGCATCGCAGCCGCCGAGACCCTCACGCAGGAAAAGATTGCACCAGTGTTGCTGCTAACCGCGTATGGCGATCAACCCCTGGTAGAACGAGCCAAGGACGCCGGCGTGGTGAATTATATTGTGAAGCCGCTCCGCGAAAGTGAAGTGACCCCGGCCATCGAAGTGGCGCTGGCCCGCTATGGCGAGTTCCGCATGCTGGAGGAAAAGGCGCGCACCCTCAGCGACCAGTTAGAGACACGCAAGGTCGTCGAGCGGGCTAAGGGCCTTTTGATGGAGAAACAGGGGCTCAGCGAGCAGGAGGCATTTCGCAAGATTCAGAAAGCAAGCATGAACAATCGCAAATCCATGCGCGAAGTGGCGGAGGCGATCCTGCTGACAAACGAGATGTAGCAAAGAAGTGTACAGTGACAGGCCCCTTACCTGTCCGCAGGTAGGGCTCCTGTCCTTATGGGTGTCTAGAAGGATCCTGGACAATGTTACCTGCAACGAGCACGGAAAACGTTGTTACCATCGCCGGTATTCGTTTTCGCCCTGCAGGACGCATCTACTACTTCGACCCGCAAGGTCAAGCGTATACAACCGGGCAGTACGTGATTGTTGAAACAGTGCGTGGTACTGAGGCCGGTCGAGTGGTCATGGCCGCGAAAAAGCTGGCGGAAAGTGACCTCACCGACCCGCTTAAGCCTGTGCTTCGCGTGGCCAGCGAGGACGAACTACGCATGATGCTCTCATTCAAGAGCAAAGAGAAGGATGCGCTGGTACAATGCGCCCGGCACGTTGCGCAGCATAATCTACCGATGAAACTGGTAGAGGCGGAGTACACGTTTGACGGGAGCCGGTTGACCTTTTATTTTACAGCAAATGAACGCGTTGACTTTCGTGCGCTTGTGCGCGACCTGGCGGCAACGTTTCGCACGCGCATCGAGTTGCGGCAAATTGGAGCGCGCGACCAGGCCAAGTTGCAGGGCGGCGTAGGGATGTGCGGCAAGACCCTCTGCTGTAGTTCGTGGATTACGGACTTTGGGGTCGTCTCTATTAAGATGGCGAAGGAGCAGGGTTTACCGCTGAATCCCTCCAAAATCTCTGGTGTATGCGGGCGCTTGCTCTGCTGTCTTTCGTATGAAAATGACAATTATGTGCAGGCAAAACAGGTCATGCCTCAGGTCGGCACGATGCTCAACACGCCCAGTGGCCCGGGCAAGGTTGTCTCCCTCAACGTGCCAAAAGAGTATGTCGAGGTGATGCTGGAGAGTGGGGTCACCATCCAGGTGCCGGTGAATCAAGAGGTTGAGCAAAAGCTGACTGGCAATGGCGGCTGCGGGAGTTGCAAAGCAAACAAGGCCAACGGCGGGAAGTGCGGCAGCGGATGCGGTGGCGGCGAGAGTGGTGGCTGTGGCAACGGCGGCTGCGCGACCAAGGGTGGTGGCTGTGGGAGTTGTGGCGTCAAACGTATTACGTCACAGAATTGAAGAACGGGCGGAAGGAGAGACCACACATGTCGTCAGACTGGAAGGACACAAACGCCGTATGGCCGGATACCAGGGTCCCGAGTGAAGGCCCCTACGATGCGGCTCCCCTTAAGGACCAATCCGGTCAGGTTTTGGTGCATCCCGGTACAGACCCGCTCCAACAGGACGCGGATGCTGTAGAAGAGCCACCAGATCTATCTCTCTCGAAATCTGAGGCCACAGTAGGCGTCTTACGCCAGCTTTCACCCCTGTTTGCCCCCCTGCTCTTCGGAGCAATCACCTTTCTCATTATCCTGCCTTTTGTTCAGACCAACCGGGCAGCCATATCTGCGAGCGGCTGGCCCAACGAGTTAATTTTACTCTCCGTCGGCATCATTTTACTCACCTTTGCCGTGGGCCAGGGCGTCATGCTCTACTACGCAGGCTCAAATGATGCCCTCTGGTCGCTTGGTATGATCTGCGGCTTCTTGCTTTTCCTGCTTGCGGGCTGTTTCGTCATTTTCCCGCCGCTAGTTGGTATTATCCTGCTGGTTGTATTGCTGGCGGCCGGACTTTTACTGCTCAAGCTGTGTCTCCACCCGACACCAGAAGGGCAAGTCGACATCATTGAAGCGTTCGGTAAACATACGCACACGCTTAACCCCGGATTGTATTTGCTGGCGCCATGGGAGCGAACCGCGTACCGGCTCAGCACCAAAGAGAGGGTCTGGACCTCTCCCAGGCAGATGGTACACATGTCACGCAGCGAAGAAGTCCATTACGCGGCAAGCATTTCGTACCGGCTGATGCCGGAAGATGCGCATCTCGCGGCTTTCTATGTCACCGACTGGGAAAAAGCCCTGCAAGAGCTCTTTGTACCGACAACCCAGGGCGTCATCGGCGAACTCTCGCCAGACGACTTCATCGCGTGGTCGCAGGCTACGCCGTCACAACATACTGCTCAGGTGAATCCTACCAATGGGCGCTGGGATCAGATCAACAAACTGCTGGCGCAACGTATACAGGAGCAGGTCGCGCACTGGGGAGTACAGGTCAAGTGGGTGCAGATGCGCGATGTCTCGGTTGATCCGCATATACTCGCGCCCGCGGGTATGAACCCGGCTGCAGGTCCCCAACCTGTCAATACGGCACCCCGCAATGCGGCCGCCTCAATGGCCCAGGCGCACCCGGTAAAGGCAAATCCGCTGCCAGATAAGGTAGAACAGGCCGCAGCGGAGCAACACCCGCCTGCTCCGGCGAAAGCGCACGCTGCCTCCACTGTGGGAACGCACACTACCCCCACAAAAATATCTAAGGTTGAGATTCTGACCCAGGCATACGAAGATGTGCGCAGCGGCCGCATTATGGACCCCGCAACTATACGCAGTATAGCGGCGCGCTTCGAAACCCTCGCAAGTAATCCCGAAGAGAGCAACAACATAACCTTTGATGCCACCCGCGCCGCAGCCACACTATACGAACGAGCAGCGCTCCATGAAGGGCAGTTCATGACTAGCGCTGCTGAAGACTATGACGATACCCAACACCCGGATTGGTCGATGCGCCGCCCGAGAGAGGATAACCTGCTGGCCGGGGGATAAGCCACTCCCTTGCGGGCACCCATTGGCATCAAGTTAACAGAACGAGATAAAGGCGTAG
>WNEZ01004457.1_pt1 | contig 15794 bp, 8 predicted proteins | sample 5400521 | NCBI WGS metagenome assembly WNEZ01 (sample SAMN13153339, study PRJNA577476) | soil metagenome | isolation source: 120 cm saprolite under Douglas fir tree site 2 hole 1 replicate 1 | place: USA:California | collected 2015-04-18
CCCAGCCCGTGAACAGCGGCCACACCGAACCGTAGTGATATCCCCCGCCGCTGAAGAGCGGCGAGCGATTCGAAATGATGCGCATCCCCCAATCCGTCTGATGATCGAAGTCCGCCAGTTGGTGGATCATCGGCACCGCATCTGCCTCGCTGGGCAGGCCAAACCACATCGGCACGGTCGCCAGCACGCTCGGCTCGTCCACCTCCTTGCCGTTTTTGTCCAGCGCAAACGCGAATCGTTTCTTGTCCGCGATCCAGAAGCCTTCGTTTACCAACGATCGCTGCTTCTCAAAATCTTTTTCCAGCGTCTTGCTCATCTCCTCCTGGCCCGTCACCCGCGCAAGATTCGAAAGCGCCCGCAATGCCTCCGCCCCCAATCCGCTTTGGTAGAACTCCGTTTTGACTGGCAGCAGCGGCCCGCCTTCCACCCACCCGTGCCCCACGCCAAAATTCTGCGGCAATCCCCGCTCATCGTAGGTCGATTTCAGAAACGCATAAGCCTTCTGCAAACTTTCCCACTTCTCTTTGGCAAACGCCGCGTCGCCGCTCTCTACGACATAGTCATTCACTGCGATGATGTAGAGAGGCGTGGCGTCGGCTGAAGCGTAGGGATACGGATAGCCCTTGAACCAGTCCACGAAATTGGCCCCCTGCGAAATTTCGTGCGGTATCTTGCCATCCTCGCGCTGAAACTTTCTGATGAACCCCAGCGCGGTGCGTGAATTCGCGAAATCTCCCGCGGCATTCAGGGCCAGCGAAGTCCAGAACGAATCACGCCCAAAAAACCACGCGAATCCCGGCCGTTGGCTCTCTCCCGAAGTACGGTAGCCCGCTACGAGCCCTGTGCCCAAAAAAGGATTTGTCACCATCCCCTGCAACAAGCTCACCCGCGACCAGTCGTAGGCTTGCTGAATCTGCGTGTCCGGCAAATCCAAGGTCACGGTCTGCGCTAAATAGGTGCGGTAATACTCCGCCGATTCCTTCAACAATTCTCCGTAATCGGTTGTTAAATGACGATAGGTTTTTTCCGCGGCCGCCAGGCCTTCCATCGAACCCGCAATGACGATCAGCTTCCTCTCTTTGCCCTTCGTCGTCACGCCCAGCCGGAACGAACTTTCCTGCGCTTCCGAATAATTTGTCTGGTATTCCTGCTGCGGCTCCGCAGCCGCTGGCGAACCCACCAGCGCCGCAAATTTCCGTTGCTCCTCTCCAAAATAAAACGCGTGCTCTTCCGCCATCCAATCCGAATAGGTCGCGCCCAGCGCCGCCGGCCACTCCAGTTGAAAATCACGGTGAAATGCCGCTTCGATTTCGAACGGCTGCTCGGTTTCCACGTCGAGTAGAATGACGCCGCCTTGCTCGCGCACCGGAACAAAAAAAGTCTCCCGCAACGTGAACGTGTCCCCAGCGTAGAGAATTGTGCTGGATTCCGGACGAACCGTAAGTGTTCGCGCCAGGGCTTCCGCCGGCAGAACGCGCCCTTCCGTGTGGAATTTCAGGTGAAACTCCCGTAGGATTTTCAGCGGATACACCCACGCTTCCATCCGCCCGGATTCATCCCCCAGCAATCCCGCACGCATCCCTGTGACCGGCAGGAATTCCCACGGCCGTACCGTTCGCGAAATCTCCAACGAATGCGGGGGTACCTGTGCTCGAACAGCCCCGGCCATCGCTACAAGATAAAACACCGTGGCCGCCACGAAGAATCCTGTCCGTAGGATTTGTCGCAACGGGAATCTAGTCTGCCTTTTTGTCATGATAGGAAAATCTGACTGCGCGCAAGACGCGGGGAACTTCGCTGACCCGTCAGCTTGCAAAGCCAATTTGCCCTTACTATAAAGGATAGCGGCAGATTTTAGCACGAGCCAAAGCAGGGAAGGTACCATTCGATTTGTCTTCCTCACGGCGAGCCTTTCTTAAATCTTTGAGTCGTTCTGCGATTGTATTGCCATTGGACAAGATCCTGGCATTCGCGCGGCCAAGCTGGCGTGACTCTACAATTTTCTGCGCACGCGAAGCTTTCGAACCGCCTGCTGCGCCTTCGAACGATCTTGGCGTCACTTTCCTCAACGTCGCCCGCGAATCCGGCCTCAACACCAAAACCATTTTCGGCGGTGAACACAAAAACAAATATCTTCTCGAGACCACCGGCTGCGGCGTCGCTTTCTACGATTACGACAACGACGGCTGGCTGGATATTTTTCTCGTGAACGGCTGGCGTCTCGAAGGTTTTCCCGCCGGACAGGAACCTTCCTCGCATCTTTTCAAGAATAATCGCGACGGAACATTCACCGACGTCACAGCCAAAGCCGGCCTGATTCATTCCGGTTGGGGACAGGGCGTGTGCGTCGGCGACTACGACAACGACGGCTTCGACGATCTCTTCGTCACCTACTTCGGAAAAAATGTCCTCTACCGCAACAACGGCAACGGCACCTTCACCGACGCCAGCGAAAAATCCGGCGTTGCCGGAAACGGCAAGCGCTGGAACACCGGCTGCGCCTTCGTGGATTACGATCGCGACGGCCACCTCGATCTCTTCGTCGCGAATTATATCGATCTCGATTTGAAGACCGCTCCCGTTCCCGAGTCCGGCCCGTGTCTCTACAAAGGCATCATGGTGGCGTGCGGGCCCCCCGGATTAAACGGCGGAAAAAACATTTTGTATCACAACAACGGTGACGGCACGTTCACCGACGTCAGCGAAAAATCCGGCATCCTCAAAGCCAACGGCACCTACGGCCTTGGCGTGCTCACCGCCGATCTCGACAACGATGGCTGGCCGGACATTTATGTTGCCAACGATTCCACCGCCAGCGCTCTTTATCAAAATAAAAAGAACGGCACCTTCACCGATATCGCCCTCGAAGCCGGCTGCGCTCTCAGCGCCGACGGCAAACCCCAGGCCGGCATGGGCATCTCTGCCGCCGATTACGATCTCGACGGCAATCTCGATCTCGTCAAGACGAATTTTGCCGGGGATACTCCTTCCCTCTACCGCAATATCGGCGGCGCAAATTTCGAGGACACCACGTTTCACGGCGGCCTCGGCAAGCACACGCAATATCTTGGCTGGGGCTGCGGCTTTTTCGACTTCGACAACGACGGCTGGGCCGACATCCTGATTTGCAACGGCCACGTGTATCCCGAAGTCGAGCAGCTCAAAACGGAAGCGGGCTACGCGCAGCGCAAGCTGCTCTACAAAAATTTGCGTAACGGGCGCTTTGACGACGTTTCCTTCGACGCCGGGCCGGGCATCTCCGCGCCGGTGGCCGCGCGAGGCTGCGCGTTTGGAGATTTCGACAACGACGGCGATGTCGACGTCGTCGTCAACACCGTCAATGATTTTCCTCAATTGTTGCGGTGCGATTCACGCACCGGAAACAATTGGATCAAAATCAAAACCATCGGCACGAAATCGAATCGCAGCGGCATCGGCGCGCGCATCAAATGCGTCACGCATCTGCCGGGCGAAAAAAATCTGCATCCGCAGATCGATGAAGTGCGCAGCGGCGGCGGCTATTTTTCGCAGAATGATTTGCGCGTGCACTTCGGCATCGGCGAAGCGGAAAAGGTGGAACTGCTGGAGATACGCTGGCCCAGCGGCCTGGTGGAAACCTTGAAGGACATCAAGCCGAACCAGGTGATCGTGGTGAAAGAAGGCGAAGGCATCGTCCGCACGATGCAATTCGAGCCACCCAAGAATCCCAAGCCAGCGAAGTGAGGAGTCGCCGAACATGCATGACGGAAAGCCCAAGATTGTCATCTCGCTGTTGCTCTTGGCTGCCTCGCTCGCTTTCGCGGCGCCGGCAGCGGATCTTCCTTTCGGCGCATGGACGCGCGCCTCAATCGAGCCCATCTTTTCTCCGCAGGGCGGGACGTGGGAATCGGCCGGTACGTTCAATCCCGCCGTCACATTTTTTCGGGCCAAGGATGCCAACAAACAAGATCCAGGCAAATTTGTCATGCTCTACCGTGCGCAGGACGCTGCGGGTACCTCGCGCCTCGGTTATGCCGAGAGTACTGATGGGATTCGCTTCACGCGCCGCCCCGATCCAGTCCTCTCGCCAGAAACCGGCTATGAATATGAAAAAGATGGTGGCGTCGAAGACCCACGCCTCCAGAAATTCGGCGACACTTTTTACCTCACCTACACCGGCTATAACAAAAAGGATGCGCAGCTCTGCCTCGCCACTTCCCGCGATCTGATCCATTGGGACCGCAAAGGCGTGATCCTGCCCGCCTACAAAGGAAACTGGAATGTGGCCTGGACCAAGTCCGGGGCCATCGTGCCCGAAAAAATCAACGGCAAGTATTGGATGTACTGGCTTGGTACTGCCGCGGACAAGACCGACCAAATGGGCCTGTCGTATTCCACCGATTTGATTCACTGGACGGAAGCGACCGCCACGCCGGTGCTGCCGCGCCGCCCGGAAAAATTTGATTCGCGCGTGGTCGAGCCCGGTCCTCCACCGATCCTCACGCCGGGCGGCATCGTCCTGATCTACAACGGCGCCGACGACAAACTTGTATATCGCACCGGCGTCGCGGTCTTCGACCGCAAGGATCCCCGCAAACTCCTCTCGCGATCCGATGAGCCCATCTTCGCCCCGGAAAAAGAATGGGAGAGGGTCGGGCAAGTGCCGAACGTTATATTCGTGGAGGGGATGGTGCAACAGGGCAAGCGGTGGCTCTTTTACTATGGGGGAGCAGACAAATATATAGGGGTGGCGGAAGCACCCGCGAAATGAGGATGGTCTCTCCGGCAGCGGGGGGCCAGCTTGACTCCCACAGGAATCCTCGCGCCAGATCTTGCGGGATTTCTAGGTAACAAAATCTACCGCCATCCCCCCTTTTTCTTGGAACTGCGCATTCTAAAGGAGTTTGCTATGACTCAGGCCGGGCGACCGAGTGAATATCGCTGCATTTTTTTAAAATTGCGACGCAGCAGGAAAGGGCACGCCTTTGCGGCTTAGCGTTGGCCGAAGGCACGCACCACGCAGCGGGCTATATGTGCCACTTGAATGAGGGTCCCTCGAATGCTATGCCCACACAATAACTACCGTTCGGCTGCGGATGACAATAGACTACTCGCGCGTACTTGGGAAACTCGCCAATCAAAGGGGTAAGCAGCGGGGCTTCGCCGGGCTGCCAGTATCGCTTGGTGAGCACTCGAGCGCCGTGGGGACTGACGTCTTCCGTGACCGTCCGTTCCCGAGCGCGGGGGTCGTCCAAGCTGGCGAGGTAGAGCTGGACTGGGAGAGGTTCGCGCTTCTCAATTCTCGCATCGGAACTCTTCAGGCGAAGAATCTTCCGCTGCGTACTTTGAGAACCTGCCTGTTCGCTTAAATTCTCGACTGGCTCGATTCTTTTCGGATGCGGCATGGTCTGCCTCCGGCACGGATTCTGAATGCGAGACGTAACGGCCGGAGCCAAGGATCCAAAGTTTCCCTCTGGAATGCCCAACACCTTTGCTCTGCCGCTCTTCATTCGAGGGAAGGGGGTAAATAGTTAGCATAGACGGCACTGGCTGACAAGCAGGAAAAGACTTTAGTTGTCGTACAGGTTATCCCTTTAGCCGTTTAGGCGGTTACGACTGAGGGCCACTTGTTTCTTAGATTGCCGTCGGACCTTTGTGTGAAACCATCTGTATTGCACTCTAGTCTGTATTGCAGACCAAAATCAGGCACCCGCAAACTAGTTTGCGTTGCCAACCAAATTCGCCCTCCAGTCAAAGTCCATTTGTTTCAATGAAAAGTCCTGCGCAACGGAACCCATCCAAGTCCAGAAGAGCCTCGGAGGGGTTGGTTCACAAGCCTTCGAGGAGCTAGGCGTTGGAATTGCGGCTTGCTTCCCAGATGACGAGATGGCGGCCGGAACGAAGCCACGGGAGCCACGGCGGAGCAAGTGGGAGAATGAGCGGGTCAGTTTTTCCCGGGGCCTGCGACGACGGGCGTGCCAAAGCCTTCCTTGAGAGTGTGAATGCCGTCGGCGGAAAGGTTGCCGAATTCTTCGAGGAGACCGCTGGGCCAGCGGACTTGGACTCTATCGATTTTGGCGGAAGCGCCGAGACCAAAGTGGACGCGCATGTCGTTATTGGAGATAAAGCTGGAGCCGCTGCGGACTTCGTCCACGAGAGCGCGCGCGCCGACTTTCAGGGTGATTTTCGCGCCGATGCCATCGCGATTGGACTTGACACCGATCGTGCGGAAGGCGATCCAGTGATTGCCGTTGCGGACGTCATTGACGAGAAGAGACGGAAGAGCATTCATGTTGCTGACGATCGCGGAAATGCGGCCATCATTCCATAAATCGCCGACGGCCAGGCCGCGCGAAGAACTCACCGCCGTGATGCCCGGCCCGGCAGCTGCGGAGATATCGGTAAAAGTTCCGTTGCCATGTTGTGATAGAGGATGCGCGGTTCCCGGAAATTACTGCCGAGATGCTGGCTGTCGACTTCGGGATAGACGTGGCCGTTGACGAGGAGCAGATCGGGCCAGCCGTCATTGTCGAAATCGAGAAACATCACCCCCCAGCCGAGATATTGCGTGTTCAATCCAAACCCGGCGGGAAAGGTTTTGTCGTCGAAGGTGCCGTCGCCGTTGTTGCGGTAAAGCGTGGAGGTGTCGTCGGAGAAATTGGTTTTGAAAAGGTCGAGTTTCCCGTCGCCGTCATAATCCGCAACAGTCGATCCCATGCCAGCCTGTTCGCGGCCGTCGTCGTTGAAGGCGGCACCGGAGACGACGGCGACGTCGGTAAACGTTGCATCGTGATTGTTGCGATAGAGAATACTCGCCGTGCTGTCGCAGGCCACATAGATGTCCGGCCAGCCATCGTCATCATAGTCGAATGTGGAAACACTGAAGGCATAATGCCCGTTGGTTTGATCGATGTGAGCTTTGGCGGTAGCGTCTTCGAAGGCGCCGTTGCCGAGATTGCGATAGAGGATATTTTTCGCCCAGGGCAATCCGCGCGGCCCGCACATGACTGGAACACCTTTCCACATGCAGGAGGGCCGCTCTCCCGGCGCGAGAGCGGTGGCGGAATCATAGTCGACATAATTCGCGACCATTAAGTCGAGTTTGCCGTCGCGGTCGTAGTCCAGGAAAGCGCAGCCTGTGCCCCAGGCTTTGCCGGTCCCCGCGACATGGGCTTTTCCGCCGACGTCGGTAAAGGTCCCATTGCCATTGTTGTGATAGAGAACGTTCTTGCCGTAGTAGGTGACGTAGAGATCCTCGAATCCGTCGTTATCGTAGTCGCCCACGCAGACACCCTGGCCCCATCCAGTGTGGGTCAAGCCGGCTTTGGCGGTGACGTCGGTGAACGTGCCATCGTGGTTGTTGTGATAGAGGTGGCTCGTCGGGGCTTTGCCGGACGGCAATTGTTCCAATGTTGTGCCGTTGACGACAAATATGTCCGGCCAGCCGTCATTGTCATAATCGAAGATGGCGACGCCGGTCCCCGTAGTCTCGATGATGTATTTCTTCTTGTTTTCGCCGCCGAAGATGACCGGTGTTGTAAGACCGGCTTGCTGTGCGATGTCGGTAAAGTGCGCGATGGGCTTGGCGTTTGCGCCCTCTGAATTAGCAGCGCTAACGCTAGGAGAATTGGCGGATTGTATTGAAAGCCAAGCGCAAAGCCCAAGGAAGCAGAGAAGCCGGAGAAAAGAGGAATGAAGAGTCATGAATCTCCAATAGTAGCAAGGTCTGGTCCGACACAGGTCAACCTGGCGGGAATCTCAGCCAAACAGCTTGGGGAGAGGGCGCGGTTGTGAACATGCTAGTATTTTTGAGAACGCTCAACAGGTATCTTCCGCGTGAAATTGATTCTCGTTCATTACCGGACGCTTTTTTTCCAACTCTGCAACGCACTGCTGTTTTTCTTCTGCGCTGCTGCGGTGATGTGCGCTGCGCAATCCGCGGATTCTTCGAAGGCGGATTCAGCTTCGCGGGCGACTGCGACTTACCAGCAAGGCATGTCGGCGCTGCATGAGGGTGATTTGGCTTCGGCGCGCACCGCCTTTGAGAAGGTGCTGCGGCTTGCACCCCAGAGCCCGGAGGGTCACAACTCGCTCGGTTGGGTTCTGCTCGCCCAGGGAGAGGTCGATGCAGCGATCGCTCACTTCCGGACCGCCGTGAAATTGAATCCGGAATTCGCGCAGGCGCACATGAATCTCGCGAATGCGTTTGCAGCCAAGAGAGATTTGCATGGTGCGCTACGCGAGTCGCAAGAAGCCACGCGGCTGGCGCCGGACGACTCCGAGACGCATCACACTTTGGCGCGTGTGCTCGATTTTTCCGGGGACCTCGACGGCGCCATCGGCGAGTTTCGGCGGGCGATCAAGCTTGAGCCGCAAAGAGCGGAATTGCACGACGACCTCGGGACGGTGTTGGTACAAAAGTCTGACGCGCGAAGTGCCGCCGCGGAATTTTCCGAAGCGCTCCGGCTGCAGCCCAATTATGCGCTTGCACATTTTCATCTCGGCGTTTTGCTTTACCAGGAAAAATCCCTCGAAGAGGCCGCGCAACACCTGCAAGCTGCAGTGCAACTGAATTCCGCGGACCCCGGCGGTCACTATTATTTCTCGCAAGTTCTAAACAGCAGGAGCGAGACGGATGCGGCGATCCGCGAGCTGCAAGCATGTGTTGCATTGAAGCCGGACTACCCTGACGCGCAAAACAGCCTGGGCTTACTGCTCCAGCACAACGGCGAGGCTGAGCAATCTATCAAAGCCTTTCGTCAGGCGGTGAAGCAGCAACCGGAAAGCCCGGACACGCACAATAATCTGGGGCTCACCTTGTTGCAGACTGGTGATGGCAATGGGGCGATCGCCGAGTTCGAAACGGCAGTCCGTTTGCGGCCCGATGACAGCGGATACAAAGGGAACCTGGGAGCAGCGCATTTGCAAGTGGCCGACTTCGGCGCCGCTATTTCTGAATTCGAATCGGCACTCAAGCTTGCCCCGCAGGACGCAACGCTGCACTACGACCTTGGGCTCGCGCTCAAATTGAAAGACAAGCTGCCGGAGGCCATGGCCGAACTGCGCAAGGCAGCAGAATTGGATCCCGGGCAAGCGGATGTGCATTATACGCTGGGGGTGACGCTTTGGCAGCAAGGCGACTTTGCTGCAGCCGCGGAGGAACTCCGCGCCGCAATTCATGCCGAACCGGACTATGCCGAGGCGTATTACACGCTGGGAACAGTGCTGAAGCAGAAGGGCGAACTCCAAGAGGCCGCAGCTGCTTTGCGGGAAGCGATTCGAATGCAGCCGGAGTTTGCGGGCGCTCATACGACTCTGGCAGCCGTGCTCCGGCAACTCGGAGACTCAGAGGGTGCCGCCGCGGAAAGCCGCGCCGGAATGGAAATGGCAAAGCAAAAGACCAGCGATCAGGCCGCCCTCTTTGCCACAAACTCAGGACGCCGCCTGCTCAAAGCCGGAGACATTGAGGGCGCCATTTCGCAATTTCGCGCCGCGATCAGCTCTTCGCCAAAGTATGCGGCCGCCCACTTTGAATTGGGGATGGCTTTGCGTCAGCAAGGCAAATCCGAGGAGGCGCAAGAAGAATTTCGAAAGGCCGCAGAACTTGATTCTCGCTTGACGCCTCCGCCGTCTCCAAAGAAATAGCGAAACAGAAGCTACAGAATCTCTTGGGATGAGGCGCTGCTATCGAGTAGGGATTGGTTCTTTCGAATGAGGCTATTGAGGGCCCTTACGCAGCGCAACGAGTTCCGAACTCACGGGAACTCCCTTGGCGACTTTCACGCGAATTACCGCTTCGAACGGTTTCAGTTCACCTGAGTTCGAAACAGAGAGCCGCAAGAGCAACTCTTCCAACGAATTTTGCTGGCAGACGTATTCCACGGCAGCTTGCGTGCCGATGGTGGTGGCGCCTGCCAGAATCAGGACCGCATGTGCGGGATTCAATCCTCGCTTTAGCGCTATGATTGAATAGTCTTCCGCCAGGGCCTCGTCAGGCAGAGACGGAAGAAACTCCTTCGGTTCGCCCGATTCCGGATGAAAATTGATGATCTCCATGGTGCCCGTGCGCGGCCCGGAAGTGATCTGTTTGAAGGTGAATTCCTGGGTGTTTGGTAATTCCAAGAGCGTCAGATTTTCCGAAGGCGAGCCAATGAAGATGAGATCGTTGTTCTTGGCATCGTCCAGGGAGAACAAGCTGCCGCGCTTGACGCGAATTTGCTGATGAAGTCTTCCGAAAACGGTGTCGAGAGCGTGCACCGCCAGCACTTCGCCGACTCCGGTATAGTGATCCAGGATCGCCGCGCCGGAATCCTTGGCACGATTGTAGTAGCGCATGCCAATGTACGGACGACCGACAAAGGCTGCGTTACTGAAGATGACCCACGGCTCCTGCGGTCCGGTGAGAAAGCCCTTCCAGAAAAGGTGAAAAGCAACCGGCACATCCGGGTTATCGCTTGCGAGCCGGGCTTCCGCGATTCTGCGGTTCAGGAAGCGGTCCGTGGCAACGGCAACGACGGAGGCGAGGACCACCGAGAGCGCAATGACGGCCACGATCCAATTACGCGAGGTCCGGCCATTGACCTCCAAATGGTTTGGTGCCTCGTGAGAAACATTCGCGTAGTTCCGCCCCGCCCCGTGCGGGCGCTGATGGAAAGCTAGGGCGTAGGTGCCTTTGGCCAGTTCCACCATGATCTGGTCGTCTACACCCTCCGAGGCATAGTATTCGGCCAACTTGGTACGCAAGCGCCCCGCCTGGACACGGACCATAGAGTCCAAGTGCGGGTCGAAGTCTTTCTGACGCCCGAACACTTCGGTCGCAATTTGGTACTCCTTTGGGGAGAGACCGGGGTGATCCAAGGAATGATTCGCCAGATAACGCAACAGTTTGCAAAGAGACTCTGAGCCATGGAGGGTATGGCTGCTGAGGAGCTTCTCGATTTGAGCGAGATTTTGGGCTCTTTCAGTCACGGGGACCACCGCTCGGGCATTGTAACACCAAGGTAACGCGCTCCGCATCTCTTTACCAGAGTGCGACTTATCTCGCGTAACCGTATCAGACTCATAGAGACTATCCAGTCACTCAAAAAACTGATAGAAGGCATCATAATTCTTCGTCGCGCCCAGTTTGGGTGCAGGGCTCTCTGTGTGGAGAGGGATCCAGGGCAAGTAGTGTGCGGCCGCGGCGAAGCGAGAGAAGTTCGAGGAGTTTGGGGGCTGTTGGCTGCGGACTGTTGGTTCCAACAGGTTGCCGTCTATTCCATTTTCAGCTTGAAGGGCGCCCGAATGCTATAGGTGCAGTTGAGGCATGGGCCTAATACCGGTTGAACCAACCTGACGAACGTGGCGGATTCCCTATCTATGCGGGCAAGCGGTTCTATTGGAATGCGAAGGAAAAAAAGGGTGCTCAGGAGGGGTGTAATGAAAAAGCAAGCGATTGTGGGGTGGATTTTGGCTCTTTGTCTTGCGCTAGGGTTCAGCGCGAGCACGTCTTGGGGGCAGGCAGTGTACGGGAGCATCATTGGCACGGTGACGGACCCGCAGGGGAACGCGGTGGCGGGTGCCAAAGTCACGGTGACGTCGATAACGAAGAATACCACCGACGAGACCACGACGAACGAGAGTGGCAACTTTTCGGTAATCCATCTGATCCCGGACACCTATAGGGTCAAAATCGAGGCGGCGGGATTCAAGGTCAATGATGTGGCTAGTGTCCTGGTGCAGGTGGACACGGCGGCGCGCGTCGATGCGCAATTGCAGGTTGGCGCCGTCACACAAACGGTGGAAGTCACCGGCGAGGTTCCGCAGCTTAAGACCGACCGTGCCGATGTTTCGCTCGATTTTAGTTCGGATTACGTTGAGAAACTGCCTCTTGTAAACCGCAACTTTCAGTCGCTGCTGCTCTCCGCTCCCGGGACGCAGCAAATAGGCTGGAACCACGCTGCCACGGAGAATCCTCAGGGCTCGCAGCAGACTTTCGTCCAGGGCCAGCACTTCAGCGGCACGGGCTACGAACTGGACGGAACCGACAATCAGGACCCCATCCTAGGCATTATCATCATCAATCCTAACCTGGACTCGGTGGAAGAAGCCAAGATTACGCTGATGAACTATGACGCTGAATTCGGCAAGTCCATCGCGGGCTTGATGGTGGCATCCACCAAGTCCGGCACCAATGATATCCATGGCAGCGCTTTTTGGTTCCGGAACTCCGATGCCACTTTGGCGGCTCTGTGGGCGGGGCGGTGATCAAGAACAAATTGTTCTATTTTGCCGATTACCAGGGTACCAGACAGGCCAACGGCGTTACCAACAACATAGTCATTCCGACCTCGAAGGTTCTAAGTACCTGCACGGCGGCGACGGGAATGTGCGATCTAAGCGAATACATAGGTCCGTATTCTAAGAGTAATGGCCAAGTCTACGACCCAGCCACAGGAAACCCCACCACTGGTGCGGGACGCACGGCCTTCGCGGGCAATTTGATTCCTGTGAGTCGGCTCTCTCCTGTGGCTGTAAAATTATTGAAACTCTTTCCACAGCCAGCTAACGGTAACGTGGTGGCTCCTAACTTCTTTGGGTCAGGTTCGGGCCCATTCCACGGGAATGCGTTTGACACGCGGGGCGACTATCAAGCCCCCGGAAACCTACACATCTTTGGGCGCTACACTCGAGCTTACTATAGCTTAAACGGGCAACCCAATCTGGGTATTGGTTTGGGTGGTCTTGGAGGCGGAGTTAACGGATTGAGTGGCAGTTCCATCATTCATAATCACAGCTTGGCGGCGGGATTCGACAAGGCGATCAGCACGACGCTGCTTACCGATTTCCGTTTCGGTTGGTTCAAATACAACCCGCACTCGATCAAACCGGACGCGAACGTCGGGGCGGCGCAAGCTCTTGGACTGAACGGACTGAACACTAGCGATACGTCCACAGGGGGTCTCCCGGCTTTCCAGTTTGACGGCACGCTGACCAATTTCGGCGACGGCTTGGATCCGTCCCGTTGCAATTGCCCGCTCATTGAGAATGAACATCAATACCAGTTCGTGAACAACTGGACCAAAATTTCGGGCAATCATGCCATGAAGTTTGGAGTGGACCTTCGCTTTGCGCACAATCTGCGCTTCCCGAGCGACGCCAATCGAACGGGGCAACTGGTATTCAATCACAAAGAAACGTCGCTATTCGACCCGGTCTCTGGGAGCAACACGGGAGGGTTGGATCTAGCCTCGTTCCTGCTGGGTGAGGTTTCCAAATTCGAGCGCTTCGCAAGTGTGAGCCAAACTGCTGCAGAAAGTCAGAAGCGCTTTTTCCTATATGCCCAGGACCAATTCCGGATGAGCAGCAAATTAACGGTCACATACGGCATCCGGTGGGAGGACTATCTCCCTGAATCTGTGAATGCCAAGGGCAACGGAGGTTTTGCAAACCTCGAACAAGGCGTCATTCGAGTGGGCGGTTTCGGCCCGTACGGATTAAACGGCAACATCAGAGACTATCTCGGCGCGTTCGGGCCGCGAATCGGCATCGCGTATCAAGTGCGGCCAAAAACTGTCGTACGCATCGGCTACGGCCGCAGTTTCGACATCGGAGTATTCGGGTCGAACTTTGGCCACGCCGTGACGCAGAACCTTCCCGTGCTTGTTCACCAAGCGATCCAAGCGCATGACGTCAATTCCGCTAATATCAATGACAACGTCCCGGTCTATCAGATGGACTCTGCCACAGGGCCATCGCCCGCTCCGTTCCCGGCCGTTCGTGCCGATGGCACGATTCCGCTGCGCGGTCCCCAGAACGCCGTGGATCCGCGAATTCGTCCGACGGTGCAACGCCTGGCTGCTATCGATATGTGGAACGGAACGGTCGAGCACCAGTTGACGTCCACGATGACCGTGGAAGTGGCTTACATTGGAAATAAGGGCACGCACGGGTTCGCCGGCAACGGGCCGGCCTATAACGCAAATCCGAGAAGCATCGTCGGTTTTGGTGTTGCGGGTCTAAATCCCGATAGTCGACGCCCCTTCTTCAACCGTTTCACTTATCCCGATTGCTCTGTTTCGCAGGGAGTCTGTGGCCTGGCGAACGTTCCCGTGGCGGATCAACTGACTTGCTGCTCGTCAAACATGGACAACTACTTTGGCATGGATGCAAGCAGTAATTACAATGCCTTGCAGCTCAAAGTTGAAAAGCGAATCTCCCAGGGACTGCAATTCGTCTCGCATTACACTTTTTCCCGTGCGAGATACCATGACGGCAACTATTTCGCCATTGATCCCAAAATCGCCTATGGGCCCATGAACGTGAACCGCAATCACGTGTGGATAACGAACATCCTCTATGAGCTGCCATTCGGCAAAGGCAAGAAATACATGTCCGGTGCCAACACTTTAACGGACTACTTGGTCGGCGGGTGGAGATTGACCAGCATCACCGACTGGAGCGGAGGTTTGCCGTGGACGCCAAGCTATAGCGCGTGCGACAAGGATCAGGACGTGAATGTTTGCCGCCCCAATCGAGGTTCTGGCTCGTTCTCCCTTGGCGTCAAGAGAGACTCTAACGGGTTCCTCACTTGGTTCACACCGATCCCAACCATGGGTGTCGGCGGTTCTGGGGGAGGATTCTCCCGTCCGGCAGCAGGTACACTCGGCAACATCGGGTTGGACTCATTCCGTGGACCCCACCTCTTCACTTCGAATCTGTCGCTGGCGAAGAACTTCCGCATTACCGAGCGTTACAAGGCGGAGTTCCGCATGGATGCCAACAACATCTTTAACCACCCGGTCATGGGCTTTAATTACACCCAAGGCAATACTTGTATCGATTGCGGCGGCGACGCCGGCCGGATTACCAACATCGAAAATAACACGTCGATGCGGCTGCTCACATTTGGGTTGAGATTCTCTTTCTAACAAGGACAAGGACACCCTACCACCCCGACGGGGAGCCCTTACGGGCTCCCCGTTTTAACTCTAAGTCTGTGTGGAGCGGTTCAACAAAACGCTTGGGAATTGGACAGAGTGCTTTATCCCGAAGTAAGATTTTGGTGTCAGTCCCCCAGGGACACACTCATGCGTAGTCGTAGCCTTACTTTGCGGCAACTATTATCTTTCCTCCTTTCTATTGTGGCGGCAGCACCTCTCCTTCTAGCATTGCCCTCTTCGCCCGCCGCTCAGAAGACGGCTCTGCATCTCGACGGCACCCCGGCAGATCCCTTTTTGGCAGCTTCGGGAAAGCCTGTTGTGCTCATCTTTGTGCGCACCGACTGCCCTATCTCCAACCGCTATGCGCCGCTGATTCAGCGAATCGCCTCGAAATATGGAGCCAAGGTAGCCCTGTGGCTCGTTTATCCCAGCAGGCCGTCTACCGCTGAAAAAATTCGGCGACATGAACGCGACTACGGCTACAAACTCTCCGCGGTGCGCGATCCACAGCACGCGCTTGTCACTCAAGCTCAAGTCCAGGTCACCCCGGAAGCGGCTGTTTTCGACGCCAATCACCACCTGCTCTATCACGGCCGCATCGATGACTTGTACCAGGATTTTGGGCACGCCCGCCCCGCGGCCACCACCCACGAACTCGACGATGCCATCCGAGCCGCTCTCAGCGGGAAAACGCCGCCACCGAATACGCCCGGCGTGGGATGCTTTATCGCGGACGCCGAATGACTTCTTCAGGCCGAACTATCGTTGCATGCTTGCTGGGATTTAGCTCCGCCACTGCGGCGGCTTATGTCTCACACGGCGGTGCCACCGTGCGGCCCCCCATGCCTGCCGCACAGCAGGCCACTTTCAATCGGGATATCGCGCCCATTCTTT
>WNEZ01002490.1_pt1 | contig 15792 bp, 15 predicted proteins | sample 5400521 | NCBI WGS metagenome assembly WNEZ01 (sample SAMN13153339, study PRJNA577476) | soil metagenome | isolation source: 120 cm saprolite under Douglas fir tree site 2 hole 1 replicate 1 | place: USA:California | collected 2015-04-18
ACGGGTGTTCCTGGCGCGGCTCGGAATCGGCTTCAACGCGATCGTCGCCACGCTGCTGGGCGTACCGATCGTACGCTACATCCTCTCGCCCATCACGCGCGAGCGCCGGTCGGGATACGAGTCGTGGCTCTCGCTCGGCTCTCTCGACCAGTTCCCGGCGGGCCAGACGCGTTTCGCCACCTATCGGAACCCGGTGGTGAACACGTGGGACGGCGAGACCGCGACGATCGCGTGCTGGGTGCGTCGTCTCGCAGACGAGAAGTTCCAGGTCTTCGCGATCAACTGCGCGCACCTCGGGTGCCCCGTCCGTTGGTTCCCGCAATCGAACTTGTTCATGTGCCCGTGTCATGGTGGCGCCTACTATGCGGACGGCTCGCGCGCCTCCGGACCGCCGGAGCGTGGCTTGTTCGAATATCCCTACAAGATCGAAGCGCGAAATCTCTTCATCAAAGCCGGCGAGATCCCGACGCCAGGGCGCGTCGCTGCCTTCGCCGCGGAGAAGCCATCGTGCGCCTGATCGAGAACGTGAGCGACTGGCTCGATCAGCGCCTGCAGCTCGGCGCGTCGATCCGGGCGACGATGGCGCACCCGGTGCCCCGCGAGACGTCGAGCTGGTTCTACGTCTTCGGCAGCGCCGCGCTCACAGTCTTCGTCCTCCAGATCGTCACCGGCATCCTGCTCGCCCTCGTGTACGTGCCGTCCGCGGGCGAGGCCTGGAGCAGCCTGCAGATCCTGAATCACGACGTTTCGCTCGGCTGGTTCATCCGCGCGGTGCACGGATGGGGATCGAATTTCATGATCGCCATCGTGCTCATCCACATGGTGCAGGTCTTCCTGTTCGGGGCGCACAAGTATCCGAGAGAGCTGACGTGGATCGTCGGCGTCCTGCTGCTTCTGATGACGCTCGGAATGGCGTTCACGGGGCAGGTGCTTCGCTTCGACCAGGACGCGTACTGGGGACTCGGGATCGGTGTGTCGATCGCGAGCCGCGTGCCGGTCATGGGGCCCTGGCTCGTGAACCTCTTGCTCGGCGGTCCGATCATCGCGGGCGCGACGCTGTCGCGCTTCTTCGCGCTGCACGTGTTCGTCATCCCCGGGCTGCTGATCGCCTTCGTGGTGGTCCACCTGATCCTCGTGCTGGCGCTCGGGATCAACGAATGGCCGATGCCGGGACGCGTCGTGCGACGCGCGACGTACCTGGAGGAGTATCACCGGCTGACGCACGGAGCGGACGGGATCCCGTTCGTGCCGGGGGCCGTATGGAAGGACATCTTCTTCTCGGGCTTCATCCTCCTGTCGATCGTCGCGTGTGCGGCCATCCTCGGCCCCTTCGGGCCCGGCGGTGCCCCCGACCCGACGATCATCCAGACCGCGCCGCGTCCCGATTACTTCTTCCTGTGGCTCTACGCCGTGCTGTCGCTGCTGCCGCCGTCGCTCGAGACGCCCGCGTTGCTGATCGTACCGGGGATCGTGCTGCTCGTGCTGCTGGCGCTTCCGTTCGTCTCCGGCGAGGGCGAGAAGAGCTGGCGGCGGCGCCCGATCGCGGTGCTGACCATCTTGCTGCTGGCGGTCGCGCTCGGGAGCTTCACGAACCTGTCCGGTCATGCGCCGTGGAGTCCCGCGATGGATGCGTGGAGCGGCGAGCCGATCCCCGCGGACTATCTGAAGGAGCGCACCGCGCTCGAGCGACAGGGAGCGCTCGTCTTCCAGGTCAAGCAGTGCCACAACTGCCATGCGCTGGACGAGCACGGCGGCCAGCGTGGGCCGACGCTCGACGCCGTCGCCGTCCGGCTGACGCACGATCAGCTGATCCGGCAGGTCATCCAGGGCGGGGGAAACATGCCCGCCTATGGAAAGAATCTGAGTCCTGCGGAGACGACCGCTCTCGTGGCGTTCCTCGAAACGCTGCATCCCGCCGGACAGGCGCCGGCACGCGATGCCTCGCAGGCGGTCGCATCTTCCCTGCGGCCGTAGACAGCCGTGTCGCATCCGGGACACGCCCTGCTCGAGGTGCCGGCGACGCTCGCGGTGACTCTCGCGGCGCTGGTCTATGCGCGCGGCTGGGCGCGCCTTCGGCGGAGTTTTCCGAGCACGATGTCGACCCGGCGGCTCGCTGCCTTCATGGTGGGGCTGTCGTCGGTGTGGGTCGCCATTGGCTCTCCCCTCGCGGCATTTCACCATGCGCTCCTGTCCGTCCACATGGTGCAGCACGTCCTGCTGATGGCGGTTGCACCTCCTTTGATGCTGCTCGGCGCACCGGCCCTGCCGCTCCAGTATGGGCTTCCCTGGCGCTCGGCGCGCCGCGCGGTTCAGCGCCTTCTCCGATCGCCACCTGCGCGGTCGCTCCGACGGTTCCTCACGCGCCCGCTGGTCTGCTGGCTTGCCCCCGTGGCCGCGCTGATCGGATGGCATGTTCCCGCCGTGTTCGAACTGGGCGTGCGTTCGCGCTGGTGGCATGATCTCCAGGCCGCGAGCTTCTTGGCGACTGGAGTTTTATTCTGGCTTCCGGTCGTTCGATGGCGGGCCGGTGTGGTGAGTGCGTCGCCCTGGTTGATCCCCGTGTACCTGTTTGCGGCGACGTTGCCGTGCGACGCACTGTCCGCGTTTCTCGTGTTCTGCGATCGCGTCGTATACCCCTCGTACCTCTCGGCCCCGCGGCTCTCGAGTCTTGCACCCCTCCACGACCAGGAATTCGCCGGCGCCTTGATGTGGGTGTCGGTCACGCTGATCTATCTCCTGCCGGCTGTAGTGATCACGATCGAGCTCCTGTCGCCCCCGCGGACGGACGCCCGGCGCCCGCGCCCTCCGTCCTCGGTCCAGAAGCTGGAACACGAACACGCGCCCGGTCGAGGGCACGAAGCCGACCTCGAGCGGATTCACGGGTACGGGATCGCTCGCTGATGCTCGTGACGACGCTCGCGCAGGTGATCGGCCATGACAAGGCGTCGCGACTGCCGAGTAAGTGAACGGTCGCGGTTCATGACTCACAGAGGTTGCGAGCGGCGGTGAGTCGAGATGATGCGTGATGGAGTCCACTGGGCGAAGTGGCCGGTGTTGGCACATTGCGCCAGGACGGCCGTGGCGGCGGCCGCAGCGCTGCTGGCAGCGCGGTCGTTTCGGCTGCCGGAGGCGTACTGGGCCCCGATTACAACCCTCGTGATCACCCAATCATCGTTGGGTGCGGCGCGCACCGTTTCCTGGCATCGTTTCGTCGGGACGGCCCTCGGAGCGGTAGTGGGCGTGATGGCGAGTCACTTCGCGCCGCACGTGCTTGTATTCGGCACTTGCGTGTTCATCCTGGGACTGCTCAGCGCCGTGGCGTACTTGGATCTGATCGCATATCGGTTCGCCGGCGTCACGCTGGCCATCGTGCTGTTGGTGCCGCGAACGGGTCCTGCATGGCAAATTGCCCTTCATCGGTTCGCAGGAGTGTCCATGGGAATTGGGGTAGCGCTGATGTTCGCGTTGGTGTGGCCGGAGAGAGTCACCGGGCGGTTTGAAGGAATTCAGGATGGTATGGCATCGCCCGGCAGTTCGGCGGGGATCCCGAGATGCCGTTCCTCTGGGAGCTCCGCGACGCACCCGGGCTGACAGAGCGTACGACAACGGGTCCTGCACTAGCGGACGGCCGGCGCACCGGCCACGGGTGTCGGCGAGGTTTCAGTAGCTACTGGTGCGAAGGTTGATCTCCGCGGCGATACTCGATGTCTTCTCGATCGCCCGCCCGATGCGGTCGAGACAGTTGGCGATCACCGCGGGTCGCCACGGATCGACCTCCGGGTCCGGGACCGGGCGGACGTCGTGGGTCGCATCCTCCCAGCGGCGCGATGCATCCGGCTCCCAGCGGACCGGCTCGATGCGCGCCGCGATCGCCGGGGGCTGCTGGAATTGCCGGGCCACCGTCTGCAGCTTGCTCGAGGCCAGCGCCGGGTAGTCGGCGATCACCTCGAAGAAACGCTGTCGGAGCGGGTGCTCTTTCTCCAGGCCGAGGAGAAAATGCACGTACTCGAGATTGGCGTCGATTTCCTGCAGGCAGTCGACGATGCCGTCGTACGCCGCGTCGGCGTGCTCGGGGCCGGGCAGGTAGCGCGCGTCGTCGAGCAGATCGCGTGCCCGAAGGGCCACGTCGTCCAGGCTCGGTGGGGGTCCTTCCCAGGTGGATCGGGGATCGGCGAACAGGTGGCCCAGCCTTGCGGCCGTGTCACGCAGAGCGGCAGCGATCGACGCACGCAGCTGGCGCATGGGCAGCACTGGCCACAGATACGCGTGGACGACGACCGCGCTGAAGCCGGCGACGACCAGGCCCCAGAAGCGCGTCGTGGCGCTGGCGAAGGATCCCCATTCCGGGCCGGTCGTGGCCAGGTAAGTGAACGGCAGCGCCAGGCCGGCCTGCAAGCCGGCCGCGCCGTAGCGCGGCAGTCTCTGAAAGGCCAGGTTGGCGACGAACTCGCCCAGGAACACCAGCGCCAGCAGCAGGGGGAACTCGGGCAAGCGGCTCGTGAGGAAAGCCGCGACGACGCCGAAGACGAAGCCGCCCAGGAGCCCGGCGAGACCGACCAGGTCGGTCTTGTTCTGCCGACCGAGGTTCCCCGTGCTCGCAAAGAACGTCGCGAAGAAGGCGACCTGTGAGCCGCCCGGAAAGCCGAGGCCTCGTTCTTCCACCAGCAGTAAAAGGATGATGAGCACCAGCTTCACTCCGGCACGCACGGAGTTGACGTCGACGAGCCGTCGTCCGCTCGGAAAGGCTCCCAGCGCGACCAGTTCTCCTCCCAGCCCTGCGCGCAGGTTGGCGAGGAGCGCATTGTGGCACCTCGTCAGGGTCTGAATACCCCGGATGAATCGATGCAGGATGGATCGATGAATGCCGTGGACGAGCAGAATGTCCCCCTCGCCCCTGTGGAGGCCGGCGTCGAGACGGACCGAATCGGCCTCCTCCACCAGGTCGGTGTCGACCGGCAGGACCGGCTCCCGGTGCAGGATGCCGTCGAGCAACGCGTGCAGGTGCTCGGCGCATCGGTCGAGAAGTCTCGCCATTCCAACGCGCGCTTCCGGCGACAGCGCCGCTGGCGCCAGTGGAGCGATGACCCGGCTGAAAAACCAGAGCCGCAAGTTGAGGGACCGGCAAGCGAGGATCATCCGGGCGAACGGGTTGGCCGTGTCTCGGCCGCGACGCAACTCGGGCGCCAGCAGCTGGCGGAGCGGCCGGAACGGGGCCCAGTCCCCGGGGGAGGTTTCCACCGGCGCCGACTCGCCGGAGCGAAGCCGCCGGGCCACGTCCCGACACTGGTCCTCCAGGCGAGCGTAGACCGCGGCCACACGCTCCAGAAAGACCTTTCGCGTGTTCAGCTGCCAGAGGAGCGTGTGGACAACGGCGACCGAGAAGCCGGCAATCAGGAAGTTCAGACCGTAAGCGACGTAGAAGCCGAGCGTACCCCCCACGTCTCCGTCGAAGAATACGAAGATCCCGAGGGCGGATACCATCGCGCCCAGGGTCGCGGGCAGGGAAAACCGATTCGTGAACAGCACGCAGGTGAAGATCCACAGCAGCGTGAGAGCCAGATAGAGGAGAGGCGCGGCGCCGAAGGCAACGAGAACGAGCGCCGACACGAGGGCGCTGACGACGATGGCGAGCTGCGCCAGCACCCAGTTGAGGCGCGGGCTCGGCATGCCGACTGTCATCAGGAGGTATGCGAAGACGGGCGCGAGCTGGCCGCTCGGCAAGTGGAAGAAGAACGACAGGGCGGTGGCGAGGCAGCAGCCGAGCGCCGTCTTGAGCGCATGCCTGACCTGCCCCTCACGCAACGCTTCTTCGTAGAGGCGCTCGCTCTGCGCCGCGGTCGAAACCATGGACGTATCCCTGGGGTCGCTCAGCTCAATGGAGGTAGTCGAAGAGGGCCACGACCCTTTGCCAGGCTCTCGTCAGCCCGTTCAGCCAGTAACCGTCCCGCACGTAGACGGCCACGCTCGCCGTCGCACCGACGCGGAGCGGGTAATCTTCCGGCACCTGGGGGGTGATCCGAACCTGGAAGCGCTGGGCGAGCCGGATCCAGTTCTTCGGCTCCTGAACGGCCGGCAGGTTGCCCGATGGGGATCCCTGCCCTTCATCCACCCCCCAGCCGACGCTCTCCACCACCCCGGGAAAGATGCGCCCGGGATAGGTGTTGAAGCTGAGGCCGACGCGTTGCCCGGGCCGGAGGTTTTCGAGGCTGTTCTCCCGGTAGTTGGCGACGACCCACCACGCATCCCGGTCGATGCAGGTGAGGACCGGCGTGCCCACGTGCACGTAGGACCCCTCCCTGAGTTGAACGTTGGTGACGTACCCATTGGCGGGGGCGTAGATACGCGTCCACTCGAGGTTGAGCCGGGCCTCGGCGAGCTGCGCCCGGACCTCTGCCACCAGCGCATGCTCTTCCCCGATCCGCGCCGCCAGCGCCTGCTCGGCCTTGTTGGTCTGCGCCAGGCCCCGCTGCCGGGCTGCCTGGGCCGCACTGTATTTCTGGACGGCATCCAGATACTTCCGGTCCGTGGTGGCTTTCTGCTTGTAGATCTCCTTCTCCTCCTCGTAGACCGCGCGGGCGTAGGTCTCCTCGGCGGCCAGCCGGGCGTCGTCGGCCCGGGCCGCCGATCTCTCGCTTTCCAGCTGGGCGACCTGCTGGGTGGCGTCCACCTGCTTCGCCTCGAGGAGCGCCACCCGGTATTCGAAGGGCCTCGGGTCGATCTCGAAGAGCGTCTCTCCCTTTGCCACTGCCTGGTTCTCCTGGACGTGGACGCGCACCACCTGGCCTTCGACCCGCGCTGCCACCTGGATGACGTAGGCCTGGACGTAGGCGTCGGTGGTGAACGGCGTGTGGCGATCCGACAGCACGTAGTAGATGACCAGGGCCGCGATCACCGACAGGACGAACAGGACCCAGGCCCGTGCCGACTGCACGAGCCTCCGTCCGATCGGGACGAGGGAGCGCAGCGCCGCCATCGCGATCGTCCCGAGACGGCGCAAGAACAAGCGGAGCCGATACCAGTCAATGATGTCCGAGACTCGCACTCGTCTATTTCACCTCCGGCGACGGGCCACCCTGCCGCTGCCCCACGGCGTAGTCCAGGCGAGCCAGGGCTGCCAGGTAGGTGTACGTGGCCGAGAAGAAGCGCTGCTGCGACCGGGTGAGCGCGGCCTCGCTGTCCACGATGTCGGTGGGGGTGGCATCGCCGTTGCGGTACCGGACCCGGATCAAGCGCAGGTTTTCCTCGGCCTGGACGACGGCGGTCCGCGCCAGGTCGATGCGCTCGTTGGCGGCGACCACGCCGCGGTACGCGAGGTTCACTTGGAGGCTGATCGCGTCCAGGATGGTCTGGGCGTCCGCGAGGGCAGCCTCGACATCCGCTTCGGCCGACCGCAGCTCGCCGCGGTGCCGGCCGCCAGCGTAGAGTGGGGCCTCCACGTGCAGGCCCGCCCCCTCCTGCCAGCCGGCAATCACGTTCCGCCCGTCGGCGCGTCCCGCGACGGCCCGGACGAAGATGCGCGGTAGGAACTCGGCGCGGGCGACTTGGCTGCCCTCCTGGGCCGTCGCCACCGCTTGCCGCGCCAAGCCGACCTCCGGGCGCTCGGCGGCGGCCTGCTCCAGGAGGTCGGCCAGCGCCCCGCGCAGTGGCGGCCGGACCTCCATGTCGATCACCGCCAGGGGCCAGGCGGCGTTGCGTCCCATGACGTTGTTCAGGCGCGCGAGCGCGTCGAACTCCCCTTCCCGGGCGAGCACGAGGGCCTCACGGCTCTCCGACAGCTGTACCCGGGCACGCAGCACATCCTCGCGGAGGGCGACGCCTCCGGTGCTCCGGGCAACCGTGTCGTCCAGGATCGCCTCGGCCTGGCGGACGGCGTCCACTTGTACCCGGTGGAACGCGCGGGCCAGAAGGACGTCCAGGTACACGGTGGCGACGTCGAACTCCACGGTCTGGTCGGCTCGACGAAGCTGCAGCTCGGCGGTCCGTCCTCGCGCGACTGCCTGGCGGTAGCGGCCGCCGGTCCGCCCGAAGTCGTAAAGGATCCATTGGAGCCCCAGTTCCGTTTGCGCGTAGTCGCGGGTCCCGGAACCGTCCGCCCGCAGGGACCCCGTGTATCCGGGCACTCCTGGATTCAGGGTGCCGGAGACGACGCCGTACTGCCCCAGGAGATCGACTTGCGGCAGGAACGGGGCGAAGGCGACTTGCTCCTGGCCACGCGCTCGTTCGATGGCCGCACGGGCCGACCGCAGCCGGGGGCTGTTCCGCAATGCGAAGGCGATCGCGTCCGGCAGGGCGAAGATCGTGCGTTCGGGCCCGGGACCCTGGCTCGGAGCCGGCTCCGCCGCCGGGGTGCCGGGCTCGACCACGCTTTCCGAAGGGTTGACGTTCAGGTCGCGGGGAACGACGACGCGAGCCGCCGCTCCGGCCTGGGTGACTTCCTTTGGGATGGGCAAGGGGCGGTCCCACGGGGCGCACCCCACGACCAGCAGCACGGGCATCAGGACGCGCATCCAGCCAGGCGGCCGCGGCACGGCAGCCGTCAAGTCGAGGGCCAAGCGATCCGTGCCATACGGAATCGCTTTCTCCGAGGTTCGCGCACGGGACGCAAGGCCGACGCGCCGGTGCAGAAGTTCGAGGTGCCCCGGCCATGCCGCCCTCCGGCGTCGCGGCCCTACAGGTGCTTCTTGAGCTTCTGCCAGAGCGTCTCCTTGGGGGTCGCCTTGCAGTCCTCGACGAGGGCGCCGACGGGCTGACCGAACTTGTCGAACGCGACCGTGCCGACGACAGCCTCGCCCTTCGCGGCCTGGTAGCCGTCGATCCAGTACGCGATGCGCTGCTGGTCGTCCGGATCGAGGGCGAGGAACTCGTCGCACGTGATCTGATCCACCTGCTTCTGCTTGGCTGCCGCCCCGACCGGGCCGACAGTGACGAGACCGGCGAACACCGCACCGAACGTGACCGCTCCGATGATCCGCTGCCGATGCATGGTTCCCTCCTTTGGTCAGAACGTTCCTTGTGAGTGGATGCCATTCGGACGGTTCCGTCCAATAGCGTCGGCATTTCGATTGAGAGCGCAGGGACCGGAGAGACGAGTCTGCTCTCACCCGGACTCGTGGACGATATTGGACCGCAAGCTTCCCCCGCCGGAGACTGGCCCGGGATGAGGCGGAAGCTGCTCTTCCTCAGCACATTCCTCGCGCACGCCGTCCAGGCGGTCGCCAGCGACTGGGGCATGGGCGACGCCAACTCCAGGATCGCGCCTCCGAGCATGTTCCGACCGGTCTCCACTCCGGCTCACGAGATCAGCACGCTCGCCATCTTCGTCCTGGCGGTGACGACCGCGATCTTCGTGATCGTCAGCGGGCTCCTCACGTACAGCGTGATCCGCTTCCGTTCCCGGCGTCCCGACGACGGCAGCGAGCCCCCGCAGATCTACGGCAGCGGGCCGGTCGAGTTCGCGTGGACGGCGGTGCCGGTCCTCATCGTCTTCGGGCTCATCCTCGTGACCGCCCGCAGCATTTACAACGTCCAGGCCGTGCGGCGCCCGCCTCACGCGCTCGCGGTGCGCGTCGTCGGCCCCCGAGACCCCACGCCGACCTTCCTCGAGCTCGAATCCGCCGACGTCGCCCACAGCTTCTGGGTACCGCGGCTCGCCGGGAAGACCGACCTCATCCCGAGCAAGACGAACGTCACTGCTCGTGGGCTTCCTCTGCGCCTACGAGAGGTCCCCCGACTCGGAGGTCTCGGCCCGCTCGACGACCAGGTCGCGGCCGGCGCGATCATGTGGTCGCCGGCGCGTTGATGCCCCGCGTCGGCGCACCGATAGCCGGGGCCGGTCCCTGGGGACTGGAGGTGGTCATCCAGCGCGGGGATGAGACCTCGAGCGCCCAAGTCCCGCTGTCGATCGTCCCCGCGAGGTCGCGATTGCGCGAGTACTGGCCGCACGTGCTGCTGCCGCCGGCCGTAACCCTGGTCTTCGTCCTGCACCAGTTCCTGGTCGAACCCGAGCGCGCTTCGGCATGAAGCTGGGCGTTCCGCTCGTCATCGGCTGCGTGATGATCGCGTCCCTGGTCGTGGTCGAGGCGACGGCGATCACCGCCATCCTCGGCCTCGTTCGGCGGCAGGTTCCGCGAGGCGATGCCCGCGCTCACTGGGTGCACAGTGTCGGCGTGTTCACGCGCGCGTTGCTGCTGATCGTGGCCGCTCAGCTCGTGCAGGTCGCCGCGTGGGCAGCACTCTTCATCGGCTGCGGCGAGTTCGACGACTTCTCGACCGCCTTCTACCACTCGGCCGTGAACTTCACGACCCTCGGGTACGGTGACATCGTCATGTCGAGAGCCTGGAGGCTCCTCGGGCCGCTCGAGGCAGTCGCCGGGATGCTCATGTTCGGGGTCTCGACGGCGGTGCTCTTCGGAGTCACCGAGGCCTTGATCCGGCTCCGCGACGGCCACGGGGCCCGATGAAGAGACGGAGGACACCGAGTGGGATCACGGAACGCACTCAATGCCCGCCTCCTGCGCTATTGGACTCGACCCGAGCCCGAGAGGATGCCTCGTGACCGAAGGCCATGACGGAGCGAGGGCCGTGAAGCCCGTGCGCGGCGTCCACCGATTGGCCGTCCTGACGGCCGCGGCCACCTTGCTTCTCCTATTCGTGGGAGGGCTCGTCACCAGCACCGGATCGGGGCTCGCCGTACCGGACTGGCCTCTGTCGTTCGGCCTGTTCTTCCCGCCGATGATCGGCGGCGTGCTGTTCGAGCATGGCCACCGGATGGTGGCGACGCTGGTCGGCTGCCTCACCCTCGCCCTCGCGTTGTCAATCGTCGTCCGCGAGCCGCGTCCAAGCGTGCGCGCGCTCGGCCTGCTCGCTCTCCTCGCCGTCGTCGTGCAAGGTGTTCTCGGCGGCGTGACGGTGCTCTACAAGCTGCCGCTCGCCGTTTCGGTGGCGCATGCCTGCCTCGGGCAGATCTTCTTTTGCCTGACGGTCGCGCTGGCGATCCTCACCGGCGCCCAATGGCGGGCCCCGGTCCCCGGCGCGTCTTCGGCCCTGCCGGCGATCGCCGCGGCAACCACCGCTCTCGTCTTCGGTCAGCTCCTCCTCGGCGCCCTGGTCCGCCACATGGGCGCGGGGCTCGCGATTCCCGACTTTCCGCTCGCCTTCGGCGGGCTCGTGCCCCCGCTCGAGAGTCCATACATCACGGTGCACTTCGCTCACCGGATCGGGGCCCTGGTCGTGGCGCTCGCGGTGGTCGCGACGGCAGCGGTGGCGGGCCGCTGCCACCGGGGGGACGATCGGCTCGTGCGGCCGGCACTCCTCGCCCTGGCCCTTCTCGTGCTCCAGATCACGCTCGGCGGCGTCACCATCTGGAGCCGCCGCGCCGTGCCAGCGACGACCAGCCACCTCGTGGTCGGCGCAGCACTGCTCGCGACGAGCCTCGCCCTCACGCTCCGAGCGAGCCGTTTCGTCGGCTGGCGTCGCGTTGCCCGCGCCACGGCCGGGCCCGGTAGGCATCCGTTCCCATGATGCCCGCGGCCATCTGCTGGCACAGTCGGCTGGTGCGCCGTCGCCTGGCGGACTACCTGGCGCTCGCCAAGCCCCGCGTCGTGCTCATGGTGCTCGTCACCACCACGGTCGGATACGTCCTCGGCTCTGCCGCTCCGCCGGCATTTCTGCCGCTCGGTCGGCTCCTTGTCGGCACGGCACTCGCGGCGGCCGGGACGCTCGCCCTGAATCAGTGGATGGAGCGCGACCTCGACGCCCGCATGGCGCGCACGCGGCACCGCCCGCTTCCGGAAGGCCGCCTCCTCCCGGCCGATGCCTTTGCTCTAGGAGCCGCGCTGCTGGCCGCTGGCGTTGCCGTCCTGGCCCTCTCAGCCAACGGGCTCTCCGCCGAGGTCACCGGAGCGATCGCGGTCGTCTACCTGCTCGTCTACACGCCGCTCAAGCCCGTCACGCCGCTCTCGATGATCGCGGGCGCCATCTCGGGTGCGCTGCCGCCGGTCGTGGGCTGGGCCGCAGCCAATGGTCGGCTGGGGTCCGAGCCCTGGGTGCTCGCAGGCATAATGTTCCTCTGGCAGATCACGCATACGCTCGCGATCGGCCACCTCTACCGCCAGGACTACGCCCGTGCAGGCATGCGACTCCTGCCGGTGCTCGACGAAGGCGGCGGGAGCACGAGCCTTCAGGCGTTCAACAACTGCCTGGCGCTGCTGCCGGTCGGCCTGCTGCCGACCCTGATCGGCCTGACCGGGAGCGTCTACCTCGTGCTCTCGATCACATTCGGGCTCGGGTTTCTGTGGACTGCGGCCAGATTCGTCCACGATCGGTCGGCTACCGCCGCCCGGCGGTTGCTGACGGCATCGCTGGTCTACTTGCCCGCTCTGCTGGCGGTCATGGCGCTCGACCGCCAAGGGCACTAGGCCAGGGCCCGTGGTGCCGAAATATCGTCGGAACGCCGGTCGGCAAGTCACCGCGACGGGCTAACGTCACAGGCAGCGGCCGACCGTCCCGGTCCAACCGTTCGCCGGCACGAGCGGATCACGTTGGACGTCGGTGGCATTCGGTTTGCTGTGTCATCCGTCCATGGAACTGCGCCACCTTCGGTACTTCGTCGCCGTGGCCGAGGAGCTCCACTTCACGCGGGCGGCGGATCGTCTCAACATGTCGCAGCCGCCGCTGAGCCAACGGATCATGGAGCTCGAGCGAGAGCTTCGGGTCACGTTGTTCGAGCGCACGCGCCGCCGTGTCGAGCTCACCGCCGTTGGGGCCCACTTTCTCGACTGTGCCCGCGAGGTACTGGCGCGCCTCGATGCAGGCGTCGAAACGGTGAGACAGATCGCACGCAACGAGAGGGGGCACTTGGTGATCGGCTGGGAGCCACTGGTCGAGCTCGGGTCTATCCCCCGGTTGATTCAAGGGCTCCGGCAGCAGGAGCCCGCCATCCGCGTCGAGGTCAGGACACTCGTGAGCACGGATCTCCTCCGCGCTCTGCGAGACGGCCGGATCGACGCGGCGTTCGTGAGCCCGCCAGAGTCCCAGGACGACCTCGCCGTCCATGTGCTCGAGCGCGAGCCGCTCCTAGCCGTGCTTCCGGACGGTCATCGCCTGGCCAACCGTGCAGCGATCCCAGCGAGCGAGCTCGCCCTGGAGTGCCACGTGAGGCTCGCTCCACAGGTGGCGCCTGCGTTGGCGAGGTGCATTGCGGCCCTCTGGACACGGGAACGCGTCGAGCCGGTGACGGAGCTGGAGGTAGATACCCCCCTCTCGATGCTGCGGCTCGTCGGAAGAGGGACCGGTGTTGCGCTAGTTCCCGCGTCGGCGATCGTCATAGGAATTCCGGGTTGCGTGTACCGACCGCTTGCGGGTCAAGTGTGCAACGTCGAAACCGCGCTGGTCGTGGCGCGCGGTGAAGCGTCGCCGTCCGTTCGTCAGCTGGTCTGCATGGCGACTGGCGCCGCCGCCGGCCAGCGCGCCCGCGCCGCCTGACGAAGACGGGGAGGGGCCTCATGAGGACTTCGAGTCTCAGTTCGCGAATCGAAGAGTCCGGTGATCCGAACGAGCTCGCTTCCGAGCACCTCCTGCCGGTGCAGTTCACCGAGCTCCTGCAACGCCCGTCCGGAAGGACGCCGGAGCTGAGGCTCATGGCGGCCGTGCTCGAAGATGCGATTCGCTCCTTCTGCCAATGCGCGGGTTCCCGAGGGGTGCGCAGCCAACACCTCTTCCGAGAGACGGCCGAGTGGTTCACGTCGCACGATGTGAGCTGGCCATTCGCCTTCGAGAACATTTGCGACGCTCTTGCGATCGAACCGGACTGGATCCGCCGCCTGCTAACTCGTTGGCGGAGTAACCAGAAGGCGGCGGGCGGCCCCGCCGCGATTCCGAGCATTCGTCTGCGGGTTGCCGGAAGCCGACATACCGTGAGTGCGGGCGCACCAGGACTCAGCCATTTGACGGCACTCGCATCGTCCCGCCGGTGTGCGGGTTGGTAAGAGATGACTACGGATGACTTGCGTCGCCCGCGTCCGCGCCGCGGCCATTCGAACGGGCAAATGGAGGAACTCGCCATGGATCACGGCGCTCGATTGCGGTCGGCGACTACGTGTGGGCACACGTCAACTTTCTGAATTTGTTCAACGGCCAGCTCCGGCTGAGCGAATGGAGTCTACGCGCTCTCCTGGTCCTGCTGGTCGTCGACGTTTTCGTCGTCGCCCCGATCGCTCAGGAAGAGACGGCGTCTGCGCTTCAGCCCACCGTTCACGCACTCGTCCTCGTGTCGGGCGTCGTGATCGCCTCCCGGAGCCGCGCGCCCATCCTGATCGCGGTGGGGATGCTCGCCGTCGTCGGCTTCGTCACTCACTTGATGTACCACGGGCATCCCAGTGTCCCGCTCCGGCGCGCCGATACGGGATTGTCGTTGCTGTTCTCCTGCATCATCTTGGCCGTGATGCTCCACCAGTTGTTCCGCGCAGGACCGATCACCTGGTATCGTATCGAAGGGGCGGTCGCCGTCTATCTTCTCCTCGCTTACTCGTGGGCGCTGGCGTACCAGCTCGCCGCGCTGGGCGACGTCAATGCGTTCCGCTTCCCCGCGGCGCCGATCGTCCCGCAGAGCCTCCGCTTCCGCCTCCTGTACTTCAGCATCACGACGCTCACGAGCGTCACCTATGGCGACATCATACCGCTCGGCCCCGTCGCCCGTTCCCTCGCCGCACTCGAGGCCGTGATCGGACAGCTCTTCCCCGTCCTTCTGCTCGCACGTCTCGTGTCGATGGAGCTCTACGACCGGCGACAACGCGGGCACTGATGTACGCCGAACAGCGGTGGCCCTTCATGCGCGAGCGCCGCACCCTTGTGTCTTCGCGTTTTTGCGCAAGGAAGGCCCACCGTCGACCGGCGTTGCGCTGCCCGCGCCTGTGACGACGCGCGCGCTGCCATGAGCCAGCGGTCGTCTGCGCGGAAATTCGACCCTCAACCGGCACCAGAAGCGGGACCGTCGATGCCCGTATTGTCGCTGCCTCGAACGTAGCGCATCCTGTCGGCATGACGTTGAACACGACAGCACGGCTGGGTCCCCATTCCGTGCGCCGGATCGGCTTCGGCGCCATGCAGCTCGCCGGCCCGGGCGTCTTCGGGCCGCCACGCGATCCCAACGGCGCCCGCGCGGTCCTCCGCCGGGCGGTCGAGCTCGGCGTCGACCACATCGACACGGCGCAGTACTACGGGCCAGACGTCGTCAACAACCTGATTCGCGAGACTCTCCATCCCTACCCCGAGGGGCTGCGGCTCGTGACGAAGGTCGGCGGGCGCCGTGACGACCAGGGCGCATGGCTGCCGGCGCAGCGGCCGGAGGAGCTGCGCGCGGGCGTCGAGGACAATCTGCGCTCGCTGCGCGTCGAGCGCATCGACCTCGTCAACCTGCGCCTGCTCGACGGCGACGGGGCGCCGGCGGTCCCGCTCGCGGACCAGCTCGGCGCGCTCGAGGACCTGCGCCGCGAGGGCAAGCTCGAGCTGATCGGCTTGAGCAACGTGACGCGCGCGCAGGTCGAGCAGGCTTTCGCGCTCGTCGACCTCGCCGGAGTGCAGAACGGCTACAGCATCGTCGACCGCACCGGTGACGACGTCCTCCGTCTCTGCGCGGAGCGCGGCATGGCCTTCGTGCCGTTCTTCCCGCTCGGCTCGGCGTTCACGGGCGGCCCGGCGAAGCTCGCGGCCGACCCCGCGATCGCGCGCGTCGCCGCCAAGCACGATGCGACGCCATCGCAGATCGCCCTCGCCTGGCTGCTCCACCACGATGAG
>WNEZ01011069.1_pt1 | contig 15791 bp, 19 predicted proteins | sample 5400521 | NCBI WGS metagenome assembly WNEZ01 (sample SAMN13153339, study PRJNA577476) | soil metagenome | isolation source: 120 cm saprolite under Douglas fir tree site 2 hole 1 replicate 1 | place: USA:California | collected 2015-04-18
GGCCGTAACCGCTTCCTCGTCGGTCAGACCCACAACGGCAACCTGGGGATCGGTGAAGATGGTGCGCGGGATGACACGGTGATCGACCTCGCGCAGCGGCTCCCCCGAGAGGGCGTTGTGCACAGCGATCTTGCCGTCATGCGCGCCCAAGGGCGTCGCCATCTGGCTCTCGGTTTCCCGTCCGATCACATCACCGGCGGCCCAGATATGGGAGATGTTGGCGCGCAGAGTACGATCAACCCGCACGGCTCCCGCCGGGTCTACCTCCACCCCCGCTCGCTCCAGGCCGATTTCCTGTGTATTGGGGCGTCGCCCGGTAGATACCAGGAGTTGTTCGGCGGTGAACGTCTGCTGGCTGCCGTGCCGCTGGACCGAGAGGACAACTTCCTCTCCCTCGGAGCGTACCCCGCGCACCTGCGCTCTGGTGACAATCCGCAGGCCTTCCTCTTGGAGGATATCGGTGAGGGCCTCGGCGATTTCCGGCTCGTAGCCGGAGAGAATGCGTTTGCCGCGCGTGACGATGGTCACTTCCGTCCCAAAGCGGGCAAACATCTGGCCCAGCTCGAGGGCGATGTAGCCGCCTCCCAGGATGAGCAGCGAACGGGGTTGCTCGCGCAGTTCGGTCCCCCAAGGGTCATCGGCAGAACTCAAGAGATCACTGGTGAGGTACGGGACATCCACGAGGCCCGGCACGTGAGGAATGCGAGGCTGTGAGCCGGTCGCGATCAGGAGCTGCGAGCCGATCAGGCGGCGCGTACCGTCAGCGCTTTGGACCTCCACTTCATGGTCAGAAACCAGGCGCGCCTGGCCGGGGACCACCTGCATATGGTCGGGATCATCGAGCAAGCTCTCGTACTTGTGGGAGCGGTACTCCTCGATCATCTCATCCTTCTGGGCCACCAGCTCCGCCCAACTGAACGGCATATGGATCGGGGTGAGGCCAGGATACCGTGGGTGGGCGGCATCGTAGACCAGGCGGGTCGCTTCAATCAGGTTCTTCGAGGGGAGACACCCCCGGTTGGCACAGGTGCCTCCGACCGTACGAGATTCGGTCATGACGACCGTCTTGCCAAGTTCAGCGGCGTGCAAGGCCGCGGCAAAGGCCGTCGAGCCACTGCCCAGAATCACCAGGTCGTACCGTTCTTGCATTGATATCATCGTAATTCTTCTCTCCTTGTTGCAGGCAGGTCATCCGGCATGGGGGAACGCTCCTGCACGTGCGTCTCAGATGCGACCGGCGCACAGGTGGGGCAAGGCACATCCACGTCTTGTTTCGGACGTTTCGGACCGAACAAGAACCAATACCCCAGCGCAAGCGCCACCACGAAGTAGAGCGAGGCAAAGGCTGTGACCAGGACGGTATGATGGGTCAACAGACTGCCCAGGGTCGTCCCGGCGAACAATGAGGCCAGGAGCGGCAGGGTAATGATCAGGTGACAGGGACAGGCGAGAAAGCCTGTCACGGTGAGCACAATGCCCCCGATTCGGCGCATCAGACCCTTTCCTTTCGTGTTTCTGAGAAGTCGGGGACAGAGTCCGCGGCAACGGGCGAGGTCCTGCGCATGCAGCGGCGGTAGAGCCAGAGATCCAAGACCTGCGCTCCCAGCAGCACGAGGATCGCTCCATAGGCCAGATATGGACTCCAGCCGGGGGTGGCAGCCATACCGTCAGCCATGTGATCTCCGCCCAAAGCATGCGGGAGCACGGTCGTGCCGTAGATAGCAAAGAACACACTTCCGGCTGAGGCGAGTGAGAGTAGGAAAGGTCCAGGCTGATGATGACGACGCAGATGGAGGCCTGCTACCAGCACCGTGAGCAGGAGCGTTCCCGCCAGGAGCGGCTCGAGATAGCGGTCGTTGAGCAAAAACCCTGCCCCCAGGGCAGAGATGAGTCCCACCAGGGCGGGCAACCCTAAACAGCACAGCGTGGTCAAGAGGGCTGCCAGGGCAGCCAGCCCGCTCCCACCACCACGCATCCAGAATCGTCGTTGTAACATAGATGTACCTTTCGCCAGTGAACAGTCTTGTCGAGATGGCCTCTCCTATGGGACAAAAGCGCGCCAGAGCGCACGTCCTGCATGCTCATCAAATTCAGAGACCACGACCCCCAGAGTGGTGTTCAGCCACTGGTAGCGCTGGTTCGTGGTCGTAAATTGCACCGCCATCGTGAGCACCCACAGATGCGGCTGGCCCTGGTCAGCGCCTCGCAGTCCATATCCTTTGGCGTCAAACCATATTTCAGCCCCGTCGTCTGTGGCGATGACGCCAGCAGGATGCACGGTGCAGAGGTGTTGCCCAGGTGGCGGGAGAATACCGGCCCGTACAAAGACATAGGCGCAGTTACCGGCATACATCGACCAGCGCGCGTTCCCAGAGAGCACATCTCCCGAAACGCGCCCATCGCCACTCCCAACCAATTCACCCTCTCGGGTTTCCGCCGACACCACTGCCTCCATATACGACTGGTACTGGAGCCGAGCTTCAAACAAGGGGTTGAGCAGGCCGGTCTCAACCCTCCCCTGTATCGTATCCATGAGTATTGCCTTTCTTCCCATACACGTATATGTTTGTTTTGTGAGATCGCGACCAGCAAGTCGCCGCGCATCGCCAGAGCAGAGGAGTCTGGTGTTGTCGCCATCATGCGTTGCTCACTCCGCTGTTCGTTCAGCCCAGGTCTTGCGTCTCTTGCTGGTCGAGGGCATCAAGCATGGGGCAGCGACTTCCCGGCCCTTGTCCTATGCACAGGGAGGCCACCTGGAGCAGGGCTTGCCGCATGCGTTGTAACTCGACCATTTTCCGCTCCACCTCCGCGAGTTTCGCCTCGGTGCGCAGCTTGACCTCCTCACAGGACGTCTGGGCGTCCACGCGCAGCAGCAATAGCTCGGTAATCTCTTTGAGCGAGAAGCCCAGCTTTTGTGCGCGCTTGATAAAGTGGAGACGCGCGACCACCTGCTCGGAGTACTGACGATAGCCAGAGGCCCGGCGCGGCGGTTCCTCCAGCAAGCCCTCGCGCTCGTAGAAGCGCACCGTTTCCACGCCGACCCCGGCTCGGCGTGCCACTTGTCCAATCGAGAGGATTTCCATCTCTATCCTTCCTTCGAAAAAAGTATACACTCTGTACCATACTACAGAGTCAAGGGGAAGCGAGGGGGAAATTCCGAGTTGCTTTTGGCCAAAGGAAGTCAAAAAGTTCCTTGCCAGGCACCCTCAGGTTTGTGCTCACGCAATACATCAGTATAATCCATCAGTTTTCTGATTCACCACATCGGCCACGAGCTAAAATTGCGGAAGAAACTCACCTGTTTCACCCATTTCTGCTATACTTGGGTTGAGCACTAAGAGAGTGAAGCAACATCTCTAGAGAAGACAGTCCTCGACTTCATAATGACATCGCTATGAGTAGGGAGATCGCAAGCCATGGCTGAGCCCGGTGCAGCCATCGACAGGAAAGCCATCTTGACGCTGCGAAGACGGGTTCGCTTCCAGGACGGACGGCCCTACGACGCTCGCTGCTCAAAGGTTGCGGCGGCGCTTGAGGCGCAGTTCGGCTGGCCGCGACGTTGGGGACGCCTGCGTCTGCTCGACGCTCGCGTGTGCTGGCAGCATTGCTGGAACCAGCTCGCCGATGGCCGCCTCCTCGACGCCACCGCCGATCAGTTCGAGTCGCGCTGGCTGGGTGATATCGTCGTGCTCGAAACCCTCGACCCCATGTCACGGCTTATCAGCCCGCGCCGCCGTGGACGTTCACCCTCAGGGAACAGGAGGAGGTGATCGAGCTCGCCGCCGTCCGAGACGGCGCGGAAGGACACGACGCAGCGATGCCCTGTGCAAGCTGGATGGCTGCCGCCCGACAGGTGCTGACGATAATGACGGGCTGGAGCCTCCCTGACGATATCATCGACTACGCCGCCCGGGCGCTGCGGGTTCGCGCCATGCTCGGAGAGTCGATGACCTCCGGGCAGCTCGATGAGCTGCTGACAATGTACGAGTGGGCGCATGCCACAGCGACACGAGGAAGGCCCTGGATGTCGTCGGAGTACGCGGCAGTCCTTGAATAACGCTTTCGCATGGGAGAAGCAATGGAGGCGATAGAACCCGAGCCGGGAGAGCAAACACTGACACAAAAAAACTAGGATGGCAAACCCGTCTTGAGCAGGATCTCCTCCAGAGCCGCCAGATACGCAGCGGGATCCTTGCGGAACCGCAACTGCTTGCGACGCGCTTCCCGCCGTGAGTCGAGTTGCTCGCGCATCGCGTACCACGCCTCAGGATCGTGCAGGAACAGTGCGCGCGGTAAGAAGCACTGACGCCGCAAGGCCAGCGCCGTCACCACCCGCACTGGCCCGCGCACCACCAACCCTGCAATCGCGCCACGTCGTCCCGAGGCGCGCCGTTCCCCATAGCGCACCGAGCCAAAGCATTGCTCCAGCTCATTGTCCGTCCGTGGCAGATCAGCCACATCATAACAGTGGAACAAGCCTGACCAATAGCTCTCGGTCACCTTCACGAACGTGCTGATCGCGTCGCTGAGCGACCCGAGGGACGCTTGCTGTTCGCGCATCGTCCCCAGCAACGTCTGGTAGCGCTTGCGGACGGCCTGGCCGCTTTCCTCTTCGTGATTGGCCAACAGGTGTGCCGCTTGGTGGACGAAGCCATACGCCTTCTCAATCGCAGGCCACATCGGCTCCGTCTTCAGCAGTCCACGCCTGAGTAGCCGGTGCAGCTCGCTCAAAGCAGGAGGAAGGTCCCCCTTTTTTCCTCGACGCGCGTCAGCGAGTCGGAGATCTGCGTGAGTCGATCGTGCAGTTTGAGGCCGGAGGCCCCTAACGGTGGTCGTCCATCGTCGGTGAGCGCGCTGCGCACCGCCAAGCAGTAGCCATGCATCGCTTGAGTCTGCTCATCCTCCTGCCCCTCCAGCGCTCGCTCGATGGGGCGTACCCCACGCACGAGCTTTTTCAGTTCGGCCTTGGCATGTCGATCGGCCTCAAAAATGGGGTTGGCCGCTTCCCGCAAATAATGGAACTGGCAGAGCTGATGGGGCACTCCTGGCAAGCATCTGGCGACGGCCTTGCGAATGGTCTTTTGGCCGTCGGAGATCACCCCTCGGATCGGCACCGGTACTGCTTCGGTGACCTCACGCACCAAGGCAGAGAGATCTTTTTGCGTACTGCTGAGCAGCGAGCGAGCTAACAGCACCTCTCCCGACAAACAATCACGCAAGACCCAGAGCACTTCGTGTCCCACGTCGGGCTGCATGCCGTCGATGGCCAGCATCACCTGGCCTTGCTGCTTGAGCCGTTCCTGCAATCGTTCCTCATCCGCCAGGTGCAGCGCCACCAACTCTTCGTAGCGTTCCAGCAGATCCGTGACGGTGCGCTGGGCGATATGCACTCCGCGTTGGACCAGGCGCTGATGAATCTCCGGGATAGAGCGGTGCTCCCCATAGCGCAACTGACCGATCACGGTGATGATATCCAACCCAAACTCGCCATGCGGCAGCGCCCAGGCCCCCTCAGCTTCCGGTCGATAGGGGCAATGGTACAGCGTACACTCCTGGTTGCGGCAGCGTCGCACTACCAGCCTCAGGTGAACCAATCCCTGGAACGTCATGAGGGTGCGCTGGGCATGGTAGGCCACCCACAACCGCTCTCCACAGCTCACACACTGCTCGTGCAGCGGCGTCAGGCGCACTGCTCGTTGGGCAGGGGGACGCGCTTCTCGTCTGGCCATCTTCTTGCTCCTCCGTGCGGGAACTACTCAGCCACCTTTCTGAGGAAGAGGGTGCGACTGTCTTTGAGCGTCGCGAGCACATCCGCAACGGTTTCGGCAGAAACGAGGCCGGTTTGTCCCATCCATTGAAAGAATTTCTTGAACGAGGTGAGGTAGACCTTCATGCTGGACACGGAAGCCCACAGGGCTTTGCGCGGGAACCAATCCTCTAAAAAGTCATAGACATTCCCCTCGGTGGCCTCATCGAGTCGGCGCAGCGAATAGCCATACCAGAGCAGATAGCGCGCGAACAACCCCATGTTGTCCACATGGGCTTTGATGGTTTGCTCACTCAGCCCTGCTTGCTTCAGCGCGTTCTCAAAGCCATCCAAGATCGGTTGGTTCGCCAGTTGTATCGCGTGGACCCGTTGCTCATACGTCTCGGCAGGGTCAGCTTCCGTCACGGAACCTCTCTCTTTCAGATCCGCCGTTTTTCTTCCCCCAGTATCCTCCTCGCGTCAAGATAGGCTTGCCATCCTAGAAAAAAAACGTTGCTCTGGAGGTGGGCAACGTTGAGCCAAAAATGTACAATTCTAGCTGTGAACCACCACGAGCAACGCTAACTATCCTTTTTCTAGAATAGTGAAATTGTATGAATAGTTTCCTGAGTTCGAAAGAAATAGACCTGAAGCATCCCACTTGCTGTTGCTTTCTGATTGGTGATGTCTCACGGTGCGCTCATTTTAGCGGGCAGAACATGCATAGGATTGCCCCTATGTGGCGAACCATGTCGAGCGCACGATGCTCGTGTGCGCCAGTGGGCGATCAAGATGTTGTCCAAGGGAAAGCATTTCTGTGCGTTTGTAACGCTGTTGTAACGCTATTAGTAACGCTCCCCGTTTACACTGGAAGGAGATCGGACGACGGATTGCATTGAGCACGCAGAAGCAGGTCTTGACAGAGCAACCGGTCCACCTCCCGCTCGCAACACTCGCTCCTGGAGGGCACTGCTTCCGAACTACCTGGGAAATGAGCGAACCATGAGTGCTGTCTTACAATTACAAGGGAGACACTCCTGATGCGTCCTCCTCTGACCCTTCGTTTGGCGTTCTGATTTGGAGTAAGCAGAAAGCGGTATTCTTTGCCTTAGTGCAACAAGCCGCATTGCACACGTTAGCGGACCTGTTAGAAGCGGTGCCTGATCCACGAGGTCGGCACGGCTTACGCTATGACTTACCTTTTCTCTTGTGCTCTTTGATTGCAGCCCTGCTGTGCAATTTGAGCGTCAAAGGCTCGTCGGAGCAGCCTTCAAGGCGAGCGGAAGCGCCACGAAGAACGTCGAACCCTGCCCTTCGGTTGATTCGAGCCAGATGCGCCCACCGTGCTGCTCGACCAGTTCGCGACAGAGATAGAGCCCCAGCCCGGTTCCCCTGATCCCGTACGCTTGCGCATTGCCCGCCCGCGCAAAGCGCCCGAAGACCTGCGCCTGTTCATGCAGTGGAATGCCGATGCCCTGGTCGCGGACGGAGAGGAGTGCCTCGTGCGTCTCATGCTCGGCGCCAATAGTCACCTCGATGGCCCCCCCCTCTGGACTGTACTTGATGGCATTGCCGATGAGGTTGCTGAGGACCTGCTCCATGCGCCGGGGGTCGGTGTGAACCACGAGATGCGGAAGCGTCGTCACGAGCGTGAGGGTGTGCCGCTCCGTCGTCAACTGCCGCCGCGTGAGAACCCGGCGGGCCAGCGCCACCAGATCGGTCGGTTCGCGTTGTAACTCCAGCCGCCCCGCCTGCACGCGAGTCACGTCCAGCAGGTCTTCGGCCAGGTCGACCAGGCGATCTGTTGCCAGGTCAATGCCCTGCAGTGACTTCTGCTGCCACTCGGCCAGTGCTGGCCCTTTGCCGCGCGCAGTCTGGTTGAGCAGCGTTTGCACGAAGCCTGTGAGGATGGCCAGCGGCGTCCGCAGCTCGTGCGCGGCGATGCTGATGAACTCGTCTTTGAGCTGTTCCGCTTCCTTGAGGGCTGTCACGTCCTGGTGGACCACAATGCCGAGTGCTCAGCCAGGTGGGACACCAGCGGTGATGGCGCGACGTCGAACTGCTGCGCATCGAGGGCGACGGCATTCACCAGCACCGGCAGTGTTGTCCCGTCGGGATGGTGGATGATCACCTGGTGCTGACGAACCGTCTCACCGTGCTGCACCGCTCGCAGGGTCGCAAGCTGCTCAAGTGGGAGGGGACGGCCATCCGTGCCGAACACACGGATGCGGTTCTCCTCAAGGAACTCGCGCATGGGCTGTCCAGGCAACCAGAAGGCTCCTAATACAGCAGTAGCAGCACGATTGGCGAGCACCAACCGCGCATCGCGCCCACGGACCAGGTAGACACTGCTGGGCAGTTCGTCCAGAATCCGTTGCAGCAAGGCCCGCCGCGCTTCCGTCTCAACGTGCACCCGCTGGGCGATCAGCAGGCGCCGCTCCTCCGTCACATCGCGCCAGACGACCACGGCACCTGCAATGCTCCTGTGCTGGCTACCTAGGATATCCGTGTGCGCCGCTTCGGCGCTCGTGAGATAGCCCTTGAAGGGTAGAAGGTTGAGAGCAAGTGGCCTTTTAGGACACCCGCCCTACCTTACGTCGAAAGGCAAGGGGGAAATGAGCATGGCGGGAAAGCGGAGACGGCTGAAGATGTGTAAGGCGCTGCTTCGCAAGTCCTGTGCGCATGGTAAAACCTGGATGGGTTGAACCCAAGTTTCCAGCGGTGCATTCCTACACCTGTCGTAGCACATCTGACACGACAATGCCGTACGAGTCAGTTGGAACGGATGACTGGCGAAGGCTCTCTGCGGCGAGCGACCTGCAATGAGTAGGTTCAAGGGAACGAAATGGGTACCTACACGCACTCTACGTCTCACGAGGGTAAAGGCGGGATCGCCTAAAAGCCGCGAGGCTCATGGCGACGGAGTCCCCATAGTACTCAACCGCTTGGGGTAACGCCTGAGACAGGGGGAAGGGGGACAGGTGGGGGACAGTTGAAAGGAGGAAGGGCACGAGATGTGCAGCGACCTGAACCCAAGTGGCTGTCATCCACTGGAGAGCCGTGTGCGCTAAAAGGTGCATGCACGGGTTCGGGGAGGGGCCGACAGAAAAGGGCAGGAATGTACCTCGCTGGCGGCCTACTCTACTCGAAAAATCGAGGGATTATGCTAGTAAAATCCCCCTCTCCCATTGCCATGACGAAGAGAGAGATGCACCCGCCAGGAACATCGAAAACAGACGAGCCAATGTTCAGCCAATATTGACGCAGCTGCCTCGGCAACCAAGCAGAGGATTGAGGCGTTCTCCTCGTTTTCTGGAAAGAAAACAGGACAGGGAACGCACTACCCTTGATACGGCCCACCCCATTACGCCAAGTCTGCTTCACTCTCGACTTTGGCCATTTTTGGAGAAAAAGAGGAGGAGAGGTCAGGAGCATGCCTCCCATGGGAATCCTCCCATGCTCAAATCTGAGCTTGACTCGACCTGGCTTATAACGCGTAGCCTTGATTGACCCAATAGTGCCAATCTTCAATGGCTTGTTGGGTCTCGTCATCCACGTGAATACCCTCCAATTGCCTTAAGGGAACAGCAAACTCATGGGGTTTCCAGCGGATCAGCACCAACATATCATGCTCGCATTCCTCCTCAGGAGGCATACCCACGACCTCGACTTCCTCTCCTACTTCCAGGGGCGAAGTCGCTCGGCGAGCGATACAGCGGGCAGTAAAGGGAAATTGCATGGTGCCTTCAAGATAGTAATACCATCCTAAGGCTTGCTCTTCAGGACCATACGCATCCACGATGATCTCCATGTGGATGCGCTCTTCCCGTTCGTCGTCTTTGGCTGGGCGAGTCATCTACATCCTCCTCTGGTTGAGAACAACCTGCTATGAGTCCAACAGGCTCCGATCTTCCTTCGTTCATGTCACTCCGTAGTATATCAGATGTCGGGTTCAAGTATTGAGAAGCTTTTTCCTTCCCTCTGCGCCATCTGCTGAGCTACCTGCCTGTGTGTGGTTGTGACGCGCCTCATCTCTGACCCGCTTCCTGCTGTTTGTTACAGCCGTTGACTCCTAGGAGGTATAAAAAGTAGAAGATCGTTTGCAGATGGCGATGGCCCACTACGCTTCTCTCCAGGAGGTGCATGCATGTCTTTTCCCCCGAGTCACTCCTCTTGCTCTAATTGTTTGCTGAGGGGTTCACCCGACCGACGTTCTGTCATATGCGGACTCTCGTTTACGGGACCAGGCTTTCTTCGGGTCGATGCACGGTAACAGCAGCCTTGCGAGCTATTGGGCGCGGCGATGAGCGCCATTTTACCAGGCTTTCACCGCGTCCTCAATCGGGTGGTGTGGTCTCCTTTGCACCTGAGCCGCATGCTGCTTGGACTCCTGGTGATGGCGTTCCTGGCTCCTGATGCCCCTTTGAGTTTGCTCATCGATGGCACCGCATCAACGCCGATGGGGACGGCGCATCGCCTACAAGGGTCGCTTCCAGGATGCGGTCCGTTCACAGAGCGGACACGTCGTGACCGTGCTATGGGATCCACTGGGTGAGCCTGATGCTCCTGGTGACTGTGCCTTGGTGTCAGCGCCGCTGGGCTTTGCCGGTGCTCAGCGTTCCCACGTTGACTCCAGCGACCAGTGCCAAACTGGGCACACGGCATCGCACGACGATACAGGCTGCACAGCTCCTGATCTGGCTCGTGAGACGCTGGTTTACCGAGCGCGAGATCGTGTTGGTCGGCGATGGCGGCTTTGCAGCGACCAGCCTGGGTCATATGTGCCGCCACTTATGGGTCCTCTTGTCTCGCGCTTGCTGTTGACGGCACAATTCTACGATGCTATCCCACCTCAACCGTAATCAGCAAGCCAGGAGTCAAGCCCAAAAAGGGTCCTCGCCAGCCGAAGCTGATCCAGCGGGTGAAGGACGCTGCGACTGCCTGGCTCTCGCAAGAGATCACCTGGTATGCAGGACAGCAGCTGAAGATGGATTTGATGACAGGCGTAGCGTCATGGCATCGTGATGGAGAAGACCCGCTCCCCTTGCTCTCTCGTCCTCTTACTCAATCCTAGCGGCAAGCGCTCTCCGTTTGCCCTCTTTTGTACCGACGCGACTGTTCCTCTGCTCCAAATTGTGGCCTGGTATGGCCCTCTGCTGGAATAGCAAGGTCACCTTTCTGCGAAGTCCGCGCGCATCTCGGCCTGGAAATACAGTGGCAGTGGAGTACGTCGGCTATCGCTCGGACCACTCCCTGCCTGGCTCGGGAGTGTTTAGTCTCGTGGTGCTCATGGCCCATGCCTTGCATCCTGATCATTTGCCAACACGGCAAGCTGCCTGGTATCCCAAAGCCGAACCCACCTTTGTCAATGCGTTGGCTGCTGTCCGTAGACATCTGTGGGCACAACTGAATTCGTCAACCCCGTCTGCTGCTCTGGGTTCCCTCAATTCAACGTCTTCCTTCGTTGACATGCTCGTCGAGATTGCTTGCTATGCCGCTTAAAAATGTCAAAGTTGAGTCAACACTCACAGCAAAGCCGACGGATTGACAGGAACCATCGGCGAACATCAGCGAACTGCTCAGCAAGCACAACGCGCACAAGAACGAACGTCAGTGAACGGCACAGTAACCCGCTTTTTACTTCGGGTAATGATCGTCTGATGCTTGCTTCCATGCGTTTCTCAAACACTGCTGTACAAGCAAACGCTGTACAGCAACCCATACAGCAACGCCGACGAACATCAGCGAAAATACAGAACACGCAACGAACAGAACATGCATATTTCAAGCACAAAAAGGACAAGGGCGAACACCAGCGAACAACGCAAGTCGAGTCCCCCCTTCGGCACCCAAACCCGCCTGAAGCCTGGATACTGTAATTGGGAGGATAAATTGGTACTGCTATTGAACATGGTGGAAAATTCGATTTGCCCCCGCGAACTCATTTCGAACTGGTTTTACCCTCATTTGACTGTATAGGCTGGCCGCTTCATCCCGTAAGCCCACCACTCCTACTCTGCTTTTATCTTCGCCAAGCCACCCACTGCCATTTCGTGGGAAGTTTTCTCGCTTTATTCACGCTCAAAGTTTGAAACATGGCACCGGCGGCAGAGGATCACACAGCACTTCCCGCGTTGTCCATCGTCGGTTGGTTCTCCCCGCTGCCATCGCTGGTGTACGCTGCCAGTAATGCTGTGCCGCCAGCTTGCCACCTCGCGCTCGCGGCTGCACGAGCGCCACTCGTAGCGATGCATGGGGACGCACAAAGTGATAATAGGCTCGCCACCATTCCAAGTGGACTGAGAGTTGTGGAGCTTGCTGGACCGTGGCCCAGGTGCGGCGTGCCAGTGCTGCCACCCCATGACGAACGGTCAGATTCACCCGCTCGATAAAAGCAGTGTTCAGTCGCCCCGAGAAGCCCAGTCCTTGCAAGGCAACCTTGAGAGCTGTGCTTGTTCCCAGGCGCATCACATGCGTAACCCGCATCAGCTTGCGCCGCTGGTAGCTTTTTTTCACCTGCCCATAAATCAGTCCTGCTGCCACTTGCCACTGGCGTGCTTTCCGCCCTCGGCGAGCCATGTCGAGCCACTGTCCAAAATGGGCAGTCAAGGCGTAGAAGTACAAATGGAGGCCATCGCTGGTGAAGAGCGGGAGGCAGCCAGGAATCAAAAGGTGTTGCAGGGAGTGGATAACCATGTGCGCCACATGTTGTGTGCGGGGGCCGAGATAGAGCACGGGAAGAATCTTCGTGAGAGGATCGATGGCCAGCCAGAGCCAGATCACCTGTGTGGAGCAGCGCAATCTGGTTCGCAGTTCGTCCAACTGCAGATGTGGGAGCCAGAGGTTGCGGAAGGAGCGCTCGTGCAAGGTCTGTGCGTACTCGCCAGCGCGAGTCAGCCAGGTAGTGATTGTGGCTTGTCGGTAGCCGAAGACTCGTTCTGCGGCGGAAGCATCCAGCCCTGAGGCTCGCGCAGACAGCACCATTGCGATGTGGTGAGAGGGGGTTTTCAGACGATTAGGAGAGAAGATTGAATTATCCACCACCAGGAGGGGTAGTACCCCCAAGGCAAACTGCGGGGTTGACAAGACCGCGAATGTAGTTTACACTTAAACTACCAAGTACAGGGAGCGAGGATATGAAGCATCAACTGAAGCTCGGTGTCCGGACCTGGCTGCATCTGAACCATATCAGGCATACGGTAACACGACGACTCTCGGCACACCTGGAACGTTATGACCTCACCCTTGCTCAGTTCGGGGTGCTGGCCCAGCTGCAGGCTGTTCCTGACCTTTCACAGCAGGCGTTGGCGGACTGGCTGTTCGTGACGAAAGGAAACATGGTGGGGTTGCTCAACCGCCTGGAGGATCGCGGGTTAGTCCAGCGGTGGCCCGACCCGCAGGATGGTCGCACGCATGTGGTCTGTCTGACAGAACAAGGCGCAGCGCTGGCTGCACGAGTGGTCCCGGAGCATGAGGAGCTGGTGGCGGCGTGTATGGGGGTGATCGCACCGGAGGAGCAACGCACGCTCCACAAGCTCTTACACACGCTTGATCGTACTCTGGGACCCAGGTAATTTTTTTGCCAAGGTAGTTTACATATAAACTAATTTGTTCAGGCAGCCTTCAGACCTCGATCAAATCGATCGGGTAGAAGACGCGCTTGGCTAGCACGTCCAGCAAGGCCTGGCAGTCCTCGAATAGCAAGCAGGCTCACTTTTTGTGACGAAGGAGACCTTGTTGGAAACAGTCGATGTCTACCAAAGATGACAAAGAAACTGACAGGAGGCATCTCTCATGGCAGAAGTTCGATTCGAACACATCTACAAGTCCTTTGACCAGGTGGAAATCGTCCACGATGTCAGCATACAGATCAAGGACCAGGAATTCCTGGTCCTGGTCGGGCCATCGGGCAGTGGCAAAAGCACGTGCTTGCGCATGGTGGCTGGACTAGATGAACCCAGTGCGGGTCGCATCTTCATTGGCGACCGCTTGGTCAATGGTGTGGACCCCAAAGACCGCAACATTGCGATGGTCTTCCAGAACTACGCTCTCTATCCACACATGAACGTCTTTGACAATGTCGCTTTCGGGCTCAAGATGCGCCATGTCCCCGCACAGGACATCAACACGCGTGTGCAGGAGGCGGCTGAAGTCCTGGGCCTGGAGCAACTGCTCAAACGCAAGCCCAAACAGCTCTCCGGTGGGCAACGCCAGCGGGTGGCCCTTGGTCGAGCGATTGTGCGCCAGGCGGATGTCTTCTTGATGGACGAACCGCTCTCGAATCTAGACGCTCAGCTGCGTGTCGCCACGCGTGCCGAGATCATCAAGCTGCACCGTCGGATCCAGACGACAGTCATCTACGTCACCCATGACCAGGTAGAGGCCATGACGATGGGCGACCGCATCGCGGTGCTCAACGCTGGTATCATCCAGCAGCTTGGCTCGCCTCAGCAACTCTACGATCATCCCACCAATCTCTTTGTCGCCGGTTTCATTGGCTCTCCCTCCATGAATTTCTTCCCCCATGCCAGGATCATTGAGGAAGAAGGGCAGACGAAGGTCATGCTGGAAGGGATCGGGCAGATCGTCGTCCCAGCGCGCTATGTGGAGCGGAGCAGGGCAGCAACAGGAAAGGACTTGACCTTCGGCATCCGTCCTTCCCACCTGGAAGACGTGGCGCTGATTCCGTCGGAGAGCCAGACTGGATCGACGCTCGATGGGAGAGTCGACGTGGTTGAGAACCTGGGCGACGAGTTGCTGGTGTCCCTGACCGTGGCGGGCAGGAGTGCTGTGGCCAAGCTCGATCCGCGTTCCCAGGTGAAAGTCGGCGCTCAGGTGCGCCTGCATGTCGACAACGAGTCCATGCACCTCTTCGATACGGCTACCGGGGAAGCCATCTATTAGCAGAGAGGTGGATGCTGTTGTCTCTTCTGCTGCCATGCTCTGGAGGAGAGCAGCCATGGGAACGCCTGAACAGTTTTGTGTGTACGATCCAATGCTCGTGGCGGAATACGATATGGTACACAACGAAGGTTGAGCAGGTGCAAAGAACATCAGGAGAACGGTATGTCTTCTCTTCCTCAAAAGAGGTCATCAACAGGAGTTCCTGTGATCCTTGCGAAAAGAGGCAAGAGCATCCAAGAGTATCAAGGAAAGAGAACATAAACACATGACACAACACTGTAGCCACCTCGACCAGATACGCGAGGTCACGCCGAGCGCCAATGGGTGCGAGGAATGCCTGAAAACGGGTGATAGCTGGGTGCACCTGCGCCTCTGTCTCACCTGTGGACATGTCGGGTGCTGTGACGATTCGAAGAATACGCACGCCACCAGGCATTTCCACGCCACCAACCACCCAATCATTCAGTCCTTCGAGCCCGGTGAGGACTGGGCCTGGTGCTACATCGACGAGCTGCTCCTCGAGCCTGCTTGAGCGATGCTTGACCTTGCAGAGACACCACGGCTTGTCGTGAGTAGATCCCTCGCAATGGAAACGTTCTGCCACCTATCGGGGACGAATGGAGCGGCCTGGATCGCGTCGGGCTGGGGAGTGAGGTGTGGGGCTTTCAGGGGGAGGTTCTTAAGAAAGCATGCGAACGAGCAAGGAAAGGGGGGAGAAAAGAACAAGAAAACATCTCAAGTGACGACGAGACACCCTCCCTTCCAAAGGAAGTATCGGAGGACTGAGATGTCTTGTACCGAAGCAGTATCACAATGGGAACAAACGGTGTCAAGGCACTTGCCGCATGTGAGCCGACGGCAAGTGGAGGTGGTAGCGCTGTGAGCTACGCCATGAGTGTGTCAAAGCTGCGCAACGACCAGCGCAGCCGGAAAGGCAATAAGAGGGCAAAGGGAACGAGAAGGTCAATCGTTCCCGAAGCCAGCAGCATCTGAAGCTGCATTTCGTAATGGAGGGAATGACATGACAACGCAGAGTGAAACGGGAGTTACCACCCGTAGTAACTGGCAGCTCGACCCCGCGCATACGCTGGTCGAGTTCTCCGGCAAGCACATGATGTTTACGACGGTCAAGGGGCACTTC
>WNEZ01005703.1_pt1 | contig 15789 bp, 12 predicted proteins | sample 5400521 | NCBI WGS metagenome assembly WNEZ01 (sample SAMN13153339, study PRJNA577476) | soil metagenome | isolation source: 120 cm saprolite under Douglas fir tree site 2 hole 1 replicate 1 | place: USA:California | collected 2015-04-18
AAAAGTTCGTCCTGCAAAAAACTCTCGGCAACCGCGAATATCTTTTCGGACTCGGCCCCGCGTTGATGTCCATTTTCGAAGGCGCGAACAAAGTCGAGGACCTCGGCGAAATCCTGCCCAAGCTATCTCTCGTGAATCAACATCTGTTGGGCAAGCCAACTACTTCGATGCTGGTGATTGCCGGCGCGCTCGATTCACAGGTGCCCGTTTCCGATGCCTATCTGCTGATGAGTAACGGCGACGTGCCTAAAGAAGCCTGGATCAATCCACAGGGCGGCCATCTCGGCCGCCAAGTAAAACTCTGGCCTGACCCAGTGATCTTCCGCAAAATCCTGGTTCCCTGGCTAGTCCGCAACCTGGAAATCGCGCCGTCCATGTAGGCGCCGGGCTCCCTTACCCCCAACTAAATCCATGCTTCGCCAACGGCAGCGAACGTATCCTCTTCCCCGTCAGCGCAAAGATCGCGTTGCACACCGCCGGCAAAACCGGGGGCAGCGCCGGCTCACCCAAACCAGTCGGCGGATTATCTGTCCGCAGAAAATGCACTTCAATCTCTCCCGGCAACTGATTCATCCGCAGCGGAGTGTACTCATGGAAATTGCCCTGCATCGCCCGTCCGTTTTTGATTGTAATTTCGTAACTCATCACCGAGCTCAACCCTTCCAGCACCGCCCCGCGCACCTGTTGTTCCGCGCTGCTCGGATTAATAATTTGGCTGCCGATGTCGCCGGCCACCCAGACCTTATGCACCTTGATCGCATTGCTGGCGCTGACGCTCAACTCCACCACTTCCGCAAAATAACCGCGGTGCGAGAACTGGAACGCGACACCCATTCCCGTCCCCTTTGCCAGAGTCCGCTTGCCCCATCCGGATTGTTCCGCTACCAGCCGCAGCACGCCCTGCATTCGCCCGCCGTCCATGGGGAATGAAAACGGATCGGGTTTCGCATCCGGCGTGGTGAGACGCGGCAGGGATAGCAACTCCAGCCGAAATTCCACCGGATCTCTGCCAGCCGCGTGCGCCAGCTCATCCGTGAACGACTGAAACACCCACGAAAACGCATTGCTGCGCGGCGCGCGCAACGCATAAGTCGGCACGCCTAGCGGCATCAATGAAGCTCCAAAATTAAAATTCGCCAAAAATGTTCCCGGGAATTCGTTTCCCGGAATATTGGCGGAGGGAGAAAACTGCTCGCCTTCGCCGAACGTCACAAAATGATTTCTCCACGCCAGCAGCTTTCCCGAAGCATCCAATCCGCCTTTCAAGAAATGAAAACCAGCCGGCCGGTAATGGTCGTGGTGAAAATCGTCTTCGCGCGTCCAAAGCAGTTTTACCGGCACGCCTGCGCGCTTCGCAATCGCCGCTGCTTCCAGCATGTAATCGTTGGTCAGGCGCCGCCCGAAACCGCCTCCCGCGCGTTTCATGTGCACGATGATGTCGTCGTGCGGTATTCCCAAAACCCGCGCCACCTGCTGCCGCCCCGATTCCGGCGTCTGGCTCGGCGACCAGAACTCCAGTTTTCTGTCGTGGAAATGCGCCAGGCAATTTTCCGGCTCCATCGGCGCATGCGCGAGAAAAGGATAGTCGTACGCGGCTTCCACCACCTTCGCGGCCGAGCGTAATCCGCTCTCCGCGTCGCCATCTTTACGCAACGTTACGGTTGGCTCCAGTTTCGAAAGCTCCTGCGCGCGCTGCAAAAATCCCGCGCTGCTCTGTTGGGCGGTCGCGCCCTCGTCCCACTTCACCTGCAGCTTCTTGCGCGCAACATTCGCCTGCCACCAGGTGTCCGCAAGAATCGCCACTCCCGCGTGCAGCCCGAGCAGTTCCGTCGTCCCTTCAATCAGAAACGCCTGCCGCACTCCGGGCAGCGTTTTCACTTCATCGACATTCGCGCTCACCACATTTCCCGCAAACACCGGGCACTTCTCATACACCGCCCACAACATTCCCGGCACCCGAAAGTCGATGCTGTAAATCGGCTCGCCCGCTGAGATCGCGGGCACGTCCACTCCCATCGTCGGCTTGCCGATAATCCTGTAATTCTTCGGATCCTTCAGCGTGACGGTTTTCAGGTCCGGTGGCCTAAGTGTCGCCGCCTTTGCAGCCAGCGCTCCGTAGCCCAACGTGCGCTTAGACGCGGCGTGGATCACCCGCCCTGAAGAAGTTTCACATTCCGATTCCGCGACCGACCATGTCTGCGCCGCCGCCGCAACGAACATCTGCCGGCAAGCCGCGCCCACGCGCCGCAAAGGATCCCAGTTGATTGGCGTTGCGGTACTTCCGCCCGCGCGCTGCGGACCGTATTTTGTTTCATCCAGGTCGGCTTGCTCGACGCGCACGTCTTTCCAATCGACGTCGAACTCTTCCGCGATAATCATCGGCAGGTGCGTCTTCACGCCCTGTCCGATCTCCGGATTTTTTCCGGTGATGGTGACGATGCCATCCGGCGCAACGCGAATAAACGCGGTAGGAATAAAATCTGGCGTAGGTGCTGGCGGCGCCGCCGTTTGTGCGGCCAGCGCGTCGGCGATTGCCGGAATGTGGCAGGCCAGAAGAAACCCGCCGCCGCTTACCGCGGAAACTCGAAGGAATGTGCGTCGGTCAATGGCGGTGGCAGGCATAAGCGCTCCTCAAAAATGGCAGTGGTTGCTCGCGCTGGGCTGCAACTGAAAGTGTAACGCGCCTCAATCCAGATTGGTTTCGTTGTTTTCCACCGGTGCGGACATCACCTTCCGCAGATTCTCCACGTCGAGTTCCCCTTGCCAGCGGCTTACCACCAGCGTCGCCACTCCATTCCCCACAACATTCGTCAGCGCACGGCATTCGCTCATGAATTTTTCGATTCCCACCAGCAGCGCCAGCGACTGCACCGGAATCGACGGCACCGCCGCCAGAATCGCGGCCAGCGTAACGAATCCCGTTCCCGTCACGCCGGAGCCGCCCTTCGATGCCACCAGCGCAAACAATAAGATTCCCGCAATCTGCCCGAACGAAAGATGCGTGTTGGTGGCCTGCGCCAGAAACAGCGCCGCCAGCGTTAAATAAATATTCGTTCCGTCGGTGTTGAACACGTAGCCCGTCGGAAAAACCAGCCCCACCACCGAGCGCGAAGCGCCCAGTCGCTCCAGCTTGTGCATCATGTCCGGCATTACCGTTTCCGAGGAACTGGTGCCCAGCACGATCAGCAATTCATCCTTGATATACGCCACGAAGCGAAAAATAGAAAATCCCGCGAGCCACGCGATGATCCCCAGCACAAAAACTACGAATAGTACGCTCGACAGATAAAACGTTCCCATCAATTTCAGCAAGTTGGTAAGCGACGCCACGCCGTAACTTCCCACCGTGAAGGCCATCCCGCCCAACGCGCCCAGCGGCGCCGCGCGCACCACGATACGTACAATTCCAAACACAACTCTGTTGGCAACTTCGATTCCGCCGAGAGCGCGCTTTCCCAACTCGCCTATCTGCGCAATCGCAAATCCCGTCAGGATCGAAATCAGCAGCACTTGCGGCACTTCGCCATCCGCCAGTGCGCCCACGAATGTTTTCGGAATGAAACCCAGTAGGAAGGGGATGAAGCCGGTTTCTTTCGCGCGCCCCACGTAAACCGCGGCCGCTTTGGGATCGAGCGTCGAGGCGTCAATATTCAATCCTGCGCCCGGATGAAATATCACCGCGACGGCAATGCCGATGAGCAGCGCCAGCGTCGAGACCACTTCAAAATAAATCAGCGTCTTGACGCCCACTTTGCCGACCTTTTTCAGATCGCTCATGGACGCGATGCCCTGCACGATCACGCAGAAAATCACCGGCGCGATCATCATGCGGATCAACGAGACGAACGCGTCGCCCAGCGGCTTCAGCGCCATCCCGGTTTTGGGATAAAAATGACCGATCAGGCTGCCGATCACCACCGCGATCAGCACCTGCACGTACAGAATCTTGTACCAGGGCCTGCTCTTCCGCGCCGCGTCTGCTGTGCCCAATCGCCTCTCCCGTTTCCCGCGCAAATCCGCGTCCTGCTCAATTCCATGTAGGCGCCGGTCTTTAGCCCGGCCAGTTCGCATTCCGTCTTAAGTCACAACATCCCGCGCCGGACTCCCGCTCAAAACTCTCTCAACATTCCGCCAGGCCGCCCGGCACAGAAACGCCGTGGACTGCCGCGTCACTCCGGCAATATGCGGCGTAAACAAGATGCGTTTCGCCGCCTCGCCCTTCAACGCAAGCAAAGGATTGTCCGCCGTTGGCGGCTCCGTCGAATACACATCCACCGCCACGCCGCCCAGCCGTTCGCCCTGCAAAGCCCCCACAAGCGCCGCTTCATCCACAACCCCTCCGCGCGAAGCATGAATCAACACTGCGCCGGGTTTCATCGCCGCAAACTCGCGCGCCCCGATCAGCCCGGTCGTTTGCGGAAGCAGCGGCACATGTAACGTCACGACATCCGACGCACTCAGCAGTTCTTCGAGCGCGCAAGCCTTCGCCCCTAGCGCTTCCGCGGCGCACGGATCACGTGGCGCCGGATCGTGATACAGAATCCTGCAGCCGCGCTTGTGAAACGCCGTCGCCACCGCAACTCCTATAATCCCGAATCCCACCACCCCAACCGTCAATCCATCCAGACCCGGCAAACTATTGGCAATCATCCGCCCGCGAAACGCCGCGTAATTTCCCTGGCGAATTTCCGCGTCCGCCCACAAAAATTGCCGCAACAACACGCTCGCCGTGGTGACGGCATACTCCGCGACCGCTTCATTGCTTCCGCCCGGAACATTCGCCACCGCGATCCCTTTTTGTTTCAGCAGCACCAAATCCAGCCGGTCCAGCCCCGCTCCGGTCACCTGGATGAATTTCACGCTCGTTCTTTCGAACATTGCCGCGGGCAGCTTCGGCCCCACCGCTGGAATCACCAGCGCTTTCGCCTGCTTCATCAACTCCGCAACATCCTCGTCGCCCGGACCACGGTACGCAACCCGCACCGAATCCGGCGGCAACGCGCCCACGCGCAGAAAATCCGCCTCGGGCCTCAGGCACAACACGTCGATACTCATGACTGTTTCGAACCCGGTGCCAGCGGTTCTGTGCCCGTGTTCCGCGTGACATGCTTTTCTCCCGCGGGCATCAGCAGCGTGTCACCGGCGTTCAGTTGGTATTCGCCGCTTTCGGCAAAGGTCGTGCCCTGGCCGGATAGCGTGTAAATGCACTCCTCGAAATGCGAATGCGAATGAGCCGAGCGCGGCGCATCGCCTGGCTGCACAACCGGAATCTCCACCAACCGCAACGTCAATCCGCGAGCGCCGCGTTCGCCGGAGACAATCTCCAGCGCCTTGCGCCCCGGAAGCCCCATCTGCTTCGCGTCGCCCTGCTTGTACAGCCGCGCCATCATTTCCCCTTGCCGACTTGCCGGATCTCCGCCGTACCGCCCTGTATGCGGTCCAGTTGCTTGAAAATTTCCGCGGACTCCTTGGCAATCGAATCCGCCACGCTGTTCAGCATCTTCGCCGATTTTTCCATCGTGGCGTGCTGTGGGCTGCCGTACCAACCCGTCGGCGCAATCGAACGCACATCAGTCAGCACCGGCTGGTAGCTGCGGGTGCGCCGCAGCGCATCCATCTTGTGCCCGTGCGCGTGGTCGCTCGAATAATCGATGCGCTCCAGATGCACCAGGTCCGGGCGGTACGCCAGCACCGCCAGCGCCTCAATTTCTCCGCCGTGCGTCAGTCCGCCGCATTCTTTTCCGAACATATCTTCCGCCACAAAGCACGCCTGCACTGTCAGCACCGTCATCCCGTGCTCGCGATGCAGCAAATCGGCCGCGACACCCAGCGGCGGAATGTTCAGCTCATGCCAGTTCAATATCAGCAGATATTTCGCGCCGTGCTTGGCCATCGAGGCGCACGTCTCCATCACCACGCGCATATACGTGTCCGGCGAAAGCGTGATAGTGCCTTCGAACGGCATGTGCAGCGGCGTCACTCCCAGCGGCCCGCCCGGCAACACCAGGCCATCCATGCGCTCCGCGACCGCGTGCGCAATCACGTTCGAAGCGAAAATATCCGTGCCCGTCGGCAAGTGCGGCCCGTGCTGCTCCACGCTTCCCTGCGGCAGTATCACTAGCGGATTCTTCTTCAACTGCGCCGCAATTTCAGGCTGCGTCAGATCCATGAAATACCGGCTCGCCAGCATCGTGCCTCCCGTCATCCCGCTACCCGGCTTTGCGCCTCTTTCAAAATGTTCGCAATCGGGATGCGCTGGCCGTTCTGCTCCAGCGACTTCAGCGCCGCGTACACCATGGCCACGGCCACATTGCCGTTGTGCGCGCTCAGCTCGTTCGATTTTCCGGAGCGGCAACTGTCGGCAAAGAGTTCCAGTTCGGTGCGGAACATGTCGCTCTCTGGCACCGGCAACTCTTCGCGCTTCGCGTAGCCGTCGCGTTGAATGTAGAGAGTAGATTTCTTGTGCAATTGGTCCGGCGTATCCCAGGTATCGAAATCAATTTCATAATGCATCAGCCCTTTCGAACCGAAGACCCGCACCGAGAAAATTCCCGGCGAAGTCCAGCACGATCCCACGTAACCGACTTTGCCGTCCGCGAATTTCACCAGCGTCATGGACTGGTCATCCACTTCCGCGCCCACTGGAGAAAGTTTCGAGGACATTCCGCTCGCTTCGACAACTTCGCCGCCCAGATAATGCAGCACGTCAAACTGGTGAATCGCCAGTTGCGAAAGCGGCCCGCCCGGCGCCTTGTCCTTGTACCAGCGCCACGCTTTAGGCGTCAGCTCCAGCGCGCGGTTGTTCGAAAAATTCGCTTCGATGAACGCCACTCTGCCGAGTTCCCCGCGGTCGATCGCTTCGCGAATCTTGCGTATTCCCGCCATCAAGCGGGCGCTGTGGCCCACCGTAACCGTGATGCCGTATTTTTCTTCCAGCGCCGCAATCTGCAAACCCTCCACCAGCGTACTGGCGATCGGTTTTTCCGTGTAAACGTGTTTCCCGGCCTTCGCCACGAGGGCCGCCATCGGCAGATGCTGCTCGTTCGGCACCGTCAGGATCACGCCTTCGATGGACGCGTCCGCAAGAATCGCTTCCATCGTCGCCGCGGCGGGAACGCCCATTTCTATTTGAAACGCCTCGCGCTTTTCCGGCGAGCGGCTGAAGCCCGCCACGATTTTAAATTTCGGCGATTTGGCCGAAGCGCGGGTCAAGACTTTTGCCCAGCGGCCCAGGCCCACAATAGCGAGACGAACAGGAGAAGAGCTCACGCGATCCTCGAAGAGGTATAGAATGTGCTTGCAAAAAGTAGCATAAGGTACTACCGTATTACGAGAATATGCTGGAGTCAAGTCCTTTGCATCGTTCCACTTCCGCTCTCGCGCCCATCCCCAAGTCGGCCGCGCCGCTCCGCCGACAGGTCCTGGACGAGCTTCGCCAGTCCATCATTCTTGGCCGCCTCAATCCCGGTAAGCGCCTCGTCGAACGCGAACTCATTGCCATGATGGGCGTTTCCCGCACTGTGATCCGCGAAGCGCTTCGCCAGCTCGAATCCGAAGGTCTCGTCGCCATCATCCCCAACAAAGGCCCGGTGGTGCGCACGCTCACGCTCGAGGAAGCGCGCGAGCTTTATGCCATTCGCGCGGTGCTGGAAGGGCTGGCCGCGCGTCTGTTTGTCGAGCAAGCCGGCGACGCGCAAATCAGCCGCCTCGAAAATGCGCTTTCTGTGCTCGAGAGCGCGTACGATTCGCGCGACGCCGAAAAAATGCTCTCGACGAAAAACCGTTTCTACGAAGCGCTCTTCGATGGCGCGAAAAGTTCCACCCTTTCCACCATGCTCGGCATGCTTCACGGCAGAATTCGCCGCTGGCGCGCGCTTGGCCTGACGCATCCGCGGCGTTCGCCGGACCGCGAACGCGAAAGCCTGCGAAATCTTCGGTCGCTTCTCGATGCGATTCACGCGAGGGACGCCGCCCTGGCGGAAAAAATTCTCCGCGAGGAAGTGAACAAAGCCGCCGCGGAAGTTCACCGCCTTCTGAGCGACGGCGAGAGCCATAAACCGGGAGAAACTCTCGCAATCGGTTGATTTATCATTCTCGAAACAGTTGAGGTCACGAAAGATGGCGACACATTTCATCGTGCACGACAAAGCCGACTCGGTCGGCGTGATGGTCGTTGAAAATGCGGAGGCAGGCGAGGATTTGACCGGATGGGTCATGGAGACCGACGAGACCATCACCCTCAAGGCGCTCGACCCCGTGCCGCTGGGGCACAAAATCGCGCTCCACGAGATCAAGTCCGGCGACACGGTGCTGAAGTACGGTCATGACGTCGGGCGCGCCGTCGCCGCCATCGGCAAAGGGAATCACGTGCACGTACACAACATGAAGACCAAGAGGTGGTAACGATGGGACGCTACGATTTTCTAGGCTACCGGCGCGAGAACGGCCGAGTGGGAATCCGCAATCATGTGGTGATTCTGCCCCTCGACGATTTGTCCAACGCGGCCGCGGAAGCCGTCGCAAACAATATCAAGGGGACGCTGGCGCTGCCCCATGCGTACGGCCGCTTGCAGTTTGGCGAAGACCTCGAGCTGCATTTCCGCACGCTGATCGGCACTGGCTCAAATCCCAACGTCGCCGCTTGCGTGGTGATTGGCATCGAACCTGGCTGGACTGGCCGCATCGTCGACGGCATCGCGAAGACAGGCAAACCCGTCGCAGGATTTTCCATCGAAGGAAACGGGGATATCGCCACTATCGCCAATGCTTCGCGCAAAGCTCGCGAATTCGTGCAATGGGCCAGCGAAAAGCAGCGCGAAGTCTGCTCCATGGAAGATCTTTTTATTTCCACGAAATGCGGCGAGAGCGACACCACCTCCGGACTGGGCTCCTGCCCGACAGTAGGCAATCTGATCGACAAGCTCGACCCGCTGCGCGTCACCACCTGCTTCGGCGAAACCTCGGAATTAACCGGCGCGGAAATAGTATGCGCCAGCCGCGCCGCGACCAAGGAAATCGGCGAGCGATTCATGCAAGTCTTTCGCGCGTACCAGGAAGTCATCGAGCGCCACAAGATCAGCGATCTTTCTGAATCACAGCCCACCAAGGGAAATATCATCGGCGGGCTCACCACCATCGAAGAAAAAGCCTTCGGCAATTTGCAGAAAATCGGCAAGAAAACAAAATTTATTGACGTGCTGAAACCAGCGGAAGCTCCCGCCAAGGGTCCGGGCCTCTACTACATGGATACCTCTTCAGCAGCGGCGGAGTGCGTCACGCTGCAAGCCGCTGCGGGTTTTGTCGTGCATCTTTTTCCGACCGGGCAGGGCAACGTGATCGGCAATCCCATCGAGCCGGTGATCAAGCTCACCGCTAATCCAAAAACCGCGCGCACCATGAGCGAGCACATCGATCTGGACGTTTCCGGAATTTTGCGCCGCGAACTCACTCTCGATCAGGCAGGCGATTTGCTGATCGATATCACCCTGCGCACCTGCAGCGGGCGCTTGACTTGCGCCGAAGCCCTCGGCCACCGCGAGTTTGTGATGACCAAGCTGTACCAGAGCGCGTAATCAATCGATCTGCGTGTTGAAGCTGAAGAGCATTTGCCAGCGCGCGTCGCGCTTCACCCACATGCGCGTGTTGAAATAGGATTTTGCGCCGGGCCGCTGCTCGTGCGCGACCATCATCACCGTTTCGCCAAAGTCAAACATCTCGGCCGCCAGTAATTCCTGCGGGGCGGCGCGTGTCCCCGTCGTTTTCTGTTTGTTGATCTGCGCGAGCCGGTCCGCCTTGTTGTATGGCCGGTCGTGAAAGGTATCCGTGGCGGTAAATTCGTCGGCAATCAATGGCGCGTACGCGTCGGCATCGCTTTCCGCCATCGCGCGCATCACGCCCTGCCACGAAGCGATCGCTTCTTTCTCGTTTGCGGTCTGTGGCTGAAATGGGATTGTCTTGCACGGATTCACGCATTCGACGGAAGTCTTGCCGGCGGGCGGCTCCGATTTTTCCACTTGCAGCACTTCCTGGTAGAGCAACGCGCGCCAGCCAGCCGCCCGTTTTACCCACACACGCAGAACATTCATCCTGCCGCGATTTGCGCGAACCACAGCGGTTTCGCCGTAGGTGCGCGGCGGCGCTTCGACATCTGCGTTGGCCACGGCCGGAAGTTTTTCCAGCACTACCGCGCGCGTGAGGCGGCGTCCAGTGGCGTCAATCCAGATCAAATCAGCATCGAGCAGTTGCGCCGCGGCGGATTTGTCTTTCTTTTCAAGCGCCTGAACGAACGCGCGATCAGCCAGAATCGGCGAAGAATCCTGTTGCGCGCGAGCCGGGAAAGCAAAAATGGAAAGCGCAAGGAGCAGCAATGTCGGCGCGCCGACATTTGCACAAATTGTCGGCGACGATACGCAAGAAGTCAGATTTCGAAAATGTTCCCCGTGGAACGCTTTCGAATGGCATGCGAAGCTAAAGCGTTTCAGCCCAATGAGTTCGAGAAAATTTCCCATTTCAGGACCCTTTCGCCGCCGCGGCCTGGATGGTGGTCTGGTAGCTGATCGCCATCACCCACTTGCCGTCGCGCTTGATCCACAACCGGCTCACATGCACCGGCTTACCCGAGTACGGCTGGTGCAGGCAAGTCATCACCACCGCATCGCCGAAATCAAACATCTTGGCCGACACCAGGGGAGACGGCGCGGAACCCACGCCGCTGACCTTCTGCTTGTCGAGCGTTTCCATGCGCCCCGCTTTGCTAATCGGATGATCGCTGTTCGAACTGATCTGCACAAATTCGTCGGCGATGTGCGGTGCCCAGGCGGCGGAGTCGTGCGCGGTCACGCCGGTCTCAAGCGCCTGCCACGAAGCGATGATCGCGCGCTCGGCATCATTGGCTGGCTGAAACGGAACGGTCTTGCAGGGATTCTCGCACTCCTTCACGCCGGAACCGGCGGAAGTGGACGGCTGCGCAAGTTGCTCCACCTCGTGATAAACGAGGAGACGCCAGCCTTCGGGCCGCTGGATCCACAAGCGCAGGATGTGCACCTTGCCGCGGCTCGCGCTAACGGCGGCAACCTGGCCGTAGGTTCGCTCGGTCAAATTAACGCCAGTTTCGTCGCCCAGTGCATCCTTGGGCACCGCGTGCAGCACTGCCGCCACGCTCAGGGTCAGCCCGTTGGCGTCGCTCCAGGTGAACTCCTTGTCCAGCAACTTCGCCAGCGCAGCGGAGTCGCTCTTTGCGGCGGCCTGCACAAACTGCTGATCGGCTTTAAGCACTGCTGGATCGCTTTGTGCGGCGTCGGCCGCGGACAAGCCACAGAGAATTGCACCTGCAACGAAGCTCTTGACGAAGATTGTTCGGAAACCGGTCGCTCTTCTCATCGGTAAGAATTCCTTTCGGGATAATTTCCAAAAGCAGTTGAAGAAAGAAAAAGGCCGGAAGTATCTCCGGCCCTTTTCGAGGGGTTTCGCCCTTTTGTTTCAGACTAAAAGAGGAACTTTAATCCGAACTGGATGGCGCGTGCGCCGCCCGAGCCCAGCACCGGGTTAACTGACGCGGTGTCGGGGGTAGCGCAACCGCAGCCGAAGGAGGGGACAACGGAAGGATCAGCCGTTGCGCCAACGCCCTGGCCAGTGGCCCCGCCGAAGGGATTCGCGAAATTCGGATGGTTGGTAATGTTGAAAAATTCCGCGCGGAATTGCGCGGTGAGCCGCTCCTTGAATCTCCAACTCTTGGAGACGGACATGTCCAGGTTGTGGAAGCCGGTGTCGCGGAAGATGTTGCGGCCGGAATTGCCGAAAGTTCCTGCGGCTGGCGGAAGCAGGACGGATCTGGCGTTGAGGCTGACGTAGCATTGACTGCCGCCGTGAGCCTGGCAGGCTGCAAACATTGGTCCGGACTGAGCTGCTGGCAAACCTACCTGAAAGATTCCGGAGGCAAAATAAGTGCAGCCGCCGTCGCCTGCACCAGTGCAGAACGGAATAGAACGTGAGCCGCCAGATTTAAAGTCGGCCGGGTTGCCGAAGAAGTCCCAGCGATCGGCTAATTCGTTGGTTCCGCTGAAGTCGTTACTTTCGTCAATTGATTGCCACGGCTGGCCGCTCTGCAGCGTCAGAATGGAGTTGACTTGCCAGCCTTCCAGCAGTTGGGCAAAGGACTTCTTGTTCGGGAATGCATAGGTGGCCGAAATGGTAAGCCGATGACGGATGTCGAAGTCGCTGCTCCCGTATTCGCCGTTGGGATTAAAGCTGTCCTTGGGCAAATACTGGTTCCAGTTGTACGACTGATCGTCCAGCGCATGAGCGTAGGTATAGCCGACTACGAGATCCAGCCCATGATAATTGCGGCCAGTGACCGTGGCCTGCAAGCCGTTGTAATTCGAGCGGTACAGATTTGAATAGTAGTTAATGAATTCCAAATAAGGATACTTCGCATAGAATGGCCGTGTGGGCTGGTTGTTCGGCGAGGAACCCAAGGCTGCCTGGTTGATGTCCTGAATGCCAGTCAGCTTGCTGCCGTGGTTTCCTACGTACGCGACATCCAAAGAAAGCTTATTCGAGATGGCGCGCTGTACGCCCAACGTCCAGGTGGTGACGAACGGGGTCTTGTAGTTACGTGCCATGGCGAAGATATCGCATGGGCCAGCGTCGGTCACAGCGCCGAAAGTGAGACCGTCTCCGCACATGACCTGTTGCACGAGGTTCGAGGGATAAATGGTGGCACCACCTATGGCGGAACCATTCCAATTCAGTTGCCCAGCGCCGAGCGTAATGCCGGAGGCCACGATGTTGCCGATGCCGGGTGTGCTTACGCCCCCGACCTGAATAACAGCTCCCGTGGGAATTACGTTGGCGCCGAGGGTGACGGTGTTATTGGTGTTTTGCTGCGAGAGAAAGGTGCTCATGGAGAGCAGGTCATAGACGATGCTGCCACCCGCGCGGACGACGGTCTTGCCATCGCCGTTGACATCCCAGGCGACACCGAGGCGCGGAGCGAAATTATAGGGATCCTTCTTGTAGAGCGAGCCGATGTTCTTGCCGACTTGTTCGAGGCCGACGGAAGGCTCGAAGTTTCCGAGGCGGTCATGGGCTTCGCTCGGGACACCTTGGAGCTCGTAGCGCAAACCCAGGTTCAGGGTAACGCGCTTGGCAATCCGCCAATCATCCTGTACGAATCCGGCGTACAACCACTGGGTCATATCTCGAACCGGGTCGCCGGCCAAGAGCGCTGCATTTTTTGGAGTACCAGCTAAGAATCTCTCCAAGGACGTCTCCCCCATAAAGACTGCGTCGCTCGCTGTAAACCGTATGCGTCCTCGTCCACCGCGGTAAGTACCCTGGTGGACTTTATCCACACGAACTTCTCCGCCAAATTTCAAAGCATGTTTCCCGCGCAAGCTGGAAACCTGATCCACGAAATCGTACACGTTGTCCGGACCAACCAGCTTGGGGAAATTATGAAAGCCACCCAGTTCGGTGAAGCCGGCGATGCCAACATTGGGTACTCCCTGGAGGATAGGATTCGTTATGCCGGTGTTGAGTGGATTCGGCGTCGTAGAGTTGGCGGGAATGATGGTGAGCAGGAAGCGGGTGTAGCCCACTCTCAGATCGTTGGCGAATTGCGCGGAAGGAGTCCAAGCCCAGTGTCCGGCAACAGCCTGCGCGCGAGAATGAATGTTGGTGCCGTATTCCGGGAGCAGTTCGGGTGCATCCTCGGCAGAGATGGTGTCGTTGCCGAAAAAATAGGAGCCGCTCAAGGAATGACGATCGTTGATGTGGTAATCCACCTTGCCGAGAGCGTTTTTCGAGGAGTCTATATCTGGGAAACCTCCTTCGATTGTTGATCCTCCCGTCGTGTTCGGTCCGAAGGCGCCGCCGGTGCAGGAAGTGTACGGTGGAGCGATGGCAGCGGGACACCCGAGAAGAGCAAGGCTCTGGCTGCTGAAGGGGATTCCGTGCGCCTGGAGTCCGGCCAAAGCGTCGGCAACACTGACCAAGGGATCTCCGGTAGCAATTGTTGTGGGGGAATTCGTCTGGATGGAATTGCCGACGGTGTATCTACGGGCTTCGAACGCGCCGAAATAAAAGAGCTTGTCGGGAATGATACGTCCGCCGGCAGTGGCGCCGAACTGTTCGAGTTCGACAGGAGTCTTCTGCGGAATATTGCCGTTCGCATCGATATGATTGAAGAAATTGCGCGCGTCAAAGGAATCCGATCGGCCAAAGGCATACGCGGAGCCATGCAAGGTGTTGGTGCCGGACTTCAACCCGACGCTAGTGATGGCTCCTGGTTTCCAGCCAAATTCGGCCTTAGGATTCACCTGGGTGTTGAATTCCTGAATGGCGTCGATCGGCAGGATGGTTGCCGCATCGCCGGCGACGGCGGCAGCGTTGGTCACGCTGAAACCCATGAAGGACTCGTCGTTGCTCAGCCCATCCACTAGATAGCTGGTGTCCTCCGGCCGGGCGCCATTGGTGGTTTGCGTCCAGGGACCGCCGCCCGGGTATACCGTCGTTCCGGGGCGGAGCGTGAGCAGGTTCTGGTAATTGCGGCCGTTTAGCGGCAGGTCATTGATGATCTGGTTGCTGAGCGTGCCGCCGAGCGTGGTGCTAGTGGTGTCCACCAGCGGCGCTTCTTCGGTGACGGTAATGGTTTCCGTCGCCGCGCCGGCCACTAAGGCGACGTCAATCTGCAAATCCTTGCCGGTTTCGAGCAGCAGGTTCTTGCGCTCGAAAACTTTGAAACCCTTGGCCTCTGCCCGCACGGTGTACGTGCCGGGCAGCAGACCGGTCGCAACGTATTCGCCGCCGGACTCGGTGACCAGCACGCGCGATGTACCACGCTGCGTGTCCGTGACGGTCACGGTCGCGCCGGCGACGGTACCGCCGGTTTGATCGGTGACGGCTCCGAGAATGCGGCTAGTATTCCCCTGAGGGAAAGCCGGGGCGGTGAACAAGCAGACCGCCAGCCATAGCGAAGCTAGAACCCAAGCGGACTTCGCGAAATTCTTTGAGAAAGTCGAAAAAGACATGGAACACCCCTTCAAATCGAACCCCATTCGGAACCTCCCCCACGAAATAGGTATAGCCGCTATACCATCATACGAAGTCGCCTGTCAATCAAATCCTTGATTCTATGCAGCGAAGAACATGATGGGTAAGACACGCCGAAGTGACCGGTACACTGGACAGACCAGCGGTTTTCCGCGATTTTCACCCCACCCTACCTCGTTCTTGCCCAAAGCTTGTCTCGCGAGATTGCCAGCCTCTCCCCTATCTGCCATCCCCATCATCCCCATTCGTTCTTTGGTTAGCCCGATTTTTGGGAGCGGCGCTGCGCCAGAGGGAACCCTGTCCGCTTCCGAGGTGCGCCAGCATCCTGCTGGGTGGAAACTCAATCCTGCACTGTATAAATCCAGATCTCCGCGCCATGATCCGCGCGGGCGGGCACGCCGAGGAAAAAACGGTCGAAGCCTTTTCTACCTTTTCCAAAATAACCCGCGGTGCGCGCACCAAGCGTCGAGGAAACTTTTGCGAGGAGCTGGTAGTGATCGGGATCGATTTGTTGAAACACACTGATGTAGCCTTCACCGCCCGGAACGTAAATTCGTTTCCGTCCCGGGTCGTAGTAAACGTCGTCGGCATCCTGCACACAGGGAAATTCAGCGATGGACTTGCCGGAGTTGGTGTCGAAAACCGCGAGGCGCGCGGGCTCGTGCGTGGCGACAAACAGCCGGTGATCCGCTTCATCCAGCGCCATAGGGAAGTTGTGCTCCAGGGTCATCGCCCAGC
>WNEZ01007177.1_pt1 | contig 15785 bp, 17 predicted proteins | sample 5400521 | NCBI WGS metagenome assembly WNEZ01 (sample SAMN13153339, study PRJNA577476) | soil metagenome | isolation source: 120 cm saprolite under Douglas fir tree site 2 hole 1 replicate 1 | place: USA:California | collected 2015-04-18
GGGGACGACCTCCTCCGCCTCATTTTTGTCGCCTGTCATCCCGTTCTCTCGACCGAGGCGCGAGTCGCCCTCACGCTCCGTCTCCTCGGCGGCCTGACGACGGACGAGATCGCGCGAGCGTTTCTCGTTTCTGAGCCGGCCATCGCCCAACGAATCGTGCGGGCCAAGCGGGCGCTCCACGAAGCCCGAGTCCCTTTCGAGGTCCCGCTGGGAGCCGAGCTTGCGGCCAGATTGTCATCGGTCCTCGAGGTGATCTACCTCATCTTCAATGAGGGCTATGCGGCGACGGCGGGTGACGACTGGTTGCGACCAGCCCTCTGCGAGGATGCGCTCCGTCTCGGCCGGATCCTCGCCGAGCTGACCCCCAGGGAGCCGGAGGTGCACGGCCTCGTCGCGCTGATGGAAATCCAGGCCTCCCGCACGCGCGCCAGGGTGGGCCGAACGGGAGACCCGGTTCTGTTGCTCGACCAGGACCGTGGACGCTGGGATCAACTGCTGATCCGACGGGGACTCGCCGCCCTCGAGCGTGCCGAGCAACTCGGTGGCGGGCTCGGCCCCTATGCGCTGCAGGCCGCGATCGCCGCCTGCCACGCCCGCGCCCGGACCGCGGCGGAAACGGACTGGAAGCGGATCGCGGCGCTCTACGACGCGCTCGCTCACCTCGCACCGTCACCCGTGGTCGAACTGAATCGCGCAGTCGCCCATGGCATGGCGTTTGGCCCTGCGGCAGGGCTCGCGCTCGTCGATCCCCTCTCCTCCGAGCCCTCGCTGGCGAACTATCAGTATTTGCCGAGCGTGCGCGGCGACCTCCTCGCGAAACTCGCCCGCTGGGATGAAGCCCGCGAGGAATTCGAGCACGCGGCAGCGCTAACCCGCAATGCTCGCCAGCGCGAGCTACTCCTCGAGCGGGCAGCTCAGTGCTGCTTGTCGAGCACGCGCCTGACGTGAACCAGCTTCCGTGGATCGACCACGGCGTAGATGCGTGTGATCAGGTGCTCCTTGACGGTGAGAGCCAAGACGGCGGCGACTGCCCCGCCGCGGAAGGCAATGATGCCGGGCTCACCGTTGATCTCTCGGGCGCTCAGCGTCGTTGCCGGGTCGCCGAAGAATCTCATGACTTGCTGGGCGACCGTCTCGCGGCCCACATTCGGCTGGTTGACGACCGCCAGCGTCCCGCCGACGTCAGCCCATCCGACCACTGAAGGATCCAGCAGCGGAAGCAGCGCCTTGAGGTCCCCACCCGCGCAGGCCGCGATGAACGCATCGACGACCCGCCTCTGCTCCTGCGGATTGATCGCAAACCGGGCAGACGCCGCCTCCTCGTTGATGCGCCGGCGTGCGCGGCTGGCGAGCTGCCGGCAAGCGGCTGGTGACTTCTTGACCATGGGCGCGACCTTTTCGAACGGAAAGTCGAAGACGTCGTGGAGCACAAAGACGACGCGCTCCGCCGGGGACATGCGCTCCAGGACGATGAGCAGCGCCATTCGAACGCTCTCGTCCATGGTCACGATGTCAGCCGGGTCGGTCAGCTCGTCCGAATGGATCAGTGGCTCGGGGAACCAGGGCCCGACGTAGGCCTCGCGGCGAACCCGGGCCGATCGGAGCTGGTCCAGGCACAGCCGGCTGACCACGACGACGAGCCAGGCTCGCACGTCGTCGATCGGGTCAAGGTCTGTGCGCAGGAGCTTCGTGAACGCCTCCTGGACCGTGTCCTCCGCTTCGCTGTAGCTGCCCAGCAGTCGGTAGGCGACGTCCAGCAAGAAGCCATGGTGATTCGACCACGCCTCTGTGACCCAGGCGTCGTTCTCGATCATCGGCCGTCGCCTTGACTAAAGCATGCGATGCGCATCAAGACAAGGACGGGACAGGCGCCCGGAATGTGACATTGGCCGCCGACGTCACGTTCTGGCCCGGTCCGCCGTCCTAGTGGCACGAGTCATGACTCATTCAGTTTTTGGAGGTTCAGAAATGACCATTGCACGCATGGCGATCCACACGACCTCTCTCGGACCGCGCACTCGACGCGTGGTCCGGTCCGTTGCCCGCTTCGTGAATCCCGTCATCCTGCTGATCGCCGGACGGCGGTGGATGCCCATCCTCGGCATCCTGCACCATCGTGGCCGGCGCACCGGCCGAGCCTACGCTACGCCCCTCGGGATGCGTCCGCTGGGCGACAGCTTCATCATGCCGCGGACCTTCGGCGAGGACGCGGCATGGTACCGGAATGTGCTGGCGGCCGGCGGATGCGTGGTCACCTATCTCGGCAAGGACTACACCCTGGTCGAGCCCGAGGTCATCGACTACATCATGGCCGCGCCCGCGTTTCCGCGCTATGAGCGCCTGCAGTTCCGCCTCATCGGCATCAACGAATACCTGCGGCTTCAGGTCGCATAAGGAGAACAGAATGACGACAGCTCCGCGTCCCCGTAATCTCGCCCTCGCCCTCGCGGTCATTGCCGTGGCGCAGCTGATGGTGGTGCTCGATGTCGCCATCGTCAACGTCGCGCTGCCATCTATTCAACGATCGCTGCACTTTACCGCCACCAACCTCGAGTGGGTGGTCAACGCCTATGCCATCGCCTTCGGGGGGCTGCTCTTGCTCGGCGGTCGCGCCGGCGACCTGTTTGGACGTCGCCGCATGTTCATCGCCGGCACGCTCCTCTTTACTATCGGCTCCCTGGCCGGAGGGCTTGCCACCACCTCGACGTTGCTCATCATCGCTCGAGTCGCGCAGGGAATCGGCGGCGCGATCGTGGCCCCGACCGCCCTGTCGTTGCTCGCCGACACGTTTGCCGAGGGGAGAGCGCGCAACCGCGCGCTCGGCGTCTATTCGGCGGTCTCCGCGGGTGGAGGCGCGCTCGGACTCCTTCTCGGGGGCGTCATCACCAACTACTTCTCGTGGCGGTGGATCCTCTTTGTCAACGTGCCAGTCGGCGTCGTGCTGGCGATCGTGGCACCCCGTGTCTTGCTGGCCACCAATGGGCGGTCCGGGCGGCTCGACCTGCCCGGCGCGATCTCGGTGACCGCCGGCGCGACCCTGCTGGTGTATAGCCTCTCGCGTGCGGCAACACACGGTTGGCGTGACGCCCTCACGGTTGCGACGCTCGTGACCGCGCTCGGGTTGCTCGTCGTCTTTGTCGCGATCGAGGCACGCAGCCGCCAGCCACTCATGCCGCTTCGGATCTTCACCAATCGGAATCGGTCGGCGGCCTACGTACTGTCGCTCGCTATCGGCGCGACGCTCTCCGGGATGTTGTTCCTGCTGACGCTCTTCCTGCAAAACGTCCTTCGCTTCAGTCCATTACAGGCCGGCTTCGCGTTTCTCCCCACCGCGCTCGGTGTGGTCGTCGGCGCCGCCCTCACTTCACGCCTCATTGGGCGGATCGGCCCGCGCGCGCCGATGACGTTGGGGGCGTTGCTCGTGGCCGTCGGGCTCTTCTGGCTGTCGGGCGTCACGGTGTCCGGCGGCTACGCATCGCATGTGCTCGGTCCGCTCGTGGTCCTGGCCGTCGGCCTCGGAATGGTCTTTGTCTCGACCAGCGTCGTCGCCATCTCGGGGGTCACACCCGATGAATCAGGATTGGCCTCTGCTCTGCTGAACGTTGGCCGGCAGCTCGGGGGCTCGCTGGGCATCGCCGTCCTTGGCACCGTGGCTGCCACGGTCGCGACGAACCAGTTGGCGTATGGGACCGCATTCGAGGTTGCGTCCGTCATCGCGTTCGCCGGTTTCCTGGTCGCGCTGACGACCGTCCGTGGCCCACGAGTATCAGTCAGCCCAAAATCGAACGAGATCGCGGCTTGATGGAGGCTGCGTGTTCAATCGGTAGCGCCGTCGGGGAGGGGAACGTCCCCTCCCGCTCGAAAGTAAGGTCGTTGCCGATCGTCATAGGGCACATGGTCCCGGGCGACTCGACCGGTCTGCTGCCCAGCATGCCGAATGCGCTGACCTACGCGCGCGGCGACCGATCTCGTGATGGTTACGTCCCTGCTCCTCGAAGACCGGCGACCGCGGCATTGATGGCGGCGGCGGTGGTCTGCGGATCCTCCACCTCGAGCACCAGCTTGGCGAAGCGCTCGTGGTCAAGCTCGATGACAACGGTTCGATCGGGATCGTGCACGTCCCAGAAGGCGTGCTCTCCGTCGAGGAATATGAAGCTCCCGGCCATCACGACGTAGGGCATGTCGCTCCCTGGCACACGGATGCGCAACGGATTGCGCCAGCGGCGACGCACCTCTGGCGGGCTCACGTTTGCGCCTTTGACGTGCGAGAGCGGAATGGTCAGCTCGCTCTTGAGCGCCAGCACCTGGTCCAGGCCCTGGACGTGCGCAACCAGGCGATCCGCCCGGACCTCGACCTTCGTCACTCGTCGGCGACCTTGATGATCAGCTTGCCCAGGTGGTCACCGGTGAACAGCTTGATCAGCGTGTCCGGGAAGGTCTCGAGCCCCTCGACGATGTGTTCGCGCGACCTGAGCGTTCCACTGGTGCGCCAGGCCGCCAGCGCCTGCGTTGCCTCGTCGTCTCGGGCCGCGTAGTCGCCCGCCAGGAATCCCTTCATGCTCGCGCGGTGGACGAGGAGCGCCATGTAGTTCGATGGCCCCTTCGGCGGTCCGGTCACGTTGTACTGGGAGATCGCGCCACAGATCACGATTCGAGCACCCCGCGCCAGGCGGGCGAGGGCTGCTTCGAGGATGTGCCCGCCGACGTTGTCGAAATAGACATCGATGCCATTGGGGCAGTGCTCCTTGAGGGCCGCCCGGACATCCTGCGTTTTGTAGTCGATCGCGGCGTCGAAGCCCAGCTCGTCGACGATGTAGCGGCACTTCTCCGCCCCGCCGGCAATGCCCACCGCGCGGCAGCCCTTGATCCTCGCGATCTGCCCCACCACCGACCCGACCGCGCCCGCCGCGGCTGAGACCACGACGACATCGCCGGGCTTTAGCTGGCCGACCTCCAGGAGGCCGAAGTAAGCGGTTCGTCCGGTCATGCCCAGGGCACTCAGGTGCACCGGGAGCGGGGCGAGATCAGGATCGACCTTTAGGACGTGCTTGCCGTCGGAAAGCGTGTATTCCTGCACGCCGAACGGGCCGGAGACGTCGTCGCCGGCGGCGAACCTGGGATGGTTCGATGCGATGACGCGGCCGAGCGCGAGCGCTCGCATCACATCGCCGATGGCGACCGGCGCGATGTACGACCGGCTCTCGTTCAGCCAGCCGCGCATGGCGGGGTCGAGGGAGATATAGAGAATCTTGACGAGGAAGGTGCCGTCGCCCGGTTCGGCAACCGGCTCCTCGGTGAAGGACCAGTCCGCACGCTTGGGCAACCCGACCGGGCGTGACGCAAGCCGAACCTGGTGATTGATGGTCATCGTCAGCATCAGTAGATGATCAGGGAACGCGCGCCCTTACGCGCGCTCATCTGGGCAAGGGCTTCTGGAGCGTCCTCCAATGTGATGCGATTGGTCACCAAGTCGTCCGGGCGGATCCGACCGGCCTGTACGTGATCGAGGAGGCGCGGCAGATCACGGCCGATGTCCGTCGAACCGAAGACACAACCGCAGAGGACCCGGGCCGAGTAAAAGAACTCCTGCGGGTGGAATTCGACCGTCTCATCTTTTGCGCCAATGCCGACGACCGTCGTCCGGCCTCCGCGGCGTGTGGACGACCACGCCCGGCGGATCGTGGTCGCGCTGCCGACACACTCGAACGCGTGGTCGGCGCCTCTGCCACCGGTGCGCTCGCGAATGCGTCGTACAGCCTGGTCGTCGGCGAGGAGAAAGTCCGTCGCTCCGTTTGTCCGCGCCAGTCCTTCTTTATCAGCGGCAATATCCACGCCGATCACCACCTCCGCACCGACGAGGCGGGCGCCCTGGAGAACCGACAGGCCAACCCCTCCGGTACCGAAAACCACGACCGACTCGCCTGGTTGGACGTCGGCCGTGTTGATGACGGCACCGATCCCGGTGAGCATCGCACAGCCGAGGAGCGCTGCCCGTTCCAGGTCCGGCATACAGCGGGGTCCCGTCCGCCAGCCGTGCGTACCGCCGCTGCCAGGCTTTGGCGGTCTGGTCACAGAGATAGGGTTCGCCATGTAGGCAGAACCAGCAGCTTCCGCACGACGGCGACCAGTTCAATAACACGTGGTCGCCGGGACGGACATTGGTGACCCGAGGGCCAACCGCAAGGACCGTGCCCGCGCCCTCGTGGCCGAGGACGGCGGGAACCGGCTGGTCGAGGGTGCCGTTGGCCAGCGAGAGGTCGGAGTGGCAGACACCGGCGGCCACCAGGCGCACATGCACCTCGCCCTCCGCCGGCGCGGGAAGATGGATCTCTTCGATTGCCAGCGGCGAGCCGACCGACCTCAGGACGGCGGCGCGAGTCACGGCTGCGTCATTCGCCGCCGTCGATCGGAAGCACCTCACCGTTGATGTAGGACGCCGCATCCGAGACCAGGAACGCGATGGTGGAGGCCACTTCGTCGGCGGTCGCGAACCGGCCGAGCGGATTGCGCTCGAGAGCGCGCCGGGCGATCTCCTCGTTTCCCCAGAGCGCGGCGGCGAATTCCGTCTTGACGATGCTTGGAGCAACGGCGTTGACACGGATGCGGTGAGGCCCAAGCTCGGTGGCAAGCTGCCGGGTCAACATGATGAGCGCGGCCTTGGTCACCCCGTAGGGACCGAGCCCAAACTCGGGCCGCAGTCCGGCGATGCTGGCCACGTTGACGATGGCGCCTCCGTGCGGCCGCATCCAGGCGTCGACGACCAATTTGGTCAGTACCAACGGGCCCCGCAGGTTGACCTCGAACGTCTTATCCCAGGCGCTGAGCTCGACGTCGAGGATCGGGCCAAAGTGCGGATTGGTCCCGGCGTTGTTCACCAGGATGTCGATGCGCCCGAAGCGCGCCATCACCTGGCTGACCAGCCGCTCGGAATCCTCGACGCGGCCCACGTGCGCCACCATCGGCGTGACCGCTCCGGCATGGCGCGCAGTGATCCGATCAGCGGCCGCCTGGAGACCCTCGAGTTTCCTGCTGGAAATGACGACCCTGGCACCCTGGTCTGCCAGCGCACCGGCGGTCGCTTCGCCAATGCCACGGCTTCCGCCGGTCACGATCGCCACGCGATCGGTCAGGTCGAAGTCCGGCATTGCCAGATACTATCCGTTGAGATGGACTTCGACCACTCGCCGAGGGTGAAAGCGCTGCAGAAGAAACTCGACGACTTCATGGCCGAATTCATCTATCCAAACGAGAAAACGTACGCGGCCCAGGCGTCGACTGAAGACCGCTGGCGACCGCCCCCGATCATCGACGAACTGAAGTCGAAGGCCCGGTCGGCGGAGCTGTGGAACCTCTTCCTTCCCGAGTCCGACCTCGGTGCCGGCCTCACCAACCTGGAGTACGCTCCCCTCTGCGAAATCATGGGGCGCGTCCCATGGGCCCCCGAGGTCTTCAACTGCTCGGCGCCTGACACCGGGAACATGGAGATCCTCGACCGCTTCGGCACTCCCGAACAGAAGGATCGATGGTTGCGTCCGCTTCTGAATGGAGAAATTCGCTCCGGTTTCGCGATGACGGAGCCTGATGTCGCCTCCTCGGATGCCACCAACATCAAGAGCCGCATCGTGCGCGAGGGCGACGACCTCGTGATCAATGGCCGCAAGTGGTGGACGTCTGGCGCGATGGACCCACGCTGCCAGCTCTTCATCTTCATGGGGAAAACGGACCCGGATAATCCGGATCGTCATCGGCAGCAATCGATGGTGCTGGTTCCCCGCGACACGCCAGGCGTCCAGATCCTCCGATCATTACCCGTCTTCGGTTTTGACGACGCTCCGCACGGGCACGCCGAGGTTGACTTCGTCAACGTCCGGGTGCCGGCCTCCAACGTCCTGCTTGGCGAAGGACGCGGCTTCGAGATCGCCCAGGCTCGCCTGGGCCCCGGCCGAATCCACCACTGCATGCGACTGATCGGGGTGGCCGAGGTCGCCCTCGAACTCATGTGTAAACGGGTGACGAGCCGGGTCGCCTTTGGCAAGCCCCTTGCCCAGCAGTCGGTGTGGCTCGAGCGGATCGGGCAGGCGCGCATCTTGATCGACGAGGCCCGCCTGCTGACCATGAATGCGGCGTACACGATGGACACCGCCGGCAACAAGGCGGCGCGGTCCGAGATCGCCATGATCAAAGTGGCGGCCCCGAACATGCTCTGCACGGTTCTCGATTGGGCGATTCAGGCGCACGGCGCGGCCGGTGTCTCCGAGGATTTTCCGCTCGCGCACGCCTACGCCTATGCGCGGACGGTCCGGATCGTCGACGGGCCGGACGAGGTTCATCTCAACCAGCTCGGCCGGCTCGAGCTTGGCAAGTACTGACGACGTCGTCGGAGCGATTCGCTCGCTCCAGCAGGCGTACTTGATCGGGGTCGAAGGTGTCACGGAAGTCTGGCTCGTGCGGCACGCGGATGTCTACGACCAGCGTGAGGTGGTCTCGGATCCACCGCTGAGCCCGCTGGGGCGCAACCAGGTGAAACGTTTGGCCCAACGCCTGAAATCGGTCAACGTCGACGCCGTCTACTCCAGTCCACTTCGGCGCGCGTTGCAGACCGCGACGGCGCTGCGCGACCGGTTCGAGACCGATCCGAGATTGACGGAGGCCCGCGCCAGCTACCCCAACGGCAAGGTCGAGCTCCAGGAAAGTCCTGATGCCTTGATCGAGCGGATGCGAGGCGCCGTCGACGCGGCGGTCGCCGCGCACCCCGGAGGGCGGGTCCTGATGGTCTCGCACGGGATCGCGATCCTGAACTACCTGTGCGACGTCCTCCGGCTCACTCCTGGCACGCTGCGCCTCTTCCCCGATTTCACGAGCGTGAGCGTGATCCGTGTCAAGGGAGACCGTCGAGTGGCGGGGTCGCTGTGTGACACCGCCCACCTGGAACCGGCGCCATGACCGAAGCCGAAGAGCGGATTCGGATCGACCTTGCCGCGCAGATCAACGAACCGGTGCGCGCGGTTCGCGCGATCCCCGAGGGTCACTCCGGCTTCACCTACTGGGTCGAGCTCGAGGGGCATCGCGGGGTCCTGCGCCTTCCACCGCCGGGTGCGCGCATCGCCGGCCCGGCCGACATTCCGCGCCAGGCGAGGATCATGGCAGCGCTGCACGCGCAGGGTTTGCCTGTCCCCCCTATCGTGGCAACCTCAGCGGATCCGGTCGTCGACGGACGGCCGTTCGTCCTGATGGAGGCGATCAATGGCGACCGCGTCGAGCAGGCGATCGACGGCGGGAGCAATCCCCTGCAGCTTGCATCATCGGCGGTGGAGGTGCTGCGCCGGTTCCAGGCGGTGCCCTGTGAGAAGACCGGCATCGGCGGTGAAGACCCGATGCCGCTCGAGGGTGAGGTCTCGCGCTGGACGTGGCTGATGGACCGGGCCCCCTCGGAGCTCACCGGACAGGCGCCGCGGCTCGCCCGGCTGCTGGTCCAGCGGCAACCCCGACCCGGGCCGCCGGTTCTCGTCCACGGCGACTACCACTTCGGCAACATGCTCTTCGACGGCGGACGCGTGGCGGCCGTTGTTGACTGGGAGATCGCGCAGCTCGGCCAGCCTCTCCTCGATCCGTGTTGCATCAGCCTCTCGCATGTCACAGCCGATCGCGTCCGCGAGATGTACGGCGCCGACCCGGACGACTATCGCTGGTACCTTGCCTTGACTTATTACAAGTACGCGGCGATCTTCGGCTACAACCTGATGCTGCATCGCCGCGGCAAGCGGCCCGACCCGAGCTACGAACAGCGGACGGACACGATCCTGGGATTCATCGACCAGGGCGTCCGCGTGCTCGGCTAGCCGTGGAAATCCGGGGTCGCGTCGTGGTCGTGACCGGAGGCGGGGGAGGCATCGGCCGCGCGCTCTGCCGGCGCTTTGCGGCGGACGGCGCGAGGCAGGTGGTGGTGTCCGACATCGACCGCGACGCCGCGGGGCGGGTGGCGGCGGAGATCGGCGGCACGGCCGTGCCGGCCGATGTGACGGTGGAGTCCGACGTGCACGGCTGGATCGTGAAACCGTGAAGGCACACGGCCGAATCGATATCTACTGCTCCAACGCCGGCATCGCCTTTGGCGGTGGGCCCGAGGCGTCCGACCAGGCCTGGCGGCAGAGTTGGGACGTGCATGTCATGGCCCATGTCTACGCCGCGCGCGCGCTGCTCCCCGGGATGCTAGAGCGAGGCGAAGGCTACCTCGTGGGCACCATCTCGGCCGCCGCGCTCCTGAACCACGTCCTGGCGGCGCCCTACGCCGTCACGAAAGCCGCCGGACTCTCCTTTTTCGAGTGGTTGGCGATCGCGTACCACGAGCGGGGGATCCGAGTCTCCGCCCTCTGTCCCCAGGGCGTGCGGACCGCGATGCTGGCGCAAGAGGGCGAGCGCAACTTCCTGACAGCCGGCGCGCTCGACCCCGAAGAGGTTGCCCAGGCCGTCGCCGAGGGCATGCGCGACGAGCGGTTTCTCATCCTGCCCCATCCGGAAGTGGGCGAGTTCTTCCAGCGTAAAGCCACCGACTACGACCGCTGGTTACGCGGCATGCGTCGCCTACGCGGTCGAATCCTGGAGGAGTAAGGGCCGCCGGATCGCGCCGGCGGCCCTTTTCTGCGGCCCTACTGGGTCTTACGGAATCCCGTTTGCCGGAGGACTCGATGCCGATCCGCTGTAAGCGCTGATCGGGCCTGAGTCCGAGGTCGTGTACACGGGACCGGCCGTCGTTTCCGTCCCGTCCGCTGCGATGATAGCGACCTGCACCCCCAGGAAACCGAGGTGATTGCTGGACGAGAAGCCCAGGGGCGCGTTACCCGGCCCACCGCTCAGCTTGGTCGTTTCGAGTGACTTCACGAAGCTGGCGCGGGTCGGATTGCGGCCCGCCGCCTTGAGGGCCTGCGCGAGGGTGTACGCCTGCGCCATGCCGTAGAGCACATTGCCATCCCATGGCAGACTCGCGATGTGGTCGTCGTGGATCTTCTTGAACAGGCTGATCCACGGATTCGAGCTGTCGCCGGTCAGCGGGAGGTAGGTGTCGGTGACCATGCCGCCAAGCAACTGTCCCCCGGCCTTGCCCCCGGAGAAGGACTTCAGCAGGCCGGTCAAGGTCGTGACGTCCGAGCCAACATTGCTCACCACCCAGGTCGGATGGTAGCCGGACCCGGCCGCGGCCAGCAGCGCCAGCGTGGTGAAGGCCGGAATCGAAAAGGAGACCACGACCTGCGCGCCGGAGGCCTGAAGGGCCGCGATCTGTGGCTTGACGTTCGTGTTGGTCGGGACATAGTTCTGGCGGGCCGCGTCCGGGACGGACGAGGCGCCGAGCTGAGCATCGAGACCTTTGACGCCGTCGAGGCCGAACTCGTCGTTCTGGAAGAAATACCCGACCTTCTTGCCGCTTAGATTCTGCTGGACGTACTGGCCGAGGATCTTGCCCTCGATGGTGTAGTCCGGCTGCCAGCCGAAGGTGTAGGGGTGATTCGTGACATCGTTCCAGCAGTTGCAGCCGCTGGAGACGAACAGATCAGGCACTTTCTGGGCGTTGATGTAATCGACGACCGCCTGATGCGTCGGCGTTCCCAGCGCGCTGAACATGGCGAAGACCTTGTCCTCCAGGATCAGCTTGCGGGTGAGGCTGGCGGTGTTCGTCGGATTGTAGCCGTCGTCGTAGTACGTGTAGTTGATCGTGCGCCCAAAGATTCCGCCGTGGGCATTCAAATACTGAAAGTACGCGCTCGAGGCTGCCGAGATCTCCGAATAACCCGGCGCTGCCCGACCGGTCAGCGGTTGCGTGCTCCCAATCGTGATCGTGGTCGCCGTGATGCCCGGCGCGGACGCGGTATTCGTGCCGTTGTCGGAGCTGGTTGAACTGCCGCAGGCCGCGAGCAATCCCGCGACACAGACGATCGCTATCCCTCTAATCCGCAGCGCGTTGCCGCCCATCACACTTTTCAATCGAACCTCCTTCCTTTATGTGGGGTCCGGGGTCTCGGTGACTAGGTACCTGGTGCGGGATCGTCCCAATCCACCACCCCCTTTTGCCCACCCCCCGGGGTGTGTCCCCAGCGAGCCCGGCCGATTGCGAGAATCCTCCTTAGCGCCCCCTGGATGCCGTGGGGAGCTACGAGCATAGCGATCACCAGGATGCCGCCGTAAATCGCGAGCGGCAGGTTGTCCGCGACGGAGCTCGGAAGCTTCAGCGTGCTCGCCATCCCACTGGTGAGCAACGGGACGTACACCAGCACGACCGAGCCCCACACGGCGCCGGCCAGGCTGCCCAACCCGCCGATCACAATGGCGGTGATCAGTTGCAAGGAAAGGCTAAGGCTGAATCCGGCCGGCGACGTAATCCCCGACCAGTAGGCGAACAGCGCGCCTGCCAGGCCGGCGCATCCCGCACTGATCACGAAGGCCAGCACCTGGGTGCGAGCGACATCGATGCCGGCGAGGGCCGCGGCCGCTTCGTTATCGCGCACGGCCTTGAAGGCGCGGCCGGGAGCGTAGCGGAGCAGGTTCGCCAGCAGCACCATCGTCACCAGCGCGGCGGCGACCGCGATCCACGCGAGCCAGCGCTCAGCCGGAAAGTCGGCTCCCAGCCAATCGGGCGGCGCGGTTGGCGGCACCGTGAGGCCTGTATCGCCGCCGAAGATGCTCTTGTAGCGGGTCGCCACCTGAGGCAGCGCGACCGCCAGGGTCAGCGTCGCACCCGCGAGGTAGGGACCGCGCAGGCGGGCCGCGGCATAGCCAAACACGATCCCAATGACCCCACTGCTCAGCACCGCGATCAGCAGAACCACGATGACGGGAAACTGGCGATGATCCTTCAGTAGCAACGAGGCGGTGTACGCCCCGATGGCCATCAACGCGCCGTGACCCAGCGACAGCTGCCCGTTCAGCCCGGTCAGCAAGGTGAGCCCGGCGGCCGCGACCGCGAAGATGGCGACGGCGGTCAGGTTGTAGTCGTCGTAGGCCCCGATCTGCGCGCTGAGCAACAACAGGACGACGGCCGCTCCCAGAGCGATCAGCAGGTGACGACTCAGGGTTGGGCTGACCAGCCGATCAACGCGGGAGCGGACGGCCACCATCTCAGACCTGCCGAAGCCGCTGCACGGCGAAGAGGCCGCGGGGCCTCACCATCAGCACCGCAACGAGGATGACCAGCGCCCCAACGGTTTCGAGATCGGAGCCAAAGTAGCCACCGACGTAGCTGAGGGCAAATCCCATCAGCAGCCCGCCGACGACCGCGCCCACCGAGCTATCGAGTCCCCCGATCACCGCCCCGGTGAAACCGAAGACCAGGACGTCGTCCATAAACGTGGGATAGAGCAACAGCGAGGGCGCAATCAAGACGCCGGCGAGCGCCCCGACCAGCGACGCGAGCGCCCACCCAAGGGTGAGCATTCGTCCGACCCGGATCCCGAGAAGCCCTGAGACTTCGGGGTTGAAGGCCGAGGCGCGCATCCGCAGGCCCAGGTTGGTCCTTTGGAAGAGCACCAGGAGAAGGATCATGACGGCCAGGACGGCGCCGAGCGTAAAGGCATCGAATGGAGAGAAAGCGATCTGCGAGTTTCCGACATGCAGGCCGACAATCGAGAAGGCCGGCGGGAAGGACTTGATCTGGCCACCGAAGGCCATCGGGGCGAGGGCCTCGAGGAAGAGCAGCAACCCCAACGTGAGGATGACGACGTTGAGGGGAGGCGCCGACTCGACGGGGCGAACGATGACGCGCTCGATGACCGCGCCGAGCAGGAAACCGCTCACTAGGGCAAACGCGAAGGCGACCCAGTAAGGCGCACCGTGATCGATGGCGAACAGCGCAAGGTAGGTGGTGAACATCGCCATCGCTCCCTGGGCGAAGTTGATGACCTTCGTGGCGCGCCAGATCATCACCAGGGCGAGCGCCATCGCAGCGTAGATCGCGCCCTGGGTCAGGCCGATCAGGGTCAGCACGAAAAACCGGCTCATGACTCAAAAACCCAGGTAGGCATGTCGAAGTCCCTCCTCGCTCAAGAGCTGGTGGGCTCGGCCCCGAGCCACCACCTTCCCCAGGTGAAGCACGATGCCTTCGTCGGCCACTGACAAGGCACTCTTTGCGTTCTGTTCGATCAGGAGCACAGTCAGTCCGCGCTCCGTGACCAGCGCCCGGATACGAGCCATGATCTGGACGAGCACGAGCCGGGCGAGCCCGAGCGACGGCTCATCGAGGAGGAGCACGCGGGCGCGCGCGACCAGCGCCCGACCGACCGACAGCATCTGCCGTTCGCCCCCCGAAAGGCTGAAGGCCGCCAGGTGCCGCCGGCTGGCCAGCGGGGGGAAGAGGTCGTAGGCCTCGGCAAGCGCCTTTCGCTGGTCCGGTGGATCCCGCCGCCAGAGACCCCCGAGCCGGAGGTTCTCGTCCACCGTCAGCTCGGCGAGGACGCCCTGACCCTGGGGCACATGCGCGACCCCGAGGCGCGCGATCTCATCGGAGGCGAGGCGCGTGATATCGCGATCGTCGAGGCGGACCGACCCGCCACGCGGCCGCGTCAGGCCCGAGATCGTCCGAACCAGGGTCGTCTTGCCGGCGCCGTTGGCACCGAGGACCGCCGTCATGGACCCGTCGGCCACCGTGAGGGACACCCCGTGGAGCGCGACCACCGGACCATAGGCGACGGTGAGGTCGTTGACCTCAAGCATCGGACGACGCCTCCGGCGTGGGGACATCCTCGCCGAGATAGGCCGTCGCCACCTGCGGATCGTCCCGGATCTCCTTCGGCGTCCCCGACGCGATCACACGGCCCACGTTGAGGACGACGATGCGGTCAGAAATCGCCATCACGAAATCAAGGTGGTGCTCGACGACGGCGACGCACATCCGGGTGCGGAGCTGCCTGATCAGCTGGGCGAGATCGTCGATGTCCTGAGCAGAAAGGCCACTGACGGGCTCGTCCAACATCAGCAGCGACGGCTCCGCCATGAGGGCCCGAGCGATGATGACTCGTTTCTGCACCCCGTACGGCAGCGTTCCGGGGTAGGCGCTCGCGTAGCCGGCGATGCCGAGCCGATCGAGGATATCGTGGGCCTTCGAGGCGAGCTCGGCCTCGATCCGATCCGAGCTCGGCAGGGCGAGCAGCGACGCAAGCAATCCCGGACGCAGATTCGACCCGGCCACGACATTCTCCTGGACCGAAAGCCCCGGCCAGAGCCCCAGGCCCTGAAGGGTGCGGGCAATCCCCAGCCGGGCCAGGCGATGGGGTGCCGTGCCAAGTAGCGCCGCGCCACGGTAATTGATCCGGCCGGAATCAGGACGCACGAATCCACAGACAGCGTTGAAGAGCGTCGTCTTCCCGGCGCCGTTCGGCCCAATGATCGCGACGACTTCACCCGCATCGATACGGAGGGAGACCTGATCCAGCGCCAGGATCCCCCCGAAGCGGACGCTGAGGTCTACAACTTCGAGGGTCGGCCGCGAATCCTCTCCCACCCTTTCTTCTCCCTAACGAACGTTCGATCTGACAGTATGCGCAGACGCGGGGGCAAGTCAAGCCGCCTCGGCTCAGCTCGTGCGGTTGGTCTCCCAGCCCCGGAGCAAGGCCAGCGCGGCGCGCGCGTAAAGGTCAGCCACCCGCTCGAGATCCTGCTCGTCGCGCGGTTTGAACCAGTGGGGCAAGCCGTTGATCATGTCGACGATCGCCATCGCCGCGAGCCTGGGATCCCTCACTCGAAAGACCCCCTGCGCGCAACCAGCGTGGATCACACGGGCCATCGTATCGCGGTACTCCCGC
>WNEZ01002495.1_pt1 | contig 15783 bp, 11 predicted proteins | sample 5400521 | NCBI WGS metagenome assembly WNEZ01 (sample SAMN13153339, study PRJNA577476) | soil metagenome | isolation source: 120 cm saprolite under Douglas fir tree site 2 hole 1 replicate 1 | place: USA:California | collected 2015-04-18
ATCTTGACGGCGCTGGGAGTCGATCTGGAAGGAGGCAGAGAAGTGCTGGCCTTGCGTGCCTGTGCAGAAGAAAGCAAGGATGGGTGGAATTGGAGGCTCGCAAGATCTGCGCACCCGCGGAGTGAGCCACATCGATCTGATGGTGACTGATGGGCATGACGGGTTGCTGGCAGCAATTTCCTCACTCTTTCCGACGACGCTGCGCCAACGGTGCCTGGTCCACAAACAGCGCAATGTCATGAACGCCATTCCCAAGCGGGAGCAACAGGAGGTAAGCACTGAACTGACCGGCATTTGGAAGCAAGAGAAGAAAGCAGATGCATTGCTGAATCTGGCCGCCTTTAAAGCCAAATACCAGAAGCGCTATCCCGAAGCGGTGCGCAGCCTTTGTGAAGACGAAGAGCATTTGTTGACGTTTTATGCGTTCCCGCAGGTGATGCACCGCTATATTCGCACGACCAACGCCATTGAGAGCTTCTTTAGCAATGTGCGACAGCGCACCGATCAGATTGACGCCTTCACGACCGAGACGTCTTGTCTGACCCTTGTCTGGGCCGTCATGCAAGATATTCGTTTGCCCAAGATTCCGGTTGGCTAAAGGCTGAAGCGTGATCGGTTTTGCAACACAAGCAACCAGCCGAAAGGGTGGTTCGGAGGGAGATGTTTTGTGCAGATGTTCCTGTGTAACAGCAGGCACGCCAGAAGCTCTTTTCCTGGAGCACACAGCCTTTTCTGGTGATGACCTCTGGCATGTTTGTGGCTTACAAGTTCGTTCTGTCAGACCGTGTTGATTGATTGGTCGCTCTCGCATCTCTGCTTGCTTATTTACCGCCCACCTTTACACAGAACTCGGGATGGTGTCGAATACATACGTATGCCTCCTCTCTTTGTCGTGTGACGACCACAATGAGAGAGGCAGGAGCTTGCTCCCGGTGAGAGTCTCCTATGTATGACCAGGCCTCATCTAAATGGGCTTAGCGTATACCTTGCCCGAAAAAATATAGTGACCCGAAGCTGCTCGACCTCTGACAAAGCTTTCTAGTGAAGAAAGAAAAACCTGTTTTTAGGCGCATGGAAGAAGAAAACGAGCAAACTCAGTCTCAGTTAATACGTATGTAATACCTCGCCCCTGGGCAACTGAGAGGCAACGATGAGGCTAGATATCAGGCCGTATTGCATCTTACTCGATGGTAAGACACAAAAAAGGCATCAAAGGTACGTGTGGTGTTACTATACCCATAGCTTGTCCGCAGCGGACAGACTTTGCTATTCCTCTTCTTGAAGGAGGCCATACTGAGGCTGCATCGATAACAAAGGCCTCCTCTGCTTGGTTCTGTCGTTTTCGTTTCAACAGTCTCGCAGAGGAGGCCTTTGTTGCCTCACCCTCGCTTGTCCAGCATTCCCATCTTGTTCCTGCTTGATCGGTTCCTGGACAATTCGGGATGAGTCCTCCCTTGTCACGACTTCGCGACGAATTCCCGGGCAAAGCGATGGATAGGAGTCAGGTCTGTTGCGCTCGTGGGGAAATCGAGGATGAGCTCGTGGATGCCGACATCCTCCAGTGCCGCAATACGCTGCCGGATTGTCTGCGGACTGCCCACAAGCGAGGTATCTCTGAGCTGATTCCTCACAGGAGGGGGAAGCAAAGCAAGCGCCGTTTCATCGTCTTCAGCAATGGAGCAGACAGCACCGGTGGTGCAGTGGATCGTCGCGAAGTCGCGTCCCAACGTCTCACAATGCGTTTTGAGCACGGCGAGCTTATGCCGGAGCGTCTCCAGGTCACCAAGCACATTGCAGGCATCGCCATACTGCGCGACCAGCTTGAGTGTGACCTTCTCTCCGCCGCCGCCAATCAGAATCGGGATATGCGGCTTCTGCACCCCCTTGGGCTGATTGATGGCGCCACGTACCTGGTAATACGTGCCCTTGAAGGTGGCCTCTTCCTGCGTCCACATGGCAAGCATGACCTGGAGTGCTTCTCGCAGCATGCGCAGGCGCTCCGGGGCATCAGGATAGGGATAGCCATACGCTCGATACTCGTGCTCGTACCACCCCGCCCCAATGCCGAAATTCAAGCGGCCATGTGAGAGGACATCGAAGGTGCTGGCCATTTTAGCGAGCAAGGCGGGATGGCGATAGCTATTGCAGGTAACAATCTGGCCAATGCGGACGCGTCGCGTGTCGCGTGCCATGGCTGCCAGCGACATCCAGGTCTCAAAGGTGACCTCCTGCGATGGCGTGGGAACGGTATGAAAGTGATCAACCATCCAGATGGACTCATACCCATCCACATCGGCTGCCTTGGCCACGTTCGTCATCGCTTCGTATGCTTCAACGGGATCCTTGATCATCGCCAAGTTCATTTTCCAGCCGTTGGGAATTTCGACACTATACTTCATGCTTTCCTTCTTTCATTGAAAAGATGAGACACAGCGCACGCAGAGCGTTCTCAGGAAAGAGTGGAGCGGAGTCAGAAACCCTCGTGTGCAGCGAGTGGAACCAGCACCTGTTCTCAGGTCATCTGTGGTCGGGCTTTCGAGGAGCGTACCCACTCTCACCACGCGGGACTCCCGCACGTGCGAAGATCGAGCACCACTCCGAGAGAGACGAACGAGTGCACCAGGCAGATGGAGGTTCAGGCGAACGTATGGGATACACCACTGATGAGAGAGGTCGAGCATCTCTGTCTCTCGTTTTGCGGCATCACTCTTCTCTGAGAGATATGATACGATATTGCCGGGTTCTCCCGCACATGAGCAGCCGCTTCGGGAGATCTCTGTAGGAAAGAAAAAGCCGACACTCCAGAAAAGAAAGAGCGGCACCAAGATGGCCTGATCCGCGCTTCTCGCGCGATGAATCAGCGTAATTACATGGCCTCCATGCGTGGATTAGTGCCACGGTTTTATAACTTATGGACCTTGTTAACTTCCAAATTGTCCTTTTGGACATACTATGACGCCAAGAGCCCACAAACTCATGCTTTTGGCGTCGTCGAATCGAGCATAAAAACAGGCGTTTACGGACAAATTTTGCCTCCAGCGGCGGGCAAACTGTGGGAAAAGTCACATGTGGCAAGTTCGCTTGTAGAGCCACTTGGCTGGTACTTCTGCTGGCATGGAATTACGTCTGTATATGGTACACAGTACTTTTCCGTCAGAAAAACACTGACAGGCCAATGGGTACGTTACTAGAGTTAGAAATGATTGCGAGGGGACAATGAGCGATGTCCGTATCTGTTCACCTAAGCGAAGGGGTTGCCCCCTTCGCTTAGGTGAACAGCACCCACGGAACATATACTGAACGTATCGTCCGGAGATGCTTTGACTCCTCAGTTCAAGAGCTTCTTCACTCTCAGGAGGCTGCCATGCGCTTCGCTCTATCCATACCTCAACGCGTTGCTGACGGCACATTCGACCCGGCCAGGCTGCGCGACTACCTGATCAGAGCCGAGTCCCTTGGCTTTCAAAGTGCCTGGACGCAAGAAGCGGTGCTGAGCTCGGCACCGACCCTGGCGCCGCTCGAACTCATGACCTTCGCCGCGGCTTGCACGGAGCAACTGCGTCTGGGATGCGCGGTCTTCGTCAGCCCATTGCACAATCCCGTCCACCTGGCCAAAAGTATCAGCACGCTGGATCAGCTCAGTCGTGGGCGTATCGAGGTGGGCATTGCCACCGGCGGCAGTGGCAGGATGTTCTCCGCTTTCGAGGTTGATCAGGCCCTCCTCGTCGCTCGCTTCATTGAAGGACTGCGGCTGATGAAGGCCTGCTGGACCGAGCCCCGCATCACCTTCAGTGGCCGCTTCTGGCAGCTCGATGGCGCGGCTATGGAGCCCAAGCCCTTCCAGAAGCCCCATCCACCGCTCTGGATCGGTGGCAATCACCCGGCAGCGGTGCGCCGTGCGGTCCGCTACGGCGACGGCTTCTTTGGTGCTGGCAGCTCGACAACCGCGCAGTTCGCTCAGCAGATCCACATCCTTCGGGCGGCACAGGCTGAGTCAGAACAGGACACCACCAACTTCCAGATCGCCAAACGCGTCTACATTGCCATCGACGACAACACCTCCCGAGCCCATGAGCGTGTTGACGCCGGGCTCAAGCGGATCTACGGAGCTTCCGGCCTGACCGAGATCGCCGTCTACGGCCCGCCCTCGGCCTGCATCACAGGTCTGCGCGAGGTCGCGGATGCAGGGGCCGAACTCATCCAACTCCACCTGCTCTTCGACGACGCCGAGCAGATGGAACGCCTGGCAGCTGAAGTCATCCCACAACTGGGCTGAAAAAGCGTGAGGAGAAAAAACTCATACAAGATACCATAGTAAAAGAGGTTTGCGGCTGGGAGGAACAGAAACTCGGAAGAGAGAGGAGGACAAATGGGCGATCAGAGAGATCGAAAGCTTCGCTGCCATCCATTTTCGGGGTGTTGGGCAGGATGAACAGCTGCCAACTTTCCCGTTTCTGCTCACTTTTGGTCTGGTCTTTTCTGATCTGCAAGCTCCGCGGAAAGAATTGTTCCGCTTTCGCTGTTTCTCAAAAGGTTTTGCGGAGAAACCCCTTCATTTCTCGCTCCTTTAGCCCAGGATGGCTATGCTCCTCTTCCGAGTTTCTATTCCTCCCAGCCGCAGACCCCTATCTCTCCCCGAGCAGCATACGATGCGGGTTAACCTTGATCCCATCATAGACTTCCTCTTTGAATGGGAGTGAGGCTTGTTCCTGAGGTCAGGTAGATATAAGCATGACAGCCTGTTGAAAAAGACGGAATAATTTGTGACAGAAGAAATAGGGTGACTGCTCTGTCAAGCTTGATTTGACACAAAGAACACGAGGTGAGATACTGGCAGGAAAAAGAGGGAAACGTTCCCCTCTGGCAAGGAGCAGACCATGAGCCAGCATCGCTATGCCGTGACGCTCGTCCCAGAGCAACGCAAGCACCTCACCCACGTGCTTCGCACTGGGAGTTGCCCTGCCTTTCAGCAGGTCGTGGCACGCGTTTTGCTCAAGCTGGATCGCAACCAGCCCGAGCCCCCAAAGAGCGATGGGCAGATTGCCCAGGCGCTCCAGGTCAGTCGTCGCACCGTCATTCGCATCAAAAAGCGCTTCGAGGAGGAGGGACTGGATGCCACTCTGGGCCGCAAATACCCTCAAACGCGCCCAGAGCGACGGCGCATCACGGGACAAGAAGAAGTCCATCTCATTGCCTTGGCGTGCGGTCCAGCCCCAGACGGGCAGCAACGCTGGACGTTGCGTCTGTTAGCTGACAAGATGGTCGAGTTGCACCACGTGGAGCAGATCAGCCACGAAACCGTGCGCCAAGCGCTAAAAAAAATGAACTCAAGCCGTGGCTGAAGCAGCAATGGTGCTTTCCCAAGGCCACTGCCGAGTTTGTGTGGCGCATGGAAGATATCTTAGATGTCTATTGCCGTCCTTACAACCCGCGCCGCCCGCTGATCTGTATGGATGAAATGGGCAAGAATCTGGTCAAGGACAAACATCCTCCAGAGGACATGAAACCAGGCCAGCCCAGGCGAGAGGACTACACCTATGAGAAGAAAGGAGCAAGCAACGTATTCATTGCCTGTGAGCCGTTAGCAGGCAAGCGCTACCTCAAAGTGAGCAGGCGACGCACCAAGAAAGACTGGGCTCACTTCCTCAAGGAGCTGCTGACCGAACACTACCCGCAAGCCGAGAAAGTTGTGCTGGTGATGGACAATCTTAACACGCATTCGCCCGCCTCCTTCTATGAGGTCTTCTCACCCCAAGAGGCCAAAGCTCTGGCCGATCGCCTGGAGATCCATTACACCCCAAGCACGCTAGCTGGCTCAACATCGCCGAAATTGAACTCAGTGTCCTCGTCCGTCAAGGCTTGGCGCACAACATCGCCACCATCGAGGCCCTCTGCGACCAAGTCGAGCAGTGGCAGACGATGCGCAATCAGTCAGGCGCGACGGTGCGCTGGCAGTTCACCATGGCCGATGCCCGCATCAAACTGGAGCGCTTGTATCCTCTCTACAAGAAGCCGAGTGGGACGGTCTCCTAATGTGACAATTTGAGCTTGACAGAGCAGTGACTTCTCTCCAGTCCGTTCTCACAACCATCTCTTGCTCGTCCTGCTGAATCTATCATGTAATTTTCTCTAGCAGAGGAACGATGCATAGTATATAATAAGGAGTAACAGTGCATGCAAGCGTCCCTGCTAGTGGTACAACAGTTCACACGAGAAATTGACACAGGCGGGTGGGGAGGAGTCAGCCGTGCAAGACAAGCTATTCATTCTTCCCGCGCGAGAGCCAACCAGACCTGGACCTACCTCGACGCACAACCTGCCCGCGCCATTGACTCCACTGATTGGACGCGAACAGGAGGTGGGAGCGGCTTCTGCTCTCCTACGACGACCAGACGTGCGCCTGGTGACCCTCACCGGCACCGGTGGTGTCGGCAAAACCCGCCTGGCTCTCCAGGTCGCCACCGACCTGCTTGACGATTTCGCTGACGGCGTCTGCTTTCTCTCCCTGGCTCCCATCAGCGATCCCGATCTCGTCGCGCCCCTGTCGCTGGCAGAGGGCTATACCTTCCTGCTGTGCAGCCACTGCCAGGCGGTACACTCCACGCCCTTCGCCATCTATCGCATCAGCGATCAAACGCCAGCGGAAACATTCATCGCCATTGGCATGAGCCTCGCCCTGGAAACACAGTTCGAGCACAAAATCCCTAAGATTTTGCTCACTGCCCATTCAGAGGACATTCCCTCGTTACTCGCGGGCTACGATGTCGTGGTCGCCCAGAATGATCGCGAGCGACTCGCTTCGCTGCGCAAGTTCACTCCCAGGGTAATCCATCAGGTGCGCAAGACCACCTGGAAAGCGCGCCCTCTGCCGTTTATCGAGGTCGTGCCTCATCCCGACGAGCAGCCCGCTCCCGAAGCTGCGCCTGACCAGGAGCTTGAAGGTGAGTACCTTGCAATGGTCGGCAAGTATGGTCTGATAAAGGAAATCGACAGAAGTGAAATTGCTATTACCTACCTTGTACTCGATACGGAAAACAAACAAATCTACGCCATGAAACGGCTGCATTCGAGCTTCACATCAGACCCCCGGTCAGTTACTCGTTTCCAGCGAGAAGCTGATATCCTTTCTAAGCTCAACGACCCTCATATTTTACACGGGATCGAGCAAGGCGAGGATGGCACGGTCCCCTATTTTGTGATGGAATATGTCGAAGGGCAGACGCTCAAGCAGCTTATGAAAGCTACGGGTGCAATGGAGGCATCACGCGCTATCAACTATGCTCGTCAGATCGCTGAAGGATTGGATGCAGCATACAAGCTTAGTATCCTCCACCAGGATATCAGGCCGGAGCGCATCCTGGTTGATAGCCAGGATCAGGTAAAGATCACCGATTTTGGCTCTGCACGCGAGCGGGAGGTAGACGAGAGGACTATCACTCAAGCCAACGAGAGTAGTCCCAATAGTATGGCGCCAGAAGTGCTGGAAAGATCGCGTAACGCCAGCATTCGTTCTGATCTCTATGCCCTGGCTGTTGTGTTCTTTGATATGCTTGCTGGTCATCCCCCATTCACAGGAAGAACCGCTGTAGATATAGCAACAAAACATATGAACACCCCGGTGCCATCTCTCTGCCTCCTGCGCCCCGACCTGCTCGGCGTTTTCGATCTCTTCATACAGAAGGCGATGGCAAAGTCACCCGATGACCGCTATCAGACCCCCGGTGAATTCATCCCCGCTCTTGATCAGTTACAGCAAGCAGTCTCACTGGCTCCTCCGGGCAATCGAACGCTCGCCCAAGTTGATGACGGAAGGCCGAGCGCCCAGGGCCTGCCTGCGCTGCTCGGCAACACGCTCGATTCGTATGGCATTTTTGACTATCTTGGTACAAGTGGGCTGTCGGACGTCTTCAAGGCATATAAGCGCGGGGTTGATCGTACGGTTGCAATGAAGGTCTTCTCGCCTACACTTATAGAGGCGCCTGGTTTTCGCGAGGTGTTTGTGCAGGAACTGCGCACTTTTGCGCAACTGTCTCACCCCAATCTCATGCCGATTTACGACTTCGGCGTGCAAGACGATCAACCCTATATTGTTCAGGAGTACATTGATGGTGGCTCGCTCCGCAGGCGGTTAAAAATAGACTTAGGGCAGCAAAAGGCAGTAGAGTCTATTATTCAGACGGCAGAGGGATTGGAGTACCTTCACCGCAATGATATTGTCCATCAAGACGTACAACCTGGGAATATGTTGCTGCGCAGCGATGATCGTCTGCTGCTTTCCAATTGGGAAACTCTCAATGTCTTTAAGACAGCCCAGATCGGGATCAGTTACTCATCTGCGTACCGGCCTCCCGAACTAGAAAAGGGCCAGGTCGATCAGCGCAGCAACATTTACTCGCTTGGCATCACTCTCTTTGAGTGCCTGACGGGTCACGTTCCCTTTAGTGGGACCAAGTTGGAGGTTGTCAGAAAGCACCTCGAAGCGCAATTGCCCATCTGGGATCTCCGTTCGCTCCATGTACTTGTCGAAATTCAGCAGGTGGTTGTGAAGATGACGCAGAAGCGGCCAGAGGAGCGCTACCAATCGATGCAGGAGGTGCTCGATGCTCTCCGAGCCGCCCTGGTCGCTATGGAACAGACACTTGGGCGCGAGTGGACGGACATGGATGGTAAGGATCGCTGCGCCTTCTGTGATGCTGCAACTACATCGGAGGATGAGCTTTGTGCCAACTGCGGGGGCCGCCTGCTCCCTGAGCCACCAGCACCACCAGAGCTACAATGGCCCACATCTGCCTGGGGGCAGCCTCCTGCGCCATATAGCTATAGCCCTGATGCAACTATAAAGCTCAACATCTGCCCTGTCTGCGGCGAGGACTTTCGGCCCGGCGATGCATCTTGTCCCAATTGTGGCTATGTTCCCACCGCCTATGGAATGCCCACTGGACCGCTGCAACCTGCCCCGTGGTTGCCAGCCACACAGATGAAATACTGTCCCTCCTGCGGCACTGCAACCCGGCCCGGCGACAATTTTTGTCTTACTTGCGGTAATCGCATGGGCCCTCCTCCATCATTATGTCCCTACTGCAGTGCCCCAACCCGGTTAAGCGATAAGTATTGCATGACCTGTGGTCGTAGCCTGCTTTCTCCTCCAAACGTTCCACAGGCTCCGTTAGAGCCTACGGTACCCAGTCCTGACTCCTGGGCGGCATCGCAATCCCCTGGAGCCTGGGGAGCGCAGCCGACTCCTGGAGTCTGGGGAAGTCCGCAACCTTCTCCTGATGATAGTTGGAGAGGTTCCTGGGGAGTGCCGCAATCCCCTGATCCGTGGGCTGCAAAGCAATTCGTATGTCCCTATTGTGGTACCTCTGTCCGGCTTGGCGATAGCATTTGCCCGTACTGCGGCAATCGCCTGCTCCCCGCTCCTGCTCAACCTCCCTCAGGACAGACAGTTCCGCTACTTGATCCTTGGAGCGCACCACCACCACCCGATCCCTGGGCAAAACAGTTACCCTCTCTGCCGCCCCCTCCACTAGGCGGCTCCGGTGAAGCGCCTACCGTACCGGCCGTCGAAGATGATCAACCATCACCTGCCGCTGATGGTGAGGAAGCGCCTGCGCTCGCTCTCACTGGTCAGTTCGGCGCTGACTGGACAGGTGGCCTCTCTACGCTCTCACAGGAAGATCTCAACAACATCGGCAAGGCCTTTGGCAGCTATCGTATCTTGCGCGATATCGGTCAGGGAGGATTGGGGCGCGTGTACCTGGCGCTCCATACCGTCTCCTATCAACCGGCAGCGATCAAGCTCTTCTACAGCCATCTCAGTTCGAAGCAGCGCCAGAACCTGTTTTTCCTGCAAGGGCAGGTGCTCGACCATCTGCGCCATTCCTACATCCTGCCCATCATTGATATCAACCTGCATGAGAATCCACGCTACCTCATCACCGAATATGCCTCCCTTGGCTCACTGCATGATCGTATCCAGTCCGGGCAGCCGCTGCCTATAGAGAGCGCGGTGACGATCCTATCTCAGATAGGCGAGGCGCTGGCTCACATTCACCAACACAACATCATCCACCGCGATCTCAAGCCCGGCAATATCCTCTTCAACGACCGCAATGAAGCGCTGCTCTCCGATTTCGATATTGCCGTCGTTCTCGATGCGGGCGAGAGCAAAAAGGTGAACAAATGGGGCAGCCCTCCCTATATGGCCCCGGAGCAATTCGAGGGGCAAGTGAGCAGGAAGAGCGATCAGTACGCGCTGGGGTGCATCGCCTATCGACTCGTCACGGGACAGCGGCCTTTCGACGACAACAATTTCATGGCGCTGCAATATAAGCACACGACGCAGGAACCGATTGCGCCGCGCCAGCTCAATCCCAACATAACAGAGCATATTGAGCTGGCGATCCTGAGGGCTATGGCTAAAAATCCAGCTGATCGCTTCGCTGAGATGATGGCTTTTATTGCTGCATTAAGACCTGAGAATGTATCCATAGGCCAGGGGCAACGTCAGGTTATACCGGATGCACCACGCATGCTAGTAACGCCTTTATCGCCACAACCTGTGCCTGCAAGACAGTGGCAGCCTGCTCCAGTAGAAGACTCCACTCAGAGGGGTGAACCACATCAGGGAGGCGCGATGCAGAAGGCACGAGTCCTCGTCGAAATCGATGGAAAGGTTGTTGGTGAATACCGACTCGATAAGCAGAGCATGACCGTTGGACGGCTCACGGGCAATGACATACAGGTGCCTTCACAACGAGTCTCGCGCCTGCACGCCAGGATTCGCTGGGAAAACGGTGCCTGGCTGATTGAGGATGCCGAGAGCTTGAATGGCATTTCCTATCAAGGAAATCGCATCGACAGGCATATTCTGAAGCATGGAGATCGCATCATGCTTGCTCCAAGAACGATACTCCATTTTAATCCTTCGGGTCCCATCTTTCCGGGCGGCGAAATTGATTCACTTTCACCCCGAGAGTTGGAGAGCTAAGCCAGATTATATGTAGACATATCACAGTTTTAGATAGAGATCCATCTTTCGTCTTATAATGCTGAAAATATTGTAGCGTTACTCCTGGCAGGAATAGAAAGACGGGTTCATTAGGCCAGGCCTTTCGATCACTCAGTTATAGTTGCAGGGATTTGACGAATGTCGCATACGTTATCCAGAAAAGCAAAACGCAAACCTCCAAAAACACGCCCAACGAGCGTGTGTTGCAAGGGATCGGTCTGAAAGAGGGTGTTTTGATGAACGCCTGCGCGATATCCTGACCAGGAAGCTCGCTGTCTACCTCAGATAACATGCAGAGTACTATACCGGCTACGTTGTACATCCGTTCTTAAAAACGAAGCGGGAACAACGTTTTTAAATTGCACTCATCTACAACTTACTGCAAGCTTATGCGTCCATTTTCAACTTTCTGCAATAATATGGATCCAAATTGTCAAAAAGCTCTTCTTTAATTTTTCGGATAGTGAGCGGATGAGAGGCTGTGCTGGCTACTTATCATATCTGTCCGCTCAATCAGGCCTTTGAGAGCACCTTCCCACATCTTTTGCAGCTTGCCAATTCCCCAGAGGAAGAGTAGAATCGGAATGCCTTCATCTGCTCATTTTCAAAAGGGGTAATAGACACTTTGCACGGAATTCTTACCTTCATCAAACGGTTGACAGACCTTTGCCTTCAGTCACTCCACTCCCGCTTCATCGACTGGACCAAACCGGACACCGCCACCTCTCTCCTGTTGGGGGTCCTGACAGACGTTGCCAAAAGCAAGTCGGAACTCGTGGCAGAAAACGCGCTCCTGCGCCAGCAATTCATTATCCTCCGCCGACGCGTCAAACGACCCGCATGCACCAGAGCGGATCGGATGCTCCTGGTGCTTCTGGCAAGAGCAGTTCGAACCTGGAAGCAAGCGCTTCTCATTGTTCAGGAAGACGACGCTGCTGCGGTGGCATCGCCAGGGATTTCGGCTCTTCTGGAAGTACACATCCAGGGTAGCATCTTCCAAACCAAAGTTCCCCACAGAATCCATAGCGTTGATCAAGGAAATGGCGGCACAAAATCGGCTCTGGGGAGCAGAACGGATCCGCGGCGAATTATTAAAGTTGGGGCTTCACGTCAGCAAACGTACGATCCAGAAATATCTGAGACAGGTGCATACGACTCGACCAAGTCGCCAGAACTGGAGGATCTTCCTGCGCAACCATGCCAAAGAGATCTGGGCCTGCGACTTTCTCCCAGTCACTGACCTCTTCTTCCGTTCGCTTTTCGCCTTCTTCATCATCGAACTGCACTCGCGGCGAGTGGTCCATGTCGGCGTGACACGCTATCCCACCGACACTTGGACCGCACAACAGCTTCGGGAAGCCACAGCGTATGGACAGGGGCCGAAATACCTTCTGCGGGATAACGATCGCAAGTTTGGGGCGGCCTTCGCCTGTGTTGTGCACACGAGTCGCATCGAGATTCTCACAACACCGTATCACGCCCCGCGAGCGAATGCCATCTGTGAACGCTTTCTGGGAAGTGTGCGCCGGGAGTGCCTCGACCATATGCTCATCCTGCATGAGATGCAACTCCAGCGGGTGCTCAACGCCTATGTCCAGTACTTCAATCGAGCCAGACCACATCAAGGGATCAAGCAACAGATTCCAGAACCGCATGGTGAGCCTGTTCCACCAGGTCACGCAGGTGGCAAGGTCATCTTCTTCCCGGTCCTGGGTGGATTACACCACGATTATCAAAGAAGTGCATGAAATCCTCCTTTCATTCGCAGAAATACGTGCTCGAGATGTTCAGAGAGTGCCTCCGGAGATGCTTTCAGCACTGTCATAACTTAGCCCGCCAGCAAGCGGTACTTCCCTGCCGGTTTTCCCACATGAATGGAAGAAATAAGACGGAATATGTTTCCTGGTAGAGATTGCTTCGCGGCTAAAATGGCGAGGACTGCCAGAGGAGGGAAAATCCTCGCCTCATTTTGCCTCCGATTGTCAAAGCAGAGCAGAAGCAAAACGATTACATCATCCATTTCCCATACGGATCAGCGAAGTAGCCAGCACACCCGATTTTGGGCCGAAGGGTGGGAAATCAGCGTGAATCATGGGAATCGGTGATTCGTCTCCAGGCAAGGCCGCTCCCGATGGGGCTTCTTGCATCGACCGCTTGTACATTGGACCTCTCATGCCTGGTTGGGGTATGCTCACCACAGGCGAGTCAAACAGGCATTTCTCCTGGGCCTCCCTCAAATAGGGAAGAAATGGGACAGATGACACTCCCTCGCCTCCTATACTCCGGGTTTATACTCGACAGAGAATATTTTGAATATCCTGTTTCAGCAGTCTTGCCCTTGAAAGAGCAGGAGGAAGGGATTTTCTATGCCATCACCCTTGTTGTCTTCTCGCATTCGTGCGCTGGTCAGCCTTACTGTCCAATCGATCTTCACTCCCCCCATCTGCGTCTTGCTTGCCATTGGCTCAGTGATCCTGGGCCTGGTCTGGGTTTTCCTGGACTTCTTCGCAGGTATGGCTGTCATAGACGTACACTCCTGGCTCCCATTGATCGTGCTGCTGGCTGTGATTGCCCTGCTGATGACCGAGAAATGGCTGACAACGGCGCTAACCATTCCGCTGGTGATCGTTGCCCTGGCTGGTCTCTACTATCTTCTCCTCTTGATTGGATCGCTTGTGTGGCTACCGACTCCCGTCATCGGAGCAAGCGGCATGATCTTGCTCATAGTGCTCAATGGCAGCGTTTTCTGGGTGACTCGCAGAGTCCAGCTAGCTGGCCAGAAGCAGCAAAACGTGCATCTGCAAAGACGATTTTTCATCATGCTCCCGAAAACCACTCTTGCACTGGCAATTGGAGGACTGTTTATCAAAGCCTATTTCTGGGATGATCTGTCCAAACGATGGTGGCTTAGTGATCTGTTCCCCTATGAAGATGAAGGGCAGAAACTGACCCTTGCGCCTCCCCTCTCGATCCCTCTTCAGGACGCCAGCCGCCTGAAGAGCAGTATCGTGGGTGAAATCCGTTCTCCAAAGACCGTCGCTGAGGTCATCCAGGCTGTAAGAGATGCACGCTCTACCCACCGGAAAATCTCCCTCTCAGGCATCAGGCACAGCATGGGAGGACAAGCCCTTGGCTCGAACACCCTGCATCTTGACATGACCCACATGGATTCGGTGCGCTACAACGACTCCAATCAAACGGTCACCGTTGGTCCCGGAGCTACCTGGAGACAAATCCAGACCACCCTTTCCCAACATGGTCGGGCCGTAAGAGTCATGCAAGATTCCAACATCTTCTCAGTCGGCGGTTCTCTGAGCGTGAATGCCCATGGCAAAGATCCCCGCTATGGGTCATTGATCGAAAGCGTCACTTCCCTGAAACTGGTGACGGCGGAGGGGAGAGAAATCCAGTGTGATAGAACACAACAGAAAGACCTGTTTTCAGCCGTGATCGGAGGCTACGGCATACTAGGGATCATCACTGAAGTTAACTTGACGACCACCCAAAACAGCAGTTACGTGTTTTCGTTGATTTCAATTCAAACGCATGCATTACTAGAAACGCTGGAATCCCTGGGGAAAAACCCAGCGAACCGGCTGCTCGAAGCGCACCTTTCGGTTGATAGCGAGCGCTTTCTCACCGAAAGTCTTGTCTATATATACTCAGAGGCCAGATCGCTGCCGCACCTGGCAGACGAACTCCAGGGAGAGAACAGCATCTGGCTACGTAAAGTCGTCTTCCAGGCATCAAGAACAAGCAACCTGGGAAAAATTTTGCGCTGGGAATTGGAAAAGCGCCTCACCCCACTGGTCGATCCCAAAACGGTAAGCAGAAATACGGCCATGGCTGTTCCTGTGCGTTTTCTGCAAAACCCTGATCCACAGACGACCGATCTCCTCCAGGAATATTTCATTCCCACTGAACAGGCCGATGCATTTCTTGAAAGCTATAAAAAGCTCATAAAAAAATACAACATAGATCTCTTAAATGTCACTATCAGGAAAGTAGCTCAAGATACCAACGCGCTGGTTTCTTATGCTCAAACAGACATGTACGGCTTTGTAGTCTACTACAAAGTTCTTCGAAGGAGCACGGAGATCCAAACCATCCAGGCGTTTACCAGCGAACTCGTAGAGTATTTAATCTCGATCAAGGCCAGGTACTATCTGTGCTATGGGAGCTACTATACTCAATCTCAGCTGACAACCATGTATCCTGAAATCCGCACATTATTTGCGCTAAAAACACACTATGATCCCGATACGTTATTTACCAATGAATGGTATGAAAAATATCGTGGAGGTCTTTCCAATTCTCCGATCCTCTGAGGAGGGAGGCTGTGCTGGCTACTTAGCATATCCGTTCTCATATCAGAAAGTAACCTGTCATACGGGAAACCCTCATGTCATCTCTCTGATGAGTAGATAGCTAAGAAAAAGAACGGGTAGTGCCAACATGAGCACTCTTTTTTAGAACGGATATACTAAGTAGCCAGCACAGCTCTAACAGAGCAGTTCTGGCCCCTTCCTCTGGATGGTTTGTATCAATTCCTGAGAGAAGTCTTACCTGTCAAGGTTTTTTGTAGTATCATAAGCACATCATGCAACATTCAAGAATAGCGAGTACATGAGGCAGCACGTATGGAACGCAACGACCGCCAAGGAAAAACAATCGCGTCTTTGCAGAATCTAGCTGACGCTTTGACGCAAGCCGGAGAGTGGCCAGAGGCCGAACGAGTCGCACGCTCGATTGAGAGCTATTGGGGCCGTGCC
>WNEZ01003504.1_pt1 | contig 15773 bp, 14 predicted proteins | sample 5400521 | NCBI WGS metagenome assembly WNEZ01 (sample SAMN13153339, study PRJNA577476) | soil metagenome | isolation source: 120 cm saprolite under Douglas fir tree site 2 hole 1 replicate 1 | place: USA:California | collected 2015-04-18
AGGAAGTGATGCGCCTGGTCAAAATGATCGGCATCAAGTAATCTCCGATTTAGTCTGAATCCGCTCTTCTCTGCGTCCTCTGCGTTAAAATCTTTCTTTTCTCAAAACCCTAATCACCCTTCACCGGGTGCGCGGTGGCATACGCTTCATCCTCCGCGCGAAAGGCCGCCAAGCGCGGGTGATGCATCCCATCCCTCCGCACAAAATAAATGGCCACCAGCATCAGCAGCGCCCCGAATACCATCACGCCTGTCGCGGCCTGCAGAGCGACCAGCAGGTCCGAAGCATCCGAGATCCGTCCGATCAGCAGTGGTCCCAATGCTCCCACGATCTGCGTCACGAACATGTACACGCCGATGGCAGTGGCGTGCGCCCGCTGCGGCGTCAGATCGTGCAGCACGGCCGTCGTCGGCCCGTGATACCACGACATGAAAAAGCTTGAGACAAAAAATCCCGCCAGCACCATCCACTTTTCATCCGATTGCAGCGCCAGCAGCAGAAAGGGTGCCGCAACCAGAAACGCTCCCGCAATCACCAGAATGCGTCCATACGGGAGTCGCTTCTGCAGCAGGTCCGCGAAATAGCCGCCCGCAAGCGCCCCCAGCACCAGCGAGAGCAGCGCAATCACTGCCAGAGAAAGCGCCGCCTCTTTCAGGCTGAAGTCCTTGTAGCTCGTCGCATAGTCGATGCCCCAAGTGACAAACGAAACGGTCGAAAATGTGATGCAGGTCCCAGCTATCATCATGGCAACGTACGCAGGCACGCTCAACAATTTCCACCACGAAACCATCTCTGACCGCGGCCGCTTCGGCGGCTCTTTCAGCCTAAACGCCGAAAGACCAGGAATAATTCCGACGGCGCCCACAATCAGGAAAGCGTATTGCCAGCCATGGCGCTCTCCCATGATCCCGCCCAGCGCCAGTCCGCCCGCACCGCCCAGCAACATTCCCGAGGCGAAAATTGCCTGTGTGAGAGCTCGATGTTCGACCGGGAACGAATCGGAAATCATCGCCTGTGCCGCTGGCGCGTAAGCCGCTTCACCGATCCCCACCAGGCCGCGGCAAACAAAAAGTGCGGTGAAAGTTGGTGCCAGGCCGCTGCACATAGATGCGAGGCTCCAGAAGAGCACTCCGGCGGCGATTATCGTGTGTTGGCTGAAGCGATCCGCCAGGTATCCCGACGGGATACTCGCCACCGCGAGCACGATCAGCAGCACAGTTTGCAGTGATCCGAGTTGCGAGTCCGTCACATTAAAATGCTGCCGCAACAATGGCAGAAGCGGATTCAGCACCTGGCGATCCGCAAAGTTGACAAAATTGATCAAAGCCAGTACAGCAAGGAGACGCACTTGCGCGACATTGAACGGCATGAGGCGTGCCATCATGGATAAAATCAGTTCCCCTGGCGCAAGCGACCTGGCGACCGGCGGTTCGTACACTTTCCCGAGCTTTTCGGGACAGAAAGGGATTATATACCGCAGATGAGCGAAGCCAATCGGAACGCGACTACAAGTGACCGTTTGACCACTGTACTCTCCTACGGTGCATTGCTGCTGCTCGGTTATCTGGTTTTTCGAATCACTGCGCCATTTCTCGTTCCGCTTGCATGGTCCGCGGTGCTGGCGATCTTCTTTTTCCCGGCATTTCTTCTCTTGAGTAAACGTCTCTCGGTGACCAAAGCGGCATTGCTTTCCACCATCGGCGTCACTCTGGTCTTAATCGTGCCGGTCCTTATAGTGCTGCTGTTCGCGGGGCGCGAGGCGGTTGAAATTACGGTCCGGATTCGCAACCTGATCAGCGGTGGGGGAGTCGTGGTGCCGGTGAGCATGGCCGATGCCATCCGCCATCACTTGCCGCAATCCTTGCAGGAACTCGATTTCATGGGGCCACTTCAGCAGGGGATGGAGAGGGTGGCGTCATATCTAGCCGGCAGCCTCGCGAGCATGCTGAAAAATCTGTTTTCCTTTTTGGTCAATCTCTTCATTCTTCTCTTCGCCCTGTTTTTCATGTTCCGCGACGGCGAATCGATTCTCCGCGCGCTTCGGCACCTGATTCCTTTCGAAAAAAATATTCAGGACGAAATGCTCATGGAATCGCGCGACCTCATCTTTGCCAGCGTTGCCGTCGCGTTGCTCATCGCCGCCATTCAGGGCGTACTTGGCGGCACGGCCTTTGCCCTCACGCGCCTTCCCGCGCCCGTTTTCATGGGCGTCCTCATCGGTTTCTTTTCCATCGTACCCGTGGTCGGCTCGGCGTTGATCTGGGCTCCAGCGGCAGGTTTTCGGGCTGCTGGGATTGGTGGCAGGCCCAACCGTCGTCGCCGCGGCTTTGGGCGTTTTCCGCGTCTATATGCAGCACCGGGACGAACTCGAAGGGGCCAACGCGTAACTTCTTGCCATCCGCCGGGGCTAAATTCAGCGCTTCCGGCTTCGCTGTATGCTAGAGTACGCGCTCGAATGGCGAAATCTATCGAAATGAACATGAGCAAGCCGAAAGAACTCGGACTGGAGAAGCTTCGCTGGCGTTGCGAACTCTCTCGCATTCCGTTCGAAACCACCGCGCAGGCGCAAAAGCGCGAAGGTTTCATCGGGCAGGAGCGCGCCCTGCGTGCCTTGAAAATGGGAGTGGAACTTTCTGCGCCGGGTTATAACGTTTTCGTTTGCGGACTGGCGGGGACCAGCCGCGGCGGCACCATCGCCCAGATGATCGAGGAACTCCACCCGGCCACCAAGCCCTCGATGGACCGCTGTTACGTCAACAATTTCAAAATTCCCGATCGTCCTCGCCTGCTCGTTCTGCCGCGAGGTTCGGCGAACACTTTCAAGAAAGACGGACAAGCCGGCATCGATTTCCTGCGCCGCCGCATCCCGCAAGTTTTCGAAGGCGAACCTTTCCAGCGCCAGAAAGGGCGAATCGTCGAGCGCTTTTCCGTGCGCGAAAAAGAATTAATGGACGATTTCACCCGCCGCATTGCCCGCGACCAGTTCGCTCTCGGCCACATGCAGGTGGGCGCCGTCGCCCTGCCGGAAATTTTTCCCGTTCTCGAAGGCCAGATGGTGCCCATCGAAGACATCTCCAAAATGGTGCACGAAGGAAAACTGGAAACCGGCGTTGCCGAAGAGATCGAGCGCAAGTACGAACAATTCCGCCAGGAATTTACGGTCGTTTATCGTAAGACGCTGACACTCTCCCGCGAACTGGCCAGCGAACTGAGCTACCTGGAGCAGGAAGCGGCTTCCGTTCTCGTGGATGGTGTTATCGAGGAGTTAAAAGAAAAATATCCCGGAACTGGCGTGACCGAATATCTCGAAGAGGTACGCCACCACATCCTCGACAATCTCGGCCCTTTTAAGGAACGCGAAGGAGAAGAAGAACAAACCCCGGAATCTCCGGAAGTTCAGCAGCAGAAATCGCCCGGGCCCGAACGCGACCCCTTCCGCGTCTATGGCGTAAACGTCATTCTGGCCCACAACTCCGAGGACAATTCGCCTGTCATCTTTGAGACTACGCCGAGCTACGCCAACCTCTTTGGCACGATTCAACGCGCGTACGACTCGCGCGGCGGCTGGTCCAGCGATTTCATGGATCTTCGCGGCGGCTCCTTGCTCCGCGCCGACGGCGGCTTCCTGATCATGTACGCCATTGAAGCGCTTTCCGAGCAGGGCGTCTGGCGCGCGCTGAAACGCACGCTCAACCACAATCGCCTGGAAATTCAGCCGCTCGAAGTCTTCTATCCCTTCACAGCCACGGCGCTCAAGCCCGAGCCGGTCGAAATCAACGTGAAGGTCATCCTGATTGGTGATCGCGACCTGTATGAAGTCCTGTACGAATACGAAGAGGATTTCCAGAAAATATTCAAAGTCCGCGTGGAATTCGATGAAGAGATGCCGATGACCGACGGCGTAATCGAGGAATACGCAGGCCGTCTGCGCGCTCTCAGCGAAAAAGAAAATCTTTTCCCGTTCGATCGCGGAGCCTTCGCCGCCATTCTCGAATACGGAGTCCGGAGAGCAGGCCGCCGCAATAAAGTTACCGCTCGCTTCGTGGATATCGCCGACCTGGCTCGCGAAGCGCACTATGCCTCCGCCGCCGCCGGAGAAAATGTGGTTCGCGCAGCCCACGTGCGTTCCGCCATCGCTTCCAAGATGGAGCGCCACAACCTGGTGGAAACCCGCATCCGCGAGATGATTGAGGAAAAAACGCTGCTCGTGGATGTTTCCGGCGACTGCGTCGGTCAGGTCAACGGCTTGAGCGTGCTCGAAATCGGCGGCTACTCCTTCGGGAAGCCCGTTCGCATCACCGCCAGCGCCGCGCTCGGAAAGGCCGGCCTGATCAATATCGAGCGGGAATCGAATCTAAGCGGCAGGTTCCACGATAAGGGCGTGCACATCATCGCCGGTTATCTGCGCAGTTGCTTCGCTAAGGATAAGCCGCTCTCGCTGGCCGCGAGCATCTGCTTCGAACAGTCCTACTCCGGCGTCGACGGCGACAGCGCTAGCTCCACAGAGGTCTATGCGCTGCTTTCCGCGCTCTCCGAGTTTCCGCTTCGCCAGGACATCGCCGTCACCGGTTCGCTCAATCAAAAAGGAGACATTCAGGCTATCGGGGGCGTGAATGAAAAAATTGAAGGCTTCTTCGACGTTTGCCGCATCCTCGGCCTGACCGGCAGTCAGGGTGTCCTGATCCCCGCATCGAACGTCGATGACCTGATGCTGCGCGAAGACGTGCTCGATGCCGTCAGCAGCGGAAAGTTTCACATCTGGCCCGTCGCGCGCATCGAGCAGGGAATTGAACTCCTCACCGGCCAACCCGCCGGCTACCGCAACGGCGACGGCTCTTTCGAGGACAACACTGTCTTCGGCAAAGTCGACCGCCGCCTGATCGAAATGGCCCGCATGATGAAGGAATTCGACTAGCGGCGCTTCTCTCGCTTATTCCTTCGGCGCCTGATATCCCCGCCGGTGATCCACGCGATAGGCAGCCGCCGCGGATTTTCCCGTTGCGCCCGATCTGTCCACCTTCACGTCAATGGAATGCACGGCCCCGTCCGTCACGGGCAACGCAAACGCCAGGCTGTACTCGTGTCGCACAATTTCCGCCACCTCTTTGTACGTTTCCTGAAAGGCTTTGCCATTCATCGGGAAATACGCGCGCCCGCCGGTAAGCCCCGCGATCGCCTGCAACTTCCGGTCAGCCGCCGCAAACTCGTCCTGCGTTTGTTGAATCTTCACTTTGCTGCCCTGCTTGCCATTACGCAGCGGCCCGCTGGTGGAAACGCACAGGATGCGCACCTCGCCCGCCTGCAATCGAGCTTGCAGCGACAGCCATGCGGACGACGGGGATGTGTCCACGCCGGTCGAAATCAAAACAATCGTTTTCTTCCCCGGAACACGTTCCAGCCAATCCAGCACGCTGCTGAGGCTGCTGGAAAGATTAAGATCCGCGAATCCCAAGTTAAACCGGATGCTGCTGAGCGCAGCCTGCGCCGCTACTTTGTCCGTTGTAAAATCCAGAATCCCAAGCGGCGCGTCCGTATAACGCGCCACCGCCACTCGGTCTCCATCGGAGAGTCCTTTCATCATGGCGTCCGCCGCAAACAGGTTGGCGTCTTGCAAGAAATAAGCGGCCGGTCCGGCTTCGACGAGCAGCAGCACCTGCCCGGGCTCCTCGATCGGGGCGAACTCCGTTATGCGCTGTTCCCCGCCGTTATCGAATACATGGAATGCTTCCCGGAGCAGACCTTCGACAAATTTGCCCTTCTCGTCGGTTACGACCACACCGACATTCACTCTCGCTACGTTCACCCGGATGCTCTGGCCCGCCGCAACCGGCGCTTCCTGGGCTTTTCCCCGCGGGCCAAACAGCGACCAGATCAATGCGAAAACGAGCAGGCGGGAACCGCCGCGGCGCAGGGACATCGGAAGGAACTCCTCAAGCAACTCGATTCAGAGCTCCCCAAAATCGTAGCTCCCCTCCCAGAAACACCAAAGCCCTGTCCCGGCCTGAGTTTCCAGAAGTGAGGTCTCAGTGCACGGAACAGGGCTCGGAGATCGGATTGACCCCGCATCTCAGCCGGAAAGGAAGTGACCGGCCGGAAGAAAATCGTCAGGGTTTCGAAGCCGGCGCCGCTGCGGGAGCCGCCGCAGGCGCGCTGCTGGCATCCTTCGGCGTGGACAGATAGCCAGTGATCGCATTCCTGCCGACGTCGAACACCACAATTTCATACGGCGCCGTGCGAGCGCTGCCCTTCACGTAAAACTGCACCGGCTCGCCCGCAGTCCTGTCCTTCTTCTCGATAGCTCTGTCGTCGGCCATCACCGTCATAGTGTACTTGGATTTCTTTGGGTCCGTCTTGTTCACGGACATCTGCACGGGGCCCACGCGTTGCGGCGTCTTGGCTTTCTGCACCGTAAATTCGTAGTAGTTCCGGTCCCCCCGCCGCTTCAGCTCTTCCAGATCGTCATGGTTGTGCGCAATCAATCCGCTCATCACGCCCATGTCGCCCGATGCGCGCTCCAGCTTCGATTTGGTCGCTTCCAGGTCCGTACGCGTGGATTCAATGTCTTTCTTCGCGCCGGTGACGTCCGTCGCCACGGCCCCGATCTGTGCTTCGCTTTCTTTTTGTGCTTGCGCGATCTTTTCAGAAAGCTTTTGGTCGGAAGCCGTCTGCTGCTTGCGAATCGCTTCCGCCCGGCTCCGGGCGTCCGCAAGTTCCGCCTGCGTCATGCCGATCTTTTGCGACGTGACGTCCATCCGCCCCTTCAACTCGGCCAGCCGCGAGTTGGCTGCATCGAGCTGCGCGGTCAGGATTTTGTTCTGATCCTGGGCTTTGGTCACTTCCTGTTGCAGGTGCGTCTGCGCGGAATAACCCGCATAGGCCATCGCCCCCACTCCGGCAATCACCACTGCGAACAAGATGGTGATCCACCTTGGTGTTCCGCCGCCCTCATAGTGATAGGACTCCTGCGGGCTCGGAACATTTGGAGAAATGCTCATTCTTCCTCCTCGGGAAATTTCAATTCACTCGGAATTCGCTCTTTGGGATTATCCAACGAGATTCCACCTAAGTCTAATGCCCTTCACCGCGAGTTGGCTACTTTTTTACCCCTCGACGCAATCCGGCGTTCCGGCCACCGCGCGAATATGGAAGTGTTCAGCCCGCCGCGCGGCGTGAATTCGCCCTTCACCACGCACCATTCAGGCTTGGTGGCATCCACGATGTCGCGCAGCATTTTATTAACCGCATTTTCGTAAAAAATGCCCAGATTGCGATAGGCCAACAAATACATCTTCAGGGACTTCAGCTCAATGCAAGCCTTGCGTGGCTTGTACTGAATGGTGATCGTTCCGTAGTCGGGAAGACCGGTCTTCGGGCACACCGAGGAGTATTCGGGAAACCTGGTGGTGATCACATAGCCCGGATACTGGTTCGGCCAGGTTTCCAGTTGCGGCAGCTTTGAGGAAATCCCGGCTTGGGCGTGTTCATCGGTATAATTCGGCATAGCGTCCTCTGAAACTATTGTACCCGGGAAGCCGGTACTTCTGTCCCTTGCCACTCTTGGGCATCTGTCCTATCCTGTGGGCAAATTGGAGGGGAATCCACCTACCCAGATGAACTGTCCCATCTGCAAGCAGGGTGGTGCGCGTCGCTCGCGCCGCCAAACGACTGCCGATTACATTCTGAGCGCCGTTGGTGTCTATCCGTGGCGTTGCCAAAGCTGTAGAGTGCGGTTCCACGCCCGGTTGATGTCTCTGAGCAATTCGCTCCACGCTCATTGCCCGATTTGCGGCAATCTTGCCCTGAAGCGCATCTCGCCGGAACACGTGGACGCCGTCTTCGGATTTCTCTGGCGGAATCTGCGCATCCCGGCGTTCCGCTGCGAACCTTGCCGGCACAAATATTTCTCCATTTTGCCCCTGCAGCAGCAAGCGAAGCACGAAGTGGGATTCAGTTCCGGCGCGTGAGGCCCTGAGCAATTCCTATTGCGAACAGTCCAGTGATTTCCCCTGCCTGATCAAGCCTCGTTCATCCGAGAGCACGGCGTATCCGCATTTCGGGTCGGTCACATCCTCGAGAAGCAAGTCGTAAGCCTTGTCTCCATTTGACAGATGCAGCCGCAGCCGCCAGCCCGGGACGATCTCCGCTCCATTCCCATACAAAGCGTGCGCTACCGTGGGAAAGTCAGCGGGCGCCCACTTCGTTCCATTCGAAGAGAAATCGCCGATCCCCAGCAGAGTGTCCCAGTTCGCGTAAACGTCGTGTTTCTTGCGATAGTCCGCCTCCGCCGCATTGATCGCCTTCACCAGATTCTGCGCAAAGCTCCGCCGTTCGCGTTCCCGGTCGGCCATCGCCGTGGACCCCTTCTGCGCCCGGCTGGCCGCCTGGCAACTCAATATCAGTATCAGCAGCAAGGCGCCTCTTTGCATTTTTCCACGCATCGCTTTTCCTCTCCCGGTGCTCGCACGGGAAAAAACGAACCGTGCCTAGTGTAAACGAGGTCCCCGGATTCACCCAGGCAGCGGCTCCCTCGCATGGCCCCATCGGCCCTGTGCAGCAAGCCTTCTGCTGGAGTATGATGCCTTTCCCAACCCTGCCTTTCCCCCGGCAGGTAGACGGACGGAGGCAGCCATGGACGCAACCGCTCCCTCTCAGGAAGCCGCCCGAGTCGCGGCCCTGGATCGCTACGCGATCCTCGATACCGAACCCGAACAAACCTTCGATGACCTGGTGATTCTCGCGGCCTACATCTGCAAAACTCCCATCGCCATGCTTTCCCTTGTGGACGAGCACCGGCAATGGTTCAAATCAAGAGTCGGCGTGCAGATCCGGGAAACCCCCAAAGAAACTTCGTTTTGCGCGCATGCCATCCAGCAAGAGGACCTCTTCATCGTCCCCGACACCCTGAAAGACCCGCGCTTCAAAGACAATCCAATGGTACTGGGTGAGCCCCACATTCGCTTTTATACCGGGGCGCCCATCGTCAATGAAGATGGCTTTGCGCTGGGCACTTTATGCGTGATTGACCGGCAGCCGCGCGAACTGGACTCCGAACAGAAAGAAGCCCTGTGGGCTCTGAGCCGGCTGGCGCTTGGTCAAATGGAACTTCGCCAGAATCTGCAACTCCTCAAAGAGGCCCTCAACGATCGCACCCGCGAAGAACACGCCCGGGAATTAGAATTGAAGCGCCTGGAAGAAAAACTCGTCCGCGTGCTGGGTCTGAAGATTTAGGCGAGGTCCACGACTGTTCGTTGCAGTTGCAATTCTGAACAGGGCCACTCGATTTAGCAGTGACTCGCGTCACAACGTCGCTTAATCTTGTATATGCCAGCCTGACCCGGCTTCCACAGACTGACGGAGATCACTAAATTGTCGAGAGTAAGCCTCCTGCTGATGCTCGCCTGCCTCTTGGCTGGGCGGACACAAGGAAAACAGCCGGTCCAGGGCGCTGTCAAGAAGACCTGCGATTCCGGGATTATCCTCAAATTGAGTTCTGCCGCCACATCCCAGGGCAGCCTTCTTCTCGCAGAAATTTCCGGCGCCAAACCCTCCCAGGAATTCACCGCGGAGTGGGATGGCCGGCCAATCCCCCTGTGGCGCGAAACTCCGGCCTCTCCCACGATTCATGCACTTCTCGGCGTGGACCTGGAAAAGCCCGCGGGCCGCTACGAGTGGAAACTTAGCTGGTCCGCCGCAGATGGCAAACCTATCGCGTGCAGCCTGCCCGTCACCGTGCGTGCGGGAAAATTTCCCATAGAACGCTTAACGGTCGAAAAACAGTTTGTCCAGCCGGACCCCGAACAGCAGAAGCGCGCCGAGGAAGACCAGAAAAAAATGAAAGCTATCTACGACACGGTCACGCCAGAGGTGTTGTTGGAAAGGGAAGTTCATCATGCCGTTGAAAGGCGTAACCACCGGGGGGAATTTCGGGCGCCGCCGCGTGTTGAACGGCGAAGCCCGCTCACCGCACGCCGGCGTCGATTTCCCCGCAGCCACTGGCACGCCCGTCTATGCCGCGCAATCCGGAAGAGTTGTGCTCGCCGAGAATCTTTATTATTCCGGGAACACAGTGGTGATCGATCACGGCTACGGCATCTACACTCTTTATGCCCATCTCTCGGAAATTGCCGTCAAAGCCGGCGATCCCGTCGAAGCCTCCGCTGAAATCGGCAAAGTCGGCGCCACCGGGCGCGTCACCGGCCCGCATCTCCACTGGGGGCTCACCATTGACCATGCCCGGGTCAACGCCCTTCAAATCGTCCAGCGTCAGCCGTGATGCCGTTCCGTATTTTTGTTACAGCCCGTTCACGCATTTCACGCTGTGAATGGGTCATTCTCGTTCGATGTCCCGCAAAGCGCCGGACTGGGGAAGCGCCGCTATTTTGGCCGGGAGAGGGAACCGCGTCCGCATGCTTGCCCGGTTGCTTGACACCGGCGCTTATTAAGCATACTTTATCAAATTAGTTCACTATAGTTAACATGGCCTGTTTATTTCCAATTCGCCTGCGCCAGGGGTTGCTTCTCGCCTGCCTCTGCCTGCTCCCCTTTCGCACTCTCATGGGGCAACAATCCGATTCCTCGCTTCAAACGCCCGAGGTTTCCACCGAGACTCCCGCCCCGCCGCCGGACGATCCGGCTCTGATCATGTTTCCCCACGCGGAATGGGACCGCCTGTGGCTCTCCGGCCAGGCAAATTTCATCTCCCAGTGGCATCCCGCGTTTCATTCGCCCTATCAGGGAAAAAACAGCCTCACGCCCGAAGCCCAGGACGCCAGTTCGCGCGTGCTTACTCTCTACACCGGCTTGCGCGTGACGAAAACGACGGAATTCCTCTGTGACGTCCAGGAAACCGGCGGCCGCGGCCTTGGCGAAGCCCTCGGTGTCGCCGGCTTCTTCAACCTCGACGTCGTCCGGAATCCCACGCTCAGCAAAGCGCCTTACGTTGCCCGCCTCATGTGGCACCAGATCATTCCCCTTGGCGGCAAGAAAATCGCGTCCGGCCGTACCCCCTATTCTCTTTTCCGCGAACTCCCCGAACGGCGCCTCGAACTCCGCTTCGGTAAAATGAGCCTCGCTGACTTCTTCGACTTCAACACCTACGGCACCGACACCAATCTCCAGTTCATGAACTGGGCCGTGGACAACAATGGCGCTTATGATTACGCCGCCGATACCCGGGGTTTCACTTTCGCGGCGCTCCTGGAATATCACGACAAAAATTACGTGATCCGCTTCGCCGAAGCGCTGATGCCCAAAGTCGCCAACGGCATTCACCTCGACGCGGACATGAGCCGTGCGCGTGCCGAAAACATCGAGCTCGAACTGCACGGCAAAGTCCTGAAAAACCGTCCCGCGGGTGTCCTCCGATTGCTCAGTTACGTCAATCACGCCAACATGGGCGATTATCGCGATGCGGTAAACTCCTGGCTCGCCAATCCCACCACGCCGGTTCCGGAAATCACCAATCACCCTCTTCAGACGACGGTCAAATACGGCTTCGGCGCCAATTTCGAACAGCCGCTTACTGATTGGCTCGGCCTTTTCGGGCGTTGGGGATGGAACGAAGGGCAGCACGAATCCTACGCCTACACCGAAGTGGACCAGACCTGGCAGATCGGTGTGGGCGGCAACGGCGGCCGCTGGGGCCGCAAATATGACCGCGTCGGCTTGGTCTTTGTTAGCAACGGTATCAGCCACGACCATGCGCGCTATCTAGGCCTTGGCGGACTGGGATTTCTGTTGGGTGACGGAAAACTGAATTATTCGCGGGAAAACATTCTGGAAAGTTTTTATACGTTGCACGCCTGGCGCGGAATTTTTCCGGCCTTCGGTCTTCAATACGCGGTCCATCCCGGATACAACGCCGACCGCGGCCCGGTGCTTGTTCCCTCCCTGCGGCTCCACCTCGAATTCTAGGTGAGCGCCGCGATTCGGTTCACCGGAAAGTTGCCACCTGTGCCTGCGCTTCGGCCAGCCGCGCCCGCGTCGTACGCACTATGGTCGCGAAGCGCTTCGTCAATTCGCGGATGCGATCCGGCTTGTGCAGCAGCATGGACTCTCGCGGTATCAATTCTTTCCCCACGCTGATCGCCGAGACGCCCGCCAGAATATAATGGGCGGCATTCTGCTGATTCACCCCGCCGCCCGCGATCAGAGGGATATCCGGGAAGGGCCTCTTCAGGGTGCGGATATAGTTATCCGCGCCAACCAGCGAGCAGGGAAATATCTTCACGAAATCCGCGCCCGCTTTCCACGCGGCAAGCACCTCGGTCGGCGTCAATGCGCCGGAAATCATGATCACCTCGGGATTTTTTGAGACCAGTTGCACGGTGGGCAGGTCCAGTGCCGGGTTGCTGATGAATTGTGCGCCGGCATCCATGCACTCCCGGGCGGTCTCGGCGTCCACAACCGTGCCGGCGCCCAGAATCACCCCGGGAACTTTCTTCACCAAATCGCGAATCACTTCGATTGCACCGGGGACGGTCATCGTCACTTCAATAATCGGGATTCCGCCATGGGCAATCTCTTCCACCGCGAACCTCGCATCGTCGGCGGACGACGTCCGGATTACCGGCACAATGCCGACCTCTTCTACCCGGGCACGGAGTTCCTCTTTTTTCATGTTGACCTTGCCCCCGAGCGTTCCCGCTACGTCCTGCGCCGCGTCGCCAATTCGCGAATTCTTACTGCATTATAGTCGGCGCTCCGGGAAATTCCACTGCGCTGCGTACAATCGCTACACAGCGAAGTCGGTGGTAGACTCGTGACGGGAGCACAATCGAATGGCTAAGAAAAAGAAAACCACCAAGAAGGCAAAAAAGAAAACAGCGCCGCGCAAGCCGAAGAAACAAGCGAAGAAAGCAAAATCCGCCCCGAAGCTGGCGCTCAAGAAAGCCCCCAAAAAGAAAGCCACAAGGAAGCGCCCGCGCGGCAAAGTGGACTCCGCCGAACTTGTCGGCTATCAACGGAAAGGTCTCGGCTCATTCACAGGTGGACAGTCCGGCGATATCCAGGGCATCTCCGGTCGCGCCGGCATCGACTCCGAAAGCGTCACCGAGCTTCTCGAAGAGGGGCAGACGTTCGAAGCGGAAGCCGTGTCCGGCGTCGAGAACGCCGCTGATCCCGACGTTTCCGAAGTCGTCACCCACGAAGTCCCGGAGGACGATGTTCCTGGGGAATACCAGGACAAGGACTAACTGGATCTCTGGCCAACATGCGGATCGGCGTTATTTCCGATACTCATGGCCTGCTCCGGCCTGAAGCACAGCGCGCCTTGCTCGGCGTGCAGCTCATCATTCACGCGGGAGACGTGGGCACTCCCGAAATTCTCACGCAACTCAAACTCATTGCACCCGTCTTTGCCGTTCGCGGCAACGTGGACACGCAACCCTGGGCGCAGGCGCTGCCCTTGACCACCGTTGTCGAAACCTCTGGCTTCAATTTTTATGTCCTTCACAATCTCCAGGACCTCGACCTTAAACCGCAAGCCGCGGGTTTCGACGCCGTCATAAGCGGCCACACCCATCAGGCCGCCGAACGTCGGGATTCAGGAGTGCTTTACCTGAACCCGGGCAGCGCTGGACCACGCCGCTTTCAACTGCCGGTGACCCTCGCCCTGCTGGAACTGGCCAAGAAGCCGTGGCAGGTGGAAATCGTTACACTGTTGGCTCCCTGACCGGAAGCAGTTGAAGGTATGTGCTTGGACCGCGACTCCGCACAAGGGGTCGGCCCAACCAACCCCATTAGGGCGCTGGCAACACCACCGTAATTCCGCGCCTGCCGATACCGCGGAGCTGCGACCAACACTGGCCAAAGTGCTCCGTAGTACTTGGCAAATCATTGAGGATATTGATAGTTACCCACGGTGTGATCGCTGCCCCTGACACAGTCTTCACAGCTCGGTTCTGCCTTTTGGCCCCTGTTTCGGCCTTCGGAAACTGAACTTTAGATCGCCTTCCTCCCGCCCACCCCCTAGCGGGCGGGGAGTTTCGCATGATCCCGAAGGAGCGTTCCCGTCCGGACGAGGCGGCCCACGGCCCGTATTAAAATCGTGAAAAACTTAACGGAAGTACTGGCGTACTGGAAACGTCAGGTGTATTTTAGTACGGCCCGGCTATTGTTCTGGAAGCGTGCTGCAGGGCAGAATCATCCGCAGAGTCAGCCGCGCCTGAATTGTTTCCTGAAATCCGCGCAGAGTCCTCCGCAGCGAGCTCGTGCAGGTTTCTCTGGAATTGATGCAAGGACGCGGGCAAGAGCGGATCGATGAGTTCCGCAGCGGGAAGGTCCCCGTGGGTGTTCTGCACTTTCGCTATCGCGAGCGCAGGCGTACATTGCGCGTCACTCTCACCCTGCCGGTGATCGCACATGGTGTGAACGATCAAGGCGAGAAATTCTGCGTGCGTTGCGCGACGCGTTCCATCAACAAGCAAGGCGCCCAGTTGGTCATGGATGAACCCCTCGTCGCCGGCCAGGATCTTTTGTTGGTGAACGAAAACACCAACCGCTCGACCGAATCCCGCGTCGTGTATGCCAAGAAAGAACGCGACGGCCATTTTTACGTCGGCGTGGAATTCGTAAACTCCGAAAATAATTTCTGGAAAATGACGTTCCCGCTCCCCGGCGCTCGCCCGCTGCGGCGCCCCCTCGGCTCCAAAGCCATGGCCTGATTCGTTTTTTCGCTTAACTCACTTCCTTCTTTTTGCTCTGCCTGTGCGCTTTCCCTTTGTGCGCGCCTTTATCACCAGACCGCTTGCGATGGATTCGTGCAGCTTCCGGGGCAGCTTGGCCAGAACCAGTTCATAGGACTCGCGCAGCAATTGCGCGATTTCCCCGGCGGGCAGCGCGTCCGGCGATTCCAACGCAATCCACTTTGCCCGCGCCAGATACGGCGCCGGGATAACTCCGGGCCGTTCCGTAAGCTCCGCGAAATTTTCCGGGCTGGCTTTCAGCGAAAGCCAGACTTTCGCGGGCTCCAGCCGCGCCACCGCGAACATTTTGCCGCCCACCTTGAACAGCAGGTCATCGCCCCATTGAATCTGCTCCGTCGCGCCCGGAAACGACAGGCAGAGCTTTCTCAACTGGTCGATGTTCATGGAATGATTGCCCGCTTATGCAGTTCAGTCGGCCGCGTAGCGCCGGAAAAACGAATCGGACTTCCACTGTGGTTTTGCGGAATCATTCGCTGTTGAAATTAAGAACCGGCGGGTGAACTCTTCATAAGTCGCCGCGGCTTGCAGGTCCACCGGCTGGTTTACGTCATCCGACGGCGCGTGGTAGCGGTTCGTCAGCCACTCCTTGAAGACCTTTTGTTCCGGCGTGCCCAGCTCGAAGCCGATGTCAACCTTCACCGCCGGCACTCCTTTCTTGATGAAGCTGTACTGGTCGCTGCGGATAAACGCGTTGCGCAGGGGTTCCGGGTCCGCGATGGGCTTGATGCCCATGGATTGCGCGATCTTTGCCGCGCTCGTGCCTAGGTCCGATTCTTCAATCCCTTCGATCTTCAGGATTTTCAGAGGCACGATCGGCAGGAACATATCCGCGTTGATGTCAGCCACAATCGATTTCGCCGGCACCGTCGGATACGCCGCGAAATATTTCGAGCCCAGCAGACCTTTTTCTTCCGCGGTCACCAGCAGGAAAATCACGGAGCGGCTCAGTTTCTCGGGATGAGCCTTCAGGCTCGCGGCAATGTCCATTACCAGCGCGCTGCCGGAGCCGTCATCCATGGCGCCATTGTATATTTTGTCGCCGTTGATCGGCGCTCCGATTCCGATGTG
>WNEZ01003049.1_pt1 | contig 15771 bp, 16 predicted proteins | sample 5400521 | NCBI WGS metagenome assembly WNEZ01 (sample SAMN13153339, study PRJNA577476) | soil metagenome | isolation source: 120 cm saprolite under Douglas fir tree site 2 hole 1 replicate 1 | place: USA:California | collected 2015-04-18
ATGCGCGCGAGCTGCTCGGCGGCAACGGCATCCTGCTCGAGAACCACATCGGCCGGTTCGTGGCCGACGCGGAGGCGATCTACTCCTACGAGGGCACCAGGGAAATGAACACGTTGATTGTCGGCAAGTCCATCACCGGGCTGAGTGCCTTCGTCTAACGCTACGCAACACTGGATTCCCAAGTGGGGCAGCGTCACGAACCTGACGATCACTAGCACGAACGGGGAAGCGGCATGAACGGCGCGGAAAGTCTTTTGCGAACTCTTGTCGAATCGGGTGTAGAGGTCTGCTTCGGCAATCCCGGCACATCGGAAATGCACTTCGTGGCGGCACTCGACAGGGTCGAGGGTATGCGGGTCGTGCTCGGTCTTTTCGAAGGCGCCGTAACCGGGATGGCCGATGGTTACGGCCGCATGGCGGAGAAGCCGGCCGCGACCCTGCTGCACCTCGGACCAGGGCTGGCGAACGGGCTGGCCAATCTCCACAACGCGCGTCGCGCAGCGACGCCGATCGTCAATATCGTCGGTGACCACGCGACGTACCATGCGCAATATGATGCCCCGCTTGCATCTGATGTTCACGGTTTTGCCCGACCGGTCTCCGGTTGGGTACATTCGTCGGCGAGCGCCAAGACTGTTGCCGCAGACGGAGCGCGGGCCGTGCAGGCAGCGCTGCAGTATCCCGGTCAAATCGCAACGTTGATTCTGCCGGCCGACACGGCGTGGCTGGAGGCTGACCGCCCGGCGCCGGCCTTGCCGAAGCCGACGCCGGCCGTGGTTTCCGGCGCGGCGACCGATCAGGCCGCTGCCGCGCTCGGATCGGGCCGGAAAACCATGATGCTGATCCGCGGAGCCGCACTGAAGGAACGCGGACTCAATGCAGCTGGCCGCGTCGCCGCGGCGACCGGCGCGCGGATCGCCTGCGACACCTTCGCCCCGCGTTGCCAGCGAGGCGCCGGGCGCGTGCAGGTCGAACGCATTCCCTATTTCGCTGAGCAGATCGTCGAATTCATGAACGGGACGGAGCAACTGATCCTGGTCGGTGCGAAGCCCCCGGTGAGTTTCTTCGCCTATCCGGACAAACCATCCTGGTGCACGCCTGAGGGCTGTAGGATTCTCTATCTCGCCCACGCTCACGAGGATGGTACGGCCGCCCTGGAGGCTCTCGCCGACGCTGTGAGGGCAGCCGAGCAGCCGTCGCGTGTCGGCCCGTTCAGCAAGCCCGATATTCCGGTCGGACCGCTCGATCCGCTGACGGCCGGACAGGTCATCGCCCATTATCTTCCGGCCGGTGCCATCATTTCCGACGAAGGCGCAACCGCAGGCGGCGGCGTTCATCGATTTGCCGCCAATATCGAGCCGCACGATCATCTTGCGCTGACCGGCGGCGCGATCGGGCAGGGCATTCCCGTCGCCACGGGCGCCGCGGTTGCCTGTCCGGACAGGAAGGTTGTCTGTCTCCACGGCGACGGCGGGGCGATGTATACGCCGCAGGCGTTGTGGACGCAGGCACGGGAGTCGCTCGACGTCACCACGGTGGTCTTTGCCAACCGTTCCTACGCAATCCTCAATATCGAGCTCGCGCGGGTCGGAGCCGGCGATCCCGGACCCAAGGCCTTTTCAATGCTCGATCTGCACAATCCTGAACTTGATTGGGTCAAGCTTGCGTCCGGCATGGGCGTGGAGGCGAGCCGCGCAACGTCGGTTGAGGAATTCGCGCCCCAGTTCGCCAGCGCGATGAAAGATCATGGTCCTCGTCTCATTGAAGTCGTCCTGTAATTCTTGTGCGTCACCCTGGCGACTTGGCTCGCCGCGGTGATCCGACGAGGCGATGCGCCAGTCGCCGCAATCTTGCTTTGAATAGCGTCGGACTTCGAATCCGAGCGTCCGAAGTTCGAATCCTCTCCGAGGCCCACGCGCCAATTTGGTTTCCGCCGAGCATCAATCCGGCACCTTCCAAAATGAAGACGAATAGTAGGAAACGGAATTTGCCCTCGTTTCGCTTCACCCAATCCCAAAATGTGATCATGTGTGTTTGTCCCTGGACACACATCATCGCTCCCCCGGCCACCACGTTGACGGCGGATCGCTCGCCGAAATCTTGGTAGTCCGCAGCGCGACCAGATGGCTGCGCTTGTAGGGATAGCGCTTGAGCCGCTTGATTTCCTGGGGCATCTCGCTAAGGTTGCATCTTTCAGTTGGGGTTTCAATCATGGCTAAGAAGGCGAAGAAGGCCAAAAAGGCTAAGAGTGCGGTAAAGAAAGCAAGGAAATCCGTCACGAAGAAGAAGAATGGGACTGGCGGGACGGGTCCTAGACGGAAGTAAGATTCATGAAGCTCCAAGGATACCGAGACACGTTCTACACTTACTCGGGCAAGGTTAGTGATATTTGCCGATCATTGGCTCTGGCCGGTGTGGGTATCCTATGGATCTTCAAGAAGGAGTCTAATGGTCAAATATCTGTCCCGCAGGAGCTAATCTTGCCAGGCCTGCTGATCATCGCAGGCCTGCTCGCAGACCTTTTACAATATTTCGTAGGGACGGTTATTTGGTTCATCTATTATCGCCAAAAAGAACGCCAAGACGTCGGTGAAGAGGTCGAATTGCCGCTCCACAGTGAATGGCTTGAGGTTCCTATACAGATAGTTTTCTGGCTGAAGGCAGTTCTCTTTGTCGTCGCATACTGTTTCATCGCATTATTTTTTTATCACACAGTCACGTTCAAATAGGGCAACCGCTAATCGTGTCTCGTCCGGCCACTGATCGGCGTTGTGCTGATCCAGTGCGAGCACTTGTAGTCGGCGCAATAGATCTGCAGGCCCCGCACGCCTGACGCACGCATTTCGCCGAGGGTGATCTTCTGGGGACGGGTCATTCAATTTGCCGAGGTTACGGTCGCTCTGCCGCGACCCCGACGAGTTTTGTAATAGTTCGTATTCCGGGAAAATTCTTCTTCGGCACTGCGGTTGCGCGGATATAGCAATACGTCTTGTTGGCGTCCTCGCCGACCCCGTTGGGCTGGCCACAAACATCTGTCACGCGTTTAAGGTCCGCATCCGACAACGAAGTAAGATCGCAATTGCCGAGGGACACACCAACGACCCTTTGGTCTAGGAGTATTCCGCCGCAAATATATTCCGCAGCATACGATTGTTGTGCGAGACCGACGATGCACGCAAGTGCCAACACAGCCTTGCAAGGTATCTTCATTTGTCCTCAAGAGAGCTGCACGTTGCTTGTATCTCCCCGACTGGCCGTTGACCATTCAACAGGGTCTCCGTGTATGTGAACGAGCCTCGACCGCTTTCGAGCAATTCACCACGCATCTTCCAAGCGGGAGGCCAAATTTGACGTCGAGGAGTGGTTCCAACCCAAGATAGCTTACCGGCAACTAGGCTGCCCTGAAATTTTACAGTGTCAAAGTTGTCCGTCGGAAGCGACTGCGCATTGTCTTTGTAGTTGTGAACGACGGTCGCAGGGTCGTTTAATCCGCCGTGATTGTGAAACGACGCGCATATCGATATCGTCTGAAGGTCCCTGAAAGGCTCAGCCCAGAAATCATTGAGACCCGCGCCTCAAACGCGTTGTGACCACAGCTTATCTTGTACACGACCACGTCTGCTCGACTGATCGTGTGCCCGAGCAAGCTAAAGACAATCGCCATGCAGCCGATGAAATGTTGCTGACTCATCCCAGGAGATCATCCCCTTTTTCTAGAAGAATGCGCCAACCGAGAGGGCATCGGCAAGCCGCTAGGGATTGTGGCGTCTAACATGGTATAGGAGCAACCATGGGGCTGCTGACTGTCCGAAAGCATGCTTCGAGAGTTGAGCATTGGTTGAAGGCGGAAGTTCGCGAAGAACACCGAGAGAAGTCCCCTTCAGTAATTGTTATGCGAAAAGTAGTGGGGAGGTCTTCGGCGATGTTTATCCGAGATGCTATCATCGGGAGCCTGCTTGGAATTTTTGGGTACGCAGGCACGGCTTGTGCCAACTCGTGCTCGAATGTGGATGCATTTAGCTCATACGACAGGAGTGGATTACAAGAGAGTGACTTCGGGATATATGCAGTTGGGACATTCAGAATTGTGGACGAGGCGGATGAAAGCAAACAGCCTATGTTTAACCTCGCTACGGTGAATTGCGAAAAACAAACTGATGACATGGGCAGAGCAACAGGTCTTGAATGTAAAGTTGCAAAGGCTGTTGTGTGGGCATCATCAGATAAGCCGGACACTGACAAGCCAAATTGTTCGCTCGACCTCGACTCTTCTTCATATTCAATGAAGCAACTTCAAAAAGGCATCCTCACGGGGTTCGAGGAGTCCACTAGCTGTTTCAACTCGATACTGACCATCGATAGAAATACGAAACGGGTATATTTGTCGTTCACGCGAACGAAATACGCGGACAATTACGATAAGATCAAACCGGGCACCTGCGGTGAGCTTCCTCGCACAGAGGCATTGATGAACTGCACTGCATGGCCAAAAATTCGCAAAGGCGGAGGACCGCCGCGTTACTGTGATTTCAGCGGCTCCAGCGACAAGTAATCAGTTTCGCGGCTGACGCACGCATTTCGGCGAACGTGATCTTTGTCTGGTACCTCGCATACGAATGTGGGCTGTGTTACAACCTTGGCTCACCTAGCCAAGGACGCAACATGAGGACGACTCTGATCGCCGCCGCATTGATCGCCGCGGCGCTCCCGGCGTATGCCGAGGGCACGAAAGAATTTTTGGAGAAGTATAGCAATGGAGAAGACTTGGTCTCTCGCGTCTATCTCAAGGGGATGGGTGATGGCATCAGCGCCTACAACGCGCGCAAGCGGACCTACTGCCCGCCTGATCGAGTTGGAATTGTCGATGCTCAATACGCACTGATCATCAGGAACTTCGTGGCCAAGTATCCCAACCTGACGGACGCGCCCATCGAGGTGACGCTGATATTTGCACTCGAAGACGCATTCCCGTGCAAATGATAACAGAGCACTCAGTAAGTCCGCGCAATGGATCAGCAGGCCGCGAACGCCTGACGAGCGCATTTCGCCGATATCTTTTTGTGGGCGGGTCATATCAACCCTTGTCGAGCCTGATGGGGTTAGTTACGAACCCCGTCATTGTCCTCATGCCGATGTCCATCGCCATCACTACAACGACGTACAGGCACACAAGGATACTCAGCCAGATCGAGAGTGTCGGATGGATGAGTATCGAAATCATCCCCACAAACTGCAATAAAAAGAAAACAACAAATATCCCAACAATCCAAAGCAACATCGATAGCCAACCGATCACCACATAAATCGCCTGTCGTCTTGACAAGTGACGACCCACCAAATCTGGGACGGTTGCTCCAATCGCTATGCCATAGCGTAGCCGCAAAGCCCTAAGTACGGTTGGATTTCCTTCTGCCTGCACCTACACATACACATGCATGAGGTCCGTGATCCGGGCCTGCTCGATTGATGGCGGCATCATATGGATTTGAAGACTGGCGATCACAAAGAGCAAAAGCTCGCGAAAGTTAGCTGCCTTTGCAGAAAGCCCCAACGTGGAAACTGACATATCTGGAAACGCTATCGCGACCAGTAAGAGAAGCAACATCGTCAGCCGCACGATATCTACATTTCGGGCGCGTGCATCTAATGCATCCTTGCGCTTCTCTAGCCCTTCAATGAACTTCTCAGTAAAGAGCTTTTCGCGCAGGTTGGCATCATTGAGGATGCCTTGGAATAGCTCGTTGTCCTTAGCTCGCTGCTCATCCCATCGAAACTTATCTTTGTCGTCCATTGAGCCGCATCCTTTTTGCCAGCCCGAGACTGCGCTCATCACGTCTTTGCCGTGGACGCTGCCCCACGGTCGTCATGCGAACGATTCCGTCACCCGGCTCATCGCCGGATGCGTCCGGTTCTTCACCTTGATCCAGTGCTTCGACCGGCCAGCCTGATAGGGACGGTCGCGGCGCTTCGATACCAAACCCTCAAGACCCACGTTGCAGGCGGCGCGAAACAGGTCGGGAACGATCTCGCCCTGTTCCGTGGGCGCGACAAAGATGCCGTCCGGTCGACGCGCCAACAGGCGGGCGAGGTTGGTCTTGCGCATCGACAACGGCAGGCTTCGCAGGTCGTCACCGTCGAGCGCCAGGATATCGAAGGCATAGAGTTGCACTTCGTGGTCATGCTTGCGCGAGTGCAGCGCGTTGAAGTCGGCGATGCCGTCGACACCGAGCACCACGGCCTCGCCGTCGATCACGAACTGCTTGACGCGGTTCTTCAAGGCCGCTTCCACGATCCACGGATAACGGTCACTCCAGTTGTAGCCGCCACGGGTGATCAGGCGCACGCGGTCGCCGTCGCGCTCCAGCCGCAGCCGGTAGCCGTCGTATTTGATCTCGTGCAGCCAGTCCGGGCCGGTCGGGACGGCGTCGGATTTGGTCGGAAGGCAAAACTCGAAGGTGCGCATCGTCGAGGGGGGGGTGGATCGTGGAAACTGCTCAGATAGGCATTCGGGTCGAAGATTGCGAATCCGACGACGACGGTGCGGTCAGAATCGTATTTCAATGCTAGGCTGCAATCGGCCAGTATGGCCATCCCAAACCGCTGCCATTAAAATCCGCAGGAAGGATGAGGCCCGATGTTTGCGTTCGTCTTGATGCCCTTCGACCCAGCCTTCGACGACATCTATAGGCTCGGCATCAAGGAGACGGCTGAGAAACTGGGCATTCGTGCCGAGCGCGTCGACGAACAGATCTTCCACAAAGAGAACATCCTTGAGCGAATCTACGGTCAGATCGACGCCGCCGATCTCATCATTGCCGACCTAACCGGTCGTAACCCCAATGTCTTCTACGAAACGGGCTACGCCCACGCCAAAGGCAAAGTGTGCCTGCTGCTGACGTCGAAAGCAGACGACATACCATTCGATCTCAAACATCACCGTCATCTCATTTACGGCGACTCGATACAGAACCTTCGGCAGGCTCTGTTGAAAGACCTCGACTGGCTCAAGTCAGAAATCGCAAATCGACGCTCAGTTCTTACTGTTCGGCTGAACAAGAACAAAACGTCTGGTCTCTTGGAGAAAGGACGAATGGAGTGCCAATGCCAAGATCGATCTGGTGTTTGACCTGAACAATGACACGACTGTGCCATCCCCGGAAATCGAGGCCGTCTACTTCGACACAGGAAGAGGATGGACGTTTAAGCAAGACGGTCAGGAATGTGCCACCCGCCAAGATGACGGCGACAAGAACGGCTTCAGTCATTTCATTCGCTCGCCGGTCCGCAGATTGCAGGCCAAGTCATGGGCCGAAATCAGAATCAGCGGCGAGAAAATCCTAGAGACCAAGTATGGAGCCAACAACAGGGACAAAGTGTTCCAAGACAAGTACCGGGTTGCGGGGCGAGCCAAGGTTCGCATTCTGACCGTTGAAGGTGCGTTCGATTTTCCAATCGATCTGGACATCGAAGTCGACGAGTTTCCGTTCTGACAAAGCGAAGTTGGCGCTAGAATGAAATGGTCCCGCCTTGTCTATTGTGCCGCAATCACGGCCCTCACGACGTTTCTGGTTATGCGCGGCACTAGCCCGTGGTTCACCGTCCCACTAGCCGCTTTTGCCGTGTGGTGGACGTTCATGTGCACCCGCGCATTGTGGAGTGTGGCGAGTTTCCGCGTTGCGATTTGGCGTCTGCACCAAGCGCCCTCGCTTTCGGCAGACGACCTGACTGTGCCGCGTAAGGTCAAACAGTGGGAATGGTTGTCCGGGACCCGGCGTTTCCGCCTTAGGAAACCCGGAGCCCCGTCAACCGGAACAGCATCTCAGCAAGGAGACCAACTGAGACCGCTCGGCCTGCTTGACACTTAACCCGCTTCCATGGAATGGCCTTGATCTAGCGCAAGGGGTATACGGCGCTATGAGCAACCGACTACGAGCGTAATCGCGACTCAAGGGGGATTTCGGAAGGGAGGCGCACTTGAGGGCGACAGGCATCGCAGTAATCGCGATTTCCTTCATCGCGATCGTTTTCATGGCCTCGAATATGCACCGCAACAGCCACCCGATGGACCGAATTCGGGAGGAATGCCAGCGGACACGGGGTGATGTGGGCACCCATAAAGTGACAGAATGCATTGCTAACTTGGCGCTTCGGTACGCAAGGCAACCAGACTTACCGTAACGCGCTACCCTACTGTTGCGGCTGGAGGCAGCGTGATTGGGATATGTCGCGCGGTGCTCACCACAATAGGGCTTCCATCGGCAGAGGCGAAGCTCTTGAGCATTTCCAGAACCAGAAAAAACTTCTCAGCAAGCATGGGCGTAAATACCTCGCTCAGAATTGACGAACGACGCCGCGAGCGGAGTATGATCGCTTGGGGGCGTCGGTATTTCCGTGGCCGGGCGCCTGAGCACCGGCATTTTCTTGGCCCACGCATTCGACGCGTATCGCATGCGCTAGGGACCATCTCCGCCGCGCGCACTCCGAGCAAGCAACCCCTGTGCTCGGGGTTGCGACAGGGACCGCCGGGTTCCGCCGATTCCGACGGTCCCGCCGAAATAGGCCCTGCCCAGAGATGACTACCGCTGCAAAACTCCTTGCGCGAAAGCAGCAACTGCTTGAACGGCTGCAGGAAAATCCCAGCCCGCACGAGCGTGATGAAATCGAGCGTCTCCTAGCGGAGATCGACACGGCTTTGGACTTGCTTGACGAGGCTGGGCCAGGCGTAACCAGCGATGGGCAGCCGAGCTAACGGATTGTTCTAGCGGCGCGGCTGCGCTTCAATAGGCCATGCCCGAACTCGCCCCGCCGCCGCTCTCCCGATGCCCCCGAGGAATGCCGGCACGTCTATTACGGTGACGTCCGCGTCGGCACGATCGCAATGCGTACCGGCGCCCCGCACGATACCGATCCCTGGCAATGGGACTGCGGCTTCTATCCGGGCTCGCATCCGCGCGAACACGAGAGCGGCACCGCCGTCACCTTCGACCAGGCGCGTGCCGCCATGTTTTTTCAGCGTGGCGAAACACTCCCAAGCATTGAGCAGATTGCCGAGCGGCGTGTGGCATGCATTGAACGCCAGGATCGCGTTCTCTTCGTTGCCGCGGCGGATGCCACGCATCTGGCTGACGGCCGAGTCGATAAAATCCGCCCCGGGCAGCAGCGCGCTGCGCATCGTCACCAGGACGCCGTCAAGGGCTTCTTCGTGGCGTTCGACGGCCGCCCTGATCTCTGTGGCGATCGGCCCGGCTGCGAGTTCCTTCACCTCATTCCCGAACGTATCCCGGTAGTTTTCGCCGGCCTCGGCGATAACCTTGAAATCGATGCCCTTCTTCGGCCGGAAGCTGGCGGCGCGGAAGAGGTTGTTGCCGGAGAAGCACTCCTTGGCCGCGGTACTGGTCGCCTGCTCGATCGTCTGCCCTTTTGACGTCGCCTCGATCATGCCGGCGCGCAGTAGCGCCAGTGTCAGGAGGCGCATGACGTCGAAATCCCAACCGAACGGCGGCTTAAGGAACTCATCCTCAAGGTATTTGCCGGTTGCCTGTTCGCCGTATGCGGCGCGCTCCTCAATCTTGGTCATGATTTCGGACAGCGGCACGACGTCGGTCTTGAAGACGCGCTTGTTCTGTTCGTCCCGCAAAAGCTCGAGGTGCGTGAAGACGTGCGGGAGGCCAGAGAGGTTTTCCGCGCTCAACAGGGCATCGATGCCCTTGGTGACGTCGGTCTTCTTGGCCGAGGCCTCCGAAAAGCGGTTGTAGACGTCCGGAAGGACCTGCTCGAGTACCGTGGACACGGCCTTTCCAACCTCGGAGATCGTTCCGGACGGGCTGCGATCATTGCCGCGAAAAAACACCTTGCCGAAAAGGCACGCGGCCTTCAGGCGCCGCTGAAGCTCCTGCATATGGTTGCGTTGACGGACCTTCTCTTCGGCAATCAGCGCCGTTTCGTCGGCGGTGGTGGCGCCGCGCGTCTTGCGCTTGATCATTTCGTCCGACCGGAACGCCTCGCGCATCTCCCGGCGGATTTCGTCGTCCAGCGTCACGCACCAGAAGACGTCCTTCGGCTCCAATTGGCTGCGCTTCCGGAGGTTTTCCGCATCCTTTTCGGCATCCCCGGCGCTTTCGGCAAGTTCGACACGGAAGGTAATGTCGCCCGCGACTTCCTCGTTGCCTCCGACGGTGAGACCGGCCTTGAAGATTTTGGCGTCACCGAGCGTGAAGCCCGGCTGTGGCGTCCAGAACGAGCCGGACAGGACGGACGCGTAGAGACGTTTTTCGTCTGCTCGCTTCGCCTCGATCGACGAGCGGGTGAGATCCCAGTCGTCCTCTGCCGGCGTAGGGATTCGGTATCCGCCCTCGCCCTGCCTGATCATTAGGCCCTTTTCCAGTTCGGCCAGGGCTTCGCGGACCTCGGTCAACCTGGAATCGGCATCGACGCGATCGACAAGCGCTGCAGCGATGTTCTCCGGGGTACGGTGAACGGTTTTCGCAAATTGCAGCAGGCAAACGACCTTGGCCACGGCCTGCGCCAGCGGGTGCGCTATCTTACCCGGGATGGAAATGATCTTCGCGCGGATGTCCGATCCGATGTTGCCTTCGATCAGGTCATACACCTGGTCGAGGCGGATCAGCGTCCCGATCGGCGCATCTGATACCATCGTGGCCGGATTGATCAGCAATTGTTGAGCCAGCTTAATAATGGTGCTGTTAGCGCCGCCAACGTGCTTGCTGGCACCGCCTTGCATACGGAGGCCGGACACGATGTCGATAATGAGTTCGATTTGGTACGGCAGCAGTGGGTATAGGTCAACGAAGCGCTCGCGAGACAATGCGGGGAACGTTACATCCGCCGTGATCTTTGAATTGAGGTCGAGGCGAGCCCGGTTATCGTCGTAGAGCTTGCCAAGGACAGTCTCTGCTGCGGACGTCTTTTTCAACACGCGCCGGCTGGTCACCTCCGAAATATCCGACGGCTCCAGGTGAACCTGGAGCGGGAAACGGTCCATCAATTTGGGAAGCTCAATGCGGCGATCATCCAGGCCGCTCACGACCTCGCTGAGGCGTTCCTGCGAGGTAACCGCGATCCAGTATTTTCCACGGCCCTTCACGCCAAGCTGCTGAACGATCGCCTGCAGGTCGAGCATCTTCTGGGTGTCACGAGCGACAAACTGGCCAACCTCGTCGACCACGAACATAAGCGACTGACTCGGCCTCCGCCGCTTCATCAACTCGACAATACGGTCCGCCAACTTGCCGGGGGTGATATCGATCTTCCCTCGACCTTTCGACCAGGAGTCAGCCATCGGGTAAGTCGAAGGGTTGAGCTTGTGCAGCACGGCGCTCGCCTCGTTGAGCGCGAAGATGGTCATCCCCTTCTGCTCGTCCCAGGCTTTTCCGTGCAAGGTCTCGAAGGTCTTCCTGAAATCCTCAAGCTTGCCTTCAGCTTCCAGGCCGATCTCGAGCTCGGCGAGGTCAATGTCCTTGGCATAGCCGAGGCTCGCCAGGAACAGGCGGTACATGATCTCGGTCAGCATTTGATTGCCGGACCGGATCCCGCGGTCGGTAGAGACATCGAAGATCACCGTGTGTGTCGGTATCTTCTCGTTGACGGTGTTGAGAACAACGCTGAGCTTTGCATCCCCTGCTCGCGCCGAAAAACGCTTTGCTGCGGGCGTTCCCAGAATGTCGCGATCCTCGATCGCAAGCCCGAGGACCTTGGCGAAGCTGGACTTACCGGAACCGAAGAAACCAGATATCCAAATCGCGATGTTGTCGCTCGGATTTTGGGGAGCAGTCTGGTATTTTTCCAGGACGTTGACGAAGTGCTTCCGGATCGCGTCGGTCACGACGTATTCGCCGATTTCTGACGCGATGATGTCCTCCGAGGTCTGGTCAACCTTGATGACCTCCTCGATCTGCCGGGTGATGTCGTTGTCAAAAAGCGTTGCTATTTTGCCCACAGCGTTCATCCCTCAGACAACCCTTTCGGCGCACTCGAGGGCGCTGCTGAACGGAAGACCGACCTGCACGATGTTGCCCGCGACCTCGTAATTCAGCCGCTTGTACTGGTGGAGCCGCAGCAGGGCGACATGCACGTCCGGATGGGACATGTACGCCAGCCGCCAGAGTTTGCTCTCGGGCATCTTCGACGGGTTGCCTTCGAGATCGGCGATCATGTGGGCATAAAACATGGTTACATCGTCGCTCATGGCGATCGACGCGAATGTCTTCACGGGACCAAGACCCGACAGCATACCTAGTTCGGTCGCCATCCTGAGAAGGTCGCGCGCCCCGCGCAGCTTTCCGTAGTCGGAAAATGCCTTCGCCTTCGGGCCCCGGGCCTGCGCGACCCTGTCGAAGAACGTGTGAACATCGTTGGTGCGAACCTGGTAGCGCCCTTTCTCGTGCTCGACGAACAGCCAGATCGTACCGAAATCATGAAACGGCTGCTCCGTGGCCCCGATCCAAAGACGCAGACAATCCCGCCAGTCCGCGACCGGCATGCCGCCCTTGGCGAGCGCGATCAACGGACGGATGAGGTCGATGTGACGCAGGCGTCTGTGCAGCGTCGACTCGACCTCGCGCTCCCAACCTGCCGTCGGGTATCGTCCGGAAAGCGTCGCCTTCAGGTTTTGGCTTTCGGTCAGGCTGTTGTCCCAAGCTGCGAAAACCTCATAGGTCTCCTTGACCAGGACGCCCTTGCGCAGCAGCCTCTGAGACCATTCCGGACGGACTTTCACGCGTCTGCCCTCCCCGCATACGGGACGACCAGATTTCCAGGCGAGCCGTAGCCGAAGGACAGGGCCAGCATTGCGACCGACTTGTGACTTCCATCAAATAGTCTTGGCATCTGCATCGACCGGCCATCGGAGGACTTCTTGAGACTGCGGGTCGCAGCGAGGTCGCCTTCTGTGACCAGATTGAGTTCCGCAAGGCTTGCCGACAGGTCCATAGCCTTAATATCAGCGACACGCTCGAAGAACGGACGCCAGCCCTTGGCGTCGTCGAGCCAGCCCTCCCACAGGGTCTGAAGGCGATCTTCAATTGTGTCGGTCAAATGCCAGAGCGTAACCGAACTGGGCGGATCGAATATCTGCGCGCATCGCGCAGCGGCAACCATGCACACCGATCGAGATTGGGCAAAATAAAGTGTGCGCGGCAATCCGCGGCGAAGGACCGACGCGCCCTGAGGGCCAAGCTGTCCGTTGGAGTTCCACCAGCGAGCAAGATCCATCTCTCCGATGCGCGCGACCACGGTCCTGACCTTAAGTAGCCACGCAAGATCCAGTTCCTGTTCGGACGCCACGCTTTTTGGCAGCGTAAATGTCATCCGGGCAGACCTTTGCGTTTCAACGCGGCTGACCCGGTCAAACCTTCATAAACGTCAACCGCACGATGCATATTAGCCATTTTACCTCCGACCTCCTTTTTCTTCCGTTCGGCGACCATGCTTGACCGCTCTTCCAATATTTCGGCAGGGTCGCCCGAACCGGCGCGGTACCAAGTCAGCCTACGAATTTTCGACTTGCTGACCATCGCGGAACTCGAACCGTCCCACGGGTTGCACTCTCCGGCAAGCGCAATCGGATGAACGCGCATTTCCCATATATTCGCAACCGATTCTTGACGTGGGATAAAATGATGTGTGGATTTCAGCTCGGTTATCGCGCATCTCCGTCGCAAAGCCGCTCAGTTGTGCCTATCTGATCAAATCAACCAAGCTGGGCTTGGCTGACGCATTGTTTCCTCCATAATGCAGAAAGTCGTTGCCCCGTCATTTCGCGGCTCGCTATTTCGGTTGCTGCTGGACTCCCTTCGAGCACCTGATGAACGATAGTTGGCGACAACAGCGCTAGATTTAGAAGACGGCTGACATAACTGTCAGTAACATCTTCGCGGCTGGCAATACCCGAAATCGACAATGCCTTCCCAGAAGTCAATTCCTCGAACCAGCATGTTCCGCGCGCGATCGCTGCAATGAGGGAAGCATCTTTGCTCTTGTGGGAGGGTTGCGTCACGACCAGCTTGAGCGCTCCATTTTGCAAGATGGTAGGCATGGGAAAATCGACGAAAACGGTATCGTCCTCCGGATGGTCGAGATCTTCATCTCCGCTCAGATAGTGGACGATTCCTGTGATTCGGAACGTAATCCTTAAGCTTGCCTGCAGGACATCGATACGGGCTACCAAGCGGGTGACCAGTTCAAGCCTGGACCGAAATGGCATATCCTCCAGTTCCCGGCTGGTTACCTCGGCCTTCTGCAAAGCTTCAGTCAACTTGGCTGAACGGACGCGCGCCGCTCTCAACATTTTTGCTAACCCCCTATTATCAGTCAGAAACTTCTGAAGGGCGCTGACGACAAATGCATCCACATCAGCTGCCGGCAGACGCGACTTTGCTTGACCCGCAGGCACGGGTTTTCGGTCCCAACTCTCCTGATCGATGATACGGGGATGCTGACCGGCGTGCCGGATGTCTTTATGAGCGATTTCGCCGATGTATAGCGGGTTGGAGAGGATGCGATAAATGTGGCCGCGCGAAAACGGTAGACCGCCGAGGATCTTCCCTGTCGAGATCGGGTATGGCTTGGTTGTGAGTTTGAGCCGGGCTAGCTCGGCCTGGACTTCCCGGACATTCTTCAATTTTAGAAAGAGCTCGAAGATTGTTCGGACCGTTTTTGCTTCGTCTTCATTGATGACGAGCGTACGATCCTTTCTATCGTAGCCGATCGGCACCCAGCCGCCCATCCACATGCCCTTTTGCTTGGAGGCGGCGATCTTGTCCCGGATCCGTTCACCGGTGACCTCGCGCTCGAACTGGGCAAAGGACAAGAGGACATTGAGGGTCAGGCGTCCCATGGATGTCGTGGTGTTGAATTGCTGGGTGACTGAGACAAACGAGACGCCGGCGGCGTCAAAGATTTCAACGATCTTGGCGAAGTCCGCCAACGAACGGGTCAGACGATCGACCTTGTAGACGACAACCACGTCGACAGCCCTGGACTGGATTTCAGTGAGGAGCTCTTTGAGGGCAGGGCGTTCGATCGATCCACCCGAATACCCACCATCGTCGTATAGGACGGGCAGTGCTACCCAACCCTCGTGTTTTTGACTCTTGATATATGCCTCACAGGACTCCCGCTGCGCATGTAGCGAATTGAAGTCCTGCTCCAGTCCTTCTTCCGATGATTTGCGGGTGTAAATCGCGCATCTAAGGATCTTCGGCTTTGCGACCTGCTTACGCACGCGAATCCCTTTCGTTCGAGGTTCGGAAGGGCACCCGAGCGTCGCCTCCGGAGTCCCCTGGGTTCATAAGCGGGGACTTCCTTTTCGAGCCTGTCGCGGCCTTATTCGCGCGGGTCGCGCGCTTGATTCCGAAAAATGCGTATCCGTTCCAGTTTGTGCCGGTGATTGCCTTGGCGATCGCGGAGAGCGACTTATAAGTTCGGCCATCCAGGGCGAACCCTTCGTCGAGAACCATCACGGTATGGGTCGTGTTCTGCCACTGCCGGATAAGTTGCGTGCCGGGTTTGATTTGGATCCCGCCAAAAGCGCCGTTACGATCGCCATTGCTAATCGCAACAGCAATCTCGCGGAGCCGGCGTTTCGTTGCCGCGGACAGGCCGCCGTAGGCCGCAACCTGCATCTGGTAAGCCACGGCCCGCGCCATAAACTTGCGCCGCAGCGATTTTGGTGCCGCATGCCCGAACAGCAGTTTCCAGCGCTTGCGCAGCTCGTCATGGCCAAGATCGGGCAAACGCGCGATCTCGGCCTCC
>WNEZ01003148.1_pt1 | contig 15765 bp, 11 predicted proteins | sample 5400521 | NCBI WGS metagenome assembly WNEZ01 (sample SAMN13153339, study PRJNA577476) | soil metagenome | isolation source: 120 cm saprolite under Douglas fir tree site 2 hole 1 replicate 1 | place: USA:California | collected 2015-04-18
TACTCAGGACGTATTTCTCAAGGCGTTTCGCGGCATTCGCGGATTCCGCCGCGGCAGTTCGCTGAAGACGTGGCTTTACCGGATCGCGGTCCGGGAGGCGCTAAACCACCGCCGCTGGTTGTGGCGGCACCACCGGCAGCAGGCTTCGATTGACGCAGCGCCGATGGACGGACACGCCGTGCTGGAGATCGAGGACGAGAGCAGGACGCCCTTCGACGAAGCCGCTTCGCACGAAGTTCAGCACGCGGTCCAGCAGGCCTTGCGCGGCGTGCCGGAAGTTTTCCGCAGCGCGGTGATTTTGAGAGATCTCGAGGGCATGGCGTACGAAGAGGTGGCTGAAGTGCTGGATGTTTCGGTCGGCACCGTGAAGTCGCGCATATTAAGAGGGCGGCGATTGTTGCGTGACATCCTGGAGCCATTACTCGGAAATGCGCATCTGGCGCATCACCCAGTGCATCACGAGAACAGGAGCGCCTCCCACCACGCCCGTGGGATCGAGGCGCGGCATGCTCAGGAAACGGTGCTGCATTCACCGCTGTTTTCGACGGTTAAGGAAGAGACTTCCAGCCGGCGTGACACAGCGGCCTGGGCGGATCCCGGCAAGCCGGGAGACGCTGAGGGAGGTGTGTGATGAAATGCGATAGAGTGAAGAGGCTATTACCCGGCTACTTGGATGGCGCGTTGCCGTCGGGTGCTGGGTCCGAAACGCACTTGATGATCGGGCAACACCTGGAATTGTGCGGGGAATGCCGCGAGGACCTGCAAAGCTATCTGGCGTTGTCGTCGTTGATGTCCCGTGTGGAGTCTCCAGCGCCCCCTGCGGATTTGGCCCTGCGAATTCGTGTTGCGGCCGCGCAACGCCTCTCCGATAACCCTTGGCTCCATTTTGCGCGACGCGCCCACACGCGCTCGCAATTGATTCTGGAGAATATTCTCGAACCGTTGGCCCTGCCGGCAACGGGCGGTTTAACGGTTGCCTTGGTCGTGTTTGTCCTGGTCTGCCAGTTGCTCGGAATGGGCACGCCGCTTCGCGCCGGGGCCAATGACTCGCCAACCAATCTCCTGCAGCCCGCGCGCCTGGAGGCTTTGGCGCCCTTTCCGGTGACTGGCATGGAGGAATCGGGGCATTCCGGACCTCACGGGCTGCTGGTGGAAACCACAGTCAACGCACAAGGCCAGGCAGTGACCTACGAGATTCTGGCGGGTCCGGACAATCCTACCATCCGCCGCCAGCTCGACCTGTTGCTCATGTTTTCGCGTTTCCGCCCGCAGATGAGCTTTGGACGCTTTACGTCAGGCGGCCGCGTCGTGCTGAGTTTTAGCGACATCTCGGTTAGAGGATAAGCCGCGCTTATCTTCTCTCTGGAATCTCGTTAATGGGGGCACCGCAAATCCATCGTCCTTAAATGTAATACCATTAACTTGCGAGTTACATCTCCTGCTGACAGCCTTCCCTGTTTCCACCGTAGTACCCACGTACTATAGCCCTAGTACCGGCCACAATTGAAAATGAAGCGATTCTGAGGGTCCGCGCCGCACGGCCGGCGTGGGGCCTTCTGTGATCCGGATGCCATGACGCTGACGATCAAGGACTCCTCTCCCGTGGACAATTTAACCAAACCGACCTCGACCACAGGGAGTTCTGAGAGCAACTCGAATCATAATACGAATACTCGATCCAACCCTGTTTGTTTGGAAGTTGCTGTTACGATTCGAAGTTTGCCCGACGAGAAAGGCGAGGCATCCTCGGGACCAGCGAAACCTACCCAGGAAGACGCCAGGACCGTCATTGTGTTCGAGAATGGCGCGGTTCTGCGGCTTGCGGGTAACTTCCCGCCAGGTCAAGCCGTCACAGTTTCGAACCCGCAAGGGCGCGATGTTGTTTGCCGTGTGGTCAGCGCGCGAAATCTTCCGACCGTAAAAGGGTATATCGAGGTCGAATTCCTTGAGCCGGTAAATGACTTCTGGGGCATCCACAAAACGGCGGGACAAGCGAACGCTTCGAATTCGTCGGCTGTGGTTGTTACACAGCCGCAAGCTGTAGCGCAGCCGCAAATTGTTCCCGGCGAACCACCTTCTGCGCCGCCTTCTCCCGCTCGCGTGGCCCGGACCGTGCCGCAAACACCTCCCCCGACAGGGAACGCTCCATCCTTCGAAGACGTCGCGGGAGTGGTGCGCATGTCTTCGCCGGCGACCTCTCGTGGAAAAGCCCCACAGCCAACCCTGCGCCTTCCTGTTTCCAAAAATAATGATGAATCGAATCACGACTCCATCGAAGCGGCAAGACCTCATTCTCCAGCGGTCTCGTCCGGGCCTGCCGCGGACTTGACCTCACTTTCGGGGAAATGGGAAAGCACGCCGGTCGCTGCTCGGAGGCCGCCCAAATCCAATGACATTCTAGGCAAGTTTTCCGCCTCCCATGAGACGTCGGTATCCTCATTAAGTGAGTCTCGAGGGAAGGCGCCACGAATCCTTGCAGGGGTGGCTGTAATCCTTGTCGGACTTGGCGCAGGATACTTCTATACGCACCAAGGAAGCTCTGGTGCGCCATCTCCTGCGCCAGTGGCTGCGGCCAGCCAGCCGCTTAAGCCCGCGCTTCCGGCACCAATTAGCATTCCAACGCCTGCGGTTGCCGCTCAAGCGGCCTTGGAGCAAACGCCGCCGTCATCCCTGGATATCTCTCCGGCCTCTTCCATTCCCCAAAAAATCGTGGCTACATCAACGCCCTCTGCGCCGCAGACCGCTCGCCGTCAAGCAAACAACGTGGGGGCCAGGCAACCCGACCATGTGGTTGCAAAACAACCCGAGCATATCGATGTGAAGCTGCCCGACCGTTCGGCTCAGCGGCCTCCACTCACTCAAGACTTGAAAATGAGTGCTCCGACTGCCGAGAGCCGGTCCGGAAGGCTGGTGGACGGGTCTGTTCCCAACATGAGTGATGTGACGACGACGAGTGCGGTGATTGGAACACCCGGCGGTGGCTTGGTCCCACCTGTTTCGCATACGGAGAATCCATCGGTGTTTCCGGCTGTGGTAGCCGGGTCAGCACCTTCCGTAAGGACCGTAAGTGATCCCAAACTGATCACATCCACGCGCCCCGTGTATCCTCCGTTGGCCAAACAGGGGAATGTCGAGGGTGACGTCTTAATTTCGGCGGACGTCGATGCGACCGGGAAAGTCGTTGGGGCCAAAGTCGTCAGCGGACCGATGTACCTTCGCGAGGCAGCGGTCGATGCGGTCCGGAATTGGAAATATGAACCCGCGACTCTGAATGGCAAGCCGACCATCGGACAGATAACCGTTAAAATTCAATTCCGCCTCAAGTAGCCGTTTCTCAATTTCTCTCTCCCATACCGCCCTTTCACGATTACAATAGTTCTGGGACAACCCGGCCAACCATACCGGCCCTCATATGAGGGTGGGGGTTTCTTGACGGGGCTCGAATGGCCCTGTAAATTCAGACGTTCACATTTGGATGGTTAGGACTATCGCTTGCGCTTATTGGCCAAGACAAATTTGTTCTCGCGGTTCGCGATGGTTGCTCTGGGTGCTCTTCTCGGCTCCCTGGCAATTGCTCAAGCGAAGCAGCCGCAGGAAAAGAAGCCCGCGCCACGGCCCCAAGTGGAGGCGCGGCGCGCCGTTTCCGTGGAGACACGGCCGCAGTTATTCGCGACTCTTTGCGCGCTCGATGCGGCCGGATTTGATTCCAGTGTAAGCACAGCCAACCAGAGCCCCGGGCGCGTACAACTTCGTGAGCAGATGCTTGCGCTGAAAGGACCGGCCGTCGAAGCTTTGCGCAAATACTACCAGGAGCATGCCCTCGCGGACGCCGGAGCTACGTTTTCCAGGTTCGTTTCCTTCGCGTTGGCGGCAGGCCCTCCTCCAAAATTTGCGTTTGAACTGCGCCGCGAGGATTTACCGCCCGACGCACTAGCCCTGGAAGGTTTCAACGAGATTCTGGCCAACTTTTATCGTGAGGCGCAGCTTGACCAGCTCTGGCAGCACTACCAGCCGGACTACGAGCGCGGCGTGGAATTCTACAGTGCTCCTCTCTCGGAGGTCGCCTTTACAGTTACGAGCTATCTTCGCGAAATCGTGAAGTCGAATTCTCCCCGGACTTTTTCGTTGTATGTCGAACCTCTCGCCGGGCGTAAAACCAATTTCCGCAATTACGGGGACCATTACGAACTGGTCGTCAGTCCCAGCCCTGATCCGCCCCTCGATGACATTCGGCACGCATTCCTTCACTTTATCCTCGATCCGATGGCCATCCGATACCGGGCTGAAGCGGACAGAGCCTCGCCTCTGTTGGAATATGCCGCTCACGCACCGCGTCTCCCCATCGAATTCCATGACGATTATTCCGCCTTCTTTGACGAATGCCTGGTCCGTGCCGTGGAGTTGCGCCTTCGCCACCTCGCGCCTGCTGATCTGGCCTCGGCGATCGACCAGGCGGAGAGTTCCGGCTACGTCCTTGTCCGCCCCATCTACGCCGGCCTTTCCGGGTTTGAGAAGTCGGAACCCGCTATGAGCTACTACCTCCCCGATTTAATCAAAGGCATTGATGTTGCCGGCGAGGCGCGGCGGCTGCGTGGCGTGAAATTCGCGGAGGAAATGCCCGCGGGTGGATTAACCCCGGCGGCGCCAAGCGCGGCTGTGGCCGCTCCGAAATCCGCCGCCTCTACCGATCCGGTGGAAGAATATCTGGCTGAAGGGCAGCGTCAAATTTCCGCCCGCAATGGCGCGGCTGCTTCGGCATCCTTCGAGCGAGTCCTGGCGGCTCGCCCCGATGACCTGCGCGCAACGTATGGCCTGGCGGTGGCCTCGGCGCTTTCGGGTAAACCTGACCGCGCGCGCGAACTGTTTTCGAAGGTGATTGCGGCATCCAAGGTTACCCCGGCGGAAAGCGCTGCGAGGCCGGATCCCGCCAATGTTTCCTGGTCGCACATTTATCTCGGAAGAATGTACGATGTGGAAGGACAGCGCGACCTCGCCGTTGCCGAGTATCAGGCGGCGTTGGCCGTGGCGGGAGCGCCAGAGTCGGCGCGTATGGCGGCGCAACGCGGGGTGGAAACCGGCTATCAAACACCGTCGCGTGAAAATAAGTCCGACGGCAAGTCGTGAATTTTTCCCTGCGTCCCTGTGTCGAGTACGGGTAGCGGGTTGCAAGAGAGCCAGGGGTGGGGGCAAGAAGTAGGTCACTCGGAGCATTGATTTCATCTCCGAGAATTATTTTCACAGAGGAGATTCATACATGAAGGCAAAGTTTCTCAGATCATCGACTGCATTGCTCGTTTTTGCTGTGGCCATTTCCGTAGGGACGGGAGTTTCGCAGGCGCAGTACGGTGGAGGCGGCAAAGAGATACCGGCGCAGCCAGCCCAGCCGCCTGCGGCGACACCTGCGGCTCCAGGTGGTGCGGCAAAGGCGCCTCCGGTCAATAAGGCGGAAGAGGATGCTTACAAAGCGCTGTACGCGGCTCGCACTGGAAGTCCGGCAACCCAGATTCAAATGGGCGAAGAATTCGTCACTAAATTCCCGCAAAGCCACTATCTGATGGGCGTCTATTCGCAACTGACCACCGCCTACTATGCTGAAGGTCAGGAGGACAAGATGTTCGTCGCGGGCAGCAAGGCTGTCGAACTCAACCCGGATAACGTCGACGTCCTCGCGCTGCTTGCCATGGCCATGCCTCGCCGAGTCAAGTCAACCACTCCCGATGCCCAGCAGCAGTATCAAAAGGCGGAAGGCTACGCCCGGCACGCCATCGAGCTGATCCCCAACCTGACGAAGCCGGAAACGGTTGACGATGCCACGTTCGAGAAAGCGAAGAATGACAAGCTATCGATGGCTCATAGCGGTCTGGGCCTGATTAACCTCCAGCACCAGAAATTCGAAGACGCCCGGACCGAGCTTACTCAGGCTGTGCAGTTGTCCTCGACCCCGGACCCTGTCGACTACTACCTGCTGGGCAACGCGGACGTGCAAGCCAGTTACTATAATGACGCCGTGGCCGCCTACGAGAAGTGCGCGGCGAGCGGCCCGTTGGTCGCACAGTGCAAGGCTCGTGCGGAATCCGCCAAGAAAGATGCCACGACGAAGATGGGCAGGTAGCGAGCTTATGCCGATCGCTGTGAGCAGGCTTGCGGAGCTGGAGTCGGTTCTCGGACATGAGTTCCGCGATCCCCGATGGCTCTTGCAGGCCCTGACCCACAGCTCGCGCATTCCCGAACGCACTGCGGAGGACTCCCCGGGGGACAACGAGAAGCTCGAATTCCTGGGCGATGCCGTACTCGAATTGCTGGTGAGCGAGGAGTTAGTCCGGACATTTCCGGACTGGCGCGAAGGCCAGCTTTCAAAAAGCCGTGCCCGTTTGGTGAACGCCGCTTCGCTTTGTAGCGTGGCACAGCGGCTTGGCTTGGGGAAGCACTTGCGGCTCAGCCGTGGCGAAGAGAAAACAGGCGGGCGATCGAAGCCTGCATTACTGGCTGACGCGTACGAAGCCGTCGTGGCGGCCATTTACCTTGATGCCGGCCTGGACGCCGCCCGCCGTTTCGTGCGGAAGTCGCTTGTCGAGGGCGCCCTCACTGCCGCAGCCGACGCTTTGGGCCGCCCCGACCGCAAATCCGCGCTTCAGGAACTGCTCCAAGCCAGGGGCATGGCGCCATGTAGTTACCACGTCATTGAAGAAGCCGGCCCCGACCACGAGAAAACATTCCGCGTCGAAGTGCGTATCACCGGTGAAATCACCGCCGCTGGTACAGGCAAGACCAAGAAGGAAGCCGAGCAGGCGGCGGCCTTGGCCGCGCTCCACCAATTGGGCGTCGAAGGCGATGCAGGGGAACTGCAAAATGAATGAGACCGCCCAGGTCGCGGAGGTGCAGGGAGCCGCGGGGAATCGGGAAGTAGTCCGTCCCGCGACGCTGCACGAATACATAGAGTCGCTCTTGGTCACGGTCATCCTGGCGTTGTTTGGCACGACCTTTGTTGTCCAGGCCTTCAAGATTCCGTCCCAATCGATGGAGCCCACGCTTCTCGTTGGCGATCATCTCCTTGTGAACAAATTCATCTTCGGAGGACGCGGTCATTGGTACGACCGCGTCTTGCCGTACCGGGAAATTCGCCGGGGTGACATCATCGTTTTCAAGTTTCCGTATCAAGACCATCCCCATTACGTCAAGCGCGTCATTGGAACTCCCGGAGACCGCATCAAGATTGTGGATCAGCTGGTGTACGTGAACGGAAAGCGGCTCAATGAACCGTACGTTGCCCGCGATCCGGCCGCGCCCTATGATCCGTTTGGAGATAACTTCCCGCCGCGTAACGCGCAATTCCTGCAGGCCAACATGCAGCCGGAGTGGGCCGATCAGATTCTTTCGAACGTTCATGACGGCGAAATCGTGGTTCCGCCGGACAAGTATTTTGCAATGGGTGACAACCGCGACCATAGCTGGGACAGCCGTTTCTGGGGATTTGTGGACCGTGATGCGGTCATGGGGCGTCCCGTGGTCATCTACTGGTCGGTGCTAGGCGCTCGTGAAGACGAAACGGACCGCGGCCTCAACGGATGGCTGTTGAATTTCCTGGATACGATTCTTCATCTGCCGTCGCGGACGCGGTGGTCCCGCATGCTTCACGAGGTTCACTGACACGGTACTTTTCTTCGGGTCCGCCTTTTGCCACAATTGTTGACCTCACGATGCGCAAGCGACAATGGCTGCGTTGGATTTTCACTCTTGCCATCGCGCTGTTTGCCGCAAGCACCGGGCTCTCGCGCGCGCTACGGACCAGTGCGGCGCGCCGGTACCTGATCGCTCATCTCGAAGCCAGCTTCGGGCGGCCCGTGGAAGTCGGCCGATTCGATTTCAACTTGCTCGATGGCGCGCGGCTTGTTGCCCATTCCGTCACGATCTCGGAAGACCCTCGCTTCGGCCATGAATATTTCCTTCGCGCGGACACTTTGAGAGCGGGGCTTCGCTGGCCCGCATTGCTTTCGGGACGTTTCGAATTCGGCAGCCTTTCTCTTTCGCGGCCCAGTCTGAATCTCGTGCGCGATAGCCAGGGCCGGTGGAACATCGAGCAATGGCTGCCGCCCGCTTCTTCCGGTCAGTCTCGCCCCGGTTTCGTAGGTCCCCCAGCCGCGCCACGCAGTGTGTCAACTGCCCGGCTCTACCGCATTGACGTGGATGGCGGACGCATCAATTTCAAACAAGGCTATGACAAGAGTCCCCTTGCGCTGATCGGCGTTTTGGGCCGCGTTGACCAGGACGCCGCGGGCCGATGGCGGCTGGACCTTGAGGCGCAGCCCATGCGCGCCGGCGTGGAGTTGCAGGAAATCGGCACGCTCCGCCTGCGCGGCACTATCGCGGGAACTTCCGCGCGGCTTCAGCCCGCGGAGCTCAGTTTGGCCTGGCGGGATGTCTCTCTTGCCGATGTTTTGCGGCTCACTCGCGAGTCCGACTTTGGAGTCCGGGGAGAGTTCGCGTTGGACGTCAGCGCGCGAATCGCTCCCTCCAATTCCGATTCGAGTAACGCTTCCGGCGCGCGCTGGTCGATTTCGGGTGCCGCTCGCCTGACCGGTTTCCACGGTTGGAGACTCCCCGGCCGCGGCACGGATCCCGCGGTAAATCTTTCCTTCGACGCCGCGTGGCGTTTGGGAGAAGCGCGCACGCAAGTTTCAAAATTCCTGATTGAAATGCCAAATTCGCATCTGCAAGGCGCCGGCGAATTGGACTGGGCGCACGGCCTGCGTCCGGAGCTGCGCCTCAATTCATCAAGCGTCGGCTTCGCGGATATTCTGGCATGGTATCGGGCGCTTCGTCCGGGTGTGCCGGAGGATCTCAATCTTCAAGGGACGATCGGCGTTGATGCGACGCTCGGCGGATGGCCTCTGCAACTCGAACAGGGCGCGTTTGAAAGCGCTGGTGGAAGACTCACGGGAGCTCCGCTGCCGTCGCCTTTGAAGATCGGCGCCATCAACGCCGCCGTTTCTCGCGGCTCACTGGATTTTGCCCCGACGGAGATCTCGTTTCAGGCGCCGATTGCCAGAGGAGCGCCAGGAACGGTTTCAGCGAACGATGCCTCCGTGAATTCATTCACGATGCGCGGGACGATCTCTCCGGATGGCCCCGGCATGTTCCATCGGCCGCCGAATTGGAATTTTTCGATCGAGGGCGGGACGACCCGCATCGAGAATTGGCTGGCGCTTTCCGAGGCGCTTGCACAGCCTCTGACCGCGAGCTGGACCGCTGCGGGCGGCCTCGCCGTGAAAATGCGTGCCGTCCACAGTGCACAATCGCCGGCCACGGTCTGGCTTGGCACGATCGATTCTCAAGACCTCAATGTGACCGTCGCCTACTTGAACCAGCCGCTGCGTTTCCCCAGGGCGCACATCGAATTCGCGCAGTCGCAGAGGACGGTTACATTGTTTGCCACGGAAGCATTCGGTGCGACGTGGCGCGGCACCGCCGTGCGCAAGAACGCCGATGGGCAATGGACGTTCGATTTCTTCGCGGATCAATTGGACGCCGCGCAGCTCGACCGGTGGCTGGGACCGCGGGCGCGGCCCGGCCTTCTGGCGCGGTTTACGGGCGCCGGAAAATCAACAGCGGATACTCGCGACCGCGATGCTGCGATCGCGGGGATTGCAGCGCGTGGACGTCTGCACATCTCGGAAATTGTGCTTGCGCCGTTGCACTTCGAGCAGTTCGACGGCCAGGCAGAACTGGGGGGCAGGGTAATCACAATTCGCAAGGCTCAGGCGGATTTCTTCGGCGGCAAAGTGGCGGGCGCGCTGGATGCCGCGCTGCTTGCCGACCCTTCCTACCAATTTCAAGGGCGCTTCGACCGAGTGGACCTCGCGCGGCTGGGGCGCGCCATGCCTTCACTCAATAACCATTTCGCAGGAACGGCGTCCGCCACGCTTACGCTCTCGGCTCACGGCGTAGGCCGCGACAATCTGGGGCGTTCCATCGAGGGCGATGGCAGACTGGAAGCGCGGAATGCGGAACTTCGTGGCCTGGATTTTGCGAGCCTGATTTCCGGGGGCAATCAGGATTTCTCGCCGGCCCGGTTCGCGTCCGCTCAAGGAAACTTTCACATCGGTGGCGGCGGGATCGAAGTTGCTGATTTCATCCTGGAAAACTTGCAAGGCCGTTTCCAGGCCGAAGGCCGCATTGATTTTTCTCACACTCTGAACCTTCGCATTCATCCGTCGATTTTCCATGCCACAACAACTCTGGCGAGCGCCCCCCCGCCAAGCTTCGTCCTGGGTGGGACCATCGAAGTCCCGAGCGTCGTCGTTCCGGCTTCCCTCGCGAAATCGGCGATCAAGTCCGCCGCCCACGCGCGATAGCACGGCCGCACGGGTAGTCGACTGACCTGGATTTCTCGCAACTGGTGTAGCATGAACTTCGCTGCCACCGTGTCTTGCGCGGGGAGCGCGGGTTGGTGGCGCCGGCGTCTCGCCGGCGATTTTACGACGCGATGGGTATGCAGGAATCGCCAGCGGGACGCTGGCGCCACCAAACCCCGCGCTGCGAACCAAAGTGTGGGACCACCGATCCACATACTCCGATCGGGGTGAGAAATGCGGGCTAAATCCGTGTTGCTGGAAGTCCCGGAGGGACGTCACAACGTAGCCCACCGTGGAAACGGTGGGGAAATCGGGTCGGGAATGCCCATAAAACCCCGGCAGGGGTGACACATGGAACTCAGCCACACGAAATCAGCCAATTGCCAACGCGCTGGTCGCGTTGCAACAGCATGGATGGTGGCTTGCAATCGAGGCCTGCCTATTCGCGATACAACTCCGTCAAGCCTAAGCAAAATGGTAATCCGCGGCGCAATCGCGTTTATGGCTATGTTGTTACTGCTATCCTTTGCTGGTGCGCAGAAAAAAGCTCCGGAGAAATCGCAGGCGAAGTCGCAAAAAAATAACATCGCGACTTCGCCGCCCCGCGTTTCTCTTTCTCCGCGATTTTCTCCGGGGCAATCATTCCGCTACGCGATGGAATTTGAGACCACCACCGCTACTTCGCAATCCGGCCTCGCCAAGGACCCGCAAGGCCCGTCGAAGCTGGTGATCACCTGGGACGCCACAATCCTTTTGGAGGTTCTCCCCACGGAGGCCAGTGCGCCGGGCAGCATTCGGCTCCGCACCACATATGAAAAATCCACGGCGCACGTCACGAGCGATACATTCGATCCCGCGGCCGCCGCGACCGAGGAGCAGTACCAGAAGCTCGAAGGGAAGGCCGTTGAATTCACCCTCGACGCGAGCGGGAAAGTGATCTCGGTTTCAGGCCTCCCGGAAATTGTCGATGGAGAGAAGGCCGTGCAGGCCGCCCGGGAATGGATCGCGCAACTCGATACAGGCTCAGGTGCGCCCGCAGGCGGCGTCACCGTGGGGCAGACGTGGTCGTCCGAACAACCGGCATCGCTTCCCGTCGCAGGGATGGTCTGGCGCACCGAATCCGAATACCTGCGCGACGAGGTTTGCCATCCGCCCAATCCTGAGGCGCCGCCAGCTCCATCCAGCGCCGAATCGGCGGCGAATCCCGAGCCTCCCGAGACCTGCGCCGTAATCCTCACCCGTTTGAACTTGGTCCGCCCCAAACCCGTTCGCAACTCCACGCCCGAGGAATACCGCAAGAGCGGAGTACAAACCGCGGGAAAATGGGAAGGCTCGGCACAGAGCTTGAGCTACATCTCGCTGCGGACGGGCCTCGCCGTGAGCGTCACACAAACGGGAACCGAGGAAATGCACGTAACGTTGACGACCCAACACAACGCTTCCATGCGCTACGCCGGCACGATCCTTTCGCGCTCGCAGGTCGCGCTGGTCGCGGACGATCCACACGGAAAATAATCGGTCGAATCCGTTACCAAAGCACTGATCGACTAGCACCACGCTCCGTCCTTCGCGCCATCCTTTGAATTTTTGTCCACGGTGGAAGATAGTTGCTCCGCGCACCGGACCGGGCTTTCCTGCCTTTAAGAATGCTAAGACGCGCACCTGACTCCAAGCGCCCATATTGCTTCGTTGGAAACAGCTATTTGACATATCGTACTACGATATATATAATAAATTAGGGTCGAGCGCTCCTCCGACACGCTTGGCTCGCTTTGCAGTAGAGGACAAGCCAGGGAGGCAGTGAAGCAAGTCTGCCTCCCTACCCAATTTGTTCCGCCCCTGCCGCCGTCTTGCGGAAAGCGGCCCTGGCGCGCGCCCACAAATCACGACTACTTCTGAAATCCAGTCCTGAGATGTCGTCTTCTCGGAAAGTGGCCCACCACCTCGAACTCAAGTGGTGACTCAGTTTGCAAAGAAACGTGCCCTCTCCGTCCTGGAAAACACGGGACGGTGAGTCCTCTGCAAAACCATCTTTGGTCCGTGGCGGTTGTTTTTGTAGAGGTCGCCCGCTCTTGGGGCGGGCAGTTGTGCGTTCTCTCAAAAACCAAACTGAGTCCCCACCCGAAATCAACCGGCTTCTTCTGTCCTCAGCCGTCTGCGCTATAATGAACGATTCTGCACGGGCCAGTAACCCGGCCGTGCCCGTCTATACCGATGAACTTCAAACTCATGAGCGATTACGATCCTCGCGGCGACCAGCCGGAGGCCATCGAACAACTCTCTCGCGGCGTCGAGGCGGGGGAGAAGCATCAGGTCCTGCTTGGCGTCACCGGTTCCGGGAAGACATTTACGGCGGCCAAACTCATCGAGCGGGCGAACCGCCCCACTCTGTTTCTCGCGCACAATAAAACGCTCGCTGCGCAGCTCTACAGCGAATTCAAAAGTTTCTTCCCGCAGAACGCGGTGGAATACTTCGTCAGCTACTACGATTTCTACCAGCCGGAAGCGTACTTGCCCGCGTCGGACACCTACATCGAGAAAGAATCCACGATCAACGACGAACTCGACAAGCTGCGCATGAGCGCCACGCGGTCGCTGTTCGAGCGGCGCGACGTCATCATCGTCGCCTCGGTCTCGTGCATTTACGGCATCGGCTCCCCGGAAGCCTATTTCGGCATGCTTCTGCTGATTGAGAAGGGGCAGAGCACGCCGCGCGAGGCCCTGCTGCGAAAACTCGTGGACATCCAGTACGAGCGCACCGAGGAGTTGCGTCGCGGCACGTTCCGCGTGCGCGGCGATCGCCTGGAAATTTATCCGCCGTATGAGGACAACGCCTACGCCGTCGAACTCTGGGGCAGCCAGGTGGACGCCATCCGCCAGATGGACCCGCTGACCGGGGAAGTGCGTTCCGGACAAAACGATTTGCAGCGATTGACGATCTATCCGAAGTCGCACTACGTCATGCCCGCCGCGCAGAGAGAGCGCGCCATCCGCACGATTCTGGAAGAGCTTGACTGGTGGAAGCCGGAGCTTGAAAAGCAGGGTAAATACCCGGAGGCGCAGCGCGTCTGGCAGCGCACGATGTTTGACATCGAGATGATGCGCACGATCGGATACTGCCACGGCATCGAAAACTACTCGCGGCACATGTCAGGCCGCCTGCCCGGCGAAGCGCCCCCCACGCTGCTGGATTATTTTCCGCAGGATTATTTGCTCTTCATCGACGAATCGCACCAGACCGTCCCTCAGTTGCACGGGATGTATCACGGCGACCGTTCGCGCAAGCAGACGCTTGTGAACTACGGCTTCCGCATGCCCTCCGCGCTCGATAACCGTCCGCTCAATTTCGAGGAATTCGAGCACCGCACCGGGCAAGTGATCTACGTCTCCGCGACGCCGGGGCCCTATGAGCTGACGCGCTCGGCGGGAGTCGTGGTCGAACAGGTGATTCGCCCGACGGGCCTGGTGGATCCGGAAATCGAGGTGCGCCCGGTAAAAGGCCAGGTGGACGATTTGCTCGAAGAGATTCGCGTGCGCGCGGAACGCAATGAACGCGTGCTCGTGACCACGCTGACGAAGCGCATGGCCGAGGACCTTGCCGAATACTTCACCGAAACGGGCGTTCGCTGCCGCTACATGCACTCGGAAATCGACACGCTCGAACGCGTCCGCATTCTGCGCGATCTTCGCCGTGGAGAATTCGATGTCTTGATTGGCATCAACCTGCTGCGCGAAGGCCTCGATCTGCCCGAAGTCTCGCTGGTCGCGATCCTCGATGCCGACAAGGAGGGTTACCTGCGCAGCGCCACGGCGCTCATCCAGACGATTGGCCGCTGCGCCCGGCACGTCGAGGGGCGCGCGATCCTGCCGCCGCGCCAAGCAAGTTTCCTACAACGACGCGAATCACATTACTCCGCAATCCATCATCAAGTCTGTGGATATGAAACTCGCGGCAATCGTGGAAGCCGACTACGTCACGGTTCCCGTCGAGGACTTCGCCGACGCGGAGATCACGAGCGAAGCGAAGCTGGGCGAAGTTCTCGCACAGCTCGAAATCCAGATGCGCGAAGCCGCCAAGAAATTCGAATTCGAGCGCGCCGCCGCGCTCCGCGACCGCATCCGCACGCTCAAGCAGCGCGACCTCGCCGGCTTCTTTTCCGCCGCGAGCGAGCCTGCGATTGCGGAGCCGATGGCTGGCGCAAAACCCGACGTCCCAGTCCCATCGTCCAAGTCGAAGACGTAATGAAATTATGAGGTGCAATTTCGTCTTAGCTAAGCTAAGATGACTTAGCTAAGGAGGCGGCATGCCCACCGTGACCATTCACCAAGCCAAGACAAATCTCTCTCGATTGATCGAACGGGCGTCGGCGGGAGAAGAGATCATTATCGCCCGAGGCAAAAAGCCTGTAGCGCGGCTTGTCCCCGTCGGCGCAGTGAAAGGAAAACGCAAGCCAGGCTCATGGAAGGGCAAATTTGTCGTCGGCCCCGAATTCTTTGAGCCTCTTCCCGAAGACGAACTTTCGCGCTGGGAGTAGCCTGCTTGCGCGCGCTCCTCGATACCCACACGCTGCTGTGGTGGATCCTAGAGGACCCGGCTCTCACCCAGACGGCTCGAGAGACGATCGCTGAAACGGGCAACACGATACTCGTCAGCGCTGCTTCGGCCTGGGAACTTGCGATCAAGTTTCGGTTGGGAAAACTGCCGAGAGCTGCGGATCTCGTATCGAACTTCTTAAGCGAAGTAGAACACGAGGGATTTCAATTGCTGCCTATCTCAGCGGAACATGGGATTCGCGCCGGCCTTTTACCCGGGCCGCACACAGACCCATTTGACCGCATGCTCATTGCTCAGTCGCAGGCGGAAAACACGCCGATCATCACTAACGAAGCGGTCTTTGAAACCTACGGTGTCAGGCGGTTGTGGTAGCACAGACTTTAGTCTGTGGGGTTCCGTTTGACCTTGGCTGGCGCGATCGTCCTGCGCGAGTTAGCTTAAACCCACAGACGGAAGTCTGCGCTACTAAAACCCGCTGCGCGAGATTCTTCATCTCTCGCGGCTTTGAATGATGCTTCCAGCTACCGCGTAGGAATCCCGATGCGGCGGACGAGATCCTGAAATCGGGAGTCACCGCGCAAATTGTCGAATAATGAGACCGCGTTGAGCGCAATCAAAAGGGGTTCATGCGCCTTGTATGACTCTTCCAACCATAGGAACGCTTGATCTTTTTCGCCCAATTCATTGAAGGCCTCGGCGATAAAAAAGGCCCCTCCATGGTACGTTTTGAACTGATTGATCGATTCCTTCAGGAGTGCCATGGCTTCAACCTTCTTCCCCGTCGCGACATAGCTCGCTGCGAGGATCGCCCTACCGAATGGGTACCCAAGCTCTATTGTCCGCCGGCTCTCTGCTATC
>WNEZ01004365.1_pt1 | contig 15763 bp, 10 predicted proteins | sample 5400521 | NCBI WGS metagenome assembly WNEZ01 (sample SAMN13153339, study PRJNA577476) | soil metagenome | isolation source: 120 cm saprolite under Douglas fir tree site 2 hole 1 replicate 1 | place: USA:California | collected 2015-04-18
CGACGTCATTGTCACACGATTGTGGGTAATCACAATAAACTGGGTACGCTGCCCCAGTTGTCTCAAAATATCGCAGAAGCGTGTTACGTTCGACTCATCCAGCGCGGCATCCACTTCGTCCAGCAAGCAGAACGGTGGGGGATTGATTTCGAGCAGAGCAAAGAGCAAAGCTGCCGAGACAAGCGCCCGCTCGCCACCGGAGAGTAATGACAGGTCCTGCACTTTCTTGCCCGGAGGCTGGACAATGACTTCAACGCCACCAGGCATACTGGACGTGGGTGAAGCAGAAGGAGTATCCTCCTCGCTCGTTCTTGGAGATGTCAGCTCAAGGCGAGCACTGCCTCCATGAAAAAGCGTGGTGAAATGCTCACGAAAACGGGTATTGACGGCCTGAAAAGTAACTTCGAACTGCTTCGCCATCATCGCGTCAAGCTGCTCAATAATCGAGTGTAGATGCAGAGCAGCCTGCTCCATATCAGCAATTTGTGAGGAGAGAAACTCATAGCGCGTTCGCGTCTCATCGTATTGCTGTGGAGCATCCGGGTCGCAGCCACCCAGAGCCTTGAGGCGGCTGCGCAAACTCTCTACCTGCCGCCGCAGTCGCCGTAACTGAGCCTCCTCCTCCTCTGAGAGCATTCCAGCATCGTCAGCCACCGTAGCTTGCTGGTTTGCTTCTAAGCCTTCTATATTCCGCACCAGGTCTCTGGGGTCTTCCACGCCCATCTCCTCATGCACTTGCTCCATCAACACATCAACAGCATCACGTATTTTCTGGCTCTCCAGCAGGCAGCGACGATAGACGCTTTCTAACTCTGTCATTGTATGGCGCATCTCGAGCGTTTGTTGTTCCAGCGCCATAGTTTGCTGATCGATTTCACTGGCCTCACCTTCCACCATGCGCAACTCCTCCGCCAGTTTACGTACTCGCACCTGGGATTGCTCAAGCTCTACGCGCTGGAGCGACACCGCCTCCAGTAATACCTTCCGCTGCTGCTCCGCCTCTTTTATGCGTGCCACCCGCTGTTCAACTTGCTCTTTAAGATCCTGCGCCTGGGCGTGGTGCGTTGCCAGTCGTTGGCGCAGTGATTTGGCCTCTTGCCGCTTCACAGCAAGTGCAGTACGTATACGCCCCAGTTCATCCTGTTGGCTGCGGAAGGCCGCAGCGCGTTCCTCAACCTCTCCTTGCAGGTCCTCTACCAGGCCTGCTATCTCGCGCTGCGACTTCTCGTGCGCCTGTACACGCTCCCCAGCTGCCTGCACCTCTTGTTCTAATCCGGCCACCTCGGCAGCCAATTGTTGTTCAATAGACATGGTCAGTTGCGACTCAGTCTGCACGCGTTCTTGCTCTCGTAGTGTGGTATCTACGGCCTTGCTCAGCCCATTGATGTGGCCGGCAATTTTTTGCAGTTCTTTGTCTACAGCAGCCTGCTCTATGCGCCGCGCCTCCTGGCTCCGCTGAAGCTCGCTTATCCTGCTATTCAACTGATCTATCAATACCTTTGTATCATCCATTTGCCGCGGCAATTCGAGCAGCTCTCGCTCATAAGCCAGCAACCCTTGCTGGGCGCCATCTTTGCCACTGCCACCAGTCAGCCAGCCACCGGCATGCAAGACCTCGCCTCTGAGTGTTACCAGCGCTTCAATGTGAGCATCTCCGGCTATGAGCGCTAGCAATGCACGGGCGGTCTCCAGGTCTTTTACCAGGACCACCCCGTGCAACAGCCTGTGGAAGAAGGCCAGGTAGCGCTGCTCGCACCGCACATGACGCCATGCAAGGCCGTGTACGCGATCTCTCAGCTCACTCCTCTCTTCCAGGTAGCGCTTGAGAGCATGCTCTTCCGCCTGCATCTGTGCATGATCGCCCCCTACCGGCACGCGATCTCCTTCCAACCACACCAGCATAGCTTTGCCGGCTTTAGCCGTCTGTAAATACTCGAGACAGGCGCAAGCATCGGTGAATGTTCGTACCACGATGGCCTGTAAATACGGACCAAGCGCAGCCTCGAGTGCTGTCTCCATACCTGCAGGAGCTACACCGAGTTGTGGAACAGGGCCAATCAGGCCGCTTACCCGGCTTTCGGGCGCACGCAGCAGAGCACGCACACCATCTCCATACCCACTCAGATTCTGGCGCCAGTTCTTGAGCATGTTGAGCCTGTCAGAAAACGTCCGCCGCTGGCGCTCAGCTTCAGCCAATGCGGATTGCAGGCGCTCTATTTCTTGCTGGGAATCCGCAATGGCACGCGCAAATGCCTGTTTGCGCTGTACCACTTGCTGTTCCTCGCTGCGAGCCGTACCGAGGAGCGCGCGCTCTTCAACCAGGCGTGTCTCCAGCATACGCAGCGATTGTTGGGCTTGAGCGATAATCTCTCGTCGTGACGCCAGGGCGCGATTGCGTTCACCAAGGTGTTTCTGCTGCCGTCCCAGATCAGTCTGGTTAGCTCCCAGCCGGGCCTGCACCTGGATAAGCTCACTCTGCACTGTACGCAAACGCCTTTCGTCGAATTCGTAGTCCTTCTGCGCAGCGGCTACCTGGGTCTCCAGGCGTGCCAGGGCAGCAGCGTCTGTATCTAATGCTTCATCGGCAAGGTAACACTGCTCTTCAAGGTCGATAGCCTGTCGCTGAACAAGTACCAATCGCTCGCGCATCCGTAGCTCTTCTTCTTGCTGCTGGCTGCACTGTCGCTCTAGCCCGGTGATACGTTCTTCATTTACTGCCAGGTCCCGTTCGGTCTTCTGCGCAAAATCGCTGGCTCCGGTAAAGGCAGCTCGTGCGTCGACAATACGAGTCTGAACGCTCTGCCGCTTGCTGCGCAGGATATCCCTTTCCTCGTCAGCAACCTGCAGTGCCTGCTCCATCTTGCGCACTCGCTCAGCCTGTTCCTGCTCGGCAGCTTCCGCGCTATCGCGCGCCACACGTAGCCGCCGCCATTGCAAGGCATACCAGGTGAGCAACACCTCTTGCAGTTCGCTATTTAGCTTCCCATACTCACGGGCGCGGCGGGCCTGCTCTTCCAGGTAGCCCAGGCGTGGCTCGATCTCACCAACAATATCGCGCAGGCGCTCAAGATTCTGCTCCGTCTGGTGCAGGCGACCCTCGGCCTCAACTCGCTGTACCTGGTATGGACGTATTCCAGCAGCATCTTCAAACAATCCGCGCCGCTCCTCGGCACGCAGGCTGAGCGCAGCATCAACCAACCCCTGACCCACCACAGTATAGGAATCATGACCTATCCGCGCTTGAGCCAGCAGCAAGATGACATCCTTGAGGCGCACTTTCTGCTTGTTAATGAGGTATTCGTTCTCGCCCGAACGGTAACTGCGTCGTGTTACCGTGATCTCGCTGTATTCCGAGGGCACCCAGCCTGTACTGTTGTCGAGGGTCAGCGAGACCTCTGCCATGCCCAGCGCCGATCTGCCATACCCACCAGAGAAGATAATATCGTCGCTCTTCTTACCGCGTAGTTGGCGCATGCTTTGCTCGCCCAGCACCCAGCGCACAGCATCGGCAACATTCGATTTCCCTGCCCCATTCGGTCCCACTACAGCCGTAATGCCTGTACTGAACTCCAGCACTGTGCGTACAGCAAAGCTTTTAAACCCGAGCATTTCCAAACGTTTGAGATACACAGCGTAGCCCTATCCTCCTAGGCGCGAGCCTTTGTTCACTTTCCCAGAGGTATTGACATACCTGATAAAGGCACTACAATGGTAGCGATATCCGCTCCACGCTGTCTTGTGGAACAAATGACAGAGAAGTGTGAGCTACGCCAACCATTGCAGGTGAACTAGTTCATACCGCTACTCGCAAAGAATGTAATACGATATGGGACAGGAGAGACAGCGCTGTATCACTTTTGCTTTACCAAAACGATACGGCCAGGGTTACATGCAGAAGGAGGAATGTTTTGATTATTCGCCTGCTGATTTCGGCACTCCTCGGCGGAGCGCTTATCATTTTCGGCGTTGTAATAGGGGCCACCTCACACCAGGTCACCTACAATCCAGTTAACCAGGAGACCATCGCGCATTTCCTATCGGGAGACAGTTCCTCATCCGATCAGAGGGGCTACCTGCAATTTGAAAGAGACTCTAAACTCTACCTCATCAATGAGAGCGATTTCAAACCCAAAGTTGACGGCAGCAGCTTTGGTGATGGCGACGTCATCTCTTTTGTCTATCGCACAGATAGCCCAACCACCATCGATGTGAGCGCCACGAACACCAGCACTCACCTGGTAGGAGACGCTTATATGGTAGAGCAGATTAGCGTTCCCGGCAGCAATGGCCAGAGCTCGAAGGTATACACTTCCTCGGAGTACAGCCAGAATCCCAGGGGCTTCAACCAGAATAACTGGCCTATAGGGGCTCTCGTGATTGCGCTGGGCCTCATCGTAGCTGCTCTGGCGTTCTTCTTGCCCATGTTACGTGGCAGGAACAGGAACAAGGCACAGCCAGCCAGCATTGCTACACCCATCGACGTAGATATGCCCTTCGGAGCACAGCCGCCGGTCAATGCATATGGCCAGGACCCCAGTCAATTCCCGCAGTACCCACAGCAGACTCCTGCGCAGTTCCAGAGGCCGCAGTTCACACCACCTCCTGGCCAATTCAATACACCACCGCAGTACCCGCAGCAACCCGGTCAGTTCAATGTGCCACCACAGTATCCACAGCAGCCGGGCCAGTTCAATGCGCCGCCGCAGTATCCGCAGCAGGGCGGTTCGTACGAGCCGACACAACGAGCCGATCCGCCGCGAAACTAGCACATTGACCAGCGACCTGCCCGGCTTAACCTTTGTCCAGCGGACACATCCTTGGGGATGCCCGCTGGACATTACCTTTTACTACCTCTTTCTGCCTTCAAACAAAGGCCTCAAAGCCCAGGCCATGTACCGCATCATTCATGGGAGCGGGAATAAACGCACATTGACAACATTTTCCCTGGTTAAGATCACCGCATAGTACAATAGCACTATTTGGCTGATAGAACGCTCGCTAAGCTCAAGCTCTTCATCGCTCGGATATACTCATGCCTGAGAACAATGCTTGTCGATACATCTATATAGCGAGGAGAATGTATGCTATCTGCCGTAGTTGCAGTAATTTCGCTGGGTATTGTGCTACTCATTGTTGCCGGGTTCATCATTGGTGCATTGCGCATGTACCATCGCCAGCATCCCAAGCCAGCACAGGCAACATGGGCACAAATCCCCCCTCACCCGCTTGATCGCCATGTAACTGCCGTACTGTACATGCAGGATGGCATTGTAGTAGATATTGAGAAACCCAAATCTCCCCCTGTCCTTACAGTACCGCCTTCCTGGTACAAACGCTATCGTATAGCGCTCTCTCTTGGCTTCTTACTCATGTTAGTAACCACGCTGTGTGTGCAAACGAACCTGGCCGGAGGAACACTGCAAAGTCTGCGCCTCGGTATCCTGAATACCCTTCAGTCCGACAACCTGCAGACCGCCAATCATTCATCGCTGTATGACAACTATAATGCGAATAAAAGGCTGGTACGTATAAGTCAACTCGACCCGGCCCAGTATGGCTCATCCGCCGAATTCAACAACTGGGCGTACTCAGCCTGTTCGGCGGCTGCGATGACCGAAGTGTTCAATGCTTATGGCTATCACCTGCGCGTCACAGATGTTTTGAAGGTCGAGGCACAGATAGGCATGATTACACCCGCACTCGGACTGGTGGACCCGAGTGGCGTTGCACTTACTGCAACTCATTTCGGCTTTAACACTAACTGGGGATTGTCCTGGAGCATCGACCAGCTTATCAATACTGCAAATAGTGGGAAACCCGTGATTATCAGCTTCCCGCCAGACCGCTATGCAGGCGGTCATATTCTTGTTGTGACCGGTGGCGATGCCAACTACGTCTATCTCGCCGATACATCTTACTATAACCGCCAGTCGTTGACTCACGCGCAGTTCCTGGGGTGGTGGGAAGGTTATGCCGCGGTTGTAACTCCGCGCTGACGACCGTACCATCTCGCTCCCAAAGGAGACGAACTTGGAAAGCAAAGTCAAGTTACTGGGGCATCCTCTACACCCTATCATGGTTGTGTTCCCGCTTGGATTACTGATAACCTCTGTGATCTTCGATCTTGTTCATTGGATCACCGGCAATGGCTTCTGGTCAGAAATTGCTTTTTGGGTGATCGCTGTTGGCCTGGTCGGTGGAATCATCGCAGCAAGTATCGGCACGATCGACTGGATTGAAATACCTTCCGGAACACGTGCCAAGGTGGTCGGTCTACGGCATGGCGCGGGCAATTATATCATCCTCATATTATTTGCGGTAAGCTGGTTTATCCGCTCGGGGACTCCGGGAAACCCGTTTTTCGTCGCTTATCTACTTTCCTTCCTCGGCGCAGCCCTCCTGGGGGTCACAGGCTGGCTTGGTGGAGAGTTGACACTTCGACTGGGAGTCGGTGTAGATCAAGGGGCACATTTGAACGCCCCAAGCTCATTATCGAGGCTGCCAGCGAAACAGCATGCGACAAATACCGGCACTACTAAGAAAGGCCCCTCTTGAAGTAAAAGGGCATCCGTTGCCTTTTTCTCTCCTCTTATCTCGCCATCTCCTTGCATACTCACCCTTGCTTGCACTTCAAGGAACGCTTCCCCTCTCAAGTACGTTCATCAAGGAACGTCCCAGGCAGCGTTTCAAAAGCGGTAGATACACTACACTCTCATTAAGATGAACAACGACTGTTCATGCTCCTTGCAGAACATATCAGAGTTCCAGGGAAAATATGCTAAAGGGAGTATATGACAGGATTTGTGATATATTGGCTGTGGCAGTCAGGCCATAGGCAGAGGAAAATACAAACAGGGAACGTTATGGAAAGCAAAGAGAGAGCCAGGGAGCTAATGGAACGCAATGGCAAGTATGAAGCAGTGAAGAAATGGTCGGGATTGCAAACACGCATGACCATTTCATATGTGGCAGTGACCGTTGTCACTGCGCTGCTGCTGGAACTCTTGATAGGCGGGACCATCGTTGTCGTTTTGTCCAGTACTTCTATATTAGACAAAGTGATTTTGACCACGACAAAACATACGGCACAGGTCTATGCGTTGGAGGCAGCCCTCAAAGCTGAAGGAACTGCTCTCAACCCTCAGACTACCTTTCAGCCGGGTCAACCCGCTTCAATTGCCCTGGCGGGAGGAAATACCTCACAGACGATCCCTTACATCGATCCCCAGGTTCCCTACATCGATCCCCACTCTCCCACTCCCAAGCTGGCAGCGTTTGCGCTGCTCATCGCGCCAGATGGCCAGGTGCTTGCCAGTTCTTACCCGGCGCATTACCCTGTCTCAACGCCTGTCGCGCAATTGCTGTCTGGCCAGGCGCATTTGATACTCAACGCCCTGGCAGGTAGAGCGGAGAGCATGATAGACTCACAAGGTCGCGTCGCTTCCGCTGTCGAACCTGTCTGGAGCAGGGAGAACAAACCAATTGGGGCGGTCTATGTACAGGTGCCCGGAGTATCAGGCGGGGACCTCTTCACGACGTTTGCTGGAGGATGGGCCAGGAGTGGGCTGGGATGGCTGCTCATCACTGCTCCTATCGGTGCACTCTTTGGCGTGTTAACGACGCGCCGCCTGGTTCGGCGTGTCCGTCGCCTGGCGGGTGCCACGGCACAATTCGCAAATGGTGACTTTACACAGCGCGTCCCAGTCTCCCGGCAGGACGAAATCGGGCAATTGGAGCACCAATTCAATCAGATGGCGCAGCAACTGGTCGAGAGCATCGCGCAGCAACAGGCGCTCGTCGAACAGCAGGCGCGCCTGGAGGAGCGCGCACGCATCGAACAGGAATTGCGTGCTGCTCAATACATTCAGCGAGCGCTGCTGCCGAAAGAGGTGCCCACCCTCACTGGCTGGCAGCTCACGCCATACTACCAGCCAGCGCGTGAAGTCGGTGGTGATTTTTACGATTTCCTTCCCCTTGCAGATGGACGCCTGGGGCTGGTCATCGGCGATGCCACCGATAAGGGTATGCCGGCAGCCCTGCTGATGGCCACCACGTGTACCATGCTCCGTACTGCTGCACAAGCAACAACCTCTCCAGGCGAGGTATTAGCGCGGGTCAACGAGCTGCTTTACACCACCGTTCCATCCGGAATGTTTGCCACCTGCTTCTATGCCATTCTCGATCCAGGCAGCGGGCGACTCTGCTATGCCAATGCAGGACATGATTGTCCATATCGACGGCAGAGCAGCGGCGCCTCTGAACTGCGGGCGAGAGGCATGCCTCTCGGGATGATGCCAGGGACATGCTACGAAGAACAAGAAACGATATTGGATCCAGGAGAGAGCATCCTCTTTTACAGCGATGGCCTGGTTGAAGCCCATAACCCCGCACGTGACATGTTTGGTTTACCACATCTGAAGGCATTGATTGGCGCCCATCCAGGCGGTAATGAACTCATCGATTTCCTGCTTCGCGAGCTGGCCACCTTTACAGGGAATGATTGGGAGCAAGAGGACGACGTGACGCTGGTGGCATTAGCCCATGTACCCTGAACCTGCCGTTTTAGGGGAGCATATCGAGAGGAGTAAGGTATGAATTACGGCCTGCATATACTCAATTTTGGCCCCTATGGTGATGCCCGCGTTCTCGCTGAACTGGCTCATGAGGCCGAGGATGCCGGATGGGATGGCTTTTTTCTCTGGGACCAGGTGGCTAAAACCACGCTGACTCCTACTATCGATCCCATGGTGGACCCCTGGGTTGCCCTCGCTGCGATTGCGCTGCGCACGAACAACATCCGCCTGGGCACGCTCATTACTCCGCTTCCTCGTCGCCGCCCGTGGAAAGTAGCCCGTGAGGCGCTATCCCTCGATCACCTGTCCGGCGGGCGCCTGGTTTTCGGTGCCGGCCTGGGCGGGGGCTATTATGATTTCGCTGCACTAGGAGAAACCCCTGATCTCAAAGTGCTTGCCGGCATGTTGGATGAAGGGCTCCAGGTGCTCACCGGACTCTGGAGCGGAGAGCCATTCCACTTTGAAGGTACGTATTACCATATCCAGGAAGCGCAATTTCTCCCGCGACCGCTACAGGTGCCGCGCATTCCGATCTGGTTAGCGGCCACCTGGCCGTTCAGAGCACCCTTCCGGCGAGCCCTGCGCTGGGATGGAGTCTTTCCCCAGGGCCACGATCTAACGCTGACCACAATGCTCTCCCCACAGCAGGTAGAGGCGATCGTACGCTTTCTTGCAGCCCAGCCCGGCTACACCACGCCCTTCGAGATCGTCCATGGCGGCATCAGTACGGGACTGGATGCCGGGCGCGATGCTGAACTGGTAGCTTCCTACGCCCGTGCGGGTGTCACATGGTGGGTGGAAAAAATCATGCCCGAACGCTGGGGGAGTTGGACCCACTGGCCCCTGGAAACAATGCGCCAGCGGATCCGCCTGGGGCCTCCACGCCTGGCAGGTTGGTAGAGTGGCATTCTACATACCGACCTGCTAAGACGATATGCTATACTTAAAGCGGTCACAGCCATTCCTTTGCTCACATACGAATTACTGCTTCCTGGAGGGTTGTATGCCTGTCTCTGTCACCAACTCCAAACTCATCTACGATGCCCTGAAGGCCTGCGATGTGAAGATCATGTCCGCCCTACCCGAAACCTGGCTTGTGCATTTAATTCGTATGGCGGATGAAGACCCAGAGATGACGCTGGTGAGGGTGGCGAAGGAAGAAGAAGGCATTGGCATCTCGGCAGGGGCGCACCTAGCAGGGGTGAATTCGGTGGCTCTGATGCAGAATCATGGGTTTCTGGCGGCGATCAACCCGATTGTGTCGCTGGCCTTATTATACAAAGTGCCGTTATTACTACTGATCAGCTACCGAGGGCACATGGGTGAAAAAGACCCCTGGCAGACACAGGGCGGTATGGCCACCGAACCTATCCTGCGTGCTTTGAACATTCCCACCTGGCACCTGACCAATACTGGAGATGTCTACCGGCGGCTCAAAGACGCGCAGACTCTGGCAAACGCCTCGCTGCACCCGGTTGCCGTTTTGCTGTCACGCGAATTGATGTGGGAGGACTGACTATGTTACGCGCCGACGCTTTGCAAGCTATTTACCCTGAACTGGAACACCGCATCGTCGTCACCATCATGGGTGCAGTCGCCGCCGAGCTATATATGCTCGGACACCGCCATAACTTCTTCTATCTCGAACACGCTATGGGCCTTGCCTCGTCGATGGGCCTGGGCATTGCACTCTCGATGCCCGAACACAAAGTCATCGTCATCGATGGCGACGGCTCATTGCTCATGAACCTGGGCACATTGAGCACCATGGCTCGTTACAAACCGGGTAACTTATTGCACATCGTTTTTGATAACGAAAGCCTGCTCTCGGTGGGAGGTTTCCCAACGGCGACTGCCACTGGCACGGACCTCGCTGGCATCGCCAGGGCCTCAGGTGTGCCGCGCGTAGCGGAAACGAATACGCCTGAAAACCTGAAGGCCGCTGTGACGGAGGCGCTGGCGAGTAATACGCTGACAACCATCATTTCAAAAGTCGAGGCGATTGGGCCAAAGTCATTTCACATGGATTTACCCTTACTGGAGAATCGCTTCCAGTTCAAGCGCTGCCTGGAAGCGCTGCAGAAAGGATCGGTGCGGTGACCATCCCTGAAATGCTGGATGCCAATGACCTTAATCCCCCGTCTATCCTGAAAGACATCCAGGAAGCAACAGCATCTATCGGCTTTACCATGGGGTCCGACCTGCTCACCGGGTCACTGCTGAGGACTCTGGCCGCCACCAAACCGGCAGGCACCTTCCTCGAGCTGGGCACCGGGAGCGGACTGGGTACCGCCTGGATACTCGATGGCATGGACTCTCAATCCCGGTTGATCACAGTAGACCGCGATGAGCATGCCAGTGCGGTTGCCAGGCGATTGCTTGGACCTGATGCGCGAGTACAATTTTTGACAACGGACGGTATCAAATATATCGCGTCTATACGTGAGTCGGGAAAAACCTTCGATCTCATCTTCGCCGATATGCAGCCTGGCAAGTTCGCGTATCTGGATGAGACGCTAGAATCGCTCAAGGTTGGCGGCATCTACATGGTGGATGACCTACTGCCTCTCCCTTCGTGGGAAGAACAGCATGCTGCAAGAGTAGTCAATCTCATTAGAGCACTCGAGCAAAGGCAAGATTTACGCATCACGAAACTCAACTGGTCCACGGGATTACTCATCGCTATAAAAACACGCTGATTCGCGGGTTAAGAAAAGAAAGGGGAAAGCATGAGTTCCAATGTTTTATCGCAGTTACTTGAGGAACTGAACTCTGGCACACTGAAAGTCGTTGACCTGACAACGCCTCTAGGGCCCGACACGGTAGTGATCGACCTGCCGCCCATATTTGCACCATCGCCGGGGGTGACACTCACCGAAATTTCGCGCTACGATAGCAAGGGGCCCGCCTGGTATTGGAACATCATCAACATGGGGGAACACACCGGCACCCATTTTGATGCGCCAATCCACTGGGTCACCGGCAAGGACTTACCTGACAATGCCACCGATACCATCTCACCGCGCAAATTCATCGGCCCAGCATGTGTAATCGATGTGACCGCCGATGTGCAGCAAAACCCGGATTTCTTGTTGAGTATCGAGCGCCTTGAGGCATGGGAAGCCGGACATGGCCGCATCCCCGCAGGAGCCTGGGTGCTGCTGCGCACTGGCTGGAGTTCGCGCAAGGGTCGCAGTGAGTTTCTGAATGTCGCCGCTGATGGTGCGCACTCGCCAGGCTTTCACCAGGCATGCTCAGAATTCCTGGCAAAGGAACGCAACATTCTGGGCGTCGGTGTAGAGACCGTTGGGACGGATGCAGGCCAGGCAGGAACTTTCACCCCACCCTTCCCGAATCACACCATTATGCATGGCTCGGGCAAATTTGGCATCACCAGCCTGGTGAACCTGGAGCTGCTGCCTCCCACCGGCGCCATCGTCATCGCCGCCCCGCTCAAGATCGTCGGCGGCTCGGGCAGCCCACTGCGTGTGATCGCGATTACGCCGTAACAAAGCATATATCTAATCTTCTATGGTGTCGGCGTTGGTGTTGGCGACGTACATGTCCAGGTTACAGTGACCGTATTTCCGCCATTCCCAGCGTAGTAGAAGTGACCACTCCCGCTCGAACAGTCACTCGCCGGGACAGTAACTGTTACCTGAACTGACTGGCCCGGTGATAGTGTTCCATTTGGCGGACTGAAGGTAACCCCGGCTAAATCGCTGCTTGCAGACCAGTTGAGCATGCCTTGAGAACCTGAAGCTAGCGCCACTGTATCGGTACAAATGCCATTACCATTACTATCAGGTGGACAGTTCCCTCCTGCAGTGACCGTCAGCGTCGGAGCTGCACAATTCCATGGCACATCGATAGAGTTCCCTCCTGATACTAAAAAGGAGAGGGTAATACTATTCGGACACACCATGTCTGGTATGGTGATTGTTACCTGCGCCGGTTGGCCCGCCGACAGTGTACCGCTCGACGGACTGTATTGAGCACTACTTCCTCCCACACTGCCCGGTGTAGACCAATCCAGATTCGGGTCACCCTGGTTAGCCAAAGACAGGGTATCCGTACAAGTCCAGCCAGACCCTGTAGTATAGGAGCAGTTAGAGTCAGGAGTATTGAAACTAGTCGGGCTGACTTTCAGAGTCGGAGGCGAACAACCCCATGATACATTAACGGTATTTGCCGGCCCTGCGAAAGTGAAGGAAGCACTGCTCGGACAGCCTGAATCCGCTACAGAAATGGTCACCTGCGCTTGCTGACCGGGAGATAGGGTACCACTTGACGGATTGATGGTTATGCCGCCTGCTCCAGTACTGGATGCCGACCAGTTCAAGTCACTCTGTGCACTCTGATCGCTGCTCAGTGTGACGGTACAGGTCCAGCCTCTATTATAAGGGCAGTCTGTATTGGCATTTATACTAGTTGTGTTCACCATTAACGCCGGTGGTACCGGCGTGGGAGTTGGCGTGGGGCTCGCGGTCGGCAGTGTAGTTGGTGACGGGGTGGGGCTTGGCGTGAGGCCAGGCGTCGGCAGTGTAGTTGGCGACGGCGTGGAACTTGGCGTTGCCGTTGGTGTCGGAGCCGCCGCACCTTGCACAATTGTGAAAGTCAACTCTGCACTGTGGGAATCCATCTCCTCGGTCGCACGAATCGTGTGGGAACCTAAGGGCCAACTCGGGCTCACTTCGATTGTTACGTCAAAGGTTCCCCTACTATCCACCTTGATAGCTCCTTGCGCTGCCATCGGTGATTGCAATTGCTCTGCAGCCAGTATCCCCAGGGCTGTGGCAGCACTATGTTTCGTCTCTTTCATTGCGCTACGATCCTGGTACGCCAGCCGTACGCGATTATCAAGCGATAGAGCTACAATAGCTCCTGGCGTGAACCCTTGCCCGTGCAGATGCAATAATGCTCCCGAAGTAACAGTGCTACTGCCAATTAGTGAAAGTGAGACAGCAGGTGGCACGAGAGCGAAGGCTATAGCAATACCACCTGAGATGACGATTACCGCACCTGCCGCCAGCACAATTATCCACCGCAATACAGAATCATGGAGGTGTAGAGTATGCAGTCTCCGCGGGAGTTTCAGATGGGATGAGCTACGATGGTGATGAATATGAGACTTCAACGATTCTGTATGGTGGAGGTGCATACGCCCATGAGATGGCGGTGGTTCTTGATGGATCGGCGGTCGCACAGGATGAGTGTATGGTGGTTCATAGTGGCTTGGTGGTTGCGCGGGATGAGCAGGTCGTGGTTCGTGGCGTATCGGCGGTCGCAGAGGGTTGTCGGGTAGTGATCCCGCCCCTTGATATGGTGAAGGAGGAGCAGACGAGGCTGCGCCCTGATACAAACTCTGCCCTGGAGGTGTATTCGGTAGAGATGGTGATCCCTGTACCATCGGCTCCCCACCTGCCTGTGGTGTCCCTTGTACCATTGGGACATTTCCCATAGGTGCCTGTACGTCTCTCGACAGTGCTCCCAACAGTGGAAGATCAAACAATACAACTGGATTTTCCTCAGTTTGCCACTCACTGGTGGGTTGATCGTGCCGGAGAGCACCAGGCGCCCGCGAATCCAACTCTGGTGAACTACTGAGATCTGTTACTCCCTCTGTTGCGACACCGAATGCACGTCCACAGCGTCCACAAAAACGTGCATTATCAGGTAACGCCGATCCACAAAACCTGCAGTAGCGCATGTCCACCTCCAGGGGCGGTGCAAAATCATAGGCTACTATGAACTATGCCACTATAATCTTTTGTTATAGTTTATCATGTTTTAAGGTATTTTACAATCGTTAACTCGACGAACACTGAAAGTCAGCCGATTGCTCCTGTGGGCGGGGAGAAGCTACTTTCCATAACGGAGAGCACTGGTATTCAACGATCCTCGTCATGAATTTTGTGGCATTCCTCCCTACGTGTGAACACGGGGGAGGAATGCCACCTTCTGTTGAACGAAGAGTCGCTACTAATCGGAGATGGCTCTCCTTTATTCTAAGGAACCGCTGGCATCTTCTGCTGTGCAGCAGCAACTGCCTCGGCCGGGTACTCGTAATCTTGCAGCCTGCCGGAGAAGTAGGCATCGTAGGCACCCATGTCAAAGTGGCCATGACCGGACAGGTTGAAGAGGATGACGCGCTCTTCTCCAGACTCTTTGGCCTTCAGAGCTTCGTCGATCGTGGCTCTGACAGCGTGCCCAGACTCCGGCGCGGGCACAATGCCCTCGCTGCGCGCGAACTGTACCGCTGCCTGAAAGACTGCGTTCTGGTGATAGGCCTCGGCATCGATGATACCCTCTTCATGCAGCAGGGATACCAGAGGGGACATACCATGGTAGCGCAGACCACCGGCGTGGATACCAGGCGGAATGAAATCGTGGCCGAGGGTATACATCTTAACCAGCGGCGTCATACCGATGGTATCGCCGAAGTCATAGGCATACAGGCCCCTGGTTATGCTGGGGCAGGCCATCGGTTCCGCCGCCAGGAAGCGCGTCTTCAGCCCTTTTCTGCGCGACTCGCCGATGAAGGGGAAGGCCAGTCCTGCGTAATTGCTGCCACCTCCGACGCAGCCGATGACGATATCCGGGTAGTCTCCGGCTTTCTCCATCTGCAGCAGCGCCTCCTGGCCCACAACCGTCTGATGCATCAAAACGTGATTCAGCACGCTGCCCAAGGAGTACTTGATTGTGCCGCCGCTCTTGGCAGCGACTTCCACCGCTTCGCTAATGGCGATACCCAGGCTGCCCGGGCTCTCCGGATCTTGTGCCAGAATGCTGCGCCCGGCATCCGTCAAATCGGTCGGGCTGGCATGCACAGTCGCGCCATAGGTCTCCATCAGGTTGCGCCGGTATGGCTTCTGCTGGTAACTGACCTTGACCATGAAGATCTCGATGTCCACATCGAAGAACGCACCCGCCATCGCCAGCGCCGAACCCCACTGACCCGCGCCCGTCTCGGTCGAGAGCTTCTTGACGCCTTCTTGCTTGTTGTAGTATACCTGGGGCACGGCAGTATTCGGCTTGTGGCTGCCTACCGGGCTGACACCCTCGTACTTGTAGTAAATACGAGCCGGAGTATCCAATGCCTTTTCCAACCGGCGCGCCCGGAAGAGTGGACTGGGGCGCCACTGTAAATAAACCTGGCGCACCGGCTCAGGAATCTCAATGTAGCGCTC
>WNEZ01004464.1_pt1 | contig 15759 bp, 20 predicted proteins | sample 5400521 | NCBI WGS metagenome assembly WNEZ01 (sample SAMN13153339, study PRJNA577476) | soil metagenome | isolation source: 120 cm saprolite under Douglas fir tree site 2 hole 1 replicate 1 | place: USA:California | collected 2015-04-18
CCGTGGCACCGGCCAGGACCCGCAGAGCGAGCTCGAGCACCCGACGCTGCATCACTTTGTCGCCCGGCATGCCGAACGCATGCCCGAAAGGAAACTCAACCCCAACGATGCGCGGGGCTCGGCGCTCCTCGGCGACGGCCGGCATCATCGTGACGACCACGGTCGGAATTCCGGCGGCTTCGATCCATCGTGCCAGCACGGGCACGTTCGAGCAGCAGTCGGGTCAAGCCGGGGCGAGGATCAGGCCATCCGCCTGCTGATCGCGCAGCGTAGCGACAAGCTCGGGCCCCGTTTCCTTTTGCCATCCCGGCAGGCTGCGATCCTGGTAGCCCATCACCGAAATGTGTTCGGAGGTCGCGCTCCCAACCACCCTTTCAGCGACCATCTCATCGAGCAACCGGGCAGGGAGCGCGATCTCCGGGTCGGACAGGACGTCCTCGTCATTCATGTGCAGGTGCGCAACCGCCATGTCTGCTGCGTCAGCGCCCGACGGTATCGACCGCCACGACGGATCGCCCCACTCCGGATTGTTCTGCTCCCGCTCGACATCGAACGACGGCTGTGAGGCCTTGAGATAGAGGCCCGCAGAGGTGAGCAGGGCGATGCGCGATGCGGCCAATCGCTTCTCGAATGGCGTCCACACCGGCGCCTCCTCACCGGGGAAAGGACCGCGGCCTTCGTACAGGGGACGGAAGCTGCGCGGCAGGAACTTGTAGCTGTCGACGATCACGCGTCCGCCCCCACGAGTGTTCCGCTCACGACCGGCATCACTGCGCCACCGACCTCGATGCGGGTGGGGATGTCACCGTCGGCGTCGTATTCGAGCCGGATGTTGATGATGCTCCGCCGGCCCATCTTGGTCCCTTGTTCGCTGACGATCGACACTCGCCGCGAGGGCGGCACCAAGCCGTACTTGACCGCGAAGGCGCCCAGCGGGCCGCTGGCCGATCCCGTCGCCGGATCCTCGGCGATGCCGGAGGCCGGCGCGAACATTCGGCTGTAAAGCCGGTCCGGGCCAGTGGCCGTGAACAAGAACACGCCCAGAGGCTCCTCGTCGTCGAACGCGCTTGCGAGCCGGCCATTGTCGGACACCGCGGCATCGACGGCATCTGCATCCTTGAGCGCGACGAACAGGATCTGGTTGCCGGTGCTTGCCACCTGCAGCGGAACGTTCGGGACCAGGGCGCTCTCGTCGAGTCCTACGGCCGCTGCGATCCGGCGGCGATCGGAGACCACGTCACCGAATGTCAGCGGCGGATGGGTCATCCAGAACGTGATGCCGTTCGGGCCCGGCTCGCCACGAACCGGCACCGGACCCACCCCTTCTTCGAGGGTGAACTCCAACGATTCGTGCGGAACGCGGCCCTGAGTCGCCAGCACCCATGCGGTGCCAACTGTCGGATGCCCCGCAAACGGCAGCTCTTTGCCCGGCGTGAAAATGCGGATCCGGGCCGCAAACTCCGGCAGCGACGGTGCCATCACGAACGTCGTCTCGGAAAAGTTCATCTCCCGCGCAACGCGCTGCATCACAGCCGGATCGAGATCGCCGGCGTCGAGCACGACTGCCAGTTGGTTGCCGGCGAGCGCCTTGTCCGTGAACACGTCAACGATGTGAATCGGGTATCCCATGTCCTCCTCTAACCTCGTATGCGGCTTGATTGCTTCCCTCATCTTCCCAGCACCGAGATGAGCGCCGCCACGCCAAGCGCGATGATCGCCACACCGCTGATCGCGCTGATGATGAGCACAACACGCGGAGTGATCCGTGCGCGGAGTCCCGCCGCAAGGCCGGCCAGTACGCACCACCACGTCAACGATCCGAGCAGGACGCCGGCGACAAGCAATGCGGGGCGAACGTACCCGCCACTGTTTCCGACGCCCATGGTGGCGGCAAGCGCCGCGAAAGAGATGATCGTCGCCGGGTTGGTTATGGTCAGCCCGAGGGTCGAGAGATATGCCCAGGCGAGCCCTGAGCCATTGCTCGACGACGCCTCTGTAGAGGTTGGTCTTTCTATCAGGATGCGCACGCCCAGAACGATCAGGAGCGCGCCGCCGGCCAGCACGAGCCAACGTCGTTCACCAGTGAACGCGGCCGTGATCGCGCCGATTCCGAACGACGCGGCAGCGGCATAGAAACCGTCCGCGGTCGCAACGCCAAAGCCTGAGACGAGCCCGTTCAGCCAGCCCCTGACGAGGGTGCGTCTAAGGCAGAGGAAGAAGATGGGGCCGGGCGACGCTGCAACGGCAAAGCCGAGGAGGAATCCCCTGAGCAGCAGGCTGGACACCGGGACCTCTCATGGTCCGCAATTCTATTAAGAGAAGTAGGGGACCGATTCTCCGGTCTCGACATGCTTCTTCAGTCTGCCGACGACCCTGCCCCACGTGTAATTGACCGACGCAAGCTCTGAGGGCGGGAGTGCCTCGGGCCAGCCTGCATGGCTGAACCTGACATCGTGGCCGCCATCCTTGGCAGAGACGATCTCCCAGGTGATGGTGGTGCCTTCCCAGCCGGGGAACCCACCTGCATCTGACCAGCGCACCAGCTTGCCGGGCTTCAGTGCGGCCACCTTCAGCTCGAGCTTGGCGCTGCCGAAGCCGAATTTGGCGGTCGAGCCGACCCTTGGCTCGGCGTGGCTATCCTTGGTCCAGAAGCTGGCGAGTCCCTTCCCCGTCGAGATCGCCTCATAGATCTTGCCGGGGTCGCTCGCGATGGTCACGGTGTGCATCAGCGGTCCAGCCATCTGAGTCCTCCTAAAGACTTGACTTAATTAAGAAGCAGCTTAAACTATAAGAAGTGTCAGCGCAAGCAGTGAGGCGGGACCCTCTCGCCGCCCTGTCGAGCCCGCGGCGACGAGAGATCATTCGCCTCGTCTGGACGAACGAGCGATCGGCGGGTGAAATCGCGCGGGCGTTCGACGTCAGCTGGCCGGCCATCTCGCAAAACCTGCGCGTGCTCAAAGAGTCCGGTCTCGTCCACGAGCGGCGGCAAGGCACGAGCAGGCTGTATCGCGCCGACCGTCGCGCGCTGCGGCCGCTTGAGGCGTACCTTCGCGGGATGTGGGAGCGGGACATCGATCGCCTGCGCCTTCTGGCGGAGGCGGAGGAGGGAAACCGGTCGAAGAGATGATCGAGGGCGGCCTCAATGTCGAGGTCGTCCAAAGGATCGCCGCGTCTCCCGCGACGGTGTTCTCCTACCTGGTCGAGCCTGCCAAGTTCAGCGCGTGGATGGGCGTCGGCGCCGAGCTGGACCCACGGCCTGGCGGCCGAGTGCGCATCGACGTCGATGGCGAACACTTCGCGCTTGGTGAGTTTCGCGAGGTCGATCCTCCCCACCGCGTGGTCATGAGTTGGGGCTGGGAGAAAAACGACGCCGTCCCTCCAGGCTCGACGATCGTCGAAATCACGTTGACCCCGGATGGCGCCGGCACAATTCTTCGCCTGCGGCACCTCGGCCTGCCCGGCGAGGAAGAAAAGAGATCGCACGAGGGTGGCTGGAGGCAGTACATCGGCAAGCTGGCGGCGGTTCTCAACAGCCACTAGCCGGTATTGCCGGCCGTTAACCTGTCGATAACCTCTGCTGCGGTATTCTGCTTAATCTCGTGGAAATCCTTCGCAACATCGCGCGGCACAAGCTGCGCAGCACCCTCACCATCACAGGCATCGTCATTGGCGTGCTCGCGCTGACGACGATGGGCGCGCTGGCGGAGAACTTCAACGCGCTGATCGACGGCGGTGTCAAGTACTTCGGCTCGAACGTCCAGGTTGGCCCGCCCGATGGACAATCCACCTTCCTGCTACCGCTGTCAAAGATCGATGCCGGTGATCCCGATGAGAACAACTGGACTCCTTTCAAGATCACGACGGCGAATGGCCAGATGTTGACATCGAGCTCGATCGGCGAGGTCGTCCTGGGCTCGACACTGAGCAGGGAGTTCAAGAAGACCGTCGGTGACACCATCGACCTGCCGGTCAAACCCACGGACGCGAAGCCGGACTTTGTCAACCACACGTTCAAGGTGGTTGGCATCTTGAACAAGACCCTGACGGCACCCGACACATTCGCCTATATCAGCATCGCCGACGGTCAGTCGCTGCTCAAGGACAGCCTCCCGGCTCCGCTCCAGTCAGCACTCGATGTCAGCCAGATCACTGAGGGCATCACCGTGTACGGCAAGCCCGGCACGCCCCTCACTGAGCTCGACAAGATCGCGAACCGGATCAACTCACAGGTTCCGAGTGTGAAGGCGACGAGGCCGACCCAGCTGGTCACTGCGTTCCAATCGGGTGGAGCTATATTCACGGGCATCACGACCGCGGCCGCCCTGCTGGCTCTGATCATCGGCGGTCTCTCGGTGGTCAACACCATGTTCATGGCCGTCGCCGAGCGAGTACGCGAAATCGGCCTCAAGAAAGCGGTGGGTGCGACCACGCTCAACGTGATGGGCGAGTTCCTGATAGAAGCGACATTGATCGGCGTCATCGGAGGCTTCGTCGGCTACGGACTCGGCGCTGGGATCGTGCTGGCAAAGAATCTGACCACGCCGCCCGATCAGTCGACCCTGTTCCTCCTCACGCCCACGCTCACGATCTTCGCCATCGGCTTCGCGACCGTCCTTGGCGCGGTTGCCGGTGTCCTGCCTGCCTGGCGGGCGGCCAGGCTCGATCCCGTTACGGCGTTGAGGAACGAATAGAGAAATGGCCAACGTGCGGCTCGAAGACTTGCGCAAGCACTACAAACGAGGCAGCGAGATCATCCGCGCCCTCGACGGCGTCACGCTCGACATCGACAAGGGCGAGTTCGTGGCCGTCGTCGGTAGGTCCGGCAGTGGGAAGACGACGATGCTGGACGTGATTGGCCTTCTTCTCCGCCCAACCTCAGGGCGCTTGATCATCGACGACATCGATACGACCAAACTTGGCGATCGCGAGCTGGCGCACATGAGGGCCGAGAAGGTTGGCTTCGTCTTCCAGGAGTACAACCTGCTGGCCGGGCTCAACGTCGTGGAAAACGTGATGCTGCCGCTCCGCTACTCGAAGACCAAGGCCGGCGGCCGGGAGCGAGCGCTCGAGCTGCTCGAGCGGGTCGATCTCACCGACCGCATCAAGCACCGCCCATCCGAGCTCTCCGGCGGACAGCAGCAACGCGTCGCGATCGCCCGCTCGATGATCAACCGGCCGTCGCTCATCCTGCTCGACGAGCCGACCGGCGCGGTCGACACCGAGACCGCTGAGCAGCTGGTGGCCCTGCTCAAGCGCCTGAACAAAGAGGACCGGGTGACGATCGTGGTCGTGACGCACGACCTTGACGTCGCAGGCCAGGCGCGCCGCAACATTCGATTGAAAGACGGCAAGGTTCTAGCCGACGAACGCGTGGAGGCGGTCTCCGTAGCGTAACTCGCGTAGCCTGAGGGACGATCGTGAAGATCGGACTCGGACTTCCCAACGCAGCGAAGAGCCTGACTAACGGACCCCTTCTGGTCGACATCGCGCGTCGCGCGGACCAGCTTGGTTACTCCACCCTGGCGACGATCGGCCGCGTCGCCTTTCCGTCCTTCGAGGAGCTGGTGACCCTCGCAGCCGCGGCCGGAGCGACTGAGAAGATTGAGTTGTTCACCGACATCCTCCTGGCGGCTACGCGCGAGCCGGTGTTGCTGGCCAAGCAGGCAGCAACGTTGGACCAAGTCAGCGGCGGCCGGTTCGTTCTCGGCATCGGAGTTGGCGGCCGGCCGGATGACTTCGCCATCACGGGCACCGACTTTCACACGCGTGGGCGCCGCCTGGATGCGGCGCTGGAGCTGATGCATCGCGCTTGGCGGGGCGAAAGCGTCCCTGGCACAGATCAGCCTGTGACGCCACGACCTGTCAATGGCACAGCAGTGCCTCTGATGTTCGGAGGCGGCGCCGATGCGGTGGTCAGGCGGGTCGTGAAATACGGGATGGGGTATACGCAGGGAGGCGGGACCCCAGAGCGGCTTGCGCAGATGATGGACCGCGTCAAAAGCGCCTGGAGCGCGGCTGGTCGAGGGGGCAAGCCGGAGTTTCGGGCCCTGGCTTACTTTGCGATCGGTGAGGATGCACACGCCGAAGCGGAATCCAACGTGGTGGCCTACTACGGCGATTTCGGACCCCGTGTCTGGCAGGGCACCATCAAGTCGGCGGCCGAGGCGAAGGACCGCATCAAAGCGTATGCAGCGGTCGGGTGTGACGAGCTCATCTTGTTCATGACCGCACCGGCAGTCGAGCAGGCAGAGCGGCTCGCGGAGGCAGTCCTGTAGGCGGCCGGCAAACGACCCTTGACTCGAAGTCGCCCAGGAATAGACCGACGTCGGCACGCAGAGCAACCTCGTGACGATGCAGGTCATGTTTCGGAACTCGAGCGATTCAACGCACGCGTCACCCGAAGACCTCACGCTCGTCGACTCACAGAACGGCCCAGCCCCATCGACCTTCGACGGGCCCGGCTGCACTCACTGGTCGCGCCACGAGTTCAGCCACGGCGCGACCTACGGGCCGTTGGTCATGTGCTTCAGGCCTCTGAGTACCACGCCTCCTCTTTCCTTGCGTTGGTCGCCAGACTTCGGTTTCGTGTGCTGCCAAGCGGACATCAAGCTTTCCTGAACCTCAGCGCTATGTCAGGGCGGCCGGTGATGAGGACCGCCACTCGGGAATCACCCATGAACCGCGCGATGTCCGCCTCATCGTTGACAGTCCACACCCACGCGGGCACGCGGGCACGAGCGCACCGATCGAGCATGCCGGCGCGAGCCACGCGCTCGTGGACGACCACGAAGTCCGCGCGGGATCGGCTCAACCGTGCGCGCGCTTCGCGCCAGGGCAGCGCGCCGGTCAGGTCGTCGCCCAGCGACAAGCCGGCGCGCACACTGGGAAACTGCTCTTTGATCGCGCGTATCTGATCGTCACCCGAGGTGAAAACGACCTCGCTTCGCGTGAAACTGCTCTCGATCAGCCGAACGACCTCGGCTTCGTACCCCTCCTCCTTTACGTCGACGTGCAGCCCAATGTTGCCGTCGACAATCTCGATGAGCTCGTCGATCTTGACCAGGTCGGCCCCCAGCTCATCTTTGAGCTCCGGATATGAGAGGTCGCGCACGGCTCGCCCTGCCGGGGTGAGGTCGTCGTGGTAGTTGACGAACATGCCGTCCGAGATCCGGCGGATGTCGATCTCGACGAAATCGACGCCCAATCCGACAGCGCATCTGTACCGATCGGCGGCGGGCAGGCCGGGTATGCCACATTCGCCGCGGTGTGCATCGATCGGTGGTCGCATCTCTCGCTTGCCATGCGCAGCTTGATGCATCGACACTGAGCTGATGGCAGGGCTGCACCCGGTGATTGTCGTCACTGGCGCAACCGGCGCGATCGGCTCCGCGACAGCGGCGTTACTCGCACGCCGCGGAGCGCGCCTCTTGCTGCTGGGCCGGCCGTCGGACCGGCTCGACGCGCTGGTCGAGAGGCTTGATCGCGACAACCGGGTGTCGAGCGTGGAGGTCGACCTGTCATCTCTCTCGTCAGTGCGGGGGGCTGCGCGCCAGATCTCGCGCACCGTGGATAACGTCGACGCGCTCGTGAACGCGGCGGCGGTGTTCACATCCGAATATCAGCAAACGCCGGACGGCTTCGAGCTGATGCTGGCCACCAACCACCTCGGCCCGTTCCTCCTCACCAACCTGCTGCGCGACCGGCTGGCCGGCGACGGACGCGTGATCACGATCACGGCGCCATCGTCGACCCGGGTCGACACGGACCAACTCCTGTCAAAAGATCAGTTCCGCGCCGTGCGCACGTTCGGCGCGACCAAGGCGGCGAACCTGATGTTCACGTTCGAGCTGGCGCGGCGCGCGAAGAGATGGGATGTCCGCGCATGCGCATATCACCCCGGACTCGTTCGCTCCGAGCTCATGCGGGAGGCGTCGCGTCCGATCCGGCTGCTTTCGCGCATCGCCTCGAGGTCGCCGAATCGCGCAGGCGAGGACCTGGCCGAGCTCGCCACGTCGCCGGCGTTCCGGAGTACGACTGGCTGGTTCTTCAAGGGCGGGCGCCGCATCGATCCGCCGAAGACGACGCTGGACGTCGACGCGCAGCGCAACCTGTGGATTCGCTCCGCGGAGCTGGTGGAGCTCGACGACTCCAGCTTCTGAAAGCTCCACCTCGCGTGCTCAGTCGCTTCACACGGCGTTCACAACCTCCCCGAAGGATGAGAGGCATCAAATCTCTCGTAACAAAGGAGTAACGGCAATGAGACGCGGTTTTGGTTTTCTGTGGGTGGCGCTGACGGGCATCCTGCTCGCGGTCGTCGGCACCATCGCGTATCAGGCCGGCTTTGATGCCGGCGCGGCCACTCATGTGGCTGCCGGAGCGGCGGCGGGTCCGTATTACTACGACGGACCGCGGTTCTTCGGCTTCGGATTCCTGTGGTTCCTGTTCATCTTGTTCCTGCTGTTCGTGCTCTTCCGCGTAGCGCGATTCGGGCGCGGCTGGGGTTACGGCGGCTGGGGCCACCGAGGCTACGGCGGCTACGGCGGTGGGAAAGGCGGAATTCCGCCCGCCATCGATGAGCGGATGCAGGAGTGGCACAAGCGCGCGCACGGCGAGCCGGCGCCCGCGCCACCGTCGGACACCAAGACCGTCTGACACAAGGAGCATGTGGCACCGGGGGCGGCGCGCCCTCGGTGCACTGTCCTTACGATGGAGGCAGTGACGACCATCCTGGTCGTGGATGACGAACCACGCATAGTCCGGCTGGTCCGCGATTACCTCGAGCACGGTGGGTTCACCGTGCTCGTGGCATCTGACGGCCCGACCGCCCTGCGCACCGCGCGGACAGGCCGACCCGATCTCGTGATCCTCGACCTCGCCCTGCCGGGGCTCGACGGTCTCGACGTGACCCGCGCGTTACGCCGCGAGGGCGAGGTGCCGATCATCATGCTGACCGCGCGGACTGAAGAATCGGACAAGCTGGTCGGCCTCGAGCTCGGCGCTGACGACTACATGACCAAGCCGTTCAGCCCGAAGGAGCTGGTCGCACGGGTGCGGGCCGTGCTCAGACGCGCCGAGGGCGTGCGGCATCCGGCCGACATAATCCGGGTTGGTTCAGACGTCGAGTTCGACGTCCCTCGCATGGACGTGAAAGTCGCGGGTCACCGCGTCGACCTCACAAAGACGGAGTTCCAGATCCTGTCGACGATGGCCCGCCAACCCGGCCGCATCTTCACACGCTCCCAGCTGCTCGACGCGGTCAAAGGCGTGGCCTTCGAGTCTTACGAGCGGGCGATCGACGCCCACATCAAGAACATCAGGCGGAAGATCGAGCCACGGCCCGGCAGGCCGCAATACGTCCTCACCGTGTTCGGAGTCGGTTACCGTTTCGCGGAGCCGCCCGAACGATGAGACCTGCATGGGGACCACCTCCGCGCCGCCGGCCGCCGTGGTGGCCGGAGAACCAGCAATGGCCGCCATCGCGCCGATGGCGCGGTGGACGCCTGCCGTTCTTCTGGCGAATGGGCTGCGTGATCCTCGGCGTGATCGCGGGGGTCGCCGTTGTCGGCGCTGTTGTCACTGCCGCGGTGGGCACCCTGCTCAGCGTGCTGCTCGGTCCGACTGCGTTCCGCCCGGGCACCGCCCAGGTGGTTCTCGTCATGACGGCCCTGCTGCTCGTCCTGTTTGCGGTCGTCGCACAGCGCGGCATCCGGCGCTTCTCGGAGCCGATGGACAACCTGATCGATGCCGCGGGAAGAATCGAAAAGGGCGACTACTCGGCTTACATACCTGAGAGCGGCCCGCCGGAGCTGATCTCAGTGGCGAGAGCTTTCAACGCGATGTCGGCTCGGCTCAAGGCGAGCGACGAACAGCGCCGAAGCTTCCTCGCGGACGTCGCACATGAGCTGCGTACGCCGCTGTCGGTCATCCGCGGTCAGGCGGAAGCGATCGCCGACGGTGTGTACCCCGGTGATGCGGACCACGTCATGCCGATACTCGATTCCACGCGCGCCCTCGAAGTTCTGGTCGAAGACCTGCGAACGCTAGTGCTCACCGAAGCCGGCAGCCTGGTGCTGAACAAGGAGCACGTTGAACCTGGAGCCCTGGTTCAGGACGTCCTCGCGTCGTTCGAGACTCAGAGCGAGGCGTTTGGTGTGAGCATGGCCTCGGCGATCGACTCCACGGTGCCCATGGTTGACGTCGATCCGGCGCGCATCCGCAGCGCTCTCGCCAATGTGGTCTCGAATGCAATCCGCCACACGCCGTCAGGAGGGTCGATCCGCCTCGAGGTGCACAACGCTAGCGACCAGGTCGGGATCACGGTGGAGGACACGGGAGAGGGCATCTCACCGGACATCCTCCCGCGAGTGTTTCAACGGTTCGTCAAGGGTCCTGGCTCTACTGGTTCGGGCCTTGGTCTGGCGATCACGCACGACATCATCACCGCGCACGGGGGCACGATCGATATTCAGAGTACGGTCGGCTCGGGTACGGCGGTCCACATCACGCTCCCACCCGCAACCTGATCCGACTCTTCCTGCAGTAGCTTGCAGGGGGACCGCTAGACCCCCACCCCGCCGGTTATTCGGCTGGTGGGCTTGCTTGTTTTCCCCGATGCCGGGCTCGCCTCGCCACCATTCGAAGTTGAAGGATTCTGACGGCTCCGAATGACAGCACTACAACCGCACCCAGCACCATCGCAAAGAGGAGCGCCACTGCGAGGGGGAGGTTGCCCTGGAGGAACAGGAAGTGAACCTCGACGCTCTGGAGGTTCTGGAGTATGAAAACAAGGATCACAACCAGGACGATTACGCCGACGACCAGCGCCGTCCAAGCCCCACTGAGGCGGGTTTGTTGCTCGCCTGGGTACGGCTTTTCTGCTTCTTCGTCCTGAACAGGCGGATTTTCCAACTGTCGAAATTCTAAGGGTGGCCGACCGTCTATCGATCGACGATACCGACGTAGGCTGCGAGGTGCTCGCCGGTGAGGGTGGATCGGGCAGCGACGAGGTCGGCGGGTGTGCCCTCGAAGACGATCCGGCCGCCGTCGTGGCCGGCGCCGGGGCCGAGGTCGATGATCCAGTCGGCGTGCGCCATGACCGCCTGGTGGTGCTCGATGACAATGACCGACTTGCCGGAGTCGACGAGCCGGTCGAGCAGGCCGAGCAGCTGCTCGACGTCGGCAAGGTGGAGGCCGCTGGTGGGCTCGTCGAGGACGTACACGCCGCCCTTCTCAGCCATATGGGTGGCCAGCTTGAGCCGCTGCCGCTCGCCGCCGGACAGCGTGGTGAGCGGCTGGCCGAGGCTGAGGTAGCCGAGCCCGACGTCGCCTAGCCGGTCGAGGATGGCGTGCGCGGCCGGCGTGCTCGCCTCGCCTGCGCCGAAGAACTCCTTGGCCTCGGTCACCGACATCGCGAGCACCTCGCTGATGTCCCGCCTGGCGAGCTTGTACTCCAGCACGCTGGCCAGGAACCGCCTGCCCTCGCACTCCTCGCAAACGGTCTCGACGCCGGCCATCATCGCCAGGTCGGTGTAGATGACGCCGGCGCCGTTGCAGTTGGGGCAGGCACCTTCGGAGTTGGCGCTGAACAGCGCCGGCTTCACGCCGTTGGCGTTCGCGAACGCGTTGCGGATCGGGTCGAGCAGCCCGGTGTACGTCGCCGGGTTGCTCCGTCGCGAGCCGCGGATCGCGCTCTGGTCGGTCGACACCACACCCGCGTCGGCGGGGATCGACCCGTGCACGAGCGAGCTCTTGCCGGAGCCGGCGACGCCAGTGACGACGACAAGCACCCCGAGCGGGATGTCGACGTCGACGTCGCGCAGGTTGTGCGCCGTCGCGCCGTGGATCTCCAGCGTGCCGGTGTGCGTCCGCACCTTCTTCTTGAGACCGGCCCGGTCGTCGAGATGGCGGCCCGTGATGGTGCCGCTTGCCCGCAGCCCCTCGACGGTGCCCTCGAAGCAGACGGTGCCGCCCGCCGTACCGGCGCCGGGGCCGAGGTCGACGACGTGGTCGGCGATCGCGATCGTCTCCGGCTCGTGCTCCACGACGAGCACCGTGTTGCCCTTGTCCCGCAGCCGCACCAGCAGGTCGTTCATCCGCTGGATGTCATGGGGGTGCAGGCCCGTGGTGGGCTCGTCGAAGACGTAGGTGATGTCGGTGAGCGAGGAGCCGAGGTGGCGGATCATCTTGACGCGCTGTGCTTCGCCGCCAGACAGCGTGCCGGAAGGTCGGTCGAGCGAGAGGTAGCCGAGCCCGATCTCCACGAACGAGTCGAGGGTCTGCTGCAGTGTCGCGAGCAGCGGTGCGACCGACGGCTCGTCGAGGCCACGGACCCATTCGGCGAGGTCACTGATCTGCATCGCGCAGGCCTCGGCGATGTTAATGCCGTGGATCCGCGACGAGCGGGCCGCCTCGCTCAGCCGGGTACCGCCGCAGTCGGGACAGGCGGTGAAGGTGACCGCCCGGTCCACGAATGCCCGGATGTGCGGCTGCAACGCGTCAGGGTCCTTGGAGAGCATCGACTTCTGCAACTTGGGGATCAGCCCCTCGTAGGTGAGGTTGACGCCATTGATCTTCACCTTGACCGGCTCCTTGTAGAGGAAGTCGTGAAGCTCCTTCTTGGTGTACTTGCGGATCGGCTTGTTCGGGTCGAGGAAGCCCGACTCGATGAAGATCCCCGTTGTCCACCAGCTGTCCACCTTGTAGCCGGGGATCGTGATTGCGCCCGCGGAGAGCGACTTGGAGTCGTCGTAGAGCTGGGTGAGGTATCGGAGACCGCGCCCCGGCCTTCGCAGCGCGGACACATGCCGCCGATGTGGGTGAAGGTCTGTTTCACGGTCTTGCCGGCACCGCGTTCGATCGTGATCGCACCACTACCTCGGAACGAGGGAACGTTGAAGGAGAACGCGTTCGAGGAGCCGATGTGCGGCTGCCCGAGCCGGCTGAACAGGACCCGCAGCATCGCGTTGGCGTCGGTGGCGGTGCCGACGGTGGAGCGGGCGTTGGCGCCCATTCGCTCCTGGTCGACGATGATCGCGGTTGTCAGGCCGTCGAGCACGTCAACCTCGGGCCGGGCCAGCGTCGGCATGAAGCCTTGCACGAAAGTGCTGTACGTCTCGTTGATCAGCCGCTGCGACTCGGCGGCGATGGTGCCGAACACAAGCGAGCTCTTGCCCGAGCCGGAGACGCCGGTGAACACAGTCAGCCGGCGCTTCGGGAGCTCGACGCTGACGTCCTTGAGGTTGTTCACGCGCGCGCCCTGCACGCGGATCAGATCGTGGCGTTCAGCGTGCAGCGCAGGCGACTGCGTGTCTGTCCTCGCGGCCATGCTCAGCGGAGCTGGTTGATGCGGATCTCGTTGCCCGCGGGATCGCGGAAGGCGCAGTCGCGAACCCCGTACGGCTGCTCGGTCGGTTCCTGGACGACCTCGGCGCCGCTGGCCTCCAACCGCTCGAAGACGCCGTCTAGGTCGGCGGTGGCCAGGATGATGCGGGCGTAGCTGCCCTTGGCCATCATCTCGACGATTGTGCGGCGCTCGTCGTCGGTGAGGCCCGGGCCTGCGGCCGGCGGATACAGGTTTATGGACGTGCCGGGCTGGTCTGCGGGGCCGACCGTGATCCAGCGCATCCCGCCGTATTTGACGTCGTTGCGGACCTCGAAGCCGAGGGTGTCGCGATAGAAGGCCAGGGATGCGTCCGGGTCGTCATGCGGAAGGAAGGTCGTGTGAATGGTGATGTCCATGGCGGTCATGCTAGGTGCGGCTCTGTGACCCGCGCTTCTCGATTCCTGATCGGTCTGGTCACCTCCTTCGCCACGCACGACGGCAGCTCCGCCGTCGCGCGAGCTGTCTGGCCCCGATAGGTGCTGGGCGGCACACCGACCAGCTCGGTGAAGCGAGTGCTGAAGGTGCCCAGCGACGAGCAGCCGACCGCGAAACACACCTCGGTGACGCTAAGGTCACCACGACGCAGCAGCGCCGTCGCGCGCTCGATGCGCCGGGTCATCAGATAGGAGTACGGCGACTCGCCGTAGGCGAGCTTGAACTCGCGGCTGAGGTGCCCAGCCGACATATACGCACCGCGGGCGAGCGCCTCGACGTCCAGCGGCTGCGCGTACTCGCGGTCGATCCGGTCGCGCACGCGGCGCAACCGCGCGAAATCGCGCAGATGCTGCGCCGCGGCGGCTGTGCTGGTCACTTGCGAGATCATGCTACGTCGCGCCGGAGGTGCGTCGCGCCGCCGGCGTCCCACCCCACTCGCGTCCGCTCTGGCCCGGTCTGCTCCGCTTACGTCCTCGACGCGTGCGGGCTTTTTTTCCCAGATTCGCTACTGGAGCGAAACGGGCGCCTTAGGCTCCGTTTTCGAGGTCATTGATGACTTCGTGGAGAATCGAGATGCAGCGAATGGAGGTGATTCCCCAACTCACATCCCACGTGCCAAACCACCAGTCCTCAAGCTGGCTGGTCGCGCTGGCGGTCTCAAGTAATCGAAGACCGGGCGCGAGCCGTCCGCAGACTTCAACAAGATCCTCCGCCAACTGCTTGACACCGGCATTTCCCACTGTCTTGTAGGTCAGCGGCAGAAGGGCGCTCCAATACATCTCTGGTGGCAATCGCCGCTGCAGCGAACCCTCAATCTCAACTCGCCTCGAATCCTCTAAGAGTTGAATACTTCCGTCACCGGACCGAGGTGGCGCTGGCAAGACATGAATTGCAGCAGCGTATAAATCGGTGAGGGCAGTCCGGAGGTCGCGTAAGAGACCTAGGCCGCGCACGTCTCCATCGAGCACCCCGACGTAGCTCCTAACGAGCGCGCCGAAAGCCTCGGTGGACGCCTCGGCGCCTTCAGGTTGAACCATGTCACGAGGTTAGGGCACGCCGGCACTGCAGAGTCGGGGTTTGCTCAGGCCTTGGCTCACGGATACCGAGCGCTGAGAGGACCGATGCGCCCGCGGGACTAGTTCACGAGCTCGCTGAAGTGCCGGAGCTCCGATCTCGAGTGGATGGACAGCTTGCCGTAGGCATTGGCCAGGTGGCTTTCGACAGTGCGGCCGCTGATGTGAAGCCGACTCCCGATCTCGGCGGCGGTATAGCCGCGTGAGGCCAGCGTCGCGACCTGCAGCTCTCGCAGCGTGAGCGAGTCCCCCCGGCCGGAGACCTCTAGCGCAATGCGGGCTGGACGCGCCGCTGGCCACAGTCCGGCGAGGGCGGTTGCGTAGAACCTGACCACCCCGCCGAGGACGACCGCGACCGCCGCGACGAAGATGACCGTCGGCCGGTTTCCGACCTCGGTCGCCAGGACGAGGCCAAAGACCACTGCCGACGCAAGCGCGACGCGGAGCGCAAGCCGAGCCGACAGCGCCCACATCGCCGCCATCAGCGGGAGCAGAGCAAGCGAGACCACCACATCGTTCGGGGTCACGACCTCCACCACCAGGATCGCGCCGAGGGCGACGCAGCAGATCCACCCCGCGACCGCGTCCCAGCGGGTTCCCGCCAGGATGCACGGCCGAACCAGCAGGTTCGGATACCTTGCGCCGAACCGAGACCGTGCCTTGGCCACGCGCGCCCCCTCCCTGAATGTGGCCCGATGATAATCCAGCACTTCTCGTCGTGCACCGAAACCCCTACGGAGGGGCGGTAGGTAGAAAACCCGTACCGGGTACTGATGACGTCCCGGCCGGCAGCGCCGAGACTGCGCTCACTTCAAACGCATCGGGAGGGAATGGGATGAGGCGCTGGAAATTTGCCGCCGTAGCACTTGG
>WNEZ01008254.1_pt1 | contig 15755 bp, 5 predicted proteins | sample 5400521 | NCBI WGS metagenome assembly WNEZ01 (sample SAMN13153339, study PRJNA577476) | soil metagenome | isolation source: 120 cm saprolite under Douglas fir tree site 2 hole 1 replicate 1 | place: USA:California | collected 2015-04-18
CGGCCCGCGCCCTCTTGAGATCCCCATATATTACTTTGCACTGCAACTTCGAGGTGCTCGCCGAACCACTCGATGAAAGCCGAAAGCGCATGGTCTTGCCTGGCTCAGTCTGGACCTCAGCAAAACGTACAATCACCTATCAGGCTCGCCATGCAACTCAAGAGCGGCGGCGGTTGGGAAAACCGCCGGACTGCTGCAATTCGGTGCAACCTGTCCGCTGATCTCTAACTAAGTTCACTTCATGACCGCGAGAATGTCACCGTAATAGGATCGTGGGTTGAGGCGGCAGTGCCATAAAGGGCTCGGAGAACGGCGATGTTCGCACGTCGCAATTTCAATCCTTGGAATCAGGCTGCGCATAATCTCTCATCGTCGGTTCCGGAAGGAACTCACGCAGCAATTACGCCTGATTTCCGTTTTGGTCAACCAGACGATCGAAGCCCAGTCCGCTGGAGGCCTCCCCGCGTCCTGTCTGTTTCTGTGCGCGTAACCAGGTAAAGACCCTTCCTGACGTCCAGCGCGTTCGCGAGTAGTACTGCATGATCCGAGCTCCGGCGCGCGGCACTTCCTCCTCATGAATGAAATAGGTTTTTGCGGAGGGCAGATCGAGCCCTTCGCGCAACAGCATGGTTTGCGGCTGCACTTTTTCGGGAAGCGTCAACCCTCCCGGCAGCAGGCGTGGCATCGCCGCCCGCTGTAGTTGGATCTCGCGATTGTTGTTGGGCACATGCACCGGGATGAAAGGTATCCAGTTTTCCGGCACCGTATTCATCACTTGATAGCGGACGACCGCTGCCATTGATGGTGGCTGAGACACGTTCCCGCCAGAGATCAGGTTCGTCAAGAAGTTTACGGTTTGGGCGGCAACTTCACTCCCCATGCGGCTGATTCCTGAAGGCAGCGGCACTGTCCTCTCAATGCCCCACGCCATGTTGGCCACCTCGTCACGAACGAGGAGCACCTCTTCCAGCGACGGGCTCGTCAGTGCCTTCGCTAGCGTGGGCAGTAACAAGAGGGTTGTGTCCGCTGCGGTTCCAGCGGGAGCGTTGGCGACGTTGATGGTGAACATGCTCCACCGGCCCCAGTCTCTGTCCACGCCTTTACCAGCGGCTTCGATCCAGAAGCGTTCTCCGAAGACATTCGTGACCGCAAGGCCCTGCAATTTGGCGAGAGTGCCGGCGGGCAGCGTGGTCGGAACGACGAACCAATCGTTGGCATACACCAGCGCAAATTCCATGAACAGCAGCTTGGCCAAATCGGTTGTGCTGGCATCGATGTCGCCGAAGTTGTTTTTTTTCTCTTCGAAGGCCCACCAGCGCGTGTTAGGCATGCCCGAGAACGATACCGGCACAGGAATCGTGGTGAACGGGGTATCTGGAGACAGTCCGGTTATATCCGCGCCTGGCACCGGATCGAGAGCGTGCTTGCTGGCATCCACGTCCACGCTATACCAATCGAGGCGGCCGGAGTAATACTCGTCGGCAACGTAAACTTTTTCGCTGCCATCAGGCATTGGCGCCGAAACCGCGAACTGATATTCCAACTTCTCGGGAACCCAGGCGCTGTCCGCTCCCTTGGGGCTCGCCAGAAACCGTTCCAACCAAGCGAGAAATCGCCCCTCACGATCCCTCAGAGCACCCTGGTCGCTCGCATTCATCAACGTGATGCCATCGTCGGCATGATGCGATGGATTGGACACCAGGTACTCGAATAGGGCTCCTCCGTCCATCGCGCGACCGGCAAACGCCTGTAGTGTGTCCCACGCCTCGGGGTGAGCACATACGTCGGCGTTGCTCTTCTGTGTTGGGTCGGGTTTGGAAATAGGGTAAGCGGTAATGTATGCGTTGCGATAGTCGTTTGGGATGTCGGCGATTAGTTTCAGCCATTGCCGTGTCATCGCCAGGCGCAAATCCAGCGACAGAATCCGCTTCTGGCGAGCCATCGGAAGCGGCCGCCGTTGGACTTGCGTTTCCAGGGGCGTCAACGTGTCAAACAATTCCGTAGGGCCCCCTGCGGGCTGATACTTGGTCAAGCGCGTTGCCTGCATCAGCAGCTTGGCGAATACTGGCGAACCTGCATCGCTGCCGCGGAACTCTCCCATTTGCCATTGTTTGGTGAGCATCCAAAGTGCGTCTCGCATTTCGGCCTGCAGCGCGCGCTCGAAGCTCTGGCTGCGTGGGCGTGCCTCCAACCGGTTCCAGGTGGTGATCGTCGGGATCGTCCGCTTGGCAATCGCGCTTTTGATGTCGGCAACAGGTAGCGCGCTAGGCATTGCTGATGACCTCGTTGGATGCGGCGAGCGTGGTCGAAATGGTGATGGCGTAACTGGTGCTGGCCATGACAGTGGCGGGCAGGAAACGCGAGTAAACTGTCGGATCGAGGAACGCCGGTTCAACGCCACGCTTCTTGGCCAATTGCAGCGTCTCCATCAGTGCGTTCACTAGGTCAGCCCATTGCCAAGTGCCAGTGTTCGAGGCCGCCATCACGAGCAGCATAGTTTGGGGCGGCTCATTGTCGGGCCGCTGATAATTGAAGGCGACCGCCGTGTCGCGCTCCGTAACGGGTATGACCTCAGTCCATTCATCCAGCAGCAGTCCGCATTGCCGGGCACTGGGATCGAACGCCGTCGAATACGCGCAGGTATAGAGCAGGCGATCGGAGGTTATTTTGTAATCATCGGGATATTGGAGCGCCAGCCAGGAATCGTTGGCCGCATACGGAAGTTGGATCGGTGTGATCTCCGGCGTTGGCACATTGAACGCGGCCTGCAGCATGATCGTGCTTTCCCAGTTATGCAGGGCCGGGCGCACGCGAGCCGCACCATACAGCCATTCGTCCACAGGAAAATCGACCTTAAGAGTGTTCTTCAGATAGTTGAATAAATTGCTGCTAGTAGACGCCGCAATGGCGTTTGCCCACTCGCCGCCCTGCGCAGCCGAAAGTGTGAATTCAGGCACGATCTGGAAATCATCACCCAGTAGGCGCTTGGACGCTGTCCGCACCGCCTGTACCCGATCTGCGGGAGATGTCGCGGATGCTGCAATTGCCAGTTGGTCCTGTACTTCCTTCACTCGGTTCGTGATCGCGGCCGACTGGCCGCTCAGGATTCGGAAGATGTCTTGCGTGACCGTGACAACTCGATCGCCGAAGGGCGAGATGTCGAATGGCTGCGAATCGAATTCTGCCGTCGTCAGACCAGCAGCCTGGTTAAACAACGGTACGAATGAGGTCCCCGGGTTTGCCAGGACAGAGGTAAATTCCCCTAGGCGATCCTGGAAGGATTTTTTCTTTCCGTTCAAGGCCAACCGCAACTTAGCGGGCGTAGGGGGCAGCGGATCAAGCTGTGAGCTGATGATAAGCTCCGCCGCTTGAAGGGCGGCGAAGCGATCCGTTGCACTGGTTGCAAGCGGCAACGAGTCGTAAGCCACGAGAGCATTCTGAAAATCACTCAGCTTCTGGTTCCAGCGCGCCACCAACGCTGAAACCTGCGCAAGCAAGTCGGCGACGGCCCGCCGTCGCCACACGTAGACAAAGCCCCATCCCGAAGAGGGCATGGCGAAACGCGCAGCACGCTCAAGGAAACCGATGGCTTTGGTGAAAGAATCGTCAACGAACGCGATAATGGCAGCGCGGTTGGCATTGGTATCGTCAAGGAGCGGCTTCAACGTCGCCACAAACGCGCTGACATCGCTTGCCAGCGACTTAAGATCCACTAAGGGAGTTGCAATTCGTGCGGCATCGGCGAACACCTGCGAGTCGTCGTCCTTGGTCGCATCATTCGCGCGACGAACGTCGGTGGCGCGCAACGGACGCCCTTGCGTGACCAGCGTGCGCAGGTCGCGTATTAGCGGGCCCGCTTCAAACACACTGATTTGTGCCGCGCCCGCCGCGAGGTACTGGATTTGCAGAGCGGCGTCGGGTCGCGGGTTCCGGATCGCGATTACATGGCGCAGGATGCGATCGTCCAGCTCAGCCATGGCCTGCACGTTGTCCGGCTTGAGCAGGTAGAGCAAGTCGAGCGGACCGAGATCGAGGTCCGCAATCGTGACGGCTTCTTGCTGCGGGTTTCCAGTCAATGGATCGGTCCAGGTGACTGTGCAACCGATTTGATTCAGCTGGGGCAAAGCACGGCCTAGCCACTCGTCAATCCCAGGCTCAGCCTGCGCTCGCGGAGTGGAACCCGGCGGCGCGGCAAGGCCTGGCTTTAACTGAATCGCGAAGCGGTGCGTAAGATTGATTCCAGCCGGCGGCGTTTGCACCACTTGCGGCTCAGGCGGGAAGTTGCCCGTCGTGTATGCCTCCATCGTGCTGGCGACACGGTCATAGTTGCCCTGCACCGCTTGATAGACGCCTTCCGCGAGGGCCAGGTCAGCAACCGCATCGTAAGCATCCAACAGCGAGTTGGTTTCTTGATCCAGCGCCTGCTGCTCGGCTGTGCTCGCTACCGCAGGTAACGTGGACAGACCGTACGGATAGCGCTTGATGCCGCTGTTCTGCACGCGGTCGAGCAGCTTTCTTCCATCGAGCACATTGCGCGCTTCGATGGCCACAAGGGCCACATTGGGATCGGTTTTGGTTGAAGCCAGCGCATTAGCCGCCAAAGGAAACGCTTTTCGCAGCGGATAGATATATTTGTCCACTTCCGCGAGATTGTGGTCGTCGTGCAAGCCGCGCTCGAAACGATAGCCGAGCAGTGCACCCAGGCTTTGGCCATTACGAATGCCTTCAATGAGCGTCAGGGCTATGCGCACGCGATCGGAGGAAAGATTGACAGCCAACGTCTCGGGATTGCCCTGGCCGGCATTGGCGAGATAACCGCTGCGCAGCACAGCCGCGGTGTCTGCGTGTTGCATGGAGGGCGCATGAATGTATCCCCCGCCAATGGGATCGCTCATCAGCGGTTCGCTGCCTGGAAACTGCTTTGCCACGTCAGGGGGAACCTGCGCGGGCGTGAGTTTTGCGGATGAGGGTCTCAAGTCTTCCACCCACGCATATGCGCCGAGATAGAGGCCTGGCCGCCCCGGCTTACCATTGCCTGCTGCCGACGAGGCGCGCTGCTCCACGATGTGCTGGTTCACTAGTCCAAGCAGCCAGGCGTCATAACGATAGGAGCAGGTGTCGATGTGCTCGGCGAATGTCCGCTCGAGCTGCCCTGTGCTCGCCGTGGCCAGAGTCTTGAGCGCATTCACCTGCCCCGCCAAAGTCGCTGTTTCTGGCGTAAGACCAATCCGGCTGCCAATGAATTCGCTGACCAGTTGCGTCGGACTTCCCGTAATGCGGCTCTCCGTCTTGTATAGCGCGGCAAACCGGCTTTCGCTGGCGGTTGCTGTTTCCGACACGTGGATGAACGGCGGCTCGGTGCGCATGGCGATCAATGCTGGCGCAGACAGAATGCCGGTATTGCGGTGGTAGTTGTAGCTGGAATCGTAGTAGCCCAGCATTAGCGCATGCCGCAGATACAGATAGAGCAGCGCTTGCGGCGATTTATTGCCGGTAAATCCCGTTTCGGCGCGCAGTGTCTCCAGTGAACTCGCCGCATCAATCATCCATTGGATGTAGTTCTTGCCCGCGTCCGTGTAGGCGCGGATGGGGTCCGTCTCTGACAATGGCCTGTCGTCAATGATGGTCGTGATTTGCGGATTGTCCTTAAGGAAGAAGTGGTTCAGCAGGTCAGGCAAATCAGAGCCTGTGTATCCGAGCCGCTGGAGTAGTGCCATCGCCTGTGCCTGCAGGTTGAGATTCAGAATCGCCCGCCACCACTGGGGCGCCAGCGCCCACAGGTTCATCAGGTTGTAGAGTTGCGTCAGGCTCTCAGCTGTGCGCGAGTAATACTCGACCGAGGATGGGTGATGCGCCAGGACACTGAGCAGCGTTTGGTGCGGATCGCCTCCCTCGCCTACCCAGTGTCCTTGCTGGCTCATAATGGTCCAATCGGTGTCCAGTTGCCGGAGGATTCGATAAAGATTGGCGAGAAAGTTCTGCGGAAGAAGGGCTTCGCGAGAGAGTGGCTGGTTGTACCACTGAATACGTGAGAAAGCCGTGGTGGGCAAGATGCCGTAGGGCTGTCCCCCGATGCGAATCGCTGGCAGCGGCCCGCGACCGCTGACGTATTGCGTGAAGAACAGGCGCGTCTGCTCAATGGTCGTGTCGCTGAAGATCGAGGTCTTGCCGCCGCTGGGTGTGAACAAGGTGTTCATCCAATATCCAAGCGTCGCCGGCCATAGCGCAATTTGCATAGCGCGGGCCTGCTTCTGGTCTGCGCCGCCGCTGCCGTGCACGCCCGCCACGAATGCCGGATCGAGTCCGAGGAGTTCGGCGAGCCATTGTCCGTCCAGCCTCTCGAGGGGATCTGCCACCGGCATAAACAGGGGACGGTTTTTGCGATCATCGAAGCTGCTATCGGGATCGTCGCCGCGTGAGTGCCCAGAGGCAGCGATGCTGCTGTTGTGAGCGGGTGTGCCTTGCGGAAGCAGTGCAAATCCGCTGGGGCTGGCCTGATGATGGAATAACAATTCCGGCAGAGCCCCAAGGCTGGCATCGGCAGGAGTGCTCAACTGCAACCCGAGCAATATCAATCGCGAGGGCCATGCCAGCCGCGACCGCCCGATCGAAATCCACCATCCACTTCAATTCGTCTGGAACAAACAAGTTAGGCCCGTTCGGCGCAGGGTCGGGCCGGATCGTTTCATTCGGATCGCCAGATGGGTCGGGCCCGGCATAGAACGGATGGGTCACAGGATTGCCGATGGCTTCGAGCGTTTGCTGGTTGCCGGAAAATCCCAGCACAACGAAGCGGTCAGGAAATTGCCGGACTTGCGGTGCCTGCGACCAGGAGTGCAGCGTGGTCTCGGGATCGAGTGGAAAGACGACAAACGATGTAGAAAGGCCAACGTCTGTCTTCGTCAACGGTGCTGCAGGTGCGTCCGCCAGATTGAACGGTCCGTACGCCGCAACCAGGTCGTCAGCACGGGCTGCCCCAACCGCGGCTTCCAAGGCCGCGCGCGCAGCTTGCAGCTTGCTTGCCTCGCCGTCCGCGAGCCACACCGCTTGCCAATAATGGGAAATTGCGGCCGCATCGGCCGCATTGGGTGCGGCATTCGTGGGGATTACGAGGATCTCATCGCTGACATCAACCTTGGAGGGTTTTGCCGCCAGATTGGCCGGATGAACATTATCGGCTAGCCAGCCCGCGCGTCCCGAACCATGCGCCGCAACAAGATTCCTCCATGCTCCGCGGTCGTCGTTTTCTACTCCACCGGCTCGCCAAACGTTCAACCAATAATTCTTTGTGTTGGTGAGCTCGGCTTGCGAGAACATCGGCTCGAAGGTATCGATCGAGCAATCGTCCGGATAGATGCGAACCCAGAGCTGATGTCGCGGGGCCGGGACAGGGGTGCCAGGCGCACTTTGGGGCAACAGAGTGCGAAATCGTGTTTCGATGCGGACCGGGAAAAGCAGGAACGGTGAGCTATCGCCCAGCTGCTCGACGTTCTTGCGTGGATCGCTGAATTCAGCGAATTGCGAGCTAACGGTGGCCAGCGAACTAAATACCCGTTGGCGTGCCGCCTTGGCGGTATCGCGTTGGGCAGCAGCTTGCTTTGCTGCTGCCTCCAGCTGCGCAAAGCTGCCGCCTTCCTGCTGTGGGGTCTGCTGACGCCGCGCTGAATCTAATGCCGCCTGGGCCTGCTGCGCGCGAGCAGTCGCCTGCAGCAGCGTGAGCTGTGCCTGGTCTAAGGCACGGCGTGCCGCATCCAGCTCCCTCTGACTGGAAGTGAAATCAGCCATCTCTAGGGTCTGTTCTGCCGCAGCATCTCATCTCCGTGGACCGCAACCATCACCGGCTGACGAAACAACAAGTAAGCCCAGCGCGCCGAACTGACTTCTGCACCATTTACCTTCGTGTCGTTTTGGTATTGAGCGAGCTTGTCGGCGTCAGCCGGGGCGGAAGATGGCGACGTCAGTACAACGTGCACGAGACTTCCCGCGTGAAGAGACTGCCCTGGCGCTCCGCCTGGCAGAGCGTCGTCCCACGTAAGCTCATCGAAGCAGTGGATCGGCGCGCCATCACGAGCGAGCTCCAGTCCAAAGCGCGCCTCGCCGGGGCGCTCTTGCAGCACGAAATACCACCCCGGGTCCCCGTCCACGCCTTTGACCTCATCGATCGTCAAGTCGAAGCCGAAAAAGAAAATATCGTCCACCGGATTTGCGCTGAACAGCGGGCCACGCGTTTTCTCCCGAGGCGGGTTGCTCTCTTCCGCCGTCGTCAGCCAGTCGGGCGTTCGCAGGCCATCAACCATCTTGGCGTGCTGCGCAAAAATCACGGTGTTGGGATATTTCTTCAGCAACTCGCCACGTACGATGAGCACCGCCTGGGAGACGGCGGGATGCTGAGGATCGGCGCGGTTGTTGTGATCTCCCAAGTTGGAATCCAGAGGCCAGCGATGGATCTCGGGAATGTCGTACAGCTTCTCCTGCAGCTTGTCATGGCTCAGACCCTCGCTGTCGATGTAGTTATCCACGGCCCAGAACTGCCGGAAATAGCTGCCGCGTTGATCGGTGGGGTACTCCCGCCACAACAGCTTTCGAGCAAATTCATGATTCACGCCGACCATATAGGCCTCGATGAAACGCATGTTGGTTTCCATGAGCGTGATGCTGTTGTTTGCAATCTTGTTGATGTTTGGCAGCAGACGCTCTACGGCTGTTTCCTTCAAAGGCTTGTACATCGGCAGATCAATCTTGGGATAGGCCATGACCTCGTTGAAATCTTCGCCGATCTGCGCCTTGATCCACGCCGGCAGCGAGATCGCAGTCAGGCCGCGGCGAAGGATGGTGCGCCGAGGATCGACACCCGTAACCATTGCCGTGCTGAGGGCAGCCAGGTCCACCTGCGCCAGTGCCGGATGCTGACCTGCCTGAGCAGCGATGGCTTCTAGGTGAAACGAATCGGAAAGAGCCGCCTTGAAGCGTGCTGCGGTGGGGCTATCGCTGCCTCCGATGACCGGCACAAATGTGGAACCGGGGTCGGTGAGAACAAAGTTCGGGCTGGTTGGCATTGCCGCTACAGCGGCCGGACTTTGTCCCGCCTCAGAGATCGTCTGCGCAGCCGATTCCGCCACAGCCCAGCGGCGCAACAAGGGGACCACATAAATCGTTCCGGCTACGAGTACGCCAGCAAGCACAAGGCCGGCGGCGAGCCCCAGTATGATGAGGAAGACGATCGCCAGCACAACAGCGAAAACCGGCACTGCATAAGGCAGCCATGGATAACGCTTCAGCCAATCCAGCACGACGTGCGGCGCGCCACTTGGTCGAACGGCCTGAGAAGCTTGATCGACGATCGGCACTCCGGCGGGTGTTGTTTTCGGCGGAGCGCTCGTCACCTCGCCAGAGTTTACGCGCTCCAGCAGTTTCGCCGGTGCGAGGGTTGTGTTGAAGGGCAAGCTGCGCACCAAGCGAGCGCCGGGGCGAATGGCGCGCCGCATCGCAGTGCTGGTGAGCACCGGCTGCGCCAAAGCGGTGGTGCGCAAGCTGGCAACAGTGGCGCCGGAAAAGACTACGCGCCGCGCGACTGGAGCTGTCAATGAAAGCACGCGCTGCGGGTCCGCAGCGATCGTGGTCAGGTGTCGGTCGAACATGCGCGAGGAAGCGGCGATCGCGAAGTGCAGGCGGCGGATCTTTTGATTTGCGTTCAGCACATCGCCGATCTGTTCCCACGCGTAATTCATGTAATCTTCCGCATTCGCCTCCACGACTTCGGTCCCGAAATTGGCAGGAACGCGGAAACGCGGGTCGAGGTTGAGCCGGTGCACCCAGTTAGTCGGATTCGGCGCTGGCGTACCATCCCGGTTGGTCAGCAGCCGTTGCGTTAGGGCGTGCCAACGGCCGTAGAGCGGAGATGTAATCAGCGGATCGCGATCATCACTGATGCCGGCAATCCCCGTGTCTTGATTGGCCTGCTGCGGAGTCTTGGCCGCATACTCGTCGGCTAGGTTGATGAACTGCGCGAGGGATTTTTGAAAATCGTCAGGGTACGGCTGGTCCCAGTCTTCATAGTTTTGGCGATCGGCGAGGTCATCGGGTCCTAGATCGGCGTCCGGTACCTGTAAGGCCCCGCCAAGCCGAAGAATGCCTCCCAATCCCGGCTTGTTGATGGCGGGAATGTTCGATCCCGGATTCGTTACATCGAAGTCGCGCATGCCGACCGTCTTTTCGACTGGCTGCGGCTTGAGCAGCCCCACGAGGTAGCGGAAATCACCACGATCACCGGTCCGAAAAAACCAACGATAGTAGTAAGGGAAATTCTGCGGTTCGGCTTGGCCGGCATATCCGGCCCATGCGGAGGCCAGCACACTTGGAGCTGTGCTCGGATCGTCACCCAGGCCTGCAAGCCGCCCGCTCTCGAAGGTTGGGATCACGAAGGCGTGATAGCCCGTATTCGCGTCAAGGCGCCGCGGACAGAGCAGGCGTGAATAAGCCAAGTCCGGATTCGAATTCAGAATGGATTGGATCCGCGGCAACACTGCATTCATGTCGGGAGAGACGAGTTCGCTTCCATTCGCCGAGAGACTCTGGTTGAAATGCACATGCGCCCACGCCCACAGTTCGCCGGCATTCGGCAAAACGCTTGTATCGGAAATGATGATGAACGGAAGCGGACGACCAGCTATATTTCTCGCTTCCGCGAATTCGCTTTCGTTAAGGACGATCAGGGTGATCCAGGGCAGCAGTTGCAGGCCCTGTGCCGGGGCCGGCGTATAGCGCCAGGGAAAATCTTCATCATAGAAATCGATGCCCGCTAGATAGTTGGACTCGAAATTCGTGGTCCACTGCCGCGGTTCCGTGCGCACGACCATCCTCGCATCAACACCGATGATGTCGCCCGGACTATAGAGCTGGATGTCCTGAGCGACCGGCTGCAGGAGCGGCGAGCCGCCCCCAACGGGATTACCCTGGAGTTGAAGTTCCACATGAATGGAGGCGCGTGGGCCGGCCGCGGGAGCAGTAATCGCGTTCGCAAGCCCCTGGCGCAACCACGGCAGGAACGAATACGTCCCCAGCAGATCGTTCGGGTCGGCAATGGGACTGGGAGTGGAACTCATGCTGCCACCTCAAACTGCGGCAGGACGTGCAGTTTGCCGCTGAGTGAAGGATCGGCGGCCACTGCCTTCGCGATGTAATCTTGAGCGCTTGCTTGGTTGGAGAATGAGGCTGCTTCGGGATGAACCACCTTATTCGAAGCTTGGAAAGCCACGACAAAGTTCTCGTTTGCAACCTTCACCGAATCCGCATAGGGAACGGTCTTAGCACGGTGTGCCGCCGAGAGCTTCGACTGTGCCGCACTGTTGGCCCGCAGGAAAGTGCTGAACATCGCGCGGTTGTGCGGGAAGAACTTCAAACGCACAGGCTCGGATTCGGCGTCGACTACGGTCAGATCGTAGCGGACGGGACGAGTGATCGCAGTGGCCGATGCTAAGTTGCTGGCCCCAGCCAATTCCACGCCGCTGTGCTGCGGCACGAAGGCCGGTTGTGAAAGTTTAGTCACGTCGTCAAAGTTGCGGAACTGTGATGGCGAAAACTGTTCCGTGAGGTCGCGCATTTTTATCAGGACTGTTCCCGAAACGCTGACTGAAAATTCGTTCGCATCACTGGGTTTCTGACTCCCCACCTTCTCCAGTTGTAGATCCAGTGGAATCGTGCGCTGGCTTACTTGCAGCGTCCCGGCGGGGTGCAAAACCATGGCTGCTTCCGTTGCATCAAGCTGACGGAGCGTAACCAGCAGTTTCGCATTTGGCGCCAGTTGCGCCTTCCAGTTGGTATTTTTCTGCATTTCGCCGGTCAGAATTGGCATCACTGAAATCGGCGGTAGCGTCGTGTTCGGATTGTCTCCCCAGGTGAAATCAATCCCGATATCGATGGAAAAGAAAAAGAACGAAAGCGATGCCGTTCCGTGAACGTGCCATGGCGTCGGGCCTTCCAGTGAAACGGCGATGCCCACGCCGTACACGCCCACGCCGAATACTTTCACGGAGAACTGCGTCGAAATTTGCGCGATAAAATGGAACGGGGAGAACTGAATCAGAGCATCGAACCCGGAGCTCCCTTCCACCGAGCAGGCCGAAAAGCCAAAAAAGAAGCTCGACTGCGCACCGAACTGAACGGTATTCGACGTGACCGCGAAATAGCCGTCGGAATGGATACGCGCAAACGATTCGTTGATCAGATCAAGGGCGATGCGCTGTGGCGCTGGGAACGGCAGTGGTGGCGGAGTGAACTGTGGGTGAAAGCCGCCCACGGAGAGGACGAAATTCGCGTTGTCACCATAGGCGAACAACACCTCCATCTGACCGGTGATGGTAATGAACAGGATGTGCGAGTCGAAAAGCGCAGCGAAGAAATAAAAGCGCTGTTTGTCGAATTCAAGCAGTCCCGCGAAATTGACTTGCAGAACCAGAATCGCGATTTCCTCGGCCGGCAAGGCCACCTTCAGGACGCCGAGAATGGCAGCATCACCCGGTGGAATCTGGATGATCACGCCCAGCGAGAGGCTGATCAGGGTCGGCGTGCCCCATCCGATTTTGGCCATGGGGCCGATCAGAAAGATCCCTTCTTGCGGCGGGAAGATGGCGCGCAGGTCGCTGATGATTCGTGGAGCATTCGCCACGACATCCTGCGGAAACATGATGCTCTGGATTGCGCCGGTGCGAACGTCATCCATCAGCGGCTGGAACCGCATGGTGCGGTTCCAGCCGAGCAGGCCGCCTACGGCCAGCAGCGTGAAGCCGAAGCTGAGCTGGATGCCGGAGCCAAAATCAGCAGTAATAATGATGAGCAGTGAAAAGTTCCGCCGCGAGCCATCCGGCATTCGGGTGGAAATCAGCCCGATTGCGTTAAGTGTAAGAAAGTCCGCAATCTCAAGTTGCAGTGCTCCGGCATACTCGCCGCGGTCCGAATCTATGTAGAGGTATCCACCTCCGGTCACCACGCCGGCGTTGACAACGAGCCCCACGCCCTTTGGCGGCTTGAATTGGATAGCAGCATTCACCGGGCCGAGATTGCCTCCCGTCTTTGGGAAAGTAAGCGGGATGCGCAATCCAACATTTTCGACAACCGCCTGCAAAGGTCCCAGATTGCCCTTGATTGTTGCGCCAAGCTCAATCGGAATCGTCCCGCTGCCGGGCTTCACCGAGACGGTTGCCGACATGATCTCGATTGGTCCTAGGGAAATGTGCGCGGGAATCTCGATCTCTAGCCCGCCGGAGCCGCTGAAGTAAACTCCCAGCCGCGAGTCGAGCCCGACCGTAATGCTGGCATCGACTTTCAGATTGTCGGGCAGCAGCTTAGCGACAAAACCATCGGCATCGGCTCCGGGCGTTATCACCAATGCGCCGTCAGTAAGTGCTGCCTCAGTGTAGAAGCTGGCGGTCTGCGTATCGGTTCGAAATCCAACGGTGATGCCAAGCGAGCTGTATTCGAGCCGACTTGCGCCTCCTGTACCTAACAGGATCTGTTTGGCGCCCGAGGTGTCCTGGTTCTTCAGCGTAATGGAGAACGCCGCCGCCGAGCCGGGTGTGCCCCCGAAAATACCGGTTGAGAGCCCCACCGGCTGGTCGGGGCGGATGCGGATCAGGATGCCGCCCGCCAAATCGAATGCCGCCTTCATGATCAGCGAGAGGCGGTCGGAAATGGTGAGCGTGTTTACTCCCGCACCCGTGACGTAGGGAAGAAAAGCAATCCCTGGAGCCGCCGATGCCGTGGGCGGCAGCACGTATATATCAATGCCGGCGGTCAGGTCCGCCTCGCTCACCAGGTTGCCGATGAGTTGGCAGCGCAAAGCAAAATCCTGCAAGCTGGTGATGGAAGTAGCGCCATCGGTAAGCGCCGCCTTCAGAGCCCCACCTACGGAACTGGAAAATACAGTAAGTCCCAAACCGCGACCCAGAGCTTCCATGTTGCCAATGAAGAGCTTCTGATCGAAGGAGAGGCCGCCCCAGGAATACGCATTGCGGAAAACTCCCAACGGATCGTTCAACACATTGCCCAAATCGTTCCAAGCAATATCAAAGCGGACATATGCCGGCCGCTTCCCCGATTTGGGCTTCAGCGTCTTGCGGATGACTCCGGATGCCAGCAAAACAGATCCTAGAGTTGCGTGATTGCTTAGCAGGTAGTCAGCAACCAGGTAGTCGACGAACTGGCCGGGGAAGTCGTTGGAAAACTCCACGGGATCGATGGTCGCCGGCAGTCCCGACGCCGAAGATAGCTTTGACACCGCCGAAAAGAGATTCACGATCTGGCCGATTAAGCGCGGTGCATCAGCAGGATCGAGTCCATTTTCAACAGCGTTGAGGATGTCGTTGGCAAAAGCCCCTAGGTTCTGTACAGCGGCGATCGGCGTGTTGGTGTCCCAGCCGAGTTCCAGCATGAAGGCGGAGAACACGTCAACCGACGACAGCGCATTGGCGACCGGCTCAAGCGCCAGTCCCAGTTGCTCTGCGATAAGCGTCAGAGTGCTCTTGTCTGCCATTTAGCTCTTGCCTGATGCCGGCACAGCGTTTGGCTGCGCGGCTAAGCGAAAAGGCCGTCACGCGTTAATTTAAGTCAACCCAAACAGCACAAATACTGCGTTGTCCTCCGCAAAATTAATGGCTGGCTTTCCAGCCAAGGGATAATAATTGAAAATTAGCTTATTGTCGGCAGCTTTTGTTATCGGAATCCTAACGCTATAGACGTAATGCTGGCCTGTTATAACCAAATCCGTGCCCTGCACAACTACCGTCCAATCGAGGCCGTCGAAGAAGGAATCAAAATCCTGGAAGCCGAGCCTGACATAGGTAGCAAACGGATGGCTGGATTGCATTGTCGGCATAGCGCGCAAACGGTCCTTTGCAAGTGCCAGCCGAGTAGCATCGTCTTTTGGAATTGGAGTGCTGCCCATCGGCGCATTGATTCCGAAGGTTTCCAACCTTGACGTGCAGGATGCATTCTTGAACAGGTACGTCAGTTTCACCTTGCCACTGGTGATGGGCGGATCGATCTTGGTTTCGACAGTAAATACAACTTCGTCGGAATCCCAAGGGGCAAGATTAAGCCCATATTTGACCCATTTTTTCCAATTATCGTCGGGTATAGGAACTGTCGGCTTGCCTGCCTCAACTCCAGTCGTAAATCCTTGCTTTTGAAAAGACTCCACCAACGCAGGGGTGTTCTCGATATAGGTCTTGCTCATGACGATGAATTCGTACTGCATATATTCGAAAACGCCTCGATCCGCATGCGGCGCAAGAGTGTGGAGATACTTGGGCGCCGTGACCTGCTGCGGATTATCCAGAGCTTCTTTCAGTAGTGTGACAAACGGCTGAGCGCGGTCGCTGCCGATATCGCAACCCTTGACGTGGAACTTCGTGCTTGCAGATCTCACCGACGCCGGAATGTGAATCGTGCCCTTCAACTTCACAGCTTCCAGTATTTCATAATCTTTCCCGTTCGAGCCCGTGGGCCTGGGCGTTGTCGAGTCAAATGGTATGGCCCAAGTGTTGTCGCTGGCGTGCGCCCCGACAACCAGATCGTCGGCTTTAACAGACTGCGAACTCAGTTCTTGCAAGAAGCCGGCAATCGAGGTCAAGCCGAACTTCGCGATCAGCGTCGTTTTCGGGCGCGCCTGCATAACCCGGCGCAACAAGAGTTCGTAATCGGTAAGTCCGGGAACAAACGCGTAATCCAAAAACGGCTCTCCCTTCAACGAAATGACCGTA
>WNEZ01002511.1_pt1 | contig 15752 bp, 14 predicted proteins | sample 5400521 | NCBI WGS metagenome assembly WNEZ01 (sample SAMN13153339, study PRJNA577476) | soil metagenome | isolation source: 120 cm saprolite under Douglas fir tree site 2 hole 1 replicate 1 | place: USA:California | collected 2015-04-18
GCATCGTGCCGCTTATACAGGTCCCAAGGGCGCAAGCGTCTCAGTACCTTGTGGCATTCGTAACAGCCTTACTGGCAGGCTTCGTGGGGCAGACTCTAATCATGTACATCGGCCTCCTCGCGATTCCGAAGCAGCGGATGATGGCCATGATGAGCCAGCCTCTCATCAACTTCATAGGAAGAGGCCTTGAACCGCAGACCGAGCGTGACTGGTCGGCCGCAGTCACCGGATTGCTTCAACAGAGCGCCAGCCTCGCCTTGAGCTTGACCAATGGATTCGTCATTGGAGCACTAGCACTCGGCGCTAGCATTCGGGTCGCTAGCATCGCGCAGTCGTTGATTGCGTACGTGCTGGGTCAGGTGCTTGCGCTCGTCATTTCGAGGCGGTTGCTCGCGCATGGAGACGACGCCACCGTTCTCGCCTTCGCCGTCGTGACCGGCCTTGTCGGCGTTGGTCTCCTTGTCCTGGTTGCTTACGCGTAGCGCACGCACGACATTCTGAGTTTGTTTACTGGCAGGCGGCCTCATAGCGCAGGCTCTTTTAACGCTGACCGCCGACGCGATTTGTAAGACCGCCGCGAAGGGCCTTGTTAGCGATCGCGACCCGATCGTCAAGCCACGGCCATTTGCTATCGATAATGCGGGCTTCTGCCTATCCGGTTAGCTCCGGAACGAGCTCACCCGGTCGCCATTCGCCTTTCCGGAAGGGAGCACTGGTGCGGACGGACGTCGGCATCCGCCGCTCTGCACCCATGCGGCGCATTCCGATGGGTGCCTGGGGGTCGTTTCGAGTTCGGAGCAGAGGTTTCAGGCCGGCCGGATGAGCTGCGTCGACTGGATCCAACGTGGGTGCACTCGTCAAGGTTTGCGCGAGTGGCCGTCGCCAGGTTACCGGAGCAAAGCGGATAGGCAGAATGCGGGCTTATCGGTAACAAAGGTGCCGCGGCTTATAGGTCCGAGGCCTAAGCCGCGATCGGGAAGAAACGGTGGAAGGCCTCAGCCCTTCGGATAGCCTCGGTCGGTCGGAGTGGAGGCGCGTGGTTCATGTCAGGTGACGTCGGCGCCTACCGCCCGGGACGTCGACGTCTCGGTTAGTCGACTTGCGCGACTGAGGAAGGGCCACCAGCCGGCTGTGCTCAATAACGTCGTTCCTACTGTGATGTCGTGCCAAGGTGGCTGACCGAATGTGCTTGACACTTTCCGCCTGTGGGAGTAACACCTTTCCACCAGGGTGTCCGCAGCAGAAACGGATGTGACCAGGTAGAAAATTGTCAGCAAGAGACGCCACGCCGGCCACAGCGTCACTGGAACCCAACGCGGAACCTCCGCGAATTGGCGAGGCGACGGACACCGTCGTTCCTGGCGGTGGTGCCTCAATCGACAAGGCTGTTACTGTACGGAACCCCAGGATCTCCATTAGATCTATATTGCTCTCGACTACAGAGCAATTCATCCAATGGCCTCGACGCCTCCGGGTGGCAGCGGCGGGGTACGTCGTTGTACTCGTTTTCGGCTTAGGGGTCGGTCTAGCTCACCTTGCTCAGGCAGACCGCACCTCCGCGCTGGTAGTTGGCGTGTTAGTCGCCGGCCCTCTAGTTGTCGCACTAATGGGCGATCGCATAACCGGGATCAAGGCCTTTTCAGTTGAGCTCTCGCTCGCTCAGGTTACGGTCAGTGTGGAGAGTGATTTTTCAGGCGCAGTGATGTCTCTGGCAGAGATGGGTCCTTCAGGAACACCTGAACTGCAAAAGACATTGAGTGAGGCCACGAGAAGTCGATCCCAGCTGCTGCGGCTGAATCTGCGTGACGAGGACTATTGGTGGTTAAGCCGTGTCTTCCTAGCTGGAGCGCTTGCGTGGGACTACACCTCCGTAGAAGCTTTCGTCTTCGTGCGATCCGGAGACCAGAGAATTTTTGTCGGCATCGCTACGCCGCAAGACCTGCGGTTGCGGATCGGGTCGGCGTTTCCCGACTACGAAGTCGCGTATAGAAGGGTCAGGTTTGAGGTCGCTGCATCCCCATCGAGAAAGCCGGAAGACGAACTCAACGAGATCCTGTCGTGGCGATGGCACGCCAGCTTGACCGATGAGATCGGCACCAAAGTGATAGTAACCCGCCGAAATCTTAAGGATTGGATGGGCGATGCCCTCGATACAGATGATCTACCGTACGGGCCGCTCAACCCGCTTCTGCGATACCGAATCGCTTCGAGCCCACGGCGGTTTGCCGCGCTGACGCAGGAATCGAAGCTAGTCGACATCGTGGATCGAGACGAACTCGCCAAGAGGACCACCATTTCAGATCTGGAACAGATGCTCCGATGAGCTCGACTTCAGTGGATTCCCCTGTCGCCAGCCGACCGGAGGAGCTATCAAAACTCACCCCTATCCCTGACGTCGCAACGGTCTACTCACCAACTAGGAAGTTCTAGCGATAATGGCGCATTCACGCAACGCGTCGCCGTTGACGCGCCCGTATTTCGCGCGCGCGCCTTCTTGTTGGCGATGGGGGAAAGCACAAGAACTTTGGCCCTTCTCATGTAGCAGTTCATGTAGTAATCCAAGGCTCTGTAACGGCTCGAAACCGGTCTAACACGCATGCCCGATGCCGCCAAACCAGCTCAAAAGCCTCGAAAACGCTCTCCGTGGACGAGACCGCCCAGATTTCGGGACCGTGAGGCCGAGGGTTCAAATCCCTCGCCCCCGACCAATTTCTGAATTCAGAAGTGACTCAGGCTCAGCACCTAATGCAACAACATCCCTGTCATCTGTAGTAGTTCTGTAGTAGTTTCCATGAGCGGACGACCCCTCGGGTGTTCCCAGCCTCGCACGGACCATCTTGTGCATGATTCGCGATTACGCCCAACCTCGCGACAACCCTGTGCCGCTAGGTTGAGCCGATGATCACCTTTACTAGCGACCAGACCTGGTGGCTTGGTCTTCCTATGGCCTTTGCCTGACATACTTTCTGCGGCCTGATGCCTGCTGAACCACCGCGCGGACCCGTCGATGCAATGGCGGTCCCGCGTTTTGCAGGCGCACCGACTTTCGCTCGGTTGCCCCGCATCGATGAAGTCGGCGCATGTGACATAGCAGTCGTCGGAGTCCCTTTCGACAGCGGGGTCACATATCGGCCTGGTGCGCGGTTCGGGCCGGCAGCGATTCGCCAGGGATCCCGGCTGCTGCGGCCGTACCACCCGGATATGGACGTGAAGCCGTTCGCCCTCCAGCAGGTTGCGGACGCGGGCGACATCGCATGCAATCCCTTCGTCATCGCCGAAGCGATCGCGCAAATCGAGGCAGGCGCCGATCGGTTGCTCGGAACTTGCCGTCACCTCCTTGCCCTGGGCGGTGATCACACCATCGCTCTGCCTCTGCTCCGCGCTTCCCACCGGAAGTTTGGGCCACTGGCCGTCGTCCATTTCGACTCCCACCTCGACACGTGGCAGGGTCACTTCGGCGTCTCGTACAACCACGGGACGCCTTTCCGGCGTGCCTCTGAAGAAGGCCTGCTTCGGCTGGATCGCTGCATCCACGTCGGGGTGCACGGTCCGATCTTCTCCGAGCAGGACCTGATCGACGATGCCGCGCTCGGCTTCCAGATCGTCACCACGATGGACCTCGAAGAGCACGGTGTCGACGAGGTCGTGGATCGAATCCATCGCCGCGTTGGGGATGCCCCGATGTACATCTCGGTCGATATCGACGTGCTCGATCCCGCGCACGCTCCAGGGACCGGAACCCCCGAGGCGGGAGGCATGAGTACGCGCGAGCTGCTCGCGGTGCTCCGGCGCCTCGTCGACCTCGAGCTCGTGGGGGCGGACATCGTGGAGGTGGCCCCCGCCTACGATCACTCCGAGGTCACCGCGATCGCGGCGGCCCATGTGGCTTACGACCTGCTCGCGGTCTTCGCCCGCCGCAGCTCTATCTAGCTGTCCCGCCGGCGGAGGGCGAGGAGTGCCAGGAACTCGTGGACCAGGGTGCCCGCAAGCAGCGAAGTCACCTCACCCGAGTCGTACTGCGGTATGACCTCGACCAGGTCGAAGCCCACAAACTGGATGCCGCGCAAGCCGCGAACCAGGCGAAGGGCATCCCGGCTGCTTGGCCCCCCGACTTCAGGCGTCCCCGTGCCCGGGGCGAATCCCGGGTCGATGGAATCGATGTCGAAGCTGAGGAAGACCGGGCCGGAGCCGATGCGCTGCCGCACTTCGGGCAGAACTTCGTCGACGCCCCGCCTCAGGAGTTCCTCGGTCGGGATTAGGTGAAGCCCCAGCGCCCTCGCCCCGCCGCGGTCCTCCGATCCGTACAGGCCACCGCGGATGCCGATCTGCACCGCCCGCCGGGTGTCGATCAACCCTTCCTCGATAGCCCGCTTGCACCAGGTGCCGTGCGTGTAGCGCTCACCGCCCCAATAGCTGTCCCACGTGTCGGTGTGGGAATCGAAGTCGATCAGACCCAGCGGGCCATGGTGCTTGGCGACCGCGCGCAGCTCGCCAAGCGTGATCCCGTGGTCGCCGCCGATCGATAGCGGCACGACACCGGCCTCGAGGATCGGATTGAGCCCATCGACGATCACTTTGTAGGTCGCCTCGATGTTGCCCGGGATGACCGGCAGGTCGCCCGCATCGACCACCGAGAGATGGTCGAAGATCTCGATCTCGTGCTCGGCGTGAAAGGGGCGGAGCAGCCGTGAAGCCTCGCGGATCGCGGCAGGCCCGAATCGGCCGCCGACGCGGTAGCTGACGCCGGTGTCGAAGGGAATGCCGACGATGGCCGCATCGACACCCTCCATGTCCTTGACCTGCGGCAGGCGCATGAAGCTGCCAATCCCCGTGAAGCGCGGGTACTGCATCGCGTCCAGCGGCCGATAGCGCTTCGGGTCAGGCACTCGCCAGCTCCGATTCGACCGCCTTCATGCTCTCTTCGTGGATGATCCCGACCACCTGGTTGCGCAGCTCGGCGAAGCGTGGACCTCCAACCATGTCGAAAGTCCGCGGCCTTGGAAGATCGATGCTCAGCGTGGTGCGGATGCGGCCCGGCCGGTTGGTCATCACGTAGATCACGTCGCCGAGAAAGATTGCCTCATCTATGTCATGGGTGACGAAAAGCACCGTCTTGCGATATCGCTGCCAGATTTCGGTAAGCATCTCCTGCATGATCTGGCGGGTCAAAGCATCCAGAGCGCCAAACGGCTCGTCCATCAGCAATACCTCGGGATCGTTCGCCAGCGCCCGAGCGATCGCCACCCGCTGCTTCATGCCACCAGACAGCGCCTTCGGGTACGCCTCCGCAAACCCGTCAAGCTTCATGAGGCGAATCAACTCGCTCGACTGACGCGTCCGCTCGGGTTTGGGGGTGCCCTTGACCTCGAGGCCGAACTCGATGTTGCGCTGCACCGAGAGCCACGGATAGAGCGAATACGACTGGAACACCATTCCCCGATCGGGGCCGGGCGAGTCCGCAAGTTTGCCGTCGACCAGGACCTCGCCCTCGGTCGGCGTCACCAGGCCGGCGGCGACGTTTAGCAGCGTTGACTTGCCACAGCCGGATGGCCCGACGATGCAGGCGAACTGTCCGTCCGGGACCGTCAGCGAAATCTGCTCTAAGGCTCTGACTTCCCCGCGACGCGTGGGGAAGCGCATGGCGACGTCGACAAAGCGGATCTCGCTCATGCGTGGACCTTTTCGACGTAGGGAAACGCCCGGCGATGGATCGCGGCGATGACCGCATCCGTGATCAATCCGAGGATCCCGATTGTGATGATCGCGGCGATGATGCGATCCGACCGGAGGTACCGCTCGGAAACCAAGATGAAGCTGCCGATCCCGCGCTCGGCCGACACGATTTCGGCCACGATCAGGTAGGTCCACGCCCAGCCCATGGTGATGCGCAGCGCATCCACGACCTCAGGAAAGGTGGCGGGCAGAAAAACCTTGTAGAAGACCTTCCAGCGGGAGGCACCAAGCGTGTAGGCGACGTTGAGCATCTCGTCTGGGACCCGGTGGGCGATGTCCATCACCATGAGCACGAGCTGGAAGAAGACGCCGATCCAGATGACGATGAGCTTCTCGTTTTCATCGAGCCCGATCAGCAGGATCAGCAGCGGGATGAAGGCGGAGGCAGGCATGTAGCGGATGAAGTTGATCGGGGGTTGAAAGAACGACCGGACCACCTCGAATGAACCCATCAGCAGGCCCAGCGGCACCGCCATCACGGCGGCGATCAGAAAGCCGCCGATGATCCGGAAGGAGCTCCACCCGACGTCGGACAGGAAGCTCCTGTGCAGGATCATGTCGACCCACGACGTCCAAACCCGCGCTGGGCTGGGGGCAAAGAGGTCGCTGTTGATGAGGACCGACGCCAGGCTCCAGCTGGCCAGGATGACCACAAAGCTCCCGATCCCTAGCCCGAAGACGATCCTGCGTGGGATCGCCTGCTTGGGCGTCAGGTAGGTACGCAGCAGGCCGCGGCGCCGGCGCTGCCCTCCGGGAGGACGCGCCAGCGCCGCCTGGGTCACAGGGACCCGCTCACTCACGAATCCCTACAAGCTGTTGATGAAGCTGGGATCGATTGCGTCGTTCAGGTTCATTACCGTGTCGATCTTGCCTATGGATTTCCAGAAATCGGCCGCCGCTTTTGCAGTGTCATAAATCTTTCCGTGGCTGCTGCTCGTGCCCATGATCTGCTTTCCCGTCGCCAGGTCGTACATCGCGATAGTGCTCAGGTCGGCCTTGACGTCGTCCGCCGATTCACCGACCGCGTCACCGATGATCTTGTCCGCTTCGGCCGGATTCTTCTGCATCCAGTCGAAGGCGTCGTAGTACGCCCTCATGAACTCCTTGACCGTGTCCGGATACCTCTGGATGAAATCCTTGCGGAACCCGAAGCTGTCCATGATCAGGTCCGGATACTGCTTCGAGGACACCAGCACCTGACTGTCTGCGCGAGCCTTGGCCTTGCTCAGCCAGGGCTCCCAGGTGACCGCAACGTCAACCCGACCGGCGACGAAGGCCGCACCAGCTTCGCCGGACTTCATGTTGAGCTCCTTGACGTCTTTCAGCGAGAGGCCGTTCGCCTGCAGCACCTGGGCCAAGAAGAACTCCGAAACCGAGCCCTGGTTGACCGCGATGCTCTTTCCCTTCAGGTCAGCCACGGTCTTGATCGATTTGCTGGCGAGGATGCCATCCCCGCCAACCGAGGCGTCGATGGGAAAGATCTCAGCCGCCGGCACGCCGGCCGACTGCTGCCGGGCGTACGTGTCCACTGTGGTTGCCATGCCCTCCAGCCGTCCCGCCGCCATCGCAATGAAGCGATCGTTCGGGTCCTCGACGAGCTTGAAGCTGACGTCCAGGCCATGGCTCTTCCAGGTGCCTCTGGCATTCGCGAGGTAGATGATCGCGTATCCCGTCCAGGTCGAAGACGAGATGTGAATCGTTCCCGTGAACTTCGTGCTGGTGGGATTCGAGGAGCCGCCGCACGCCGACAGAACAAGGGCAGCAAGAATGAACAAAGGCAGAACCAATCGCCTTGCGAACATGAGCCCTCCCCACAAGAGTCAGCGCCCTATACGGAGCGGCCCTCGGCGGCGCTGGAGCGGAGCCGCAAGACCCTATCGTAACCCGACTCCTGTGCATCCCACTGTGCGTTTCGCACGAAAAAGCCCCCCTTATTCGCGCCTCAATGCACAGGGAAGCTGGGCGCTTTGGAGGGGTCGAGGGCCCGCTGGACATAGTCATCGAGCTGCGGGCGATATAACTCCCACAGCGCCGCGAGCTCGGCAATGGGGTCGTCCTCGGCCCAGTCCACGCGAAGGTCGGCGACGTTCCATGAGACGTCGTGGACCAGGACCAGCCCGCATGAGTGGACCGGGCCTGTCTCACCACCCGCGGCCAGCCCGGCCCGGAGCGCGCTGATGAGGCGATCCCCGAGGTGGCTGCCTGGTCGATCTTCAAAGGCAGCGACCATTGCGGCCGGCACTTCGTCAGAGGCGAGCAAATTGCCGGCGGAAACGCAGTCAGTGCCGATCCGAGCGCTGTGCCGGCCAAGAGTTTTCGCCCCCGAGTGGACTGCCCCGCGCCCTGCTGTATCGATCAGACAAAGCTGCCTGTATTCGATATGCGGAGCATCGGTGACTACCTCGTCCAGCGCACTGCGCGCATCGATTCCCTTGGCGACCAGGTCGAGCATCCGTGGACCGAGCCTGGGGTCCGTGACATTCTGGGAGCAAGCAGCGCCTGCCGCAGCGCGTGCGTAGATACAGCGCGCGGCGACGGCTGGAGACGACGAGCTCACGACGGCGCCGAGCATGCCGGTTCGGGCGCAGCGCCCGGCGAGCGAGAAAGTCACCCCGCGTCGCCGGGAAGGACCGCGATCGCCGTCACCTCGACCAACCACTCAGGTCTCGCCAGGGCCGACACCACAACCCCGGTGAACACTGGGTAGACGCCTTTAAGCCAGCGCCCCAGTTCCTGATAGACGGCCTCGCGGTAGGCGATGTTGGACAGGTAAACATCGCAGCGGACGATATTCACCAGCTCGGCACCGCACTCCTCGAGCAGCTGCTTGATGTTCTGCATGATCTTCCGCGCCTGCCCGGCGGGATCGTCGAGGGCGACGCTCGCGCTGGTGTCGAGGTCTTGCGCGACCTGGCCGCGCAGATAGATGGTTTTGCCGGCTATCACCGCCTGGCAGAGGTCGTTGTCCAGGCGCTGGTCTGGGTACGTGTCCTTTGTATTGAAAGGACGTACGCGGACATGACCGCCGGCGGTGAGGCGAGAAGTCACGCCGGTTGGTTCGCCGGCTCGTCGGGTTCTATGTACCGCCGAATAAGCTCGACCGGCCCGGCAAAGTCGTAGTTGTTGTAGACGGCAAGCAGGTGCGAGAAAGCAGGCGACTGGGCAAACAGCTGGAAAGTCAGCCGGTGGCCGGCGTAGTTGGAGTTCAACAAGTCTCGAGCCAACACCATGAATCGTCGCCGCTCATCAGCGTCGATGTCGCCGATACGGAAGTACTTGTCGAGCAGCTTCCCGGGCACGGGATGAGCGAATGTTGCCGCGTCGGGCATGACGCTTATCTGGCCGCCGCAGAGATCGCGTGTGAGGTGCAACATCTCGGGAAGCTGAGAGCATGCCAGCACACGGCCTGTGTAGAGCAGCGCTTGGTTAGGCATCAGGAGGCCGGCAGGGCTGGGCTCCGCAAGTTCGATTGCGGCGGTCAGGTGCGCATTGATGCCTTCGCGATAGCACACGAGCTGCCCGATCTTCTCCCGGACGCCCTGATGCATCTTGACGCCGGTCTGCTTCGCATTGGTGTAAGCGATCCCGATCAAGTAGTCAGCGAGCCGCAAATGACGCTGCACGAATGGGAACGCGCTGTAGCGATGCAGTGTGGCCCGGATGAAGGCGGCGGCTCGAGTGTGCTGGTAGAAGAAGACGTCCTCCCAAGGGATCACCACGTCGTCAAACACGATCATGGTCTCGATCTCATCAAATCGATTCGACAGCGGATAGTCCTCGACTGAGTGCCGGCCGCCAAAGCTTGAACGGCAGATGTGCGTCATTCGCGGCGCGCCCATGCGTGCAATGAAGCCCACCGCGTACTCCGATAATTCCTCGCTCCCCCAATCACCGATGGTTGGCTTCACGAATGCCTGGTCTGCATACGCAGCGGCTGTCTCGAACTTGGCGCCCCGAACGACGATGCCGGTGTCGGTCTCGTCCACCACGCGCAGGAGCACGTCGGGATCCTGATCCTGTGGTCGTTTCGATCGATCACCCTTTGGGTCAGTATTGGCGGAAACGTGGAAGGGGTCGCCGACCTCGGCCTGGCGGACATGCCTCCGGATGTTTTCGGAAAAGCGAGGGTTGATCTCGTTCAGTACGTCCTGGCCGTCGTAGAGCGACCACATCTCGCCAACCGTCTCGTCCCCCACGCGGGTGACGATCCCACCGACGTCGTCGAGAACTGTCTCGACTGCGCGTCGCTTTGCATGCCAGTCGGATTTCGTCAGCGGGAGCTTGGATGCGACCGCACAGCGTTCGCCGGACGCGGGATCGACGTACGACATCGCGTCGTGCGTCGCTCCCTGGTGCGCCAGATCATAGATTCGCGCCCGCAAATCGACTATCGGCTTGAATGCCGGATGCGTGGTTACGTCCTTGACCCGTTCTCCGTCGATCCAGATCTCCCGGCCGTCACGGATTGACTCGCGATACTCATCTCCGGTCCGGATCACCTGCGCCCCTCACCTTTCGTGGCCGCGTCAGCCTTTGAGGATCAGCAATTCGGATGATCGCCCCACGAGCAAGACTATAGCCGCCACTGTCCTGAACGCCTGCGGTCGCCGGCAAGGAGATGCTGGCTGATCGCCAAGAGTCTCAGGGTTCGGGACCGTGAGGCCCCGGGTTCAAATACCGGGCCCCCGACCAACTTTCGAATTCAGACGCCTCGCTCTAACCGGAGTTAACGTGACAACGTCGCTGTATTGGTGTAGCACACGTGTAGCAGACCGCCCACGAAATCGCTGTGTCGCAGGGCCTCATTTGACCTGTTGCGAGAGGGCAGTTCACAAGGAGAGTGGAGCGGTGTCGAGCGATATGGAGCTGGTTACAGCGACAATCACCGTTTCCCGAGGCATCTGGTCTCCTTGTGCATTGCCACAGGGCTCGGTCTAGGTCGCGAAGGCTGACGTTCAGGGTGTGCGGCTAACCGGCGGCACTAGGTACGGTCAACCCGTAGTTCCCATTCGAGTCGGTGACCGTGAATGCGAGTTGATTACAGCAGGTAGCAGAGCGCTCAAATCACCATAGCGGCGCCCGGTAATCGCCTGGGTAGCAAGTGTCACCATCGAAGCCCCAGACGTAGAGGCACCGATCCGTGATATGAAGGGAGCGGACCGGAGTTGGTTCTTCCAAACGAAGGGGGAGAGAACGTGAGGAGATCCATTGCTGCAGCCGTCGCCGCGCTGGCCGTATTCGCACCCGCGGCAATCACCCCCGCGGCAAATGCCTCCGCTGGGACGTGGAACTTGATCGGTACGAACCAGGTAGCAAGCTCGCCCACCAGCGGCGGCGGATATCCGATTCCGGCAGGCTCGAGGGTTCCCGACGCAGGCACCTGCCGGTCCGGCCCGTTCAACGCGAACCATTCCGAGTCCTGGATCGCGGTCCAACCCAACAGCGAGAACCTGGTCGGCTCGTCGAAGTTCTTCTTCGACAAGTTCTCGACCTTCTATATGTTCTACCTGGGCGCGCACCAGATCCTGAACGGAACCCCGAGCGGCAACAACCAGGTCCAGGGCTACGACTGCCTCTCGACCGGCACCCAGGAGATGCCGCCGAGCTGGACCGACACCACCGACCCCAACCTCGACTTCGACACCAAGGGCCGCGTCTACCAGGTAATGCTGCCGTTCAACGCCTTCTGGGACGCGTCCAGGCTGCACCCGGACGGCGAGATCGACGTGTCCTTCAGCAATGACCTGGGCAAGACCTGGGTCAAGGGCAACGGCGGCCAGCCACTAGAGCCGCCTAACAACGCCTCGGCCCGGCAGGCCGGCCACGTCGAGGACAAGCAGTGGATCGCGGTCAACCACATCGTCGGCAACCCCAACCAGGACCACGTGTACGCGGCGTGGGCGGTCTTCAACGGCTCCTCGAACGGCGCTGGGACGAAGGTGCGGCTCGCGGTCTCGCGCGACCGCGGCGTCAGCTTCGCGAAGGCGGTGACGATCAGCCCGCCGTCGCAGGTCGGAGCCGCGGCCACCTTCGTCTACCCCTCGATCGACGCGGTCGGTGATCTCTACGTCGCGGTCGTCTCCTTTCCGCCCAACGGAGGCCCCTCGACCATCTTCGTGACGCGCTCCACCGACGATGCCCAGACCTTCATGCCCTTCGTGGCCGTCGCGACTCCAAGCATGATCCCGACCAGCGGCCTCCCCAACACGAGGTTCCGCGACGGGATCAACGAGAGCTTCGTGGCCAGCCCCACGCACGCCGGCCACCTCTACCTGGTCTACGAGGACTGGGACACGACGCTGGGGCAAATGGACATCAAGTTCACGCAGTCGAGCGACGCCGGCTCCACGTGGTCGGCGGCTGTCAGGGTGAACGACAACGTAGACGCGGCAGGCCTCCCCACCGACCAGTTCCAGCCGGAGGTGGCCGCCGGTCCGGGCGGGGCGGTCGCGATCGAGTTCTACGACCGCCGGCAGGCGTGCCCCAACGACGCAAGCGTCCTGGGGGCCGACGTCGGGCGGACGAACTTCTGCATTGATGTCTCGCTCCAGGCCTACAAGGACAGCGGCAGGGGCGCCTTGTCCGTCGGGACGAACCGGCGGGTCACCCAGTTTGCCTGGGATCCCGAGCAGCCGGGGCAGCACCTCGGCGGGCTGTCGCAGTACCCGTGCACCGGGGCGCGGGATCCGTGCCCGAACGGGCGCGGCTTCATCGGCGACTACTTCGGTCTCGCCATCTCGGCTACGAACATCTATAGCCTGTTCGTCTCGACGCACTATCCGTCGAACATGACTGGCGACGAGGGCGGGCTTATCTACTACCAGCAGCAAGTGCTCGGCACGGTCGGCCGAGCAGCGCTCGGGATCTAGCGAGGTGATATCGCCGGCGGGCGCCTGAGGCGCCAACGATCATCGCGTCATGCGAACGGCAGTGGGATAGATGTCCAGCTGGTGCAGGGCACCGTCGGGGTTGGTGTCCGTGCTGTTGGAGTTGTCGGCCCAGGCCGGATGGGCGATGCCACCGAAGAAAGACAGCATTGTTGGAGGTTGTCGACCGCCTGTGGGGCACACATATTCGTCGGCGGGTTGGCTACCCGCGGTAGGTTGGGCATGCCGTTAGGATCGCGATTTTATGCTATTCGCGTTTCTCTACTCCTGCCTTCGACTGCTTCTCGACGTCGTCGATGTAAGGCTGCGAGTTCGCGACCCTGAAGCGGAGTTGCTTCTGCTCCGTCATCAGCTTCGCGTTTTGCGCCCGCAAGTGCAGCGGCCGGATCTCGAGCCCGCTGATCGGGTGATCATGGCGGCGCTGAGCCGAGTTGTGAATCGGGCAGCTCTGGTCGGACTGTTGGTGCAACCGGCGACGGTGCTTGGCTGGCATCGTGAGTTGGTTCGGCGACGGTGGGCGGCATTCGGTCAAAAACGTGGCCCCGGACGACCGGTTTTGGATCCCGCGATTCAAACGCTGATCCTGCACATGGCGAAAGGCAACCCGAAGTGGGGTTGTGTTCGCGTACGTGGGGAGCTACTCAAGCTCGGTTACCGGGTGTCGGCGACGTCGATTCGCAAATTGCTGCGCAAGAACCGGATCGGCCAAGGGGGTCCCTGCCCCCGTACGCCTCTGTCGGAAAGGAATCTGCTCCACGTGACCTCACGCCAGTGGGCCATTCGCCCTCGAACGGCTGCGTTGCCGCTCTCGGGGTTGAGGTCAAGCACGATGTCGGTCTTGCTCGCCTACGCCGCCAAGTCTGGCTCGACTCAGCGGATCGCCGAGCACATCGCCACTACATTAAGGGTGCGTGGACTCCACGTGGAGATGCAGGCGATCACGGTCCCCCTCGCGCCAGGCCGCCATGACGCCTTCGTGATTGGGTTTGCTGCTCACATGGCCTCGCGACTCGACGACGCTGAGGAGTTCATGCGGCGCAACCGGACCTGTGCGGCGCGAAAAGTCCGTCGCTGTTCTGATTCCATCGGGCAAGTCCCCCGCAGCCTATCAACCTGAGGGGCAGTGGCTTGGCAACCTTCTGAGGCTTGAAGCCGAACAATCCTGGCCGTTATGGTCCCGCCTCGAGCTCTTCGCGTCCTTATATACGTTGATTCGATTGATCGTCCGCCTCGTGGCGAAGGGCGAGGACTTCGGCATGGAGCTCCAGGTCCGAAGCCAATCGGATCGTGCTCCGATCCTGTCGTCCACCGGGCGCCCGGTGGCGGCAATCAATCTCTCAATCCCACGGCCACTGGGACAACGGAGATCGAATCTACTCTCGCGCCGCGCCTGCCAGAAACTGCAGCTGCAATCAGCGTTCTGCTGAAACAGCTCGGGCTGGACTAAGGGCCAGTTGCGTTTTGCTTGCGAGACCGTGTCAGCGGTCAGTCATCAGTGGGAGTTCGCAGTGCGACCCGAACGATTCGGTCGAATATCTGGGCCGCTGTTCTGGTGCCGAAGCTGAAGACCTCGGCGAGGTCGAAGCTCTCGTCCGCGGCATCCGAAGTGATTCGAATGGCCGCCCAGGGAAGATGGTTTTGATGTGCCACCTGCGCGATGGCGGCCGTCTCCATATCGAAACACACGCCGTTCGGGAAATCACTCAGCAGACGGTCCCTGACGTCCCGCGACGTGATGATTTGGTCCCCGGTGAGGATGACCCCCGAGCGTACGATTTGCGGCTTTTCAACCGCGATCTCGGCTGCGCGGCGCAGCTTCTCAGAAAGCGCCGGATCGGGGCTTAACACAGTAGTCCCGAGCCCAGGAATCAGGCCCCTGACATTCACAAGCGGCCTCGCATCCACATCGTGCTGCAGCGCCCCTGACGCGACAATCAGCTGACCGACTTCGGTGTGGCTCTCCGTCGCACCGCCCAGCCCGATGACCACGGCACATCGCGGCTCGAAAGTATCTATGACAAATTGGGTCGCCAGCGCGGCCGCCACCTTGCCCACGCCGGTGATCGCCACCACTACCGGGGTGCCCTCGAGATTACCTTCCCAAAGTGAGAGCATAGGAGAGGAGAGCTTCGAGGAAGCCAGCCGCTGCGTTAAGGCCTCCGCCTCCTCCTTGAGAGCCGCAAAGATCGCGACCAGACCCTCACGGCGGCTAGGACGACGCAGCTCTAACCGTCTTGCGAATGATGCTCACGCTGCCTGCGCCGGGATACAACGTGCTCTCGTGCCCATCGTTCCATCGGACCCGATAGTGGACCTCAGCCCCGCTCCGTAGCACTTCGAGAATCTCGCCTTCGCGCGCCGCGCGCCCCACTCGCTCCGACGCGACCACCAAGCGATCCCCGACATTGCCCTTTGGCATCGTCGACCTCCCGTCGAACCTCGACCCAAAGCTGATCTTGGCACCGATCAGGCCGCGTCACAAGCCCTGGACCACGGGCCACTCCACGCACAAGGCACGGGCTGCGATCTGAACCCTTCCCATGAGAATGCTCCGCCGTCGTCATGTAGTAGTTCATGTAGTAATCCCAATGAGTTTGGTGGCGGAAACTGGCTGGAAATCGCACTGCGACTGCTCGAATTGAGCTCAAAACCCTCGAAAACGGCCTCCCTGGACGAAACCGCCTAGATTTCGGGACCGTGAGGCCGAGGGTTCAAATCCCTCGCCCCCGACCAAAATCTGTATTCAGGACCACACCGTCTGACGAGGTTATCCTTACAACGCCGCTGTATTACTGCAGCAGTTTGGCTGCATCACTCACGCCCAAGACTCATGCGACTCGATCTATAAACCCGCCCGGATGCCCGTTCGCCGCCCGAACACGCCCCGCATGGTCGGCGTCCTCAGCGGTGAAGTCAAGGACCTCGACGTGATTTTCGAATCTGACACCGCTCATCATCGCCGGCCCCAAGCCACGATTACCGCCCAGGCCATTACGTGAAATTGCGGACTACGTCCTACTCAGCTCGACGAGATAGGCTCGGTGTGCATGCTGAAGTGCCCTAAGATCCTGCTTTTCCTGCGCTAAACCGGCGACCAATGTCTTGAGCTGCGGCTTGGAATCTTCGAGCGCC
>WNEZ01002513.1_pt1 | contig 15749 bp, 15 predicted proteins | sample 5400521 | NCBI WGS metagenome assembly WNEZ01 (sample SAMN13153339, study PRJNA577476) | soil metagenome | isolation source: 120 cm saprolite under Douglas fir tree site 2 hole 1 replicate 1 | place: USA:California | collected 2015-04-18
GTTGCGACCATTCGAATGCCTGTCGATATCAGCTAGCTCGTTGGCAAGTGCCTGATAAACGCACTTATCGGACCCAATCCTCATTTAAAGGCCCATTGGTGATCAATGCCTCCCTGTAGGTCTCGGAACCCATTTCGGGACAGTTCATTACAGCCTCCCAAAAAACCGCCGGCGGCTCGTAGCTGTGTATATCCACGTAATGCGCAATCATCGACGGTGCCACGTAGATGCAACCATTGGCAGGAACGTAGAGATTATTGGCCCCAAAATGAACGAGGAGCCCATCGTGCTCGATCGTATCTTGAACGTTTTCTTCGGGACAGAATTCACACTTGTGGCTTCCCATAAAACAAATGGGCTCCCAAGGATCTACCAGCAGTCGAAGTAGCTGGCCAAAGCGCGTCTCTGGCAATTGTAGTTGGCGTTGCGTGTAAGGGTGGCCCCACGCAAGCCATCCGACTGCCTTAAGTTTTTCGCCCTCAGCAGGTGAAGAGGCGACATAGATACATGGAGAAAGATCCTCAAAGAACAAAGGGAAAGATCCTCCCATAGTAGGTTTCCCGGTAGAAATTTAGAGTCATTCCACAGCTCCATACAACGGAGTGAGCATAACTTGGGATACTCCAAAAGGAAATCCAGGGCGACGGGATTTTACGAGATCAGACTGGTTAAATCTGATTAACGCGGTAATCGGAGAAGTTTTACTTCACATCTCCGGTAAGGCGAACTTACCAGATGGGAGTTGAGCTATTGGCGCCACAGCCTTCTCGATGACTTCGGGTGTCACACCTCGGTTTGATTTAGTGGCAACTGCCGTCGTCGGCAAAAGAGCCGCTGACGAGCATACCACTTAGAAACTGGCCGCAACTCCGGATTTTGGCCAGCGCTGGGTCGTTCTGCAAGGCGTTTGAATCCACGGTCTTGGCGCCGTTGAGTATTTGGCGCGCCGCGAATACACTGTCCGCCCAACTCTCCAGTTTGTCTGCTTCATTTTGGAGTAGTTGGAGAGCGCGCTGGTCGTCCTCAGTGATCGCAGCTACTTGGGCCTGCCGGAGACCTATCGTCACCCGCCCCTGACCGTCCCGAGTCCAAGTGTCGCTGACAGCCAATCCATAAGTGATCATTGCCCGGATAGCTCCCTGCATCTCTCTCATTTCCGCCAACGCGGCGATCCCCGCGGATGCAAAGTCGCGAGAAAGCCCTTGTGGTGGTTGAGCGGGACCGGTTCTGGCGGGAGCGGCACTGACATCGGCGGCAGCAGTAGTGACAGGAGCGGCATCGGCGGGAGCGGCACTGGCCGTAGCGCCGGAGTCCGAGGCAGGTATTGTCAGTACGATCCGATGGGGTTCGATGGTAACGACGCCGTTAGTGACCTCCGTCAGAGATTCAATATCGACGTAGGAGCGGCCATCGATTTTTCGGACTACCGGTCCGGCACTCTTTCCGTTCACGACGAGGATTTTATTCTTATCGAGGATTTTACTTTTATTGGGTGCGCTTTGCGCAAAGAGGACTCCCGCGAGCGCTAGAACAAATCCCATCGGCAGGAAGAATCGAAAACTGGCATGTTTGTTCATCATGCGCGATTCACCAGCATTTCCGCCTTAACTTCCGAGGCGACTAACATTATACACCGCGCTTTTTATCGAGGCGCCGGTCACGCTTCCACTGTCCGCGCCACTTTATCTTTGCCTATTGATGAGGCGCCGCGCTGCTCAGAATCAATTTGTTCTTGGGCACTTGATGTCCGGTAACACGACTTACCAGGCAAAGTGGAATTGGACTGTTGAGCACGGGCCCTGGACGAGATGGAACCAGGGAGACGAGACGCCCCCATCGTGTGTGTGGCCCGATGTTCGCCAAAAAGGTTTTGCTTAAAAACCGTAGATGCTAACATCTGTCCACCACGGACAGAGAAAGCTCGTAAGCCCGAATTCACGCAATTAGAGCGTTGGTAGCTGTGGGGCCGTCATGGCATACGACCTGAGCGTTGCGGGGGGTGGCATTGCCGGCGCGTCGCTAGCACAGCGGCTGGCAAAGAGCGGAGCGCGTGTGCTGGTCGTAGAGCGGGAAACTGAATTTCACGACCGCATTCGCGGTGAATGTTTGCAGCCGTGGGGAGTGGGTGAGGCGCGGCTCTTGGGCGTGGCCGAGACGTTGCGTGGCTGCGCCAATGAAATGCGGTGGGTGGATCAAATCATCAATGGCCAGCATGTCATGAAGCGCGATTTTGTTGCCAGCACACCGCAGGCTACAGGCATGTGGGCCTTCTATCATCCGCAAGCGCAGGAGGTGTTGCTCGAGGCGGCTGCGGCCGCCGGCACGGAGGTCCGCCGCGGCGCGACTGTGCAGCACATTGCTCCTGGAAATAAACCGAAAGTCAAGATTGCCCAAGCCAACGGAACCACTGAAGCGGAGGCTCGCCTGGTTGCGATCTGCGCCGGCCGCAATCCGCCGTTGCGCTCCGAACTCGGTTTTCGAACGCAGCGTGGATCGATCCCGCTGTTTCTCTCAGGAGTCTGGCTGACGAAATTATCCGGCGAGGTGGACCCTGCCGTTGCGTCCATCGCCAACGACGTCGTCAGCGGCGCAGTGGCGGCGCTGTTTCCGCAATCAAGCGACAGGGCACGCGCATATTTTGGTTTCCATCCAGAGGTTTGCCCGCGGCTGCAGGGCGAAGCCGACTTTCCCCGCTTTCGCCAGGAGTTCAACCGCACCGCCGGTGGAGCTATTCCTTTTGGTGACGCGCAGCCAGCCGGGCCACTGGCATCGTTTGAGTGTGTTGATGTTTGGGTCGAGCACCCTTATCGCGATGGTGTGGCACTTGTCGGTGATGCGGCGGCCTCGAACGACCCCTCTTGGGGACAGGGATTAGCCTTGGCGCTGCGCGACGCGCGGGTGCTTTCTGACGAGTTGCTTGCCAACGATGACTGGTTGGCTGCGGGTAAGCGCTACTCACTGCGTCATGACCAGCACTACGGGACCGTCCGGATGGTGAGCGGCTGGTTCTACGACATGTTTCAACGTCTCGGGCCCGAGGCAGATGTACGGCGCGCCCACGCATTACCTTTGTTCGCCGACGACCCAACCCGGCTACCTGACACACTGTTCTCCGGGCCCGACTTGCCACTTATCGCCAATGCACGCGCCCGCTTCTTTGGCGAAGAAGCGGGCCGTGGCGCCTAGCGTCGCAGAGGTTTTGTAACTGGACATAGACGCCTACGATGTGTGACACGACCGCGCGGTATTTCACTTTCTGACAGAACCAGAACAACACGCAGCCTATGTTCGGAATGTCGCGCGGTCTGTGAAGCGCGACGGCCACGTTATCGTCAGCACGTTTGGACCGGAGGGACAAGTGGGCGAGGCGGGGAATCCGTCATTACATCTATCTAGACTTTCTCTATGAGCAGCAAGAGACAGCTCGCCCGGTCCGAGGTCCAACAATTTTTCAGCACCAGGACTGAGACCTACAATTCTTTCGTCTCCGCGTTCAGATATCCCCAAGGAATCCGTGCCCTGCTCCAAGCCTCAGATCTACTTCGTCCCGGGCTTCGCGCCCTGGATGCCGGTTGCGGATTCGGCGTAGTAACATTTGCTTTCATTGAAGCAATGGCAAGCCGAGGATTGAAATACGAATCTATCCACGCTTTCGATCTCACTCCAGCAATGCTCTCCCGCTTCCAGACGAGCTTGGATACCAGCGAGATCAATGACGTCGAGCTTCGTCAAGCTGACGTACTTGCGCTCGACCAACTTCCGCAGTCTTGGATTGAATACGACTTAATCTTGTCGGCTTCAATGTTAGAGTATCTTCCGAAGAGTGACCTTCCACTGGCACTCGCGGAACTCCGCAAGCGGCTCTCACCAAACGGAAGAATTTTCATTGTAATCACGAAGAAAAGTCTGGAAGCAAAGATACTTGTCGAGTGGTGGTGGCGTTCAGAGAGCTATTCCCGGGAAGAACTTCACCAGGCCTTCGCGGCTGGAGGTTTCCGCGATGTGACTTTTCGGCGATTCCCCGACAAATACTTTTGGTTGAATGGGGGTTCATTCGCAGTCGAGGCGAGACCAGACCCACGTCGCTAGCGCCATCCGGACGTTCGACCATCCTCCTGCCGGAATTGGTTAGAGGGCTTATCACTAGCTGATTGCCCCGATGCCTGAGTTACCGGACATCAAGTGAAATCGTCCTCAAAAGAGGCCGGGCAGATGTCCGGTGGCGCACGGGTTAACCAGGAGTTAGGAGCCGACAACCAAACCCGATTGGAGCCGGAGTATTATGTTCAAGCTCTCGATTCGAGTATGCTTCGCACTATAAAGTACTTGACAGCGTCTGCGCATCTGCGTACTTTTCTACTAAATGAATGAGTTCAAGCAATCCCTTGCCGATGCCCTGCGCTACTGGGAAACCCGGCGCGTTTTGTATAATGCTGTCCTTACGGCAGTGGCGGCAGGCTGGGTGATACTTACATGGCCGCACTTTCGTTCTGTCCAGTTAATGGGCATCCCTCCTGGTGACACGCATCCCGCGCTGATGATCCTCATCATTCTCGCTTTTTTGGCGAATGTCTGCTACAGCGCGGCGTACATCGTGGATGTCCCCCTGCAGCTCACGTTCGCTACGTGGCGCAAGTATCGCTGGGCCTTGTTGCTTACTGGAACATTCTTCGCCATTCTGGTCGAAAATTATTGGATTGCCGACGAAATCTACCCGTTCGTACCCAAATAATATCCAACCCAACTCCAAGCACACTTCCCCGGAACAACAAATTTGCTCGCCCGGGGTGAAAGAACTACCACCCAGTACCCACTTCTCCGGTAAGCGTTAACCAGATGGGATGAGTTCTGCATGTCGCCTCTGGCGTCACAACGATCTATGAAAACGGGATCGGGTTTAACTATGCTCTGCCAAGACGTGTGGTCCAGAGGTCTTCGGCCTTACTGGTGCTTTAGAGCCCGCGGATGAGTTTGACCCGGGACGCGCCTGGGCACAACGGACTGTAGCCTCCTCGTGAGAGGAGAGCACGCGAGGGAGAATCATTAAATCGGCGCGTCCTGGATCGCACGTCAGAGGAGGTTTGATCATGGACGTGCTGCATCCGAGATGTTGCGGTCTAGATGTGCACCGCTTTCTGCTCCGGCGTTTACTTGATCAATTGCGTTTTGTTGAGCACGAGATCGTATTGCTGGATGAACGTTTGGAGGACATCGGACGAGAACGGCCGGAGCTGTCACAAGCCGTGGCTCGGTGGGACACGATACCGGGCATCGATCGAGTAGCAGGATGGACTCTGCTAGCCGAAGTAGGTCACACCATGGCGCAGTTTCCGACGGCTGAACAGTTGGCCAGTTGGGCTTCCCTGTGCCCCGGTAATCACGAAAGCGCCGGCAAACGCTTGGGCGGTACAACCCGCAAAGGTAGCCCGTGGTTGCGTCGCATGGCAAGTCAATGTGCCTGGGCTGCAGCGCGAACCAAGAACACCTACTTGTCAGCGCAATTCCGGCGATTGGCAGCCAGACGTGGCATCAAGAGGGCCATCATCGCGGTAGCACACAGCCTTGTAATCATTGGCTACTACCTGCAAATGAGCCAGCGCAACTACGAAGATCTCGGTGGAGACTATTTCGATCGCATAGATTCTGACGGTCTGAAGCGATACTTCATCAGACGACTCGAGAAACTGGGGCACAAGGTAACTCTAGTGCCGATCAAAGCCGCCTAACCAACTGCTTCTCATCAGTGTTTTCGAGGGAGAAGGCCGGTCTCCACGGGATGCGATACGCTCCCAGTAATCGACGCGCTCGAAGCGAAAAGAAGGCTTTTGGTAGGGCTTCTTTTGGGGGTGGGGTTCTTTAGGAGGATTGTCAGACGACTTCTGGCGATCTCGGTCGCAAATCATCATATCAGTTTAGTCCTGATTGCGTGAGCTTGATAGCACTCTGCTGGGGAGTGAACGACTCGAAGTAAATGCTGGAGCCTTGGGCTGAGGAACTGATGTTATCAATAACGATGCCGCTGACGCTCAATATCGACCCGGCCGTGGCAAGAGCACGTGAGTCAAGAATGCCCGACGGAAAGCCGCTGCTAATATCGAAGCTCTCGATGCATCCGTTTGCGCTGCCATTTGTGCAGTTAAACTCGATTCCAAGAAAAAGTCTGTCCTTCGCTGTCGAAAAACTGGGGTTAAAGATTTCCGTCAGCCCCGTAGCCTCACTTGTCGTGGAGCTAGTCGAGAGAAGCAGGGGACCGAAAAACGAAGCGTTCATTGTTGTCCCTGTGAAACCTGCAGCAAAAAGAGTCGCATGCCCGCTCACGGATCCGGCAAAGTACAGCAGCCCGGAGGAAGGGCTCGTGAAGTAGTTGTTGTCGAACGCTCCAACGTAGACATTAGCGGTTCCGGCGAGCGCACCAGGGCTTATCTTGCGCAGGAGCGTGCCGGAAGTGTCAAACTGCCATACGGAAAGATTAACTGTTAAATCCGGGCCAAACAAAAACACCGTCTGATCTGAAGAATCAACGATGGGGTCGGATATGTTAAATAGGCCCAGAGACGCCGCCGTATTGAGCACCGCACCGGACGTTGCATCCACGACATAGAACGATCCGCTGTTGTCTGTAACGAAGACTCGGCTGCTTCCCGAGTCGTACACCGGAGAGTGAACGCGGTCAGACCCTGCCTGAAGTTGCACGGGCCAGCCATTTCCAGTCACCTCGACAGGAGTCCCGTTGAACACCGGCGTAATCTTGTGCAAGCGCCCCGAATCGTCGCCCACGTAAACGGTACCGTGGGCGTAGTCCATAAAAGGGCTGGAAGTGGAATCAGTGAAGGCATTGTTCAATACCAGCGTAGTCATACACGAGTTTCCTGCTGAACAATCTCCCGGCGTTGCTGCCGAATTCCAGGCCGTTCCCTCTCCAGCCTTCCAAGTTAGAACATGGAACGCAGCGTAGCTGTTTCCCGATCCGTTATTGCCCTCCACAAACGCGATCTTCTTTCCGTCAAGAGAAAGCACGGGCGACAAGTAGGCCATTCCGTTTGTGATCGTCGCGGTATTGTAGGCGAAGAGCAAGGATGGTTGTGATGCCGGGGAAGACGGCGTCGGACAAATCCCAGTCGGGCCCGGTCCCGTGTACAAGTTGTTGAATGCCACTACGGACGCGGGCCCCCCGCTAAGCCCTGGGGAGCTGCCATTGAGCGTTGGGAAGACAACATAGTCGTTAGCGCAATCAGGAGCGGCATTTACATCAAAACTGAATTTTGCCGGAAACACGGTCGGCCCGACTTGAACCCCGATTGGCATCTGCCAGTCTGTTTCGAGTGCCATATGATGACGACGTCCTTTGGGGATGCGGAATTGAGAAGGATGAGATTCTGAATCGCGCTCCGTATCCGGTTCTCGCGGAGTGAATCCGTGGTGCGCAAGCGCTACCCAACTTTGCCACGCGCGCGGATCAGCCTCGGCAGCAGCGGCAGCGTTCTCTGCCGTCAGACCAGTGAAGACAACGTGATGGTTTGACCAGTCATGAACGAGGTGTCGAGGTCGCAGCGCGTCTTGGGCTTCAGCGGCGGAGAGGAGAAAAGGGAAAGAAAGGTAAGAAACGACAACGAACCGATACAGTTTCATGGATAAGCCTCGGCCCAACATCACCGGAAATCACAAACAGCACAGGAATATATCACAACTGTTGTACAAGTCGGGTAATCGGAAACTACGATTCCAATTGTACGATTACGGCGCGTTAATCATGCATGTGGGATTACTTCCGGGGTGCCATCCGTCCCCGGCAGGCTCACCTCCGCACGTTTTCGTCTAGAAAGGCAAACACGTCGGGCTCCCAAATATTCACGCCAAGATGGAGGAAGTCGTGCCCATCGTCGACCGTATGGCCGATGGGCGGATAGATCTTCAAGCGATGCGGCTTACCAATCTGTTCGCGGCGAGCGTCCAGTACCTTGCCGGAAGAGAGGGAGTAATCGTTCTCGGCGTGAATGAAGAAAACCGGCGCCGCGATGTGGTCAACGGCGGCCAGCAGCCGCGCTCGCAACTCCGGAGAGCGATCAAAGCTATAGCCGGCTCCGGAGAAGACTACCACCGCTCGCAGGTGCGGTTCACGTTCGGCCAATAGTACCGTGAGCGAGCCTCCGAACGAGTGGCCGATCGCGGCGACATCCCGCGCATCGACGTAAGGGAGCGCCCGCAGGAATTTGAGTCCGGACAGGGCGTCGTCCATTTCCCTGTTTTCCAGTAATTGCAGCTGCAGCGCGTTGCGCGCCTCCTGCCCGTGTGTGGCGAATTCGCTGTTCATCAGGTCGACGGCGTTAACGCCCTGGTCCGCGGAAGGCCCGACCCCGCGTCTAAACAAGTATAGAAATACATAGCCGTGGTGAGCGAAGACCGGACCGAGTTTTTCGGCATTACGCTCATACGGTCCGAGGCGTTCCAGGTCTTCGCGGGTACGGCCGCTACCGTGATTCAGCAGGACGGCAGGGAACGGTCCGTGGCCCTGCGGCCGCCAAAGCATCGCGTGCAGCGTAGCCGCCCCATTGTGGACAATTACGGATTCAGGGCCGCCAGATGTCTGGCCCCAGGCCGTGGCGAGTGTAAGCGTTAGAACGAACGGTGCCAGGACGAACGAGTACAGCTTTGTCATTTTGGCACTCCCCAATCACTGGATGGGACTGATACCGCCGACGCCGGATTCGGGCCAGTATATCTGAAGTTGAGACCGCAGGAGGTTGAACCGGTCCGGTTATCCGACTTACCAGGCATGTGGATAACAAACTACATCCTTTCGTGACTCATCTGCGCTGACGAGTCCCGTTTCACCGTGTGCGGCGATGGTCTCGAACCCGAGACAGTGAATGGCGAATTTGTCGTTGGCAGATTTACACGCCCATAAGCCATCGGCACAATCGGACACGCTGCGATGACGGAAGCGATCGAGAGACCTTGGGCAGGAAGCGGTAGCCCCGGCGCGGAACCGTTTCTATGAAGCGTGGACTCTTGGCCGTGCCGCCCAGGGCTTCGCGCAAGCGGCTGATGGCATTGTTCAGACCGTTTTCGAAATCGACGAACGTATCCTGTGGCCAGAGCCGCTCCTGAAGCTCCTTCCGGGTGACCACCTCCCCTCGATGCTCAAGGAGAGCAAGCAAGATCTGGAACGGCTTCTCGTGGAGTTTAATGCGGATGCCGTGCTTGCGCAGCTCAGCGGCTTCGCGGTTCAGTTCGAACGCGCCAAAGCGTTCGGATGGGGGTTGCGGATGGCTGGGCATCCCGCCCTCAAGTCAATCTGCGGGGAGCCTCAAAACTCTAGCACCACATCTCTCCCGCGGCAAGAACGTTCACTAATAGCAATGAATAGAAGGACTTGGACCTAATGAATCATTTAAGGTCCGTGTGATTGACATTGCCCCTGAAAGTTTCATCATGCTGGTCTTCTATAACGTATCCGCAGGCCAATCAGATTGAAGCGGAGGTGCGAGATGTGCGGCGGACATTTCGAAAAAGAGGAAATCCATTTTATGAAAGACCTGAAGAAACGCAACATCATACGAACGGCGTTTTTCTTCTACGCGCTGCTGCTGAGCTTGGCGGCGGTCGCATCGGCGCAACCTCAGGCCACTTGTTCAACCGTCAGTGTGGCAGGAACGTGGGGATTCACCGACACAGGAACGGTCTTCCTTCCGACCGGCCCGGTTCCCTATGCGGCCGTCGGGATAATCACCGGTGACGCCCATGGCAATTTTTCGGGGACACAGACTACCAGCGTGGGCGGCAGGGTCAGCAAGGAGACCTTCAAGGGGATCGGCACAGTGAATTCTGACTGCACCGGCACAGCAACGTTCAGCGTCTACGACGAATCGGAAACAACCTTGCTTCGCACGGCGACGTTCTCTGTTGTGTTTGTCGATAACGCCAGAGAGGAGCGTGAAATTGCCACATCGCTGGTGCTGGAGCCCTCTGGCACACAGGTGCCGACGGTCATAAGCGGTAGCGCAAAAAAACTATTCCCCAATAGCGGCAAGGAGGAATGAACGATGAACCGCACCTGCCTGGATTTACTTTCCTCAACGAGGGGGCTCTCATGCAAAAAAGTCTCTTTATGACCGTAAGCATTTGCCTTGCGCTCGCCCTTGGAACCGCCAGCCCAATCCAAGCCCAAACGACATTTACAGTGAATGGGACGGCAGGATTTGATACCGGGCTTCAAAGGCTCGCCAATCTAGTCTTGGATCATGTGTCCTTTCCTACCGATCTGTTTCCTCTCGGCGCGGTCATCCATTGGGGCGATGGCACCCACACAGACCCGGGGTTGCTCGATTGCTCGGGCGGCGGCTTCGATCCGTGTAACGTTTACGGCACCCATCGGTACGCATCCGCAAGCACATACAGCATCACGATCGAATACAACGACCCTCAGTCATTTCCCCTCCTTGGTGCCCCTCCAAGGAAGAGTGTGAACACCACGGCCGTAATTTCATCACCCAGCGATTTCGTTATCCTATCGATCGGGGATTCCATTGCTTCCGGTGAAGGCGACCCCGTGATCCCCCAATTCAGTGGTGAGACCTACCCCGATCCTCAGTCTTCCCTCCTTAATTGGGCCTTTTGGGACGATCCCTACTCAGACTATCGTGTTTCACCTTTTCCCGCCGACGAGGCGGCGGAGTGGCCGAATCAAACTTTCCCGTGTCATCGCTCTGGCTTCGCCGGCCCCGCCCTGGCCGGGCTGGAAGTTCAGGGAAACAATCCCGGAGTCACGTTTGTCCATTACGCCTGCTCTGGTGCAAAGATCAACTCAGCAGACACTGCCAAGAACACTGTTCAGGACGCCGCCGGCCAGCTCATTGTGGCAAGAAAGCGCCTTTCCCGCATCGACGTGCTAATCATCTCCGCCGGAGCTAACGATTTCAACGATGGCTCTGACTGCGTAACTAAAAGGCAATTCGGCTGCGGATTTGGTGCCCTTTTTCAGTACTGCCTCAACCCGCACAACACATGCAGTAACAACCCAGGCCTCAATGTGGACATCGCTAACAGCCTCAATGCGCTTCCTTCCGAATACCAGAACCTCGTGATGGAAATAAACTGTGTACAGCCATTCTTTGACACGCAGATTCCGGGTTGTACCGACCCTCAGAAACAGATTCCCAAACTTGTGCTCATCACTGAATACATGGACCCCACTCACGACCAGAATGGACATTTTTCAACTTCAAATGGCTGCCCGGTCGCTGCCCTTAAGGGCATTACCTTCGACGACTGGAAGTATCTCTACGGTGCCATCCTCCATCCGCTCAACCTGGCAGTGGATGCCTTTCCTGCGGATGCCCTTAAGGCAGGGCTTGCTGTTCCCACGTATGCCGTTACGGGAATTGAGGGGGATTTCCTCTTCCACGGTCTCTGTGCTGGGGATCCACCTCAACGATGGGTGCTCACACCGGCAGACTCAACGGCAGCCTTGGGGGCTGGCCCGCATATAGACACAGATATCAAAAATGCGTTTAGCGGAGCTGGCCACCCAAACAGTTTCGGGCAGGCCGACTACCGTGACCGCATTTACGCCGCCCTCGTCAAGTACAATCCGCCCATCACCACGCCGAGTGCGACCACGGGGGGCCGGCCCTATGTGTTTGGCACCTGGACAACCCATGATGTGATCATGACGCTGTCCGCGACAAACGGCATAAAGGAGGCGGGAGTCGGGGCCACGTTCTATGGGTTAGACGAGCCGCAGTGCACGTCAGCCAACACGGCAGGGTGCAAAACCTACAGCGGCCCATTTGAGATCAACACCTCCGGCAAGCACACGGTGACATTCTTCAGCCAGAATGCGCAGGGGTATCCCGACGCGGTGCAAAGCGTGCAAGTGTGGGTGGACAACGAGCCGCCCGTAATGACCTGCACCGCCACGCCTTCGGTGCTCTGGCCACCGAACAACAAAATGGTACCGGTGAACCTGCACGTCACGGCCGTTTCCGCTGCATTCGGGCCGACCCCGTTCTCCCTGAAGTCCGTCGCGACCTCAGAAGGCAATGCGGCGACCGACATTCATGGGTTTGTCATCGGGCAGCCGAGCACCGAGGGATCATTGCTTGCCAGCCGGCTGGGTAATGAAAAGACCGGCCGGGTCTATACGTTTGTCTATCAATCGGCCGACGAATTGGGCCTTACGGGAACCTGCACGGCGCAGGTGCAGGTGCCGCACGACCAGGGACGGTCGCACACATAGCCTTCGCGGGGTCAGTGCCTAACGCGGTTACCGGATATCTCTAACAATGCCGGCTCGTGTCAAGAAGTTTTTTTGTATTTTTTATTCTCTCTTTTCTTTTTTCAGGCACACAACTCCGCTCACTCCGAAGAGTGGTCTTATTTGTTCCGTTAAATCGTTGCTTCGACGACCACGGCTCGTTCGTAATCTTTCGGTCGTTTTTCAGTCCGACCCAAACATCTCTTCGATCCGTACTTCGACCATGATTACTAATTCAAACTCCCTTCGTAGGGAGTGGGATGCCCAATCAAGTGGACGGCGTTCTACTACACACCATGTCCGGTACCGAGCTGTCCCACGTACGAACCGAACTCTAACGACGGTGAATACTCACAACCATTCCGCCACATCCAGTACAAGCGAACTCCCAGCTTCCGCCCTATCGCTACCTTGGCAATGCTCTTGTGCCGACGCATCGCCAGGTGCAGGTACCGACGTCGCCAGTCCGGCTGGATACGCGCTGCTGCTTGGGCGGCCTCCACCAACAAGAAGCGCAACAAGGAATTTCCTTGTTTGCTGATGTGACCCAATCGCTGCTTACGAGCACTGGACGCCTCACACGGGATCATCCCCACATATGTGCCGATCTGTTTACCGCGTTGAAACCGAGTCGGAGTTCCGATGATCAACACATAGGCGAGTGCTGTAAGCGGACCCACCCCAGGATGAGTCATCAGCCGCAGCGCCTCGGGTCGCTTCCTGGCTTCCCGTTCGACGGCTGCGGTTAATTCCTCAATCGTTGGATTCATCCGGTCCAGCAACTCCAACAACTCTTGCCGGCGTCGACTGGCCCAAGGAGCTAACGTGAGCTTTTCTAACTGTGCTCGCCCTTGTTCGCTGAATAGTTTTTTCTTCCAGCGATAGCCCTCGTTCATCGCCAACGCCTGCAATTGATTCATGATCCGCGTGCGCATCTGCACCAACCGATGACGGTGCCACAACAGTTGCCGCAGATCCCGATTCTCCGGACCCGGTACCCAGATTTGCGGAAAGTTATTTTCCAGCATCAGCCGGCGTAAGAGTCGAGCATCCTCGCGGTCAAACTTCTGCTTCTTCACTCGCTTGGCCTTGATCTCCGCGGGATCGCCCATCCATACCTCGAACCCCAATTCTGCTAGCAGTCGCTCGAACCAGCGTGAATATCCGGTAGCCTCCATTCCTACTCGCACGCAGATTCCTCGCTGTTTCAGGTCTCGATAGAATCTTTCTGCTTGTCCATCACTGTGGTTCAGTTCCTGTTCACCACATTCACCGGTCTCTTCCACAAAAAATGCAATCGTCTGAAAACTCGGGTGGTAATCTACCCCTATAATCATCATGTTCGGCTCCTTTCTCCCGAGCCTTGGTCGTTGAGCAACCAAAGTTTACTCGGGTCAAGGAGCCGACATTGTTATGCAATCAAGTGGAGTCCTAGAACTGGATGTCCGGTTTTGCGACTTATCAGGCATGTGCAAGTGAATCGATAAACACAACGGCGTTTTTCATCACGAATCGAAATTAGGTCCGAAGAGGAAACTCATCTAACACGCCCACGTTGACTTGCCTTTGAGCGCAGCCTAACATGCCTAGCCAAGAGCGGTTCCCCTGCAATGGTTGGCCAAACCATCTCGCATTACCGCGTCATCGAGAAGCTCGGCGGCGGCGGGATGGGTGTGGTTTACAAGGCCGAAGATGTGAAGCTCGGGCGGTTTGTGGCCCTGAAATTCCTACCCGAGGAAGTATCCAAGGATCCACAAGCCCTCAGCCGCTTTCAGCGTGAAGCAAAGGCTGCCTCCGCGCTAAATCATCCGAACATCTGCACCATCCACGAAATCGACGACCAGCACGGGCAAGCGTTCATCGCCATGGAGTTCCTCGACGGCTCTACGCTAAAGCACCTTATCGCGGGACGTTCGGTGGAAATCGACGGCATGATTTCCCTTGGCATCGAAATCGCTGATGCTCTGGATGCAGCCCATGCGGAAGGTATCATTCACCGCGACATCAAACCCGCAAATATTTTCGTGACCAAACGGGGGCACGCCAAAATCCTCGATTTCGGCCTCGCCAAGCAGTCCATTGACAAAGGGGCGCTACCCCGTTTCGCTGCTTCGCAGGCCACCATTGAGGGAACTCACGAATACCTCACCAGCCCAGGAGCCGCCCTGGGCACCGTTGCGTACATGTCCCCGGAGCAAGCTCTTGGCAAGGAACTTGATCCCCGCACCGATCTTTTCTCTTTCGGTATCGTGCTTTACGAGATGGCCACCGGAAAGCTTCCCTTTCGCGGAGAAACCTCCGCAGCCGTGTTCGACTCAATTCTTCACAAAGCGCCGCTAGCCCCTGTGCGCCTTAATCCCGACTTGCCATCCCGCCTCGAAGACATCATCAACAAGGCACTGGAAAAAGACTCCAGCCTCCGCTACCAGCACGCCGCCGATATGCGCGCGGACTTGCAGCGCCTCAAGCGCGACACCGACTCCGGCCGCAGCGCGCAACACACTGTCCCGGAAGAAGCTGTCACCTCGCCCGCGCCTGCGCCTTCATCGGAGCGGGCGAGAACGTCCAGCGGCCCGAGTGCGACTTCTGCTCTCACCGCCTCCGCACAAACGAAAAAGCCCTTTGCGCGCAATTGGAAATTCCTCTTGCCTACCGCCTCACTGTTAGTGGTCGTTATCGCGGGCGCTCTCTACTGGCGCTCCACCAAAGCCCACGCCCTAACCGAGCGCGATTCCGTTGTGCTTACAGATTTCATTAACACCACCGGGGATCAGATCTTTGACCGCACTCTGAAGCAAGCTCTGGAGGTGGACCTCGGCCAGTCACCCTTCCTGAATGTTGTGTCAGAGCAGAAAGTGCGCGCGACACTGAAGCTCATGGGCCGCTCGCAAGACGAACGCCTTACAACTGAAATAGCGCGCGATCTCGCTCAGCGAACCTCCTCCAAGGCGGTGCTTGTGGGCAACATCGCGCAGCTCGGCACTCAGTATGTAATCACCCTGAATGCCCTCAACGCCGTCAACGGCGACACCATTGCGGAGGATCAGGAACAGGCGGAGAGCAAGGAAACGGTATTGGCGGCGCTCGGCAAGGCCGCGTCGCGCATGCGCGGCAAGTTGGGTGAATCGCTGGCCTCCATCCACAAGCTCGACAAACCGTTGGAAGAGGCTACCACCTCATCGCTGGCGGCACTGAAGGCGTTCTCGGAAGGGGAGGAGACCCGCAACAAGAGCGGAGACGAGGAAGCCATACCCTTTTATAAGCAAGCGACCGAGCTCGACCCAAACTTTGCCCTGGCCTACGCCCGTCTCGGCACTCTTTATGGCAACACCGGTGAGCGCGTCCTGGCAATCGAGTACAAAACCAACGCCTAAACACTCCGAGATCGTGTGACCGAGAACGAAAGGCTTTACATCACGGTCCATTACTACGAGGCACTGGGAGACATACCAAAGAGTATTGAGACCTATGAACTCTGGATGAAGTCCTACCC
>WNEZ01012228.1_pt1 | contig 15746 bp, 12 predicted proteins | sample 5400521 | NCBI WGS metagenome assembly WNEZ01 (sample SAMN13153339, study PRJNA577476) | soil metagenome | isolation source: 120 cm saprolite under Douglas fir tree site 2 hole 1 replicate 1 | place: USA:California | collected 2015-04-18
GCGACGCTTTCACATTCAAATTTCTCATCAGCCGGAGCAGTGAATTCGGGTGTATCCCCAGCGCCTTTGCGGCTTCCAGATAGCTGCCGTGCGCTTGATGCAGCGCCTGCACGATCATCTGCCGCTTGGTTTCTTTCACTGAGCGGTGGTATTTCGTGGACCCGTCCGACGGCGCCCATCCCGCTTCCAGAATTGTCTCCGGCAGGTCTTCGGGCAAAACCACATTGCCCGATCCCAGCACCACTGCGCGTTCGATCGCATTTTCGAGCTCCCGCACATTTCCTGGCCAGTCGTATTTGATGAGGCAGGCCTTCGCCTCCTCCGACAGTGACTTCATCTTCGTCTTGCACTTCCGGCTCGCTTTTGAGAGAAAGTGTTCCGCAAGTTGCGGGATATCCTCGGTCCTTTCGCGTAAAGTCGGCATTGTCAGTGTCACTACGTTCAGTCGGTAGTACAAATCCTTCCGAAATTCGCCAGCCTCGATCGCCACCGACAATTTCTTGTTTGTTGCGGCAATCAAGCGTGTGTCCAGCGGAATGGCCCGCGTTCCGCCCACGCGTTCGAACTCCCGCTCCTGCAACACCCGCAGCAGCTTCGCCTGTAGTTCCGGCGCGAGCTCGCTGACTTCGTCCAGAAATAGCGTTCCACCCTCTGCCATTTCGATTCTTCCCTTCTTCTGCGCCGCCGCCCCTGTGAACGCTCCTTTTTCATGTCCAAACAATTCGCTCTCAAGCAGGTTTTCCGCAATCGCCGCGCAATTAATCGCCACGAAGGGACTCTCGGCCCGCTTGCTGTTCCGGTGAATAGCTCGCGCCACCAACTCTTTTCCCGTCCCGCTCTCACCCTCGACCAGCACCGTCGCATCCGTTGCCGCCACCCTTCGCACGAATTCAAATACTTCCTTCATCCGCGCACTTATCCCCACCATGTTGTATTCGAGGTTGACTTCCGCCCGCAGTGCCTGATTCTCTTGCCCGAGTCGCTCCCAGTGCCGCAAATTTTCCAGCGCCAGCGCGGCAATCGAGCCCACCGCCGTCATCACCTGCAAGTGAGCCTCGTTGAATAGCCCTCCCGGCGCTCCTGTTTCCAGGTAGATCGCCCCCAACGCCTCTCCGGATATCATCATCGGCACGCACAACACCGAGCGCGCACACAATTCTTCGCCCGCTCCCACTTTCGAACCCGGCTCGTCCACCGCGTCCCCCGCCACCAGGCCGACCTTTTCTGCATGCACGCGCCGCACCAGCGTTTCGCTCACCAGGACAGGGTGCTCCGGCCCGCGCACGCGGTCCCACGCCGCTGTCGATTCCACTTCGCCGGTCTTATCGAAATACAGAACCGCGCCACGCTCAGCTGGCACTACATCGAAGAGAAATCCAAGCAGTTGCCATTGCAACGACTCGCGATCGCGAATCCCTCCGATGCCCGTCGCAATCTTCAGCAAGGATTGCAGGTAACGCGTTAGCTCCGGCGTTCCCGGCAGCTCCGCAAAAATTTCTTCCGGCCGCCTCGGTGTCCTCGTCTCATGCCTCAGCCGGATCGCTAAGCCCTCAAATTTCGCCGTATCCTCGAACGATACTGGGTTGCTGCCCGAAGTGGCGCTCTCCGTTTCCAAGAACACCAGCAACGACGAACCGACCGACAACTGGTCCCAGTGCTCCAATTGCTGCTCTTGCACCGGCACGCCGTTTACGCGCGTCCCGTTCCGACTGCCCACGTCCCGCACACTGCAATTCGCGCCTTCTCGCCTCACCACGCAGTGTCGCCTCGAGAGCGAGCCGTCTTCCGCCCACAACTGATTGGCTGCATCTCGTCCGATCGAAACCTCGCCCTCGGGTAGGACACACACATTCCCTTCCAACGGCCCTGCAACGCCAATCAACCGGGGGTTCATTCTTATTCCCACACTGTCGTTTACCACATTTCGGGAGCTTCCGGGTCCACCACTCAAGCAGTTAACCTTTTGGCGGGCTGTCACTAACCAATGAGTTAGTGCAGCCGGCTCCTCCGGCGTTTCAGCTCGCTTCACGCAGGCAGGCTACGTGTCTAATCTATATTGTTTTCAGCACTTTACACTGGCTGCCCGGCCGTACGTCGTCCGTTCTCTTTCGTGGCACACCAACTGCATTCTTTCTTTGCGTCCCTGGTTATCAAAACCACCGACATCAAAACGACGAAAGCAGTGGCCCATCACCCAGGCGTCTCAGCCCCGCCTTCGCCGTTTTTAGAGGAGGTTTTATGAATCGTCTACGCTCTGCTGTTTGCGGCTTGGGATTACTGCTCGTGGTTTCCGCCGCTCAGGCACAGGAAACCGGCGTCAAGGCCGATATCCCGTTTGACTTCGTCGTTGGGAATCAGAGGCTCCCCGCCGGCGAATACACGGTAGTCAATCAAGGTCCGGTCAACCAAGCGATCTTGATACGCTCAGATGAAGGCAAGACCGCCATCTTTGCATTGACGCAATCTTGCTCGTCCTTCAACCCTTCGGCCAAGACCAAGTTGGTCTTCCACACCATGGCCGGCCGTTATTTCTTGTACCAGATCTGGACCCAAGGTAATTCCTCGGGCCGGCAACTTCCAAAGTCCAAAGCCGAAGTTGAACTCGCCAAGAACAGCGATGCAACCGGGGAGTTCGTCCTTGCCGCCAGGCTCACCCGCTGATCGCTATCTCCTCAAGCGCCCGGCTTCGGCCCTCACCCCAGGAAGAAGGCACGGTCCAATGGACGACAACACCAGGACCGTGCTTTCTTCTTTTTTTCTTGGCATCAGCGTTTGTGCAGCCCTCATCCCTCTTCGCCCGTTCCCCCGCACAGATTCACCATCACTCGCGGATTGATAGTGTTCATCTCCTTCACCACAACTTGGTCAACGTGCTCCGACTTCGGATTCCAGTGATGGCTGTGAATGTCAACGAATGGGTACTTTGCCCGCTCGATGTGGTGTTCCGGCGTGACCAGCGTCGACTTCGGTTGGTACTCGTCGATTGTTGGCACGCGCCCGTTCGCTGAGCCTTGCCCTTGCACGCGCGTACCGGCCAGCCGATCCACTGCCAACCAATGGAACTAGATTGCGCAGGACCCAACTCCGCGATTTCACACCAGTTCTTTCTGATTGCAACAGACTTGCTGCATTCGTCTCTGCCCCAATCTCTCATTTTTTCTCCCACTGTGCACGAACTGTGCAAAATAGTCGGTAGTTCCAAGTCGCTGAAGCTTCGCGCTCTTGTTAAGCGTCATCGCTGAAATTTCACGCCACTCGAGATCCGCCATAACCACTCGGCGGCCAGCGCGCGGACGTCGGTGAATGACATCAATAGTGCAGCGCGTAGAAGAGCTGCCGTTCGCCGCACGGTCTTCGACCAAACTCGAGTCCGGTGGTTCCGCATACCATATTGAACGACTTGAACGAATGAATTGTCACATTCAGATATGCACCGCGTTTCAATTAGGCCCCGCATTCCATTCCTTATGAGCCCAGCGCCCCTAATAGAAATCCGACCTCCTGGTTTACATCTAGGCGCGCACTGAAATCTGCGCGAATCACGGCAGAGAATTGCTACCTACGTAATTCCACTGACCTCTCTCTTGAACATTCTCATTAAGATTTGTTTTTGCACACTTCTTGTGTGTATTTTTGTCGCCATTTGAGAATGCTGCTCTGCAAAGGAGGTCCTATTCGGGTGTCTCCGACTCTTGCCGGGAAATACCCGCGAAGTTTTCGCGATGTAGCTCCTCAATTTGCCGCACTTCCTCATCCGTCAGAGCCGCAAATTCGTTCGTACGTGCGCGTTTTGAAAGCTGACCCTTACCTTGATTCAGAAATCGCTGGAGAAGATTCACTTTTCTGTCAGGCATATCGACCATGGTCTGAATTCCGGCCGAAAATCGATCATAGGCTTCGAGATACGCGAGTTCTTGCGGAAGGTCTTGATCGACCGTCTGCTCTACACATTGGTACAGAAACTCCGCATGAGCCGTACCGTCGAAATACCGGTAGTAATCAGCCGTGTCGTTCAAGACCCGCACGTTGCCTTGCGGCGTCGGTTCCCACTCGATAAATTCGAGGAGTGGTTTCGAGTAGGACTCAAGCACGGCCGTGTAACGAGGGATTTCCCGATAGATGGCAGCGCTCACTGGAAAAACAACGCCGGGAGGATTGTATCCGCCCACTGCCAATACGTGATGAATCAACCATCTATGCAAGCGCCCGTTCCCGTCTTCGAATGGATGCACGTAGACGAACCCGAACGAAATCGCGGCGGCCAGAAGCACGGGATCGATGCCGGTGTTTGCAACGCGCTCGTCGTAGGCAACGATGCCCCCGACTAAACTTGGCAAATCCTCAGCGCGCCCGCTGATATGAACGGGAATCGGCTCTTGTGTGCGCCGATCGTTTGTGCCGACAAACCCGCCTTCCCTTCTCAGTCCCACGTGCACAAAGCGAGCGTCTCCGATCACTATGTGCTGCAGCCTCGCAAGCTCTGCGCTCGTCAGTTTTCGCGTTCCCGCCTCGCTGATCGCTTTGGCCCAACGCTCCGCGCGCTGAGGAGACGGTTTTTCGCCTTCAATCTTGAACGATGCCTGACTGTCGTTTAGCAATAAGAAGGCGGCCGCCCGCGCCTTGATGTCGGCGTGCGTCTTCCCGGCAATTTCCTGCGCTTTCTTGTTCAGGCCTTTGCCCAAGAAAGCCTCGATGGCGTCCGTGCGCGAAACTAACGGACAGAACGCGCGAGTTCCCGGAAAATTGTCTATGACTTTATGGCGACGCGAAATTTCTCCTCCAGTGATTCCGTACTGGTGCTTTGGATCGAGGACGTTTACCGCTTTGATTTTTCCTGGTTCAGGCACGTCCAGTTCGCGCCCGGTCAACCATTCATGCAAAAACCAGATGCGCCGCGAGTACGCACCTGTCGGTTGCTCTTTGACGAGAGCGGCAATCTCCTCATCCTTGACGTTTCGGAAAAGCGCGGCAAGGATTCCCAGATTCACGCCTTCCCACTTAAGCGCGAATTCCAGATGGCCAAACAGATCGCCGCTTGGTTCGTGACGTGGCGTGTGGAGTTGCCACTCTTTCGTTGAAACCGGATGATGCCGGGTTGCGGTGCCGGCCAGCACTCTTGGCAAAGGAACCTTTAATTGATAGCGATCGAGCAGCGCTGCGTATCCCGCTGGCCGGAGGGGCTCGGGAGTCGGAGTTCCGTGAAATTCACTCACCGTCTGCGAGATTTGTTCACTCCCGCCCATTGTCTGTGCTTTATGATCACTCACTGAGCGACACTTATTACCCGCGATGTGAGTTCATATGAAATTCATGCGCCTTTTGATGTTTGGGACGGTCATGTTGATGGCGAACGACGCTGGTGCGCAGAATTCAGTCAAACCATTTCATCTCGATGAGGCCACGATCAGCGATGTGCATGCCCGAAGCTCAATGTGGTGATCTTTCTCAATCCTCGGGCCTTGGAAGAGGCGGCCGCGCTAGATGAACATTTCCGCAGGACCGGGAAGTTCGTCGGCCCGCTGCATGGAATCCCAGTGCTGCTGAAAGACAATGTCAACACGAATGACATGCCGACCACGGGCGGCTCGCTCAGCCTGGCGGGATACACTCCCGTCACCGATGCGGCAATTACTCAGAAATTGCGCGGCGCGGGCGCAATCATCCTCGCTAAGGTCAACCTGCACGAGTTCGCGATCTGGGGTGAAACGGTTAGCTCGATCCAAGGGCAGACCCTCAATCCCTATGACCTAACCCGCACGCCTGGCGGCTCGAGTGGTGGCACCGGCGCGGGTGTGGCTGCCAATTTCGCGATTGCGGGCATTGGCACCGACACCGTCAACTCCATCCGATCACCAGCGTCGGCGAACAGCATCGTGGGTATTCGCCCGACGCTCGGTCTCGTCAGCCGAGCCGGTATTATCCCGTACTCATTCACCCAGGATGCCGCTGGTCCGCTCGCCCGCACCGTTACTGACGCGGCGAAGATGTTAAACGTGCTCGTCGGCTATGACCCTAACGATCCGGCGACGGCATGGAGCGTCGGGAATACCGAGAAGGACTACACGAAATTCCTGAAGGCCAATGGTGTGCAGGGCAAGCGCATCGGCGTATTACGCAGTTTCTTCGGCATTGCACCCATCAACGACGAGGTCAATATTATCGCGAGCCAAGCGGTCGAGGATCTGAAGAGGTCCGGCGCAACGGTGGTCGAGCTGAACACCCCAGATCTCGATAGCGGAAAGCTTTCCTCTGATATCAGCGTTCATCTGTACGAATTTAAGCCGGCAATCAACGCTTATCTTGCCGCGGGCAACACGCCCGTTAAATCGCTCGAGGAGATCATCTCTTCCGGCAAGTTTCATCCGAACATCGGGGACAACATCACGAAAGCACAAGGCCTCGAGATGGACGACAGCTATCGCCTGCGTCTTCAGAAGCGCTCCGAGTTGCAGCAGCGTGTCATAAAGATCATGGCTGACGAGCGACTCGATGCGATAATGTTCCCGCATCAGAAGCGGCTTGTGGTGCCCATTGGGGAGACTCAGGTGGAGCGCAACGGCGCTCTTGGATCAGTGACCGGCTTTCCTTCCATCGTGGTACCAGGCGGATTTTCTTCCCCAACTCCGACGGCCACGCTCGGCGTCCCGGTGGGCATCGAATTCCTCGGCAGACCATGGTCCGAGAAGCTATTGGTCGAGATTGGCTACAGTTACGAACGAGCGACCAAGCACCGCCGCCCTCCGCCAACCATACCGCCACTGCTCGCCGCCCGATATCCTTAGGTGACGAGGTTAGTCTGAGGACTGAATCGGCATTATGATCGGATTGAAAATAATTCAGCCTAAGATTTACTTGGCCTGTTGGTCCCGAAGAGTTCTTAATTCGGCTTTCAGGTCGTCGATTTCTTTTTGCTGTTGTTAAAGATCGTGGATTTCTTTTTGGTGCTGGTCCTGAGCCGCCTTCACCAGAAGCGCGATAACCGCATCTTGCCGTTAGTAGCAGCGATCGCCCGTCGATTCGATTTTCAAGGCGTTGGGCTCCGTACCCCAGGTTGCAAATCCGAAAGAACGATACAGCGTTAAGTACCTCAACGCGGCGATGCAGTGTTCACGGGATCCTTTGGACTATCAGGAACGCCTCGCGCAGTTCGTTTGCTGGCCAAGGCATCGCACTCCACTACTCAGCTGATATTGGACCCGCCCGGGGAGTTTCGGAAGGCGGAAAGATCACCTTACTACCCGGAATGTCGCCAGGCGAAGCCTTCGCCACGCTGGTCTACGAATGCGCCCACGAAATGCTATATCGGAAAAAAACCGAGCGGAAATCTCAAAACGTCAAAGAGAAACCGAGGCGGAAGCGGTTACCTTGTTTGCGTGCCGCGACATTGGACTCGAAACCGGAAACGCCTGCCAGAACTACATTTAGCTTTACCGTGGCAATGCCGCTCTCCTGATGGAAAGCCTCGAAAATGTTCGTCTCGCGGCGTCATGCATTCTCGTCCATATCCTTGGTAGGGATAGCCCTGAGTAGTTTCACATCTATAGTCATCGAGGCAATTCCTGACTTACGCCTTGAACAAAGCCAAGCCCTCGCCGATGGTCGGCCATGGAAAACTATCGAAGTCTGCGTTCGAGGGTCGTGACATCTCGCGAGCATGCTGCTGGTAAACCTTTGGCGAGGGCACACCTAACGCGACAGCTCGCCGGAGGCCTTACTTCTTCGGCTCGTTTCGCCGAGTTCTCTCTTCAATCAACATGAAATCCTTTTCCGTAATCCCCATGGCCACTCCCGTCACACGACCGACTACCTCGGCCTCATTGGGATGGCGGAACGTCCGTGTCTGTTGACCGGAATGGGGATGCGGAATCAGGGTCAGCACGCCATTCTTAATTTCGCACCACCCGCAGGCGTAGCCCGTTCGAATATCCAAAAAGTAGATGGGCCGTGCAAACTGCGAGTGTCCCGTTTCCTTTTGAATTGGGCCCTTTTGCACACGCGTCTGTTTCGGATCGATCTGGACGAAAGTACCTGGAGGCAGCAGTGGCCACATGGTCCAATCCGCCGCGCCAATGTACCCGAATAGAGTCTTCCCCAGAGCCAGAAGCCGCATGATCGGTGCAGGTACGTCTCCCCAAATGTCAAAAAGCCGCGTGGCCAAGTTCTCCCCTTCCGTTTGCGGCTTGGCTTCTAATCCTTCCTCGTTTCGACTGCTCTTGTCTGGAGGGCTGAGAAGTTGAGTTCTGGGTGGCCGGAAAACAGGCCGCTCCTTACTGATATCCTCGGGTTGGATGCCGTAGAATTTCTCAATCTGCGCGATAGTAAGTCCGTAAATCTCGCCGACGTATCCGCCTGAGTCTCGCACCCGCCCGCTTGAGGACGTCTGGGTCGGTCATCGCCGTGATAGGTTACTGCCGTCTGTCTTAACTGTCCAGCTATATCTAATCGAAAGTACTTATCTCACCTGGCATCAGCTACACGCAGAAGTACATTGCTTCGTCCGGATTCCCGGACGATTTCAGAAATTCTGCCGAAATCCATACTTGGTCCCCCATTTTATTCGGAGTTTCGCTCGGGGCGTGCCCGCACCGCCCTGCGAACTCGATGAACGACAAACCTCACCGAGCATCTTCGGAATCTCCTGCGACTTCTGATGAGTCGGCTCGTCGAACGCTCGAAGAACGCATCCGCGGGATCCTCGCGACGAAGAGTCTCACGCTGTATAGCGTTGCCGCCCTCGCGCGACGGCGGTACCCGAAAGAAATCACCTATCATCTTCCGCACAACTTCTACTTTCAGCTCCGCTCCGCAGGATTGACGCCCACGCTCCATCAATTGTCCGCGCTCGCCGAACTATCGAACTACCGGTTTACCGATTGGCTACGAGTTTTCGGATTTCGCTTGGACGACATCTCCCGTTTGCAAGCAGTTCTTCCCCGCCCGCGCACGGCGCTCCTCGACGGCAAGGTCCAAGACACCCAAATAAAGATTCTCTGGTTTCGAGACCGTCCGTCTCGTGCCCCTGTTCCGCCCGTCGCTCCCCTCAGTCAACTTCTCGAACCTTCGGGTGCAGTCCGGCTTTCCTCATTGCCCTTCCTGGGGACCTCCAACCGATTTCGCTACGCCAAGATCGGCCAGCAGGACGCCTTCGCTTTTCCTGACCTCGTGCCGGGAGGCATCGTACGCGCGGATGCGCGACTCGCCTCGCGCTATTTGCGACGGACCAGCCAGCGCAATTCAAACCGTATCTTTCTCGTCGAGCATCGCGGCGGAGTTTGCTGTTCCCGTCTTCACTTCGTAACCGGAAACCGCATTACCCTCCTACCCACCCAGCTTCCCTTCGCAAATGTCGAACTCGAATTGGGTTCCGAAGCAAGAATCTTGGGCCTCGTGGATCTCGAAATTCGTCCTCTTACCCATCCCAAGAGATCGGCGCAACCGATTTGTTCCCTGCCTGAAGTCGCTCCCGATCTCGCCCGTTTGTGGACTCCTGGCGTTCTCACCAAGCCAGCCGCACAGCCCGCTCACTTGCTCCGCGATGCACGGGTTCGCGCCGCCCTATCACTCCGCGCTGCGTCCGAAATGAGTCGCGATATTGCAAAGGCGCTCTGCAACAAACGCTATTTCACATCGCAGGGATCTCTCTCAGACTATGAAGCCAACGATACTCCGCCCCGCCATATCCAGAAACTGCTGACCCTTTCGATTCTCTATGACCTTCCTTTTGACGAACTCTTGGCTGCTTTTGCAATCGATCTCTCAACGGACGCGAACCCGATACCCGACGAGTGGATGCCTGACCGAGAACGACAGGACGATACGCTCATTGAGACAGTACCTGTCGATGGATTCCTCTCCCGCATTATTAAACGCCTCGGCGAACTGCCCTTCTTTCTCCGTGGTTCGATCGCTTCCTTATCGGGACTACCCGATATTTCGTTACTCGACATTTTCTGGGTTGGCGGACAATCAAGAGCGTTGCACCCAGTTCTCGCCGGCGCGCTCTTTATCATCGTGAACCGCCGGAAGACCACCCCACCTGCCTTTCGCCGCAAATCGCTTTGGGAACAACCGCTCTATCTGGTACGGCGACGCGACGGATCGTACCTGCTTGCGAATTGTACCTTGGAGGACAAAACGATCGTCGCGCATCCCCATGCCCCTGGCTTCATTCCGCACGAGCGACTTCGCAATCGCGTGGACGTCGAAGTGGTGGGGCAGATTGTTGCCGTGGTTCGGTCTCTAGATCCGAACTTGGAATAGGGTAGAAACCCGAGCAGTCGATCTCGGGACTACGCGCGGAGTCACAAGGCCATCCTCTTGAATTGACGGCAGTTTTCGCGCGTAGTGTCAATTCGCGAATATTTTTTTGAATCACTGGCTTCCCTTTCTTCTTTCTGACACGCTGGCCTCGTTTACAGTCACCGCGTAACGCTCGAAACGGGGAGGTCCCCTCCGTGAAGCTATCCGCACAACTGCGTTCGACCCACAACCAGGACGGCGCCATCGTCCTCGACATCCTGCACGGAGAGATGTTCCGGTTGAACTTCGTGGGCTCGCGCATGCTCGAGCTTTTGAAACAGGGACGCACGGAAACACAGATCGTCGACGAGTTGCGCAAGGAGTTCGGAGCGCCGCAGGAAACCGTCGCAACGGATCTCCGGGAATTTCTCGCGCATCTCGAAAAACATCATCTCCTCGAACTGCGGCAAGCCGACAATCATTCGGCCTTTTGAGGAGAAAATTCTATGGATACGTCCTCACGATCCGAGCACAACCTCTTCCGCATCCTCCTCTACCGGAACGAAGCCGCCGAGGTTCTCATGGAAACAACCGGCCACGGTTTACGGACTCCTGCCTTGGCGATACCCCGGCATAGCCGAATCGCGGAAGAGATAACGGCGGCGATCGAAACCCGATGGAATCTCACTGCCTATTGCCTGTTCTCGCTCCCGAGCGACGGGTGTTCGCGAGACCTAGCTCGTTATCAGGTTGCGGAGGTAAGCCAGCCCGAGCGACCCCCGGCCGGAATGCACTGGTTCCCTGCTGACTCCCTGAGCGCGGGACAATTCGCAGAACCATCAGACTTCGCGGCAATTCAAGAGTCGCTGACAACGCTGAACCGGTACGGCCTCGGCCAACTTCCAGGCTTCTTCGGAAAATCCGGTTGGCTGCGCCCGGTTACGGAATGGGTTGCAGCCTGTGCTACGACGTCGGGGCTCCGGCTTACAGGAAAGTTCCACCAGTTCAATGCCACTCCAACATTCAGTTTGCTTCGCTTTGAAACAGATGGTCCTGCGTTGTGGTTTAAGGCCGTGGGCGAGCCCAATCTTCACGAGCACCGTATCACACTAAAACTCTTTTCCATTTTTCCCGCTTTTCTCCCGAGTATCCTCGCATCACGTCCCGAATGGAACGCTTGGCTGGCGCTCGACTCTGGCGGCTCTCCCCTCGACGCTGACTCAACAGCGCTCGCGTGGGCCACGACCGCGACAAATCTTGCCTCACTCCAGATTTCGTCTCTCGGCAGAAGGTTCGAGCTTATTAATGCCGGATGCAAAGACCTCAGACCATGTGCCCTTGCGGACCTTGTCGACTCGTTTCTAAACACTATGACGGAGCTCATGGAGCAGCAAACGAAGCTGTCTCCCGCGCGTCTTTCGCGGCACGACCTCCATTCGCTTGGGGATGACATCACCTCGGCGCTCCAAGAGCTTGGCGAATACGCGATCCCAAATGCTCTGGGGCACCTCGACATGAACCCCGGCAATCTCATGGTGTCAGGCAAGCGTTGTATTTTTCTCGACTGGGCGGAAGCCTACGTCGGTCCGCCCTTTTTCAGCTTTCAGTATCTGCGGGAACATTTGCGCCGACTGCATGGCGCGGATTCGCGCCACGAAAGATCGCTCCTGTCCTCGTACGTGAGACATTGGACTCGCTTTGCTTCGCCAAGCGAGATCGCGACCACTTTCCGGCTGATCCCTCTTCTCGCCGCCTTCGCCTACGCTGGGCGCGCAAGCTGGCGAAATCCTGAAGCTATTCGGCCCGAAACCGCAGCACGCCTGAGAAGTCTGACGCGCCGCATGAAGCGTGAAGCAGACGCAATCAGACAATCGAGGCCTACATGTGTCCCGTGACCTCGCCTCCGTTTTCGCTCGTCGAACCCGTTGTTGATGTTCTTCACGGCGTTCCGATCACCGATCCCTATCGGTGGCTCGAAGACCAGAACTCACTCCGGACCCGTGCCTGGGTCGAGGAGCAAATGCGTCACGCACGCACCTACCTCGATGCCATTCCAGGACGTGAAAAGATCCGCGAACGCATTCGGGAATTTCTCGACGTCGAAACGTATGATTCGTTTTTGGTTTGTGGATCCCGGTATTTTTTCCGTAAGCGCCTGCCGGGGGAAGAACAGCCCGCGATCTATTTGCGCGATGGAGCAGAAGGAAGCGACCGGCGACTCGTCGACCCCGCCGAACGCGGAACAGGGTGCTACACCTCCGTAAAGCCTCTCCGCATCTCGCCCAACGGGAATCTCCTGCTTTACGAAGTCAAACAAGGAGGCGAGCGCACCGGAATTTTCGAAATCTTCGACGTCGAGTGTGGCGAAAAGCTTTCGGACGGCCTCCCGCACGGCTACCTTCGAGGATTCGAGTTTGCTCCTGACAGTCAAAGTTTCTATTTCGTCCACGAGCCGGGGACGCGGAACGCTCCGCTCCATCGAGCAGGCTATCAGCACGTACTCGGCTCACCTTCTTCTGAAGACCGCCAAGTCTTTACCGCAGGCAGCGATCCCAACGTCAGACTGAGTCTTGCTTCGAGCGGCAGAGAGCTTGTGTTTTACGTATACCACTTGTTCGAAAAAACTCTTATGGACGTTTACGTGAAATCATTCGCGCACGAAGCGCAAATCCGGAAAATCTTTTCTGGAATCGCTTATGGCCTTGATCTGAGATTTGTTGGCGACATGCTTCTCGCTCTTACGGACCGCGCCGCACCAAACCGGCGCATCGTTCAGATTCGGCTGAATGACTCTGGCGAGCATGGGTGGATTGAAATCGTTCCCGAGACTGCCATGCGTATCGAGAGCTGGCTGGTTGGAGGTGAGAGTATTGTCGTCTCCTACCGGGAACATACCACGCACAGGCTCTCCGTCTTCGATTTATGTGGCCGAACGAGAGTCCAATTGTCTGTTCCCGGCAACGAAACTGTCCGTCCCATTCGAGGCTCCCTCGAAGGTGAAGAGTTCTTGGCCGAGGTAGAGTCTTTCACAGAGCCGTCCAGCGTCTTCCGTTACTCGATAGCGAACAGCGAACGAACGGTATTTGCGAAAAAGACCGCTCGCTTTGCGGGCAGCCAGTACGCCTGTCTTCAAGTCTCGTATGCGTCCAAAGACGGTACGCAGATTCCCATGTTCGTCGTTGGCCGCCGGGAAGTTCTCAACAAGCAGCGTTGCCCCACAATCATGACTTCCTATGGCGGTTATGGTGTGCCGATGACGCCCCAGTTCAGTGTCTTTGTGGCGTTTCTTCTGGAATACGGCTGCCTCTTCGCGCTCCCCAACATTCGCGGCGGAGGTGAATTCGGAAGTGTCTGGCGGGACGCGGCCAGGCGCAGAAATCGCCAAACTGCTTATGACGACTTTATTTCTGCCGCGGAGTGGCTCGTACAAACTGGATGGTCCGATCACCGGAAGACGGCTATTTTCGGAGGTTCGAACTCCGGGTTACTCGTCGGAGCCGCACTTACGCAGCGGCCCGATTTGTTTCGGGCCGTGGTCTGCATGGTTCCGATTCTCGATATGCTCCGCTATCACCTTTTCGACGATGCCTGCGTTTGGAAAGCTGAGTTTGGCACGGCCGATGATCCTGACGACTGTAGGGTTCTCGCGCACTACTCTCCTTATCAAAACGTTCATGACGGGACGGCCTACCCGGCGATCCTGATCGTATCGGGTGATGCCGATCAGAACTGTAATCCACTCCACGCGCGAAAGATGACGGCACGCCTGCAGGCTGCGAATGCGTCGAAGAATCCGGTGTTGCTCGACTACAGCCCGCATCGTGGACACTCGCCGGTGCTTCCCTTAAACCACAGGATTGCAGCTCTTACAGACCGCATGGTGTTTTTGTGCGACCAGTTGCAGCTAGGAATCTGAACGGAGGTCCACCACATGTCTTTTCTTCTATTCCTGAGAGCCTATCTGGAACTGATCCGCTTCGAGCTTTATCTCAAGCGGGCCGACTTCCACCTGCTGTATTCGAAAGTGCGCAACTGCCCGGTGGGAAATACCGAAGCGAACCGTGAGAACGTGGAACGGATATGCGCGGCGTTCGATCGAGCGTGCATCTGGTATCCGAAACAAGTGCTCTGTCTGCAGCGCTCCGCGGCCACCGCATTCTTGCTAAAAAAATACGGCGCGATGGCTCATTTGGTAATCGGGGCTCAACAAATTCCCTTCAAGGCCCATGCCTGGGTGGAAGTGGATGGATGTGTGGTGAACGACAAGCCGTATGTGCCGGAAATCTACGGGGTTTTGGATCGCTGCTAGTTACGAGGAAGGGGCTGATCGAGGCCAAAGGCCACACTATGAGCGCACAATTTGGCTGGTATCGTTTTGATGGAAAGCCCGTTGAGCAGGCTGAGATCGCGGGAGTTTCCGGAGGGATCGCCGCCTATGGCCCAGATGGCATCCACTCCTACAGCAAGGACTATGTCCGTATATTGTACGCTGCGTTTGAGACGCACGGGTCTTCGCACGAGTTACAGCCGTTCGTTCTGCCTTCCGGCGCAATCCTGACATTCGACGGCCGCCTCGATAATGGTGAGGACCTCGTACGCGACCTCCGAGGTCTCCGATCTAGCCCCGTCGCCGATGTCGAGATTGTTGCAGCTGCGTTCGACAACTGGGGAACGGACGCCCTCAGCAGGTTAGTTGGCGACTGGGCTCTGTCGGTGTGGACGCCCGAAACAGCTTCACTCCTTCTCGCTAAAGACACGATCGGTACGCGTCCACTCTATTATTTCTTTGATCGTAATGAGATCCGTTGGAGCAGCGCGCTCGAACTGTTACTCCGCTATGCGGGCAGAACCTTTGCGCTCGACAAAGAGTACGTCGCTGGCTGCTTGTCTTTCTATCCGGCAAGCCACCTGACACCTTATCTCGGCGTTCACTCCGTCCCACCGTCCTCTTACGTACTGCTGCGCAACTCCAACGCTGTAGTCCGTGAGTATTGGCGGTTTGATCCGGACAAGAGAATTCGTTATCGCAGCGACAGCGAATACGAAGAACATTTCCGTACTGTTTTCGCGAGTTCCGTCGCGCGGCGGCTTCGCTCGAACTATCCGGTGCTCGCAGAACTCAGCGGCGGCATGGACTCCGCTTCGATTGTTTGCTTGGCGGATACGCTCATGTCGAACGGAATAGGTTGCACGCCTCGGCTCGACACCATTTCCTACTACGACGACTCGGAACCAAACTGGAATGAACTCCCCTATATTGCGAAGGTCGAAGCAAAGCGCGGGAGGACGGGGTGCCACATCAACGTTGGCTCATCGCCCAAACTGCCTTGGATGTATGACCGGGATTCTTTTGCCCCCATCCCAGGGTCTGCCGGCAATCCCGCACTAAGAACCGAGTTTGCCTCTTGTTTGGCCAAGCATGGAAACCGCGTAGTACTTTCCGGCGTCGGAGGCGACGAAGTTCTCGGTGGAGTGCCAGATTACGTGCCGGAGCTCTCGGATCTGTT
>WNEZ01005213.1_pt1 | contig 15742 bp, 17 predicted proteins | sample 5400521 | NCBI WGS metagenome assembly WNEZ01 (sample SAMN13153339, study PRJNA577476) | soil metagenome | isolation source: 120 cm saprolite under Douglas fir tree site 2 hole 1 replicate 1 | place: USA:California | collected 2015-04-18
CAGCCGCCGGGTCGTGAAGGGATCGCGCCGTTTAGGGCCCGCCGCGACGACTGCCGTAGAAGCCGAACCCGCCGGCGAAGAGGCCGAGGACGATCAGGATGATCCCGATCAAGGTGTAGCCGAGCACGAGCGCAATAATCCCCAGAACGATAAACAATCCGCCTCCACCGAAGTACACCCTGCACCTCCTTTTCTGAGCTCCGGACGGGAACTCGCTCGTTCCACCATAGGATGCTCGGGCCTCGATTGTGAAGAGCGCGAGTTGCAAATGCAGGTGGAAGCGTTCTCCGGGCTGGCGCGCACTCGTGCGGTATGATACTGAGTATCAAATGACTCGGGTTATCAAGACGCTGCTGATCGGCACCCTTATTTCCACCGCATTGGCGGCCTGCGGTGCGCCTCCCTCAGGCACTGGTTCGGGCACGATGCAGGTGATTGCGGGTGAGAACTTCTGGGGCAACATTGCGGCCCAGCTGGGCGGCACGCACGTTTCGGTGGCCAGCATCGTCACCAACCCGAACACCGATCCCCATGAGTACGAGAGCAGCGCCGTCGATGCCAGGGCCTTCGCCACTGCCGACTACGTCATCTTGAACGGCGCCGGCTACGACGACTGGGGCCAGAAGTTGCTCGCGGCGAACCCGAGCACGAGCCGGAGGGTCTTTAGCGTCGCCGACCTGCTCAACAAGAAGCCGGGCGACAATCCTCACTTTTGGTACAACCCCGACTGGGTCGACACGGTCGCCGACAAGATCACATCCGACTATCGCGCGCTCGACCCGCCGGACGCCGGCTACTTCACCCAGCAGCGCGAGGCATTCGCGACCGCACTCAAGCCGTACCACGATGCGATCGCGCTCATCCGAGCCAGCTACAGTGGCGTGCCTGTCGGCTCGACCGAGAGCATCTTTGTCTACCTGGCTCAAGCATTGGGACTCAACCTGATCTCGCCGCCGGAATTCATGCAGGCGATTTCTGAGGGGACTGACCCGCCGGCGCAAACGGTGGCCCAGTTCCAGGACCAGATCTCGAAACACCAGATCAGGGTGCTCGTCTACAACACCCAGACCTCGACCCCAATCACCGACAACCTCAGGCACCAGCCGGCGTCTGCGACCTTCCAGGACTGGCAGGTCAAGCAGCTGGCGTCCCTCCAGACTGCGCTGAGCCGACAATAGCGGGCAGCATGGCGCGTTCGATCACTCCCGCCGTCATCGCCGATGACCTGGCCGCCGCCTACGGCGACCAGCTGATCTGGCGAAACGCCACCTTCACCGTGAACACTGGAGAGTTCGTGGCCGTGCTCGGCCCGAACGGAAGTGGAAAGTCCACCCTCCTGCGGTTGTTGCTCGGCCTCATGCCTCTCGCTGCGGGTAGCCTCCAGGTTCTCGGCAAGCGTCCGCATCGAGGCAACGCTGAAGTTGGCTACGTCCCGCAGCGCCGCAACATCGACCGCGACCTTCCCGTCAGAGGTTGGGATTTCGTTCATTTGGGGATCGACGGTGACCGGTGGGGCGTCGAGCTGGGCAACAACGCGAACAATCACGAGCGGGTCGACGAGGCAATCAAGTCGGTAGGCGCGCAGGCCTATGCGAATCGCCCGATCGGGAGACTGTCAGGCGGCGAACAACAGCGCTTGCTGCTGGCGCAAGCGCTGGCCGGCAGACCAAAGATGCTGCTCCTCGACGAGCCGCTGGCCAGCCTCGACCTACGCAACCAGATCGTGATCGCCGAGCTGGTCGCGGATTTGGCGCGCGCGAATAGCCTAACCGTGCTGCTGATTGCCCACGACATCAACCCCCTGTTACCAATCGTCGACCGCGTGCTGTACGTGGCGCACGGCGGTGTGGCGATCGGCAAGCCTGCCGAGGTCATCACCACCGAACAGCTCAGTCGCCTTTACGACGCCCCTGTCGAGGTCCTTCACGACAGCCACGGCCACATGTTCGTCGTGGGCCTCGAGGCGGAAAGCGCGCATCACGATGCCTGAGCATTACCTTGCTGCTGCGCCGTACTTCGGCTGGGACCTGGTGCGTGACGTGCAGGAGCTCCTTCGCTACGGCTTCATGCAGCACGCCTACGAGGCCGGAACGATCGTCGCGCTATCGGCCGGGGTCATCGGCTATTTCGTGGTCCTACGCAGCCTCTCGTTCGCCGCCCACGCGCTTTCACACATCGGGTTCGCCGGCGCCACCGGCGCGGTCCTGCTGGGAGCCGCTCCGATCGCTGGATTGCTGGCGTTCACCATGTCCGCCGGCGCGGTGATGGGCGCCCTCGGCCAGCGGCTTCGCGGCCGCGATGTGACTATCGGGCTGGTGATGGCGTGGTCCCTTGGCCTTGGGCTTCTCTTCACCGCCCTCTACAAGGGGTCGGCCGGGCTGGCCATCGGCATCCTGTTCGGTCAGATCTTCGGCATCACGAGCGACGAGGTCACCGTGACGTTTGTCGCGGGATCGCTCACGGTGCTCGCGCTGGTCGTCGTTTACCGCCCCTTGCTGTTCGCCACCCTCGACGAAGAGGTCGCTGAAGCCAAAGGCGTGCCCGTTCGCGGTCTGTCCATCGCGTTCATGGTCATCCTGGCGATCGCCGTCTCGGAGGCGGTGCAGGTCGTCGGGGTCCTCTTGATCTTTGCCCTGATCGTGGCGCCCGCCGCGATCGCCGAGCGCTTCACGACTCGTCCGAGTCGTGGTGTGCTGCTTTCCGCGCTGCTGGCGGTGCTCTTCACCTGGGGCGGCTTGACGGTCGCCTACTACCTTCCCTACCCGGTTGGCTTCTTCATTACGACGATCGCCTTCTGGAGCTACATCCTCGCGCGAGTGGTCAGCGACGTCATCGCCCGGCGCGCCGCCGGCCGGCTTCGTCCGTGGCGCGAGGAACAGGTCCCGCACTCGCCATAAAAGTCGAGGGTCGCGTGGTCGACCCGGAAACCTCGCTGGCGCGCGATCGTCTCGGCGAGCGGCGCGACCGCCTCTTCGTCGAGGTCTTCGACCGTGCGGCAGGTCGTGCAGATCAGGTGATGGTGATGGCCGGGCTCACACCACACGTAGGCGGAAACGTGACCCGGCCGCTCGAGCCGCTGCGCCAGCCCCGCCGTGACCAGGGTGTCGAGTGACCGAAAGACCGTCGCCCGGCCGATGTAGGCATGCTTCTTGCGCACGCGCTCGTACAGTTCCTGCGCCGAGGTTTCTTTCCCCGTCTGGGCCAGCACCGCGGCGATGGCCAGCCGCTGCGGCGTCAGCCGGACGCCGGTCTGCTGCAACGCGGCCTGGGCGCCTGTCTCAACCACAACCAAATGATACTGCGCGTCGGGTTTTTGGCGGCCCGGCCGTTACTTCGCTGTGGCCACCGCCTCGGTCGCTTCCCGCCCCTGGGTCACACAGGCCGCGCCGGCAGCGGCGCTCGGCTCCCTCCTCTTCCCCGCCGGCATCTTCGCCTGGCTGCTGGCGCATCCCGCCGCCGACCCCAACATCGTCGTGCCGTGGCAGCACTTCCTCATCGTCACGGTGGTGTCGCTGCTGGCATTCGGGCTCGCGGTGCTCCTCGCGATTGCCGCCGTGCAGATCGCTCAATATCGGATCCTCTTCCTCTGCCTCGGGTTCATGGCGATGGGTGGGATCTTCGCCGTGCACGGCATCGATACCCCCGGCATCCTCATGGCTGGTAAGGCGGGTCCCTACGCCGGCGCGGTGGTCGGAGTATCCGCCTACCTGAGTCTCTTTGTTCCCGCCCTGTTCTTCGCGGCGTCCTATACGCCGCTGACCGCGGCCTTCGAGCGCCGTCTTCCCTTCTCGCCGGCAGGCTGGCTGATCGTCTTGTTGGCAACGGCGCTGGCGATCTATGGCGTCCTTGCCGTGGCCAGCACGGAGGTGATTGCCGAGTTGCCGTTCGGCGTCAAACCCTACTCGACCGTAATGGGCTTGACGACCATCGCCTTACTGCTGTTTTCCGCCTGGCGCCAGGCGTCCTCCTACCTCGTCGCGCGACTGCCGCTCCAGGGCGTCCTCGTCCTCGCCTTCGTTCTCCTCGCCGAGGCCCAGGGCATCATGATGCTGGGTCAGGTCTGGCGACTTTCGTGGTGGGAATATCACGGGCTGATGCTGCTTGGCGTCGGACTCGCGGTCTGCTCGCTAACGGCACAGCGGGCGAAGGGCCTCTCGTTCCGCGCGGTGATGGAAGCCACGCTCGAGCTCGAAGTCAAGGTCGGCATCGAGCTCGAACATGCCGAATCGATCGCCGCGTTGACCGCGGCCGTCGAGGCCAAGGACGAGAACACCAAGGGCCACAACACGCGAGTGGCGGAGCTCGCCGTTCTCATCGGACGCGCGATGGACCTGCCCACCGACAAGCTGCGCACGCTCGCGCGCGCCGGGCTGCTCCACGATGTGGGCAAGATCGGCATCCCGGATGCCATCCTCAACAAGCCGGGCCCGCTCGATCCGGACGAGTGGACGGCCATCAAGCGCCACCCAGCGTTGGGGCAGGAGATCCTGCTGCGGGTGCCCAGCCTGCGGCGCGAGGCCGAGATCGTGATCGCTCACCACGAGCGCATCGATGGCAGCGGCTATCCTCGCGGACTGCGCGGCGAGCAGATTCCGCTTGAGGCCCGTATTCTGGCGGTCGCCGACACCTACGATGTGCTGATTTCCGACCGGCCGTACCGTCAGGCCTTCGACAACGATCGCGCGCTGCGCATCCTTCGGGAGGAGTCCGGGACCCATCTCTGGGAGCCGGCCGTTCGCGCCCTCCTCACAAGCCTGGGCGAGCGCGTGGACGACCAGGCGGCCGCCTGATCCGGCATGTGGGCTCGTTGTCATCCGCTCGACGGGCTCTGCGCGGGGGCAGCCTCGAGTAGGGGCTGCAACGAGGTCGCGTCTTTGGCGAGGCCGAGGCGAGGAACCCCCAGCCGGTCGGCAATCGTCGCCTCCAACGAGTAGTGATTCAAGGGCATCGTGAGCTGGCCGCGCAAACTCGGTGTGATGACGAGCAGGGCGACCCGGCCGCCCGCAGAACCGGATTCGTCCCACACAATAAACAGCACCCCGCCCTGCTTCCATGCCGTCGAGCTCGTGATCTGGGGAACGAACTGCGCGAGCCAGCGATCTGACCTTGCGACGCCGCAGTCATGCCCGTCATTGCACATTCCGGGCGTGATCCACGAGAGTTGCGGCGTAGTGCCGGTCAGGTCCGAGGCGAGGTCGGTCGTGGGTACGACGTTGGTCGGGCACACCCCGCCGTAGTAGGGGAACGGATTGTGTTTGAGTGCGTAGGGATAGGGGCTGGTGAAGCAGTCTCCCGTGAAACCCTCCATGTAGCCCTTCCAGGAGATGCCTGCGTCGCTCAGCTGCTTCCCCAACCCGGTCGCCGGCAGCTTGTGGTAGCTATCGTCGCGGATGCCCCAGGTCGAACCCGACGTCATCGCCAGATAGTTCGGGAGACTTGGGCTGCCGACCTGCGAATAGTTTGTCGCCACCGCGTACTGCGTGGCCAGGCTGGCGATGTAGGGCTGGCGCAGCGCGAGCTGGTAGGACGTGTTCTCGAGCACGATCACGAACACGCTCTTGTCCGCCGGCGTCGCTGACGGCGTCGCCGAGGGGGAGGCCGACGCACTCGAAGACGCCGACGGAGTGGCTGCGGGCTTCGACTGAGCCACGGTCTGACAAGCCGTCGCCAGCAGCAGCGCGGCCAGTGCGGGCGCGAGGACACGGACGAACCGCATATCGGCGATGTCAGAAAGCATCGCAGAGGAAGGTAAAACGAGCTTGAATGGCGAGTGAGAAAAGCTTAAGGGTGGCTCAGGCAGCCTTATAAATGACCGACCGGTCTGACCAGCCTCGCCTCCAGCCTTCCAGTTCCCCAACCGGCATCGGCCGGCCGATGAAATACCCCTGGGCGGCTGAGCACCCCATCCGTTTGAGCGCCTCCCACGTACGCTCGTCCTCGACACCCTCCGCCACGACCTCGAGGCCCAGGCTGCCGCCCAGCTCGATGGTTGCCCGGACGATGGCCGCGCTCCCCGCTTCGCTGCTCATCTGGCCGACGAATGACCGGTCGATCTTGATTTCCTCCACCGGGAGCTTCTGCAGGTAAGCCAGCGACGAGTAGCCGGTTCCGAAGTCGTCGATTGAGAAGCGAATGCCCGCCAGGCGAAGCCGTTTCATGCTTTCCAGCACGCGACCGGGTTCGGCCATGACGGCGCTCTCGGTGATTTCCAGCTTGAGGAGCTCCGTCCGTTGGCCCGTTCGGCCGATCACCTCTTCCATCATTTCCGGAAAGTGAGGGTCGAGGAGGTTGCGCATCGAGACGTTGACCGCAACCGGCGCATCCATACCGTTCTTTCCGATGGCCATCGCGTCCCTTCCGGCAAGCTCGACCAGATACTGGGTCAACGGCTTGATCAGCCCCATTCGCTCCGCGACCGGGATGAAATCGGCGGGTGGGATCCAACCGCGCTCCCGGTGTCGCCAACGGGCCAACGCCTCGATTCCAGTGAGCTCACCCGTGGCCAGCGCGACCTGGGGCTGGTAATAGAGCGTGATGTCCTGATGATCGATGGCCCGCCGGAGATCCGCCCGCAGCAGCAGCCGGCTCGCATCATACGGGTCATCTTCCTCTCGGTAGACCGCGTAGGTGCCCCCCGTGCGCTTAGCCCCGTACATGGCGACATCGGCGCGCCGCATCAGCGTTTCCACGACCATGCCATGCTCCGGATACGCGGCGATCCCGATGCTGGCGGTGACTTCGAGCGCGTGGTCCTCGCTCAGGAACGGTCGTTCTAGCGCTCGCAGCATAGCCTTCGCCATCCGCGTCGCCTCCACGGCGTTCGCTCCCGGAAGCAGGATCGCGAACTCGTCGCCGCCGAGCCGGGCGATCAGGTGCTCGGCGTCAATCGGTTCCCGCAGGCGGGCACCCATCTGGCGAAGCAGCGCGTCGCCGACCTGGTGCCCGAAGCTGTCGTTGATTTCTTTGAAGTTGTCGAGGTCGAGCAACAATAAGACGACGGAGGCACTGGTGGCAATCGCTTTCTGGATCTCCTCCCGCAACATGAGGCGGTTCGGGAGGTCGGTCAGGCTGTCGTGGAGCGCGTGGTGCTCCAGCGCCGCCTGTGCCACACGCTGGCGCCGGCGCAGCTCCCCTTGCTCGATCGCATTCTTGACCGCGGTTCCGAGCCGTGCCAGCCGGTCCTTGAGGACATAGTCCATCGCCCCCAGCCGCACGGCCGCCACCGCCAGGTCCTCCCCGATGGCCCCCGAGACGATGACAAACGGGATGTCCAGGCCCATCTCCTGCATGATTTTCAAGGCCCGGATGGCATTGAACTGAGGCTGGTGATAGTCGGCCAGGACCAGGTCGAGCTCGGGGTCGAGGTTGGCCTTGAAGCCCGCCTCATCGTCCACCCGGCGCCAATTGAGCTCATAGCCGGCCCGACGGAGCTCGTGAAGGGCGAGATCGGCGTCTTCCGGCCGGTCTTCGAGGATCAAAAGACGCAGCGGTCGTCCGGTCATGGGCCAGCGATGCAACGGCTTGCCGAGCAATTAGTTGCCTCGGTAACCGGTTCTAGAGACAGTGAGCCAGAGCGGTTTCATTACGGTCAGCCAGTACGCCACCACGGCGGCTTTCGCCGTGATCGCCGTGCTAACGGTTCGCGACTGGCTCGCCACCAAGGACCGGAGTCGGATGTACCTGTCCCTAGCGATCGGCTCCCTGGCCGCCGTGTCCATTCTTGGCCAGGTTGGCAAAGTGCTCGGGCCTTCGTTCGCCTCGGCCAGCGCCTACGTCACGATCACGATCTTCCTGGTCTCGGGACTTGCCCTTCTCTTATTCCGGCATGCGGTCATTCCGCTAAAGCGGGGCACCTTGCGAGCGGTCGTTGGAATCGTTATCGCAACCGGCGTGCTCGAGATTGGCGTCCAGGCGATCTTCGGAAAAACGGCCCCCAAGCCGCTCCAGCTGATCGCCGCCGCCGCGTTCGTCCTCGTCTGGAGTGGCTGCGTCGGTGAGCCGAGCGTTCGACTGTGGTTCGCCGCCCGCCGCCGGACGGTGGTGCAACGCGCCCGGATGCGCGCGCTCAGTCTCGGATACCTCGCGATCGTTGCCCTTCTGCTGGTCGCCGTCTTCACCGCCGCGCTCGCCGCCCAACCCGCCATTCAGATCGGCTTTGCCGTGGCGACCATCGCGATCGTTCCCTTGCTCTACGCGGGATTCGTGCCACCGACATGGCTTCGGCGGACCTGGCGGCAATCGGAGGAAGACAAATTCCGTCAGGCAACCCACGACATTCTCTTGTTCGCCTCGGACCAGCTCGCCCTCGCTCGGCGCTCGCTCGATTGGGCGATTCGGCTTACCGGCGCCGACTCCGGTTTCTTCCTGAACGGACCAAGCACTATCCTGGCCACGCAGGGCATTACGGCCGATGATGCCCAAACACTGCAAGCTCCCGTCGCCGGGGCCGGAGAGCGCACCGTCATTCCGCTTGGGGGTACGCCGCCACGCAGCGCCATGATCGCCCGTCTCCATGTCAACGATGCCGCCATCGTCCTGGTGGGCGGCCCCTTCACCCCGGTCTTCGGCAGCGACGAGGAGGCCTGGCTGCAGCAATATGCCGCCATGGTGGGCACGGGCCTCGAGCGCGTGCGGCTGGTCGAGGCGCTCGCGCAGACCAACGGCCAGCTGGAGGGCAAGGTCCGCGAAGTTACCGAGCGAACTAAGCAGCTCGAGGCGGCGAACCGGGAGCTCGATGCTTTCTCGTACACCATCTCGCACGACCTCCGAGCACCGTTGCGGGCCATCAGCGGGTTTACCAGCATCCTGTTCGAGGAATATGCCGATGCCATGCCGGTCGAGGCACGCGGATACCTGAAGCGGGTCAAAGACAGCGGCGAACACATGGGCCAATTGGTCGACGACCTGCTGGCTTTTTCGCGGCTCGGCCGGCAGGCGATGCGCACCCAGCGTGTGAACATCCGGGCGATCGTCGATCGCTCCCTGGAGCAGCTTGCTCCCGCGCTCCAAGGGCGCCACGTTGAGGTCGTGATCGGCGAGCTACCCGATGCCAAGTGTGACGCCACTCTCCTCGAACAGGTCTTCGTCAACCTTCTGAGTAATGCTTTCAAGTACTCGGGGAAGAACGATCACGCCCGGGTTGAGGTTGGGGTCCTCAACGCCGACGCCACCGAAGGTCCGACGTACTACGTTCGGGACAACGGGGCCGGCTTCGACATGGAGTACGCTGGCAAGCTCTTCGGGGTGTTTCAACGAATGCACCGCAGCGAGGATTTCGAGGGCACCGGCGTCGGCCTGGCCATCGTCCAACGGATCGTCGAGCGACACGGCGGCCGGATCTGGGCCGAAGCAAAGGTTGACGCGGGCGCGACGTTCTACTTCACATTGAAAGGAGCCCAACAATGGCGAACAGCGACGGCCGCGTAGACATTCTGATGGTCGAGGACAATGCCAACGACGAGGCGCTGACCCTCCACGAGCTCGCCAAGTATCATCTGGCGAACCGGGTCCAGGTGGTGCGGGATGGCCAGGAGGCACTCGAGTACGTGTTTTGCACCGGTCGCTACGCCACGCGCGATATCAACGACCACCCCAATGTGATCCTGCTCGATATCAAGCTCCCCTTCGTCGACGGACTTGAGGTGCTCAACCGGATCAAGCACGATGAGCGAACCCGCCTCATCCCAGTGGTCATGCTGACCTCGTCGCGGGAAGAGCGCGACCTGATCGAGAGCTACCGCCTGGGCGTGAATTCCTACATCGTCAAGCCGGTCGACTTCGATCAGTTCAAGGAGTCGGCCCGAACGCTCGGCATGTACTGGTTGCTCTTGAACAAGCCGCCCAAAGCGGCCTAGCTGCCGCCGACATCGCGCCGCTGCCAGATCAGAAGGCTCAGCGCGGTGAAGACGACCAGATAGACCAGCAGCGTCACCACCCCACGCCCGGCAGTGACGAGTTGCGTCGTTGCACTGGAATCACGGATCGTTACGGGAAAGGCCGCGGTAATCGCGTCGCCGTTGATGCCGGGGAGGAACTTGAGCACTTCTTTCACGATTGGCGTGTTGCGAAACAAATTGCCCAAGAGCACTTCGACAACGAACAGGTAGGTCAGGCCCCCGCCAATCGCGGCGGCGGCGCTTCGGAAGGCGATCCCCAGAAACGCACCGAGCGCGGTCCAGACGGCGAGTTGGAGCACGAGCGCGCCAAAGGCCTTCAACATCACGTCCCACGCGGGCCACGCGCTCGAACTGCCATCGAGCGTCACCGCGGCATAGGACGCGAGCGCCGCGGCCGCAAACATGGCCACGCCGACCAGCACCGTCGCGCCACCGAGGGTGAGGAGCTTTCCGAAGAGTACCCCGGCGCGCGTGGGCTTCTGAATTAGGATCGTTTGCACCGTCAGCCAGCCGAACTCGCTCGCGGTACTGAGCGCGCCGAAGATCAGCGTGATGGCCGCTCCGATACTCGCGGCGGCCTGGAGGACGGTCGGCACAAAGTTCTCGGGGAAGAGGCGGCGTTTGAGGACGCTTGCCGGGACCGGGCCCTGGACGCTCTTGGGCGACAGCGTCACCACCAGGAACAGGGTCAGATACGTGAGCAGGAGGATCCACGCGAGAAGAATGCCGATGAGGATCCAGTTGGCCCAGCGCTTTCGAGTCTTCAGGTTCTCCGCGCGGAAGCTGGCGATCATGCCTTCGGCCCCTGGGGGTTCTCCGTCAATTGCAGGAAGACGTCTTCAAGCGATTGCTCGGAGACACGCAGCTCGCTGACGTCGACGCCGTCGGCGACGAGACGCCGGTTGATCGATGCCGCCTGCGAGGGGTCGACCGACAGGACGAGGGCGCCGCCATCGAGCCGGACTTGCTCCGGTTTGAGAACGGACTCGAGCAACCGGCGAGCCTGGTCCAGCGGCGTGGCCCGGACGAGAAGCGCGATCCCACCGCTGCGGGCCCGCAGCTCATCCACGGTTCCCTCGGCGACGAGCTTGCCCTTCGCGATCACGCCGACGCGGTCGCAGGTCAACTCCACCTCGTTGAGGAGGTGACTGGAGAGGAGGACCGTGCGGCCGCCGGTCTTGAGTTCCTTGATCAACGCGCGCATCTCGATCGTTCCCTGCGGATCGAGACCGCTGGTGGGTTCGTCGAGGATCAGAAGCTCGGGCCCCTTCAGCAGCGCTGCCGCTACGCCGAGGCGCTGCTTCATTCCCGTCGAGTAAGTCTTGAACTTGTACCGCGCGCGGTCGGTTAAGTCGACCAGCTTCAGGATGGGCTCGATTCGCGTTTTCGGGATACCGGCGTAGCGTGCGATCACCCGCAGGTTGTCGCCTCCCGAGAGGTACGGATAAAAGGCCGGCGTCTCCACCATCGCGCCCATCCGGGCCAGGCTCGCCGGACTCCCGGGCGTGGCTCCAGCGACGATGGCCGTCCCGCTCGTCGGATGAAGCAACCCGGAAAGGAGCCGCAGGGTCGTCGTCTTGCCCGCGCCGTTCGGCCCCAGAAAGCCGTACACCTCCCCAACCCTCACGCGAAGGTCGAGGTTGTTCACTGCGAGCACGCCGGTCGAATATCGTTTCGTAAGGCCGTGGGTTTCCACGGCGAAGGCCTGTGCCAGAAGCCACCCCCTTCTCGCCCAACAATGGTATCGGCTGAACCTCATTTCACGCGGGCGCATACTCAAGCTAAGGAGGCCATAAGGATGAAGTGGATCACGCGAGCGAATGCGATGCCGAACGTCGAGCTTGGGCATGTGGACGGGCGATGCAGCTTCGAGTCGATCCGTGCACGGCGCCGACGTGGCAATAGACGTCAGGATCACCCCCGAGTCGGCCGGGCTGACGCGATCGCCCACGGCTTCGCCCTCGTGCACGGCGAGGCCGACCTTGAAAAGCTCCGGCTGGAGAGTCCGATGTACGACGCGCTCTACACCTGGTGCCAGAGCAGGGTGTCGGTGCCTAATTAGTTCCCTTTCCTGATGTCCCGCGACTTCGCGCTCATCCTGGCTGCCCGGCTGCTGCGGGCCTTCGGATTCGGCCTGGCGGCGGTCCTGATCGGGCTTCATCTGGAGCGCCGCGGCCTCAGCGCCGGGGCCATCGGCCTCGTTCTGACCATCGGCTTGCTGAGCGCCGCAATCGCCGGCGTCATCGCGGCCGCACTCTCATCGCGGATCGGCCGTCGATATACCCTCGCCGGCGCGGGCGTGCTGATGGCGATCGCGGGATTGGATCTCGCGCTGGCGAACTCGCCGCTCTTGCTCGGCGTCGCCGCCGCCACGGGGATGCTCGGCGGGCCGTTCGCCTCGATCGAACAAGCCGCGCTCGCCGAGTCCGTCGAGCCAGGCCGGCGCAACCTCGCCTTCGCGCGCTATTCGCTGACCGGCGGGCTCGCCGCCGCCGGGGGTGCGCTGCTGGCGGGAACGGCCACGGATCTCAACGGTGGCCGCCTCCTCTTCGCGGTCTACGCGCTGATCGGCCTGATTACGGCGGTGCTGGCGATGCTCCTCTCCCCTCGTGCCGAGGCGCCCGTTCGGGCGGCGGCCTTCTCTGCGACCGAGATTCGCAAGCTGGCGCCGCTCTCGGCGCTCTTCGCGATCGACGCGCTGGGCGGTGGACTGGTTGTCAACGCGGTGATCGCGTACTGGCTCCATGTCCGCTTCGGCGCGCCGGCGAATGTCCTGGGTCCGGCCTTCGCCGCGATCGCTGTGCTGCAGGCCGCATCGTACGAAGCGTCGGGGCGGCTGGCCAACCGCATCGGCCTCATTCGCACGATGGTCTTCACTCACATCCCCAGCAACATCCTGTTGCTGCTCGTGCCGTTCAGCCCATCACTGCCGTGGGCGATTGGCCTGCTCCTGGCTCGCTTCAGCCTGTCTCAGATGGATGTTCCGGCCCGACAGGCCTACGTCGTGTCAATCGTTCCACCCGCAGAACGTGCCGGCGCGGTCGCCTTTACGGGCCTGGTGCGCGGCCTCGGCCAGGCCGCCGGCCCGATCCTTACACGAACGGCCATAGCCACCTTCCCCAGCGCATCAGGTGATGGCCTTGCCGCTATCAGGTCCTGAGCGCTCCCGGGATGGGCATGAATATAGGTATGAAGACCATGGAGCGACCATCTCGGTCCGCGGCGCCGACCGTAACGTTTCGCCGCTTGCCTGCCAGTGGTAACACCGCGCTCGCTGCCTCCGCGCTGATCCAGGCCGCCCTTGGCATCGAGTTCTTCCTTTCCGGGCTCAACAAGTTCGCCGATCCGAACTTCGTGCGCAACTTCAGACTCTTCGTCGACGCCAGCCCGGGGACGCACAACGGATTGCTGGCCCCGCTGATCCGCAGCTTCGTCCTGCCGAACATCGCGCTCTTCGCCGGACTGACCAAGTACATGGAACTTGGCCTCGGCATCGTGCTCCTGCTCGGCGCAGTTGAAGTTGGGCGCCGCCGCCTGTCAGGTCGGGTCGGCGCCGAGCGCGGCTATGAAGCCCCGGTTGCCCTGATCGCCGCCTTCGCCGGACTCGCCGCGGCGGTGCTTTCCCTCTCGATCGCCCTCTTGATGGGCGAGCAGCTGCCGACCATCACTCCCGGCCGGGCCCTGACCACCGCGATCCCGGTCGAGCTCCTGTTGGTACCGATGGGCATCGCCGTCGCGTGGATGGAAGCCGGCCGGTTCTGGGTCCTGCGCCGAGCACACTGACCGGTCGGCTACGAAAACCGTTGCATCAGGCAGGCAAAGTGCAGCACGTTGGGCGATTCGGCGTACGGGGTTCCGGGCTCGATGGCCTTCCCACAGTGTTCGCAGATGAGGGTCTTTCGCGGCCGTTCTGAAGCCTTCCGGGGTCCCTCTCCAGGCGAATAGAGCGTCCCGTCCTGTGGGTCAAAGACATTGAGCCCGAGTGCATGCGCCGTTGCCATGCAAAATTCGACGACAGATTCCGCTGCAGAAAAGCGCATCGTTAGGACGACGTGGGCTGGAGACACCTCGAAGCCGCCGCTCCAGGGCGAGTCGTCGACGTCGGATTCAGGCAAAGTATCGAGGTCGGGCCATCGGGCAGAGAGGGCGGCGACGAATTTGGCCACCCGATCGTCCGCCGATAGTACGGATGACCACTTGGCTCCCTGGCAAAGACGCTCGTAAGCGTCGCGAGCCTGATCCGGATCGAGCCGCTTGGCGCCAGAGAGAACGCCCAGATCAAAACTCATGGGCGGATTATGGCAGTGCTCCCCGTCGTCTAGGGACTATTCTCGAAGCGCCATGAGCAAGGGGCGGGTCGAGGCATTCAGTGACGGAGTCTTCGCAGTCGCGGCCACACTCCTGATCTTCAATATCCAGATCGACAAGGCCGCACCGGGCGGGCTGCTGGATGCGTTGCTGGCGGCCTGGCCGAAGTATGCCGCCTACGTGGCGAGCTTTCTCACCATCGGCGTGATGTGGCTAAATCATCATGGACTGTTCGAGCGCATCGCTCGCCTCGATCGTTCACTGACGTTCCTCAACTTGCTGCTCCTGATGGCGATCGTCTTCATCCCTTTCTCCACCGCCGAGCTCGGCGGCAATATCCTGGTGGCCCGTGACGCAAATACGGCTGCCAGCCTTTACGCGATCAACGCGTTTGTGATCGCGATATTTTTTGGTGCGGTCTGGAGCTACGCGCTTTTCCACCCCCGTCTACTGTCGACCGACGTCGACCGAATGGCCGCCCTGCGGGCATGGCCGCGATTCTCGGTCGGCTCCGTCGTCTACCTGGCTTGCATTCCCCTCGGCCAGGTCAGCCCGATCGCTGTGGTCATCGTCTGCGCGGGGCTCGCCATCTATTACTTCTTCGAGCGGCTACCCGACATCACGCGCCAGTCGGCGATTCGGTGACTGCTACCCGAACGGACCAGGGCAAGGGGCTACTGTAGCGGGAACGGTAGCTGCCACCACGACGGGAGCTCGTCGATCGTGATCGCGGCCACCCATTTGACCCACCAGTAACCACGACGGTCGGGCGCGACCAACCGAACCGGAAAGCCGTGGCCGGGATCGAGCGGCATTCCACCCAGCCGGGTGGCGACCAGGAGCCGGTTCGCATCGCGGGTCGTAAACCGCCGGTCATAGCCAGTCAACGACCGAATATGCAGGCTCTCGCCGCGATCGCCGGGGGGCAGCAGCCGACTCAGCCAGACACCCGACCAGTCCTGCGTCGAGTAGAAGCCGCCGGTGCAATCGAGCGTCGCTGTGACTCGGTCGTCGAAGGCGAGCAGCTCGTCGTAGGTCCACTGCCGGGTCGCCGCTCCCATCTGCACCGTCAACCGCCAGGTCGCCGGATCGATGGCCGGCACCGCGTCGAACATCCACTGAGTCACCGGCAGCTGCGCGGGTTGCAGGGAGCCGTACTCATAGGAGCCGGTGAATCGCCGCGTCGAACCCGGCAGGCTGAACAGCCGGACGGTGGCTTCACCCGCGCCATAAGCAAGCCCCGCGCCTCCTAACAAGGCGCCCGCCCGCAGCAGGCTCCGACGTGAGAGATCGACGGCGCGCACCGGAATGCGGCGCGCGAGGACATGCCAGACCACGAAAGGGATCGCGGCAAGCGCGGCACCGACGTGAACCGTCATGGCGCTGAACGGACCGAACACGAGTACGAGTCCTGTCGAATGCATGATGCCCGCCCCGATCGACACAATCACCAGGCCGGTGAACACCAGTGACGCCCACCAGCCGCGACGGCGACGCTGGATTCCGTGGGCGGCAATGACCGCTTTCCACGGCGTCAG